>Ga0156087_1101_pt1 | contig 75546 bp, 80 predicted proteins | sample RifCSPlowO2_02_FD_107740 | JGI IMG/M metagenome (GOLD analysis project Ga0156087, IMG submission 107740) | Burkholderiales bacterium RIFCSPLOWO2_02_FULL_57_36 | reverse complement strand
CCCTTCCGCAGTTGCGCTTCACTTCGCTCACTGTGGTCAGCTCGCGGCGGGACTTTCACCCACAGGAGTGCGCCCATGCTGGGCGCACGAAAAAAAGCGGCTGCACAAAAATGCAGCCGCTCATGAATCAAGTCCCGCCTGTGCCGCTTTGCCGGCATCCCGAACCAAGACGGTTCAAGGTGGTCACAGTCAGTTCAACTTCGGGTTCGTCGGACTAGCGACGCTCACACCCATCGAACGTAATTCCGCAACCGATGCGCATAAATGGTTCAAGGAATATATGGCAATCGCGAACACGGCAGGAGGTTTTAGTCTACCCTAATCGCAACGCATGTCAAACAGTTTGGCGTGAATTAAAAAAGATTTTCTTGCGGTGTCAGCGCCACATCGAGAACGGCATGCATGGCGGTAATTTTTTGACGCACTTCCGAGATTGTCAAGTCCGCAAACGGTCCACCGGAAGACTTCGTTGTCAGCAGTTCTGCCGCAATTCCGAGTGCCGCCATGACTGCGATGCGGTCATTTCCCATGATTTTTCCGGCATCGCGAATCGCGCACATCTTGTCATCCAGGTAGGCCACGGCTTGGCGCAAAGCCTCTTCCTCACCTTCCTTGCAGGCCAGTTTGTAAGCCTGGCCCATGATCGTTACGCTAAGCTGGGTCATGCGGCCTCCTGATCCGTCTCCGGCATCGGCATCTTTTCCAGCAATGCGGATATGCGTTTATAGGCTTCCTGCATGCGCCCGGATAGATCCGCATTGTCGGCAGCCGCGGCGGCAACATTCAAACGCAACTCGGCGTTTTCGCGGCGCAGCGATTGCGCAAGCTCAGCCAATTGGTTGATTTTTTCGGAAAGTAAGTGGAATTCAGAAACCATGCCGCCACTATAGTGGTGCAAACGAATTTCCGTCAACAAATTCAGTGGCTTGCCGATGTCTTTTCAAGACAGCTCTCAAGTCTGCCGCACGATCCATGGAAAAACCGCAGGCAACTGCCGATCACAAAGTTGTCCAAATACTATTTTCTTGATTTCTACAACGATTAGAGCTGTGGATATTTCATTTCGATACGTACTGTTACCGCGCTGGCGAATCCGGCGGGTTTGTATTGCGCACACTCGACAGCACATTCAATAATTCCATCGGCAACGGAAATACGATCGTCGAGCTTTTATCGCCGGCAATATTGGATAGCGTCTGCAGATAGCGCAATTGAAGGGCTTGCGGTTCCCGCGCCAGCATTTGCGCCGCTTGCAGCAGTTTTTCGGACGCCTGCAGTTCGCCTTCCGCATGAATGATTTTTGCGCGTCGTTCGCGCTCGGCCTCGGCCTGGCGCGCAATTGCCCGCACCATCGTCTCGTCCAGATCGACATGCTTTATCTCGACATTCGAGACCTTGATGCCCCAGGTATCGGTTTGCGCATCCAATGCAGTTTGAATGTCGATATTGAGTTTTTCACGCTCAGCCAGCATTTCATCGAGCTCATGCTTTCCCAGCACCGAGCGCAAAGTGGTTTGTGCAAGCTGGCTGGTCGCCTCGAAAAATTGCTCTACCTGGATCACCGATTTTTCAGGATCGACGACACGAAAATAGACTACCGCATTGACTCGCACGGAGACGTTGTCGCGCGAAATCACGTCCTGTGTCGGCACGTCGAACACCACCGTGCGCAGATCCACGCGCACCATCTGCTGGATGCCCGGAATAATGATGATCAATCCCGGCCCTTTTACGCCCGTGAATCGACCAAGCAGGAATACCACGCCGCGTTCATATTCCCGCAGTACGCGCAACGATGACGCGACCAATACGAGAATCGCGATCAGCACGATGCCGCCAAATCCGAATCCGAAGTCCATTGCTATTCTCCTTTTTCATTATGGTTCATGGTTCGCCGGCGCCACCGCCAGCACCAATCCTTCGCGTGCCACTACCCGTATTTTCTGGCCGCGCTTCAACAGCACCGCACTGCGGACGCGCCAGTTCTCCCCGTGAACCAGAGCCCAGCCTTCATTCTGAATATCATCGAGAGTGACGCCTGTGCTGCCCAGCAGTTGCTCCTTTCCGCTTACCACCGGCCGCCTGCGGGCTTTTAACGCCATGGTGGCCACCAAGAAAATAAATAGTGCGCTGACGGCAGCGAGACCCGCAACCACCGACAATGGAATGCCGAAACCCGGAAGTTCGGTGTCGATCAGCATCACTGCGCCAAACGCAAACGCGACAATTCCGCCGAGCCCCAGCACACCGAAGCTGGGCAGGAATGCCTCCGTCACCATGAAAGCCAATCCAAGTAGAATCAGCGCCAGCCCGGCGTAATTGATCGGAAGGAGCTGGAATGCAAACAGCGCCAGCAAAAGGCAAATCGCGCCCACCACGCCGGGCAGGACAAATCCGGGATTGTAAAATTCAAAAAACAAGCCGTAGATGCCAATCATCATCAGGATCAATGCGACGCTTGGATCGGTAATTACCGATAAAAATCGGGTTTTCCAATCCGGATCAAGATTCACGACCGTCGCGCCGGCTGTTTTCAACACGCGCTCGCCAGCAGCCATGCTTATCTTTCGACCATTGATTTTTTCCAGCAAGTCCGGTATGTCGCGCGCAACCAGATCGATGACTTTTTGTGCCCGCGCTTCATCGGCTGACAGACTGACCGCTTCGCGCACGGCGCGTTCGGCCCATTCCGCATTGCGCCCGCGCATTTGCGCCAGGCCCCGAATATAGGCTGCGGCGTCGTGCACCTGTTTCTGGGTCATCGGGTTTTGCGTCGCGGCCGACGGCGTGTCCTTGTCGGCCGCCTTTTCGTCGGAACGCTCTTTTCCCGCGGGTTTGGGCTGTTTCGGCTGCCCCTGGTCGCCTATGCCGATCTGCACCGGCGTTGCGGCGCCGAGATTGGTACCGGGCGCCATCGCGGCGATATGGCTGGCATACAGGATATATGTGCCGGCGCTTGCCGCCCGTGCGCCCCCCGGTCCGACAAATGAAGCGACCGGAACCTTGGAAGAAAGAATCGCCTTGATGATCTGACGCATCGAGGTATCGAGCCCGCCCGGTGTGTCCATTTGCAACACGACCAGTTGTGCGTTTTCTTGCTCGGCGCGCGCGATTCCACGGCTGACGAAATCAGCCCCGGCCGGTCCTATGGCGCCGGTCAACGGCAGCACGACAACCGATTGCGATGCTGCATTGGATGCGGAAAGGAAAAATCCGAACCACGCCAGCACAATGAGTTTCAACAGTTTCACTATGGTCAGCCACAATACCAACTGGAGCAAATTACATCAGTTTAATATTGCGGGAATGGCGATCCTTGATACATCTCATTCAGATCGTGATGAGCAAGCGATATATCGCGTTCGCTATTCAAGTTCCCATAACTGGCCATCAGCGGTGATTAACGCGGTTTTCATGTTTTTCCCGGGAAATACCGCCTGCCCTGCCGTGCGATAGCGCGCCAGTTGCGCCTGATATATGGCACGCTCGCTTTCGAGAAAATTGCGTTTGTAATCAAGTACCCATACCGCATCATCGAATACCACTACCCGGTCGAAGCGTAATAACTCGCTGCCGACGATGACGTCCATTTCATTATGCGCGGCTTGATGCTGCGCGGGATTGTAGAAGCGCTCAAGCGAGGGGTGCGTGAGAATCGCCAATGCGTGCGCCCGGATGGTCGCTGCCAACACGAGCGAGCATTGCAGCCAGCGGGCAACTGCTTCGGCGTCCGGCATGGCGACCGGCCATGCGCGTAAATGCGTGACCCGTTCCAGCAATACATGCAACGCCACGCCTTCGACGATTGCATCACTGGAAAAACTTTTTTTAGATTCGAAAATCGGCGCCAGGACCGGCGGATTGAATACCGGCAAGCTGAATCCACGTTCTTCCATGACCACTCGTTCACTGATGAAGTCAGCAGGCGCAATTTCCGGAATATGGCTCAGCCGCGCGTACCAACTCCCTTCCTTCATGCCGTCAGCCGAAGCATTTTTCGCATCGGCAACACCGCTTAAAATCAGCATTTCCTTCGCGCGCGTGGCAGCGACATACAACAGATTCCAGTCTTCCTGTTTCTTGAAAATTTCTTCTTCCGAAAATAGAGCATCACGCGCCAGGCCGCGCTCGCTTTTCCTGCCGAAAGCAGAGAAATGCGTCGGCGCATCCGCATGCTGCGGCCAGTCGCACAGGATTCCGATATCGTCGCGCGCCGGATCGCTATGGTTCGCATCGAGCAAAACCACGATCGGCGCCTCGAGTCCCTTGGCACTGTGGATGGTCAGGATGCGTACCGCGTCGACCGCCGCATCGATATTGGCTTCATCAGGCGCGTCGTTATCGGCTCCGTTCCTCAGGGTGCGCAATGCGTCGATGAATTTTGGCAGGCTGGGATAGCGGCCTGCATCGAGATTCAATGCAAGCGCGGTAAATGCCTCGATATTTCCAATGACTTGGCTGCGTACCAGCGGCTGGGCCGCCGCCGCATAACGCGTCATCAGCCGGCCTTCATGCAAAACAAGGTCCAGCAGATCATGGACCGGCATGCGAGGCGCCGCGTGCAGCCACTTTTCAAGCAATGAAGCGGCACGCTGCAACGGGGCAGAGGCGCTGCCGTCCGCATTGGCGGCGCGTATCCGCCGCCACCATGTGCCTTCGCCTCTCTGTGCCAATGCGATCAGATCGTCGTCGCCGGCGCCGATGATCGGCGATTTCAGCACGTGCGCCAGCGCGCGATTATCGCCTGGCGTAATCAGGAAAGTCAGCAGCGCGATCAAGTCTGCGATCTCCAATGAATCAAGCAGGCCGCCCCGCTTGTCCGACAGGAACGGGATACCGGCTTCGCGCAACGCCAACTCGTAGCCGGTCAGATGCGCGCGCTTTTTTACCAGCAGCATCACATCGCGCCAATGCAACTCACGCACTGCGCCTAACTCGTGCTTGGCGCGCAAGATGGCTTGCGCAACCGCACGCCCTTCTTCCAGGCGGCGTGCATCTTCCTCTTCCTCGCGCGGCGACGTTAACGGATCGCGTAAAGCCGCACTCGCCGGTTTCGCCGATTCACTCTTGCTCGATTGAATCAGCGGCAAGCGCCACACCGCGCCTATTTGCGACGACGATGTAGTTTGCGGTGAAAAAATCGTATTCGCTTCGAATCCGGCATTGAGGACGTCGACGATGGCGGCGGCATTGCGCCGCGTCTGATTGGTGCGCAATATATCCGCGCCTTGCTCCGCAAGCATGTCGCTTGCCGCGGCAAACACGCGCGGCTCGGCGCGCCGGAACCGGTAGATCGATTGTTTGGGATCGCCGACGATGAATACGCTGGGCTTGCTGCCGTCTTCGCCGTAGGCATTCAGCCAGGAGCGAACGATATGCCACTGAAGCGGGTTGGTATCCTGGAATTCATCGAGCAGGATATGCCTGTAGCGCGCATCCAGCCGGCTCTGCAGATAAGCGGCATGCTCCTCGTTGTTCAATAATCGATATGCCTGCCATTCGAGATCGGCGAAATCGAATACACGCCGTTCCGCCTTGATCGCCTGGTAGCGATCGAGATAAGCGGCGCCGACGGTAAACAGCGCTTCGTTCAACGCCAGTACCACCGGCTCGTAGCTGCGACAGTGCAGTTGCAGCAGTGCCGCGCCGATCGAAATGAATTCCTGTTCGAATACTTCAGTGCCCCGTTCGCCGAGATTTTCCTCGATTGCCTGCAACAGCTTGCCGCGGCGATGATCATTGCCGCGCGAGAATCCCTTGTCGTCGCAGAACTGCGTGAGCAATAGCAAGAACGCTTCCGGCGATGCGCCGGCGGACAAGGCGCTTTCGATCTGGATCGCACGTTCCTGATTGCGTTTGGCGCCCTTGCCGAGCAGCCATGCGATGTTGTTGATGCGCGCCAGCAGTTTGTCGTCGTCCCATACGCCGAGGCGTGCATCGACCTGGCCGTCCTCGCCGCACAATGCAAGCAGCCATTCAAGCGGTGCGCCCTCCTGACTCGCAGCCCACCACTCGGCGCGCTTGCCGGCAAATGCGTCGAGCAGTTTTTTTGCGTTCCAGTCGCCGACCAGGTCATACAGCGTCAATACCGCACTTTTTATTTCCGCATTGTCCGGCTCATTCAGCGTCTGCATCAATCGGTTGTACGCTTCGGTCAGCAACTCGCCGGTAGTATCGACCAGCGTATAACCATGCGGCACACCGGAAGCCAGCGGCGCGATCTGGATCAGCCGCGCAAACCAGCTATGGAAAGTGTCGATCGACAGTGCTTGCGGACTGGACAGTACCCGCTCGTACAGGCTTCGTGCTTGCGGCAACAGCCGATGCGCATCTTGCGCGGCTACGCCGCGCTCTTGCAGCATTGCGATCACCGCATGGTCCGGCAGAAGCGCCAGATCGCGCAACAACAGCATGAGCCGCTCGCGCATTTCCTGCGCCGCCTTGCGCGTGAAGGTAATCGCCAGCAGCTCGGACGGTTCGGTTCCTGCCAGAAGCAGGCGCAATGCGCGGGACACCAGCAACCATGTCTTGCCGCTGCCGGCGCAAGCTTCCACCACCACCGAGCGCGCCGGGTCGCATGCGATATTCGTGAACTGCTGCGCATCGACGGCACGGCCGTTGGCCTCGTAGGCGCGCGGAGGTTGATGCGGCGTGGCCATTACCAGTTTCCCTTGCGGCATAATCCGCGAACATCGCAGAATTGACAGATCAACTCGATACCGCTGGCGGGCAGCGCCGCGCCTAGTGCGACAGCGCGCATGCCGACATCAATCTGTGTGGCAAGCGCTTGCTGCCATTCGACATAATTTGCCGCTTCCACCTCGCCGGTTTTCCCATTCGTCACTTCCAGTGCGACATAAGATGCAGATGTCACCGGCGCATCGGATAGCAGGCCGTAAAATGCAAGCTGGTGATCTTCTTTTTCCTTGAGCTTGTCGCGCAATGCTTGTGTAGCCCTGGTCTTGTAGTCGAGCACAGCCCGCTCGCCGGCATCGTTTTCATCGATGCGATCGATGCAACCGCGCAGCGTGATTTCGCCGTGCGACAACTGCAAAGTCTTTTCAAACCATTGTTCGCCAATGACGAAGCGCCAGCCCCGCGCTTCGCGCTCGTTGGCCCACGCCAGATAAGCCGGAATCGCCTTTTGCCAGCGGGCGTAATAGCCGAGCGCGGCACTGTTCCTTGCCAGCGCGTCATTGAATACCTGGTCCGAGATTTTCTGCAGTTCGGCGGCGCGATGACTCAGTGCGAGCTCTTGATCGCGGACGTTTTCATGGTAAGTCTTCAGTATCCGATGCAACCAGTCGCCATAGTCGCGCTTTTCCGGCATATCGGACAGTTCATCCAATCCGGACAGGCCGAGCATCCGGGTCGCGAAAAACTGATAGGGGCATGCAACGAAACTGTTATAGCCGCTGGCGGATAGTTTGGCCGGCAACAGGCCGGGAGCTGCCGGCGCGGGACAGGCGGGCGGCGATGCCGTCAGCAACTGGTGCGGAATATCCACATGATGCAGGCGCAACTCTTCCGCATTCGAACGGGCCAGGGTTAGTTGCAAGCGCTCGATCCAGACGCCGGCCGGATTCGGTTCGCCATCCTTGTGCGCTTGCCAGGACAGGATCACGTCGTCGTTAGCGCATAGCAACTCGGCGAAATCGCGCAGTTGCTGACGCTGAAGCTTTTCACGGGTTGCCAGCCCCAACTCCCTGCGCACGGCGTTCGCAAAAAACAGTGCCTCGTTCGGTTTCGACGGCAGATGATCGGCATCGGCGCCGACCATCAAGACTGCATCGAACGTGCGCAAGCGCGCACCATTCAATGGCAACATCACTACCCGGTCATCGGTGTCGCCCGGGACGAATGCCGTGGTCTCAAGCTGCAGGCTGATAAATGCACGCCACTCCGAAAAAGAGAATACTTGCGTCAGAACGGCGCAATCCTGGCGAATCGCTTCAATCATGGTGAGGACTTGCAGCCCGGCCGCATCGTTCTCAAGCGCGATGCGCATGCCCAGCCGGTCCAGCACGCCGGCCGTCGTATCGATCCATTCCGCCACGCTTTTGCGGCCCGCACATGATTTCGCCTGTGCTTCAATGCGCAACAAGACCGCCTGCGCGAGCGGCACGGCTGCCAGTGCTGATATGACGGCCGGCCACCCGCCCGGCACGTTGGCCCGGCGCAATGCCATTTCAATGGCGATCACCTGATCGGATTTATCCATCGCATCGGCCAGCAGGAACGGCGATTTCAGGAAATCCAGCAAGGCCACCGTCTCTGCGCGCGAAGCAACCACATCGAACCAGGCCGCGATGGCCGCTGCCGCGCGCGTGGTCGACAACTTCCAGCCGGTTTCATCCGCGACGGCTATCTGCGCGCGTGTCAGCAAGGCCTGGATGCGGCGCGCGACGACACGATCCTGCGCAACGATCGCAATCTTCGTCTTGCCTGCGGCAAGCCAGTCAATGATGGTCTGGGCGCCTCGCAATGCTTCGTCTTCCAGGTTTTTGCATGCGCAAATCGCCAGGCCCTTGGGTGCCGAAATGTCCAGCGGCGCCGCCAATGGAGAACCGGAGGTTTCTCCATCCGGCAGTTCACGCCAGGCTGCCGAGTATGCGAGGGGAACCGAAGCGGCACCCCAATCGAGCAGGATCGGCAACACCGTCTGGCGTTTGCCGTAAGCATCGAGAAAAGCCTGTTCGAAGCAATCCGGCGCGGTCGGCGATATCCATATCATCGGGCTTTCAGCGTGTCCTGCCAGCCGCATCAGCTTTGCAAAACGATCGACGCAAGCATCATTGCCGGCCAACTGGCCTTTCCAGATCGACCAAACCAGTTGCGCTTCCTCGGATAACAGATGGCGTGCGGAAGGCGCCAACTGGCCGAGTGCGGTTTCCCAGCGCTCATCGATAGTGCCCGGTTCAGCCTGGACAGTCGGCAACAGGCTCTGCGTCAACTCATCGGACAAGGTCAGCAAGGTTTTTGCCAGAGGCAGCAGATCCGTATTGCGGCGCGCCGAGAAAATTTTCTTCAGCCAGGCATGCTGGCGCAGTTCTCCGTACAGCGACATCAAGCGCTCGCTGGCAGCGCCAGGCGGCATCGTATCGGGTTCGGGAGGCAGCATCGCCAGCCACGCCGGCAAGGTCGTGATGCGAGGCGGAATGAATGCGCCAGGGAGTTGCGCTGCCAGCGCGATCTTCAGCGCTTGCGCATGGACAAATGTCGGCACCACCACGCGTAGCGCCGACAAATCCCGCGATTGTGCCCATCCCGCTCCGAACAACAGCTGATTCCCCAGCAATGCATGCGCGGCCTGCTGCCAGAAAGTGGCTCGCGGTGGAATCAGCACGGGGTTATGCAGCATGAAGCCTCGACATCGGTATGAATGAAAGGGGTTGCGTTCTCGATCAATCCCGGTTGTCCGGCATTTTATGCCACGAAGCAAGAAAATTAATTCATCCCGCTACACTTTTTATGAAAATGGGTTATGATTTGTCCAATCCCCGCCGCACTGCTTCTTGCCGCCACTTTCAAAACCTTGAATTCATGCATCAAGCCTCCATCTGCGAATTGCAGTTCTGGAAATGCCGAGTGCCAATCCGGGCAAGAATATTAAGTCATGCCGGCTGGCGCAAATTGACCCCCTCTTTTTTCCTCTCCACGAGAAAGCCATGAGCGAAAACATCAAATACATCACCGACACCTCCTTTGAAACCGACGTACTGCAATCCGACAAACCGGTGCTGGTCGATTTTTGGGCCGAATGGTGCGGTCCCTGCAAAATGATCGCGCCGATCCTGGAAGAAATCGCCAAGGAATATGACGGCAAGATTCAGATCGCCAAAATGGACGTGGATGCCAACCAGGCAGTACCGGCCAAGTTCGGCATCCGTGGCATTCCGACGCTGATCCTGTTCAAAAACGGCGTTGCCGCCGCTCAGAAAGTGGGCGCGATGGGCAAAGGGCAACTGACTTCTTTCATCGATAGCAATATTTAATTTCAACGGCAACGGTGCGCCCGCACCGCTTGCCTATTCCCGTTAATTACATCGCCTCGCAACTCCCTCCCCCACCTACTTCCCTCCCGTCACGGGACACACACTATGCATTTATCTGAACTCAAGGCACTACACGTCTCAGCCCTGCTGGAGATGGCCATCGGACTCGACATCGACAACGCAGCACGCTTGCGCAAGCAGGAGCTGATGTTCGCAATCCTTAAAAAGCGCGCCAAAACCGGCGAACAAATTTTTGGCGACGGCGCCCTCGAAGTACTGCCGGACGGCTTCGGCTTCCTGCGCTCGCCGGACGCCAGCTACATGGCATCCACTGACGACATCTATATCTCGCCGTCGCAGATCCGCCGTTTCAATCTGCATACCGGCGACTCGATCGAAGGCGAAGTACGCACCCCGAAAGACGGCGAGCGCTACTTTGCACTGGTCAAAGTCGACAAGGTCAACGGCGAATCGCCGGAAGCTTCGAAACACAAGATCCTGTTTGAAAACCTGACGCCGCTGCACCCGAACCGGGTAATGAACCTCGAACGCGAGATGCGCGGCGAGGAAAACATTACCGGACGCATCATCGACATGATTGCGCCGATCGGCCGCGGACAGCGCGGCTTGCTGGTTGCATCGCCAAAATCCGGCAAGTCGGTCATGCTGCAGCACATTGCGCATGCGATCACGACCAATCACCCGGATACGACGTTGATTGTTTTGCTGATCGATGAGCGGCCTGAAGAAGTCACGGAAATGCAGCGCTCGGTGCGCGGCGAAGTCGTTGCATCGACTTTCGACGAACCGGCGACGCGCCACGTGCAAGTAGCCGAGATGGTTCTCGAAAAAGCCAAACGGCTGGTCGAGATGAAACGCGACGTGGTGATTCTGCTGGACTCGATCACGCGCCTGGCGCGCGCCTACAACACCGTGATCCCGGCTTCGGGCAAGGTGCTGACCGGCGGTGTGGATGCCAATGCGTTGCAGCGCCCGAAACGCTTCTTCGGCGCCGCGCGCAATATCGAAGAAGGCGGCTCGCTGACCATCATCGCGACCGCATTGATCGAAACCGGCAGCCGCATGGATGACGTGATCTATGAAGAATTCAAGGGTACCGGCAACATGGAAGTCCATCTTGAGCGCCGCCTTGCCGAGAAACGCGTCTACCCGGCAATCAACCTGAATAAGTCCGGCACGCGCCGCGAAGAGCTGCTGATCAAGCCGGACCAGTTGCAAAAAATCTGGGTACTGCGCAAATTGTTGTACGGCATGGACGAAATCGAGGCGATGGAATTCATTCTCGACAAGATGAAATCCACCAAGAACAACGCCGAATTCTTTGACATGATGCGGCGCGGGAACTCATAGGCCGGCATTTTATTTGGCGGCATCAAATTCCGATGCGCACATTAGCATGGTGCAAACCCATGATTTTATTGTATAATTTCCGGCTTTACACCCCTGGCAAGTGATCGGCAATCGGGTCAAGAAGCAAGTCGACCGACGAAGTGACGATTGGCTACCCAACTATTTGAGGCAAACATGAAAGAAGGCATTCACCCCCAATATCGCGACGTCGTGTTCCACGATCTGTCCTGCGATTTCAAATTCGTTACCCGTTCGACCGTGCAAACGCGTGAAACGACCGAGTTCGAAGGCAAGAGCTATCCACTGGTAAAGATCGAGGTATCGTCGGAATCGCATCCGTTCTATACCGGCAAGCACAAGATCGTCGATACCGCCGGCCGTGTGGAAAAATTCCGCCAGAAGTTCGGTACCCGCGGATCCAAAACCCAAGTCGCCGAATAATTCAAGCACTTGGATTCAGAAAGGCAGCTGCGGCTGCCTTTTTTTATTACGCATATGTATAACTGGCCAAGTACCATTGCGAGCCACACCGCAAGTATCTTTTACGGCACAATAACGCCGAACCGGAAAATAACAATCAATCCTCCCGTCACATGAAGCCAGTCCGTCTCCCCGCCGCCGCTACGCTTGCGCTTCCGCGCTGGGGATTGATATCGCTGTGCCTGCTGTATATCCTGCCGGGGCTGATTCGCCGCGACCCGTGGAAAAACGACGATGCGGCCGGTTTCGGCATCATGTGGACCATGGCGAACGGCGGGCTGAGCGATTGGCTGGCGCCGCATATCGTCGGCCTCCCGATGCCGGAGGAAGGACCGCTTGCGTTCTGGATCGGGGCCATTTTCATCAAACTGTTCGGCGGGCTGCTCGGCGATGAATTGGCGGCGCGCATCTCGACCATCGCTTTCTTTTTGATCGGTGCCTTATCGATCTGGTATGCAACCTACCTGCTCGGCCGGCGCACGGAAGCGCAACCGCTGCGGCTCGCCTTCGGCGGCCAGCCTGAACCTAGCGATTACGGACGTACCCTGGCCGATGGCGCTCTGCTGATTTATCTGGGTAGTCTCGGGTTGTTGCTGCAGAGCCATCAGACCAGCGCCGAAGCGTTGCAGATTTCACTGGTCTGTGTTGTTCTGTATTTGTCCGTACGCTTGTTCGAATCGATGTCGCTTCGTACTGCGGCAATGCTCGGCATTGCGCTCGGCCTGCTGATTCTTACGCGAGGCTGGCCGGTCCCGCTGGCATTGTGGATCGGATTGCTGGTGCTCGCCATGCTGCGCGAAAAGCGCATCATTTTGCCTTTGCTTCTGATCGCCCTGCCGCTCGCGGCATTGGTGGCAGGCTCGTGGTTATTGGCAAGCCACCAGTTGATGCATCAAACCTCTCGCTCTTCCTTCGATGCCTGGCTGGCCTGGAATAGCGGTCAATTCGGATTGCCATCGTGGAAATCGCTGAAATATTTTTTCAAGAACGGCATCTGGTTTACCTGGCCGGCATGGCCATTCGCGGGATGGGCCGTGTACGCATGGCGTCACCAATTCAAGGCGCCGCATATCGTTTTACCGTTCACCGTCTTGGTCACTCTCGTTGCATTGGCGCTGCTCAACCAGAGCGAGGAAGAAGCCGTCTTGCTGCCTCTATTGCCGCCGCTGGTCATTCTTGCGGCATTCGGCTTGCCGACGATGAAACGCGGCGCAATCAATGCGGTCGATTGGTTTTCCGTTATGACGCTGACGACATCTGCAGCATTCATCTGGATAGGCTGGATAGCAAAACAAACCGGATGGCCGGCGCAACTCGCGAAAAATGCGTTCAAACTCGCGCCGGGTTTCCAACCCGAATTCAACCTGATGGCACTGCTGATTGCCGCATCCGCCACAATCGGCTGGATCGTGCTGGTGCATTGGCGTATTTCTCGCCACCCAACGGTATTGTGGCGCGCGGTGGTACTTTCTTCGGGCGGCGTGATTCTATGCTGGCTGCTGCTGATGACCTTGTGGCTGCCGTGGATAAATTATGGCAAGAGCTATGCCGGGGTAGCAGAGCAGATCGCGCAAAAACTGCCCAATGGCCGCTATTGTGTCGACACCAACGTCGGCCCCGCGCAACGTGCATCGTTTGCATATTTCGGAAATGTCGAATTTGCGAAATTCGGCGAAGGCTCTTGCGAGTTCCTGCTGTTGCAGGAAAGCGTTGCCCGCAAAGACAGGGCGTCGCTGTTAAAGCAATTCGACAGCAAAGGAAAATTGTTATGGGAAGGACGCCGACCTTCCGATCGCGACGAGCGGTTCCGTCTTTATAGACGGAACCCGAGCTGACAATTGCAACAATGATTTATCACCGGTATACCTCGGCTTTCATCCTGGCCCCTTCCGCCAAAGCGGGAAAACACAACTTCGCAATGGTCGTCGCGATCCGCCATTTCCATAAGGTTTGATAATGGCGCGACCAGGGCCGGCACATCATGCGCTGCGGATTGCCGCGCTCGCATGGCCGATTCTTATCGGTCAACTGGCGGTAATCGCCAACGGCGTCATCGATACTGCGATGACCTCGCGATATTCGGCAACCGACCTGGCCGCACTCGCGCTCGGCGCATCGATCTACATCAGTGTATTCGTCGGACTGAACGGCGTGCTGCAGGCGCTGTCGCCGATCATCGGACAATTATTCGGCGCCGGCCGGTCGCACGAAGTCGGATTTGAAGTCAAGCAAGGAACCTGGCTTGCACTCTTCCTATCGTGCATCGGCTGCTTGGTTCTGCTGTTCCCGCAACCCTTGCTTTCACTGGCGCATGCATCGCCCGAACTCACTGAAAAGGCAACGCTTTACTTGCGGGTTCTGGCGCTGGCGCTTCCGGCAACACTGGGCTTTCGCATCTATGCCGCGCTCAATATTGCCATCGCCAGGCCCAAAATGGTGATGGCAATCCAGCTAATGGCATTGCTGCTGAAGATACCTCTGAATGCACTGTTCATTTTCGGCGGATTGGGATTGCCCGCGTTCGGCGGTCCGGGCTGCGCAATCGCAACGGCAGCGATATCGTGGCTGATGTTGCTGACAGGTTGGTGGATTCTGCGCACTGCGCCTATCTATCGGAACTTTGGTTTGTTCGGCACCGGCTTCGTAAAGCCGCACTGGGCGCCGCAACGCGCACTGATCAAACTAGGCATTCCGATCGGTTTGAGCTATTTGATCGAAGTCACCGCATTTACCTTCATGGCGCTGTTTATCGCCAGACTCGGCGAGACGATCGTGGCGGGACACCAGATCATCTCCAACTTTGCCACCGTGCTGTACATGCTGCCGTTATCGATCGCGAGTGCGACCGGCATACTGGTGGCGCAATCGGCCGGTTCCGGGAAGATGGAAGCGGCGAGCCGTATTGGATATGCGGGGATTCGACTTGCTGCCATCCTGTCGGCGCTGGTGGGTGGCGCCGTATGGCTGGGGCGCGATGTCATCGTGCGCGCCTATACGCCGAATGAGGCAATCATTGCCGTTGCGCTGCCGCTGTTTTTATTTATCGCGGTATATCAATTGTTCGATGCGATTCAGGTCACGACCGCTTTTGTACTCCGGGCATACAAAATCGCCGTGGTGCCGACGCTGATGTATGCGATCGCGCTGTGGGGAATCGGACTCGGAGGCGGATACACGCTGGGTCTCGATCCATTCGGATGGTCGCCCGCCGCATTGCGCGGCGCGGCAGGCTTCTGGCTGGGCAACAGCGTGAGCCTGGCGCTGGTTGCGGCCGGTTTCCTATGGTATCTGCGTGTAGTGCAGCGCAAGGCGTTAAAAACAAGTTACGCTAATGCCTGATCGCGGCGCGGATTCAACATGCGCGCATGTTTATGAAGTTACAAATCAGCCAGCAGGCGATGCGCCAGCGCCTTCGCTTCCTCCAGCGCTTCTTCGGGCGTATCGGATTCGGAATTGACGGTACGCGGCGTATCGTCGGCTGCCACGTTGCCCATGCGGGTAATCAATACGACACCCTGGAATCTACCGTTAGGCAAGCGTTGAATATCCGCTTCCGCTTTCCAGCTTTCCTTGGTGTAGGTAACGGCAGCCATTTTTATTTTCCCAAGGCAATCCGCACCGCATCGACTTCGGTCCCTACTGCAGCAACTGTCCTGCGAAGCTCGGCTTCAGAGATGTTCCAGTGCTGTACCCAGCGCCGCACCTCCGACGCATCATTTACATTCACCTCGAAACTGCCCATATTTGCTTCGAAACTGCGTTTGAAGTCGGATTTATCAAGATCTGCTTGCATTTTATCCTTGCATCAAAAGTAAATAAGTTGAGTAAATGAATCGACGAATCGCTTGCAATAACGCGGTTTCATTCACGCCGCGTCGACTAAATGCAAAGCCAAGTGTATTCGTAACCGGACTATGCCCATTGCGCGAACTCAAAACGCCATGGAGTGGCTCACCAAAGAAATGCGATAGCCTTTTCCATTCGAAACAGCAGTAAAATTTCAATGTCCATGAGCAATCGAATTGCTTCATGGTTACCCTGGTCACGCGCAAATGCTGCTTTGAGCGGTTCCGGGCGTTATGTCGGATGGCCCTTCAGCCCTTGACTTGGATTGTGGTCAGGAACCGGTTCATCTTCAGCGGGGCCGGCCGGCATCGGACTACGCTCGTCTTGCTCTCCCGGCTCTTCATTCGGCAGCGGCGTCGGTATTGGTGCTCTATGCATGAGCTTGCTCCTTATGTACATAAAACGAGTACAAAAAAAGCGTATCACGCATATCTGCCGACTCTTTGCGCTCAATCACTGTCCACCCGGTCAGTGATTATGTTTTCCCCGGAAACATCGGCCCTGACCCGCGGCAGATATTCCGGATAATTTTTTTGAATGAAATCGATAAGGCCTTCCCGTATTTTGCAGCGCAGGTCCCAACTTTTGCCCGCATCGCCGGCGCTTACCAGCACGCGCAATTGCATCGCCCTTTCACCGGCCTCGACCACTTGGGTCACGCACAAACGCCGGTCCCATGCGGGTGAGGCCTCGCATAGCCGCTCGGCTTCCTTGCGAACCGGATCGAGCGGCAATCGGTAATCGGCCCAGATCAAGACTGTGCCCAGTATTTCAGAACTGGTTCGGGTCCAGTTTTGAAACGGGTGTTCGATAAACCACTGCAGCGGCACCACCAGCCGCCTTTGGTCCCATATCCGCACCACGACATATGTGCCGGTGATCTCTTCGATCTGCCCCCATTCCTTTTCGACGATTACCACGTCTTCCAGACGGATCGGCTGCGTCAGGGCGAGCTGTATTCCGGCAAGCAGGTTCGACAGCACCGGCCGCGCCGCGAAACCTATCACCAGACCGGCGACACCCGCCGACGCCAGCAAGCTGGTGCCGATCTGCCGCAACAGCGGCAATGTCATCAAGGCCAAGCCGGACCCGACCATCACGACCAACACGATCACAGCGCGCGCCAGCACCTTGGTCTGAGTCTGGATGCGGCGCGCCTGCAAGTTGTCCGGCGCATCCACCGGATTGAGTTCGACGATCGTGTCGGCGACCGCTCCAACGCATCGCACACCAAACCAGGTGAATGCCATGTACAGGGCCAGCGCGTTCAGGTGTCGCAACAGGAAAATGCCTGCCAGGGAATCTGCGGCGTTACGCAAGACAATCTGCCATAACAACAGGAAGACGATCACGCCTCCGGTCTGGTTTGTGTACCGCACCAGCCTGCGAGTAAACGGGAATGGAGCAGATAAGCGCTCAAGCACGCGCGTACCGATTCCATGGAAAACAAAGACAGCCAGCAAGGCCAACAGAGTCTGGACGACAACTTGAAGCCAGGGTCTGACGCCGGCAATCCCGATCCACGGCATCGCAGAGAAAATAAAATTTTCCAACCAGTTGGACGAGTGCTCGTTCATCACAGATTGCAAAGCCGGTGAAGATTTGCTCATGCATGATTTCTGCGAAGCGCAGACTTCAGAGCATTGAGCAAAAACTTCCCACAGGAAAGTATTGAACTAAAATATTTTTTCTTTGTCTTTAGAAATAATTCCGACTAGACGAAAGAGCAAGATATGCCATGTAGTCTTTGCAAAACTCTGCCACAGCATGTACGAAGCAACAAACGGCACGAACGGCTTCAGCAAATTGGCCTGACCGAACGTGTTGCCAAGGCAGGAAAAACAAGAGCCGCGTGGATTACCTATTACCTTTGTGAAATATGCGCGACCAAATGGCGGCATGTCGACGATCCGGCAAATACAAGCGCCGGATGGTCAGTCGAGAGACATCTTGTTTCTGCCAAGCGGCGGGAACGTCAATCGCAGACACAGGGGGCAATACACCATTCCTGAATCGCGATTGCAGTCCGGTTCGCCGCAGCACCTTGCACTCAGGCTTGCGCCTGGGCATTTTCCTTTGATGCCGGCTTGCCCTGAGCGTCGCTGATCCGATATTTGGCTCTCCTGTCGCCCATCAGATCGCGCAGTTCGCGCACGCTCATATCGCTTACTTCATGCATTCGAATCAGCAAGGACGCGCCGACGGGCACGCGGCGATGACGGATTTTGCTGATGAGCGGCGGCGCTACTTCAAGCGCACGGGATAAAGCCGCGTCGTTTTTCAAGCTCAGTTTTTTGATCAGGTTATCCAGTAAATGATCCGGATTATAGGAAGCGTTCTGGCTGTTGCTGGTATCGGTCATCGTGCAGGCTCATTTCGTAAGGTTAAAGGAAATAGAATCGTTGCGGTTCTCCACCACTGACATGTTATCGCGAAGGTAATTCCTGGTTAACCGGGATTCATTTGATTTAAAACAATGAAAGCCTGCAATCTGATTTGCAGCGGAAAACCAGTGGCACCGTAATGGCGTGTGATGGTGACGAGGCGTCAAGCCGATTTGAAGGCGAATGATTTCAGCAATGCGTCTGCCGGCTCATTTTCTGGAAATAAAGTCGCTGCCGTCGATATAAAACCGCAACGGCTGCGTTGCCCATTCCCCTGCATAGGCGACTCCTATGCGGGGCCGGCGAACGATCGAAAAAGATTTCTTGGCAATCGGCGCGGCGATGTAAAAATCGTCGCTTTCCAGATCGTGGGCATTGAGGCGCAAGTCGATCCCCATTGCCTTGCATAATATCCCGGGGCCGCGTGTATTGCCGCAAACATGTTGAACCGGTTCCAGCGCGCGAATCAGCACCGCGGCGCCGTGTCCTTCCGGTTCGGTTACCACGTTCATGCAATGATGCATGCCGTAAATCAGGTATACATAGGAAAATCCGGGCGGGCCGAACATGACTTGCGTGCGTTTTGTCATGCCTTTGGAGGAGTGGGCAGCGAGATCGTGCGCGCCGAGATAGGCTTCAACCTCGACGATCCTGCCGACACGGCTGACCCCGTTTATTCGATGAACCAGCAAGGTTCCGAGCAGGTCCTCCGCGACCTGCAATGTGCCGCGTGCATAGAAGGTTCGAGGCAGTTTTCGCAAACCGTTGGAATCCAACAATGAGCTTGGCATGTCGCTGGCGCGTGATTCGCAACCGATGAAGTATTACACCTTCATCGGCAAAATCACCATCTGCAGTCCCTCAAAATGCAAACGGCGCTGAATTGCCAGTGCTGCCTGATTGTGCAGCAAGCGGGTAAACCAGTTGTCCTGCTCGAACACCAGTTTGCTGGTGAAGAAGATCGAGTTCGGATACTCCTTGCTGATCTCTTCGCACAGACGCGTGACCTCATGGACCACGTCGGTGCCAAAACCGAGATAAGCCGATGACGCCATGCCGTGGCTGTGGCAAAAATCGACGAAAAATTTCAGCGTCTCGTTTGCTTCGGCGCGCATCTGTTCGACCGCCCCTTCTCCGCCGTATGCATGGGCATCCACCGTACGCGCATTGACGAATATGAAGTTCTTGAAGTGGCCCGGGAACATGCGCTGCACCCACAGCAGCGCATGCAATCCGCCGCCGCGTGAACTGCCGACAATAAAGACAGCCGTCTGATCGTCCGGATTTGGCTCCAGAGGCGTCGACTCCGGCCCTAAAGGCTGATTCGCGAATACCTGGTCCACTGCGTGAATTGCGGCTTTTGTCTCCTGGTAGTGATTCCGGATATAGATGCACAAGCCGGCGATGACGCCGATGATCATCACCGCAACCCATCCGCCCGCAGTAAATTTTTCAGCCAGCAGTACGGCCAATATGCCGGTGCAAATAATGAAGCCGCTCAACGACAGCAGGAAACGACGCCCCCAGTGCTTTGCATCTTTTCGATGCTTCCACCAGTACAGACACAATCCGAACAGGGAAATTGCAAAAGTGAGGAACACCGATATCGCATACAACACAACCAGCAAGGTCACACTGCCGCCGGTCCACCAAAGGATCGCAAGCGCGGAAATTCCCATCAACAAAATCCCGTTTTGCGTCACGAGGCGAGTCGACAGGTAGCGAAATTTATGCGGCACCCAGGAATCTGCCGCCATATTGGATAACACCGCTGGTCCGCCCAGGAAACCGGTGTTGGAGGCAACGAACAACAAACCCGCCTGAAAGAACAAAACGGCAATCAAAACCATTTTGTTACCCCATTCGCCGCCAAATCCGATGCTGTCGATAATTGCCTTGAAGGTCGATGCATTCAAGGTCTGGCCTTCGACCGGCTTGGAATCCCACAGCAAATACAGCAGGATAATGCCGCTGGCAGTGAATGCGAGCGATAGCGCCATGTAGAGCATGGTCATTTTGCCGGTATGCACGCGTGGTTCGGCCAGGATATTCACGTTGTTCGAGACCGCTTCCAGGCCGGTATAAGTACCGCCACCTTGTGAATACGCCAGCAGCAGCATGCTGGACAGCCCTATCCAGCCGATGTGATTTGCCAGTTCGGTGGTTCCCGCCAATGTATTCGGCACCAGATCCGGCAACGAAGATGCATGCGCGAAAATTCCATAGACGATCAGGAAGGCATGGGTAATGACGAATCCGATGAAAATCGGCAACAAAACCTTGATCGCCTCTTTCATGCCGCGCAGGTTCAGCACGATCAACACGGCGACGACAAACATTTCAGCCCAAAGCTTGTATTCGTGCAGGCCAAGCGGCATCAGCGACGCCAGCGCTTCGACCCCGGCCGCAATCGAAATCGCGATGGTCAGCACGTAATCCATCACCAGTGCGCATCCGGCGATCAATCCGCTGTAGGGGCCGAGCAGTTTGGTGGCGACTCGATAACCGCCGCCTCCGGTAGGGAAAAGCTCGATTACCTGGTTGTACGCCATCGCGATGATGAATACCGTTACCGCCGTAGCGATAGCCATGTACAAACCGAGTTCGGAAGTGTATTCGCCAAGACCGCGGAACGTCATCTCCGGGCCGTAGGCGGACGACGACAATCCGTCCGCTCCCAGTCCAACCCAGGCAAAAAAAGCCACCAGCACTAATGAATGACGCGTTTCTTTTTTCAGCGGGTCCAGCGCCTTGCCAAGGACGATGTCGCGGATTTTTCCAGACTTCATTTATTTTTTACCTGCGTTAATGCGCGGCGGCGACATAAAGAAAGCGATGATACGCCTTTAGGTTGTGTCGTGACAATGACATCGGCTTGGCTTGATGTTGCTTGAACGCCGCAAATCAAGGATAATGTCGGCTGCGTTGCCGAGATGGCGGAATAGGTAGACGCACGGGACTCAAAATCCCGCGCTGGAGACAGCGTGCCGGTTCGATTCCGGCTCTCGGCACCAAGAGCACGTTTCATACAGTATCAAACCCTCTCAAAACCCGTATAGCTAAAGGCTCTGCGGGTTTTTTGTTGTCTTACGCCATTTCACCCGATAACATGAGATACCGTCAATTTGACGGTATTTCTGACGGTACTTTTAAAAACGTGAAAACGAGATGCCGTCAAAGGGGGCGACATGGCACTGACAGACACATTCATTCGACAGGTCAAGCACAGCGGCGCACCGGCTGGCGACAAGTACGCCGATGGTCAAGGACTTTTGCTACTGGTAAAAGCTGCCGGAAAATACTGGCGCATGGATTACCGCCATGCAGGAAAGCGCAAGACGCTGGCGCTGGGAGTGTACCCAGCGGTATCGCTGGCCAAGGCCCGAAAGCGGCGCGATGAAGCACGCGAACTATTGGCGGACGGCATCGACCCCGGCCAAGTCAAGCGCGACGACAAGCAGACCAAGGCCAACGCAGCGGCGCATACCTTTGAAGTGGTGGCGCGTACCTGGCTGACAAAGACAGCGGCGAACCGGGCCGACAGCACACAAGAGAAAATCACCACTTGGCTTGAGAACCATGTTTTCCCATTCATTGGAAAAATGCCTATCTCCACCGTCGGGCCGCGTGACGTGCTGGCAGTCGTTCAAAAGATCGAAGCGCGTGGTGCGATTGATTCGGCGCACCGAGTAAAGCAGATATGCGGACAGATATGCAGGTACGGCGTATCTGCCGGACTGGTGGAACGTGATGTGACCGCAGACCTGAAAGGCGCGCTGGCTGCAATACCAAAATCAAACTATGCGGCAATCACCGAGCCAAAGCAGGCCGGGGATTTGATGCGCTCCATTCATGCGTACAGCGGGCACCCCTATGCAGTAGCGGCGCTGAAATTATCGGCGCTGGTGTTTGTGCGGCCGGGTGAACTGAGGGCGGCGGAATGGACGGAAATTGACCTTGATGCGGCAGAGTGGCGCATACCCGGCAGCAAAATGAAAATGAAGATCGATCACATGGTGCCGCTATCGACGCAATCGGTAGAAATTTTGCGGAGCATTCACCCGATGACCGGGCACGGGCAGTATGTGTTCCCCAGCATTCGCACTGGAGAACGATGCATGAGTGAGAACACGATCAACGCGGCATTGCGCAGCATGGGATTCAGCAAGGAAGTGATGACCGCACACGGATTCCGGGCGATGGCGCGTACCATCATGGATGAAGTCATGGGCGAACGGGTTGACCTGATCGAACATCAGTTGGCGCACGCGGTGAAAGACCCGAACGGACGCGCCTACAATCGGACGGCGCACTTGCCTGCACGCAGAGATATGATGCAGCGATGGGCGGATTATCTGGACAAGCTGCGCAAAGGTGCGGAAGTAATACCGTTTAAAGTTGGATGATATAACCAGTTTAACCATGCCTACCGCGACGGCGGGAAAACAGAGTTTGCCCCTTTATTCTGCCGGCATGGTTTCCGATTTAAATGGGGAAGGGGTAATTATGGAAAAGTATGTATTGTCTAAAACAGCATTTCCTATCACCACACTTTACGTGGTTACGGCGGTGGCTGTAGCATTGGTAGTTTCCAGGTTTTTTTACACAGGAAATGTCGAAAGCACCATATCTAGCGTGCTTGGAGCTATCGCTGCTTTATTGGGCGGTTGTATTGGGTACTCGTTGAGAATGCATCATGAAAAAGACCATGCATTTCATCAAAGTCTTTTAAACGAATCTTTGCCTATTCAAAAAACCGTGATTCAAGAAAATCAAAGTGTATGGGACGGATTTGATGTCGACGACCTGCGATACCCTGAAGAACTGGACATTGCACTTCAGGCATGGCGGGCAGTTAGTAACAATCCGAGCAATGCACCAATTAAAGAGCAGTTAACAGACTGGTTAAAACAAAGCGGCTATCCACTTTCCACGGCTGCAAATGAACGTATAACGACTTTGTGCAATTGGGATAAGTCCGGCGGGCGACCAAAATCAAATTAAAGACCGTCACCCATAAAAGCCACGCCAGATAACGGTTTTCTCTATTCATACCACCTGTTTATTGGCGCTTATAGCTAACCCTTTCACCTGTTTTAGAAACTCTTTCATCTATTTTTAACTGCTAGTCATACCTATTCTTCAATCGTTCCAAACAAAACGATTATGAAAGGTTAGACCATGTCACAGCGAGTTATCCGGGTTGCAGATATTGCGACCACCAAAAAGAGTAAAGGGCTATTGCCTGTCAGTCCGGCGACTATCTGGCGCTGGACACGGGAACACAAATTTCCCCAGCCGTTCAAGCTGGGTGAATCTGTCACGGTATGGGATGCGGCGGAAGTCGAAGCCTTCATTGCACAGCGTGCGGGAGGTGCCGGACAATGACCCGCACAAAAGAATCCGCCGGGGGCTTCGAGACCACCACGGCGGACACCAAACACTCCACCAAGATCATAGCATTCTGCACCCGGTGCAGGGCGGCTTTCATCCGTCTTGCGCAACTGCTGGCAAGCTTTTTCCGGGGGCTGGCATGAGCGACTATCTGAATAAATTCCGGCAAGCGATTGAAGCCGGCGGACTCACACCACCGGATGAAATTATCGATGATGGCAAGCTGCATCGATTCAGCACCAACGGCAAGCGCGGTGATGATTCGGGCTGGTATGTATTGCACAGCGACGGCGTACCGGCGGGAACATTTGGCTGCTGGCGTAGCGGCTTGCAGTCCACCTGGTGCGCGAAGTCTGAGCATGAACTGAGCAACACCGAACGGCAGGCCATGCATGAGCGTATCAAGGTTATGCAGCGGCAGCGCGAAGCGGAGCAGGTGCGTATCCATGCGCAGGCCAAGGGCACGGCGGCGACAACGCTGGCGAAGTCGCAACAGGCGATACAGCATCCCTACCTGAGCACCAAGGGTATCAAACCGCACGGTGCGCGATTGGACGGGGAACGGCTGCTGATTCCTATGCGTGGCACTGGCGGCACGCTGCACAGCCTGCAAACCATCGGGCCGGACGGCAGCAAGCGTTTCATGTCTGGCGGACAGGTAAGCGGCTGTTATTTCGGCATCGGCAAACCCGATGGGCGGCTGATCGTTTGTGAAGGTTTTGCAACCGGCGCAAGCATTCACGAATGCACGGGGCACGCGGTAGCAGTGGCATTCAACGCGGGAAACCTTGCACCTGTGGCACTGGCGTTGCGCGCAAAATATCCTGCGCTGGCAATCACGATTGCAGCGGACGATGACCACCACACGGCAGGCAATCCGGGCATAAGCAAGGCGACAGCGGCGGCGCTGGCAGTAGGCGGCGCTTTGGCCATGCCGGTGTTTCCCCTTGATCGACCGGCCAAGGCAACCGACTTCAACGACCTGCACCAGTTGGCGGGATCTGCAGTGGTCTCGCACTGCATCGATGCGGCGCGATGTCCGGCTGACGATGCACGGGCATGGCCGCACCCTACCCTGTTACCTGAAGCACTTCCACCCGTGCAGCCGTTCGACGCTGAACTGTTGCCAGTGGCATTGCGCGGCTGGGTGATGGATATAGCACACCGGATGCAATGTCCGCCGGATTTTCCGGCAGTCGGTGCGGTGGCTGCGTTGTCCAGCCTGATCGGTGCGCGTGCCGTGGTGCAGCCGAAAGCGCGGGACGATTGGCAGGTGGTGCCGAACCTGTGGGGCTTGATTGTCGGCAGGCCCGGCGTGATGAAAAGCCCGGCGCTGGGTGAATCGCTCAAACCCTTGCACCGATTGCAGGCGCATGAATTGGAACTATGGCGGGCGGCGCATGATGCCTGGGCGATTGATGCCAAGCTGACGGAGTTGCAAGGCGCGGACAATGAAAAGAAAGCCAAGGGACTGGCAAGCAAAGACCCGGCGGCGGCGCGTGCGTTGCTGCAGCCGATGGATGCACCGGAAGAACCTGATGCGCGGCGCTATATCGTCAACGATGCGACCGTGGAAAAGCTGGGTGAACTGCTGCAGGCGAATACCTGGGGCACCTTGTCCTATCGGGATGAATTGTACGGGCTGCTGACAGGTATGGACAAGCAGGGGCAGGAAGGTTCACGCGCTTTTTACCTGCAATCTTATGACGGCAATCAGGGTTACACCTTTGACCGGATTGGGCGCGGCACGGTGCATATCGACCGGGTTTGTCTGGCGATGATCGGCGGCATTCAGCCGGGCCGGATTCAGGAGTATGTGCGCGGTGCGGTGTCCGGCGGCAGTGCGGACGATGGGCTGTTGCAGCGGTTTGGCTTGACGGTATGGCCGGACGTGACGGCAGAGTTTCGCCATATCGACCAATGGCCCGATACACCGGCCAAGCAAACCGCCTGGGATGTGTTCGAGCGATTGGCGGCACTGCAACCGGCCAGCGATACGGAACCGCATATCTGGCGCTTTGATGCAGCGGCGCAAGCGTTGTTTGTGGAATGGCTGGTGCCGTTCGAGACTGAAATTCGGGGCGATGAACTGCACCCGGCGATGGTGTCGCATCTTGCCAAGTATCGCAAACTGATTCCGGCATTGGCGCTGGTGTTCGCGTTGATCGATACACCGGACAGCGGCGGCGTGATCGGGGAAACCGAACTGATGCGGGCGCTTGCCTGGGGCGACTATTTGCGCAGCCATGCAAACCGGCTCTATTCGGCTGCGGTGATGCCGGAGACCGCCGGGGCCGCATCGCTACTGAAGAAGATCAAGGCCGGTGCGCTGGGGGCGGAATTTACCCCACGGCTGGCGGCGCAAAAATGCTGGGCTGGATTGAATACGCCAGATGCGGTGCGCAAGGCGGCCGACGTGCTGGCGGATTACGACTGGTTACGCCGTGACGTGCAAAGTTCGGGCGATTCAATGGGCCGGGGGCGACCGAGTGAGCGTTACCAAGTGAACCCGGCGGCGCTGGCAATAGGTGCGGCATGAACTGGCTGGCACGCTTAAAAAAAGTGGAAAGCGCCCCGGCACCTACCCTACAAAAACTACGAAATGACGACCAAGGGGTTTCTGTAGTTTTTGTAGGTGCCTGCCCTGAGCCTTTTCAAAAATCAGTATCGGAAAATGACACCTTCACGGCGCGGCTGGGATTGTTCACTGATCGCGGCTTGAACATGGATGAAGCCGAAGCGATGGCTGCAAGACTGGTAGGCCGTGACCGGGAACAGGATGACCGGCGGCTTTGTCTGGAATGCCTGCACCTGTCCGGCTGCGCTGGTGGCTGGCGCTGCAGTCGGTGGCAGATGAGGCAGATCAATAGCGCCGATATACCGGGCGATCTGGTGACAGTCGTTATGCACCGATGCGCGATGTTCAATGACAGAGTAGAGGCAATAGCATGAGCAAGAAAACCAAAGCCGTGAAAGCAGAATTGCCAGCCAAAGCAACGGGCGTTCGGAATGCGGAATTAGCACTCCTACCGTCTATCAATGCGGCGGCAGTAATTGAAAAATATCAGGGCAACGTCATGGGCAAAGATGTGGACATGGCGGCGCTAATAGATGGCTTGCGCGAGTCGTTCGACAAATCCCGCGATGGCGATCTGTCCCGGCTGGAATACATGCTGATTGGGCAGGCGACGGCGCTGCAATCCATCTTCACAAGCCTGGCGCGGCGTGCGCAGGCACAGGAGTACCAAAAAAATCTTGAATCATTTCTGGGGCTGGCATTAAAGGCGCAAGCACAAAGCCGGGCGACGATACAGGCGGTCGTGGAATTGAAGTATCCCCGGCAAATCGCTTTCGTGAAGCAAGCCAATATTAGCCACGGGCCGCAACAGGTGAATAACGGCGGCGGTAATGAGAGCAATACGCGCACGCACGCGCGCACGGAAGAAAATCAAACACAGCAAAACAAACTATTAGAGGATCAAAGCCATGAGCGCACGCACCTGGACACCGGAACAACGGCAACGGCAAGCCGAAGCAATAAAACGCTGGAAACCGTGGGAGCAGTCAACCGGGCCAAGAAGCGCACAAGGTAAGGCCAAGGTGTCCGGCAATGCCTACACCGGTGGCGAATGGGCCAAGCTGCGGAAATGTATCAAGGAACTCAATAAGGCATTGCGGGAGCAAAAGGACTTGCTGATATAAGGAGAAAGCAATTCGTTGCCAAACGGATAATCTCACCATACACTGCTATTTTCGGTGGCCAGTGTTTCGCGGTATTTTTATTACTATCTAATTAAACAGTTAGGTGTCTTTATGGCTATTTTCATCGCGATTGGTCACATAGTCGGCGCGCTCATTGCGTTCGTGACATTTAGCACAGGCATTCTGATGCTTGCGAGGTGGGAGGGCGAGCGCAATCAAAAGTTTGCACTTCAAGAAATGTCTCTTGCTCTTGGCATTTCTGTCGGAGAGCTAAATAACCCAGAGCATGAGTCAATGGTCGTTCATTTCGCAGCTACCAAATTTAGTTCCGAACTCCTTCGCAATCGATTGTCAGATCTATGTGGGTTGGTGCAAACGGGGTGGGGCTGGATGGGTGCGCTTATTCAAGTTGGCATTTTACTCGGAGTCATTTGGTACTCCGTGACAGACGACATATCCAATACCGTCCATGCATGGTGGATCACCGCCGTGGCGTTCTTCTTCTGGATTTCGTCGGCGCTTTTCGCTCTGGCCTGCAAGCTGCTAACCGGTCGCTTTCCCGGCCAAGCAAGGCAAGCACGCAAGATGCTTGCTGAGGTCGTTGAACAACGCGTCGTGGCAACCGATGAGGCGTATATCGCCTGATTCCTCCGTCGAGAGGGGCAGTCAAAATGTCCCGTGCTTCGGATTTGGAAACTGGTGAGCATCACTGAACGTACACACCCGCGAAATGAGAAATATTTTTTTGGGGGGGGGTGGCTTGGAAGTCTGGAGGCTGCACGCGTCGGACACCACCCGTTATCTCACGCAGAAAAAAATTTCCAATTTGAAAAACAATCAAAAAACCTCCGCTTGTGCCATGGGGGCTGCACAAGTTGGCAACACGTCTACCGGAAACCGGCTGTATATCCACTTAATCGCACAGGCAGGATAGAAAACGCGTTTTAGGCTAATGGAGGGGCGGGTAAAAAGTTGGGGGCGCTGTAATGGGAAACCAGCCGGTATCATTCCATGTGCTAAACGTGACCAAAAAAAGTAGAGACGTGGGTGATGCAATAGCACCTTGTCTTATCCTGTTGCAGGATCAGCACAGACAGGGTTACTTTTCTTTTTGTCGGTATTTTTGGCGGTACTTATTGATTTTTGAATATTGAAACCCTTTACCCATGCGGGTTTCAAGGCGAAATGGGGTTCCGGCTCTCGCCCAACCCAACATGCAATACGATCCAAAGCAGTCCAAAAACCCGTATCAAGCCTCGTGCTCATGCGGGTTTTTTGTTTTAAAAGGCCTGTTGGGGTCCATTGCGATCCAACAGCTTTGCATACACACTTGCATCCATACCCCTCAAGCCCGGCCAGCCCGGATTCGCCCAGAATCGATTTCGCATCCTTGTTCTGGACTTGCGCAATTAGTCAATCAAACTGCTTGGGGGCTTTTTCTTTCTTTGTCGTGTTCATGGTATCGGTCATAGTGTTTCCCTTCGGGATCATCTCATGACTTTTTCACACAAAAATACCGACAAGCTCCACAACCGCTTTACCTTGGTGACCGACATCAGTGTCTACTTCTGTGATTCTCAGAGTCCTTGGCAACGCGGGAGCAATGACAATACGAACCGGCTATTGAGGCAGTATTTCCCCAAGGGAGTCGATATTTCGAATTACTTACAGGCACAGCTCAATGCATTGGCGAGAAAGTTAAACGAGCGCCCAAGGAAAATTCTAAGCTATGAAACGCCGGCTGAACGATTCAGTCAACTTGTTGCATCAACCGATTGAATCCAAGCCGATGACGGGTAAGGGCTCGCGCAGAAATAAGTTAGTATTTTGGCGGTCGTAGCGGGATGGTGCAGCAGGGGTTTCGAAGGGCATGCCTTTCGCCTGCGTAACGGTATCGCCTTGCAAGGCGATGCGCCTGCATCGGCGCCCGACGCGCCGCAGTGCGAGCACTGCAAGCGGCGGGCAACGCAGCAGCGCGCCAAGGTACGCCCAGAGGAAGTCCCCTTGGGGGACGGCCAGCAAAAATGCTAACTTATTTCTGCGCGAACCCTAAGTCCAAGACGAAGCTTTAATAGTAGAGGAACCCCAGTGCCTCGCGCAGGCGATCGCCAGTGCTGCGCATACGCTCCCATCTTTCCATAGCCACATCGCCCTGACGGAACTCCCGGAAGAACTCGTTCGATTGAAGTTGCGTCATGATGGCCTCGATATTGGCAGGGCTGTTGTTGGAGAACCCGAACTTTTCGCGCAAGACCTTCATCCGGCTGAGCATGGGGTCGTCAGCGCCTGGGGCGGCCTCGGCGATTTGCACGGGTGCTCTCGGCGTGACCAGGATGAGTACCGAGCGCTGCAGATCATTGGTTTTTTTGTTCGAAAACATATACTGCACCACGGGCACATCCTGCAGCCCCGGCACACCGTCACGTGTGCTCGAGCTCGACTTCTCACTCAATCCGCTCAAGACCAGGGTATCACCCAAGTTCATCACCACATTTGCGTTGGCCGTGATCTCTCCAATCTCGATCTGGTAAGCCACTCTGGGGTTGTCGCTACTGGCGTTGAGAGAGGTGCGCTGCGCATCGACCTTGAGCTGCACCCTCCCCTGCGGCAGGAACGTGGGCGTAACCGCCAGCTTGATGCCGAAGCGCTTTTCCAGCGGCACGATGGTGCTGCCACCTTGTACGGCGAGCGAGACGATCCCCGCACTCAGGTTGACGCCGGAGAAAAACTCCGACGGCAGACCCTCGATCGCGGCCAAGGTAGGCCGGGCCAGCACCTCGTTGACCGAGTTGTTGGCGTTGGCGATGTTCAGCGAATAGGATAGCGCCGGAATGGTCACTGCCCGGGTGATGGCAGTGCTGACGTCGGGCGCTGCATTATTCAGGATGTTCGAGGTAAAGACTCGTGAATAGGCCGCAACGTTGCCGGCCACCGAGCCGAGCTGGAGCGTCAACGCGTTGAGCAGGTTAACGCCTTTGGATGTCGACATCAGCTCCTGGGTGGACAGCAGCACCACATCGATGAGGACCATGCGTGGGCCGCTGCCGGTCGCATCCGCGACGGGCGCTGGTGGCGCGGATACGGGTTCGGCAACAGGCGTTGGGTTGCCAACAGGCGGCGCGGGTCTTTCAGGCGGCTGATAAGCCGGCGTCGGCAAGGTAAATGCCTGCGCGAGTTGTTCAGGACGTCCGTTGGACGGATACCGGGACAAGCTGGTGCGCATCATGCCGGCAGCGGCCGGGGCTTTTGCCGCGGATATGTTTTGCCCCTGCTTGAGATAAAAAGATTTCCACTGCGCCAGGCGTCTATCCACACGCGCGACATCGGGTCCACCGCGGTCAAGTTGATCGAAGTGATCTCGCATGCGGTCGGCCTGCGCAAAATTTCCGCAGGACGCATAGACAAAAATGCTGGAGCGAACGAAACCACGATTCGGTCGCGCCGAAGTTTTCTGGAACTGCTCTGCCATCGCGCACGCCGTCCTCGCATCGCCGGTCAGATAGGAGGTCACCATCAAACCGTAAATCGACACTGCGCTCTCCGGGGTCATCAGCAAGACTTCGGAAAAGGCAAGCCTGGCGCGGTCGAACTGTTTAAGGTCCATGTAGGCGAGACCCAGAAATTCCCGGGCAATCCAGTTGCTCGGATCGATCCGCAACGCCTGCTGGTACCCTTCCAGCGCCAGTTCGCCTTTTTGCATGTCGCCCAGCCGCGCTTGCAGATGGTAGACAAACCCGTTCAAAAAATGCAGGTGCGAGTTGCGTGGATCCAGTTGCAAAGCTTCGTTGACCGCCAGATGCGCTTGTGGAAATTCCGTGCGCTTGATGAAGTTAACCGCGACGGTGACTTTGTGCAGCACCTCCGAATCCTGCGGCCCGGCAGGGACCAAGGGCAGCTCTTTCACCATGTCCGAAAATGACGTTGCGGCTTCTTCGGCCCAAACAGATGACGTGACGCAGAGCGCGACGGCCAAGGCTGCAGCTACTTTACCAAGACGCAAAGTGTTAGTGATTTTTTTCATAAGCAAGAATGGAATCCAAGTTTAATGGTCATTAAGGTCAGGGGATCATGCCTTGCACCTCATCCTTGATTCCTGCGATGGGCAGGCCGCCCAGCATTTTCTTCAGGGACGGCGTGATTTCCGGCGCGCCTTGCGCGTGGGTCGGCGTGTGGAGGGCGAGTGCGCCGAGCAGCAGGATGCCGGTCTTGAGCATGATGTGTTTCATTGTCGTCAACCACGGGAGGGCGGTGTAGTTGTGCGGCATAAATGTTGATCCCTAATGGGTGTATAGAAGGACGGTCACTTACCGACGGAGCGCCACCGATGTTGAAGTCGGCGCGATTAATTAAAGACAGAATCGTGCCGACTCAATGAGAACGGGTTATCCAACACCCGCTATGGACGGCTGTTTCGGCCCTCGTGTTTGCCGTGATCCATCCAATGATCGAAGGCCGCGTCGTAATTATTACTGCCGAACGCCCGCTGAAGATCGGGGTAGCGTGTGAGGTAAGCACGAACGCTGAAGTCGGGGCTGCCCTGGCGCCCTCCTGCAGGCCCATAATTCACCCAATGCCAGAGCACGCCATCGAAGTCACCTAAATTTCTCTGAAGGTCGGGGTAGCGAGCGAGGTAATCCTTGGCGCTGAATTCGATGCTGCCCTGGCGGCCCTCCTTGAATCCATATGTTGTCCAGTGAGTCACCAGGTCCATGCCGGACCGAACCACATCGGGATACTTGTCGTAATAATAATCCCAGTTGAATACCGAGCGGTCCAAACGCGCATCCGGCTTGCTCTTGTGTTTCTTTTTCTTGCCTATCCCTTTGAGCGCGTTACCCGCATCATTGAACGCACGCATGGCATCGTTGGACGTCTGACTCATCTTGTCGCGCGCGGCGTTCTTGGTCTTCTCGTATTCCTTGCGGGATGCCTCAGCCGCCTTCTGCGCCTCCTGCTCCGCCGCCTTGGCGACTTTCTGCGCTTCGGCTTCGGCGGCATTGGCGATTTTGTTCAGCTCTGCACTGGCCGCACTCGCGGTGTAGCCACTGAGATTCTTGTACTCGCCCGCAATCTTCTTGTACGCCGCTTCCAGCTCTTTGCCGATGCAGCCGGAGATCTTGCTCGGGTCGACGTTCACACCGCCCTGGCCTTCAAATATTTTCGCGATGTCGCTGTCTGCCTGGATCGCCACCTTGGTCTTGATCTCGAACGGGTTCACGCAACTGGCATTCATGGCGATCGTCATCGTGCTGCCGCTCAGGATCACCGAAATCTTTTGACCGGCGAAATTGCCCGTGAGGCCGATGTCCTGCTGTTTCCCGTTGACCTTGATTGCAGCATCCATCTTGAAGTCGACCTTGCCGAGCGGACCCAGCTTGAGAGTGACCCCCGCACCCACGTCGCCGGCCAGTCCGTTGCCGCCCGCCGATGCATCCAGCCAGCCCATTTTCTGCCCCAGGATTTTTATATCACCGGCCTGTCGCATGTACGGTCCGCCCTCCGCCAATGGTCCCAGTATCGCGTAGTTGAAATGCTTGGCGTCGTTCGGGAACGGCTTGGTGCTGTCGCCAAAGCGATACTCGGCAGGATTCGGATTCTTTAACTGAAACACCGACAGCGGCGTGGTCACGCTCAGCAGCGCGTTCTTGTACGAGTCGATATTGCGGATAAAGCCACCACCGTATTTTGCCAGTCGTGGATCAGGGGTTGCCATCGCAAACATGACGCGGGCGGCATCTTCCAGCGTAAACACCGCGGGCGTGGCCATGCGGAACTGAAAGTCCAGCAGATCCAGTGCGCCCGCCGGATTCCACGGCGTCTGGAACTGGATGATGATTTTCCTGTTTTCCGCGCCTTTGAAGACCGCATTGCCCTTGTAGCCGAACGTGAGGGCGTTGTTGATGAAGAAGGTGGCGTCCGTCAGCTCCATCGGCGGCGAAATCATGGCCAGCCTGGTATTCGGTGCGAATTGGAATTCGAGAAACGCTTCCGGCATGGCGGCATCTGCGCCGGCCTTTTTCATTGTGTCGCCGTGCCTCACCGCATCGGCCATACCGGCCCCGGCGCCCGCGCCGCCGGCCAGATCGGCCGGGATCGGCAAGACCACCGCTGCGCGTATGGTCAGTTGATCGCTCTTGGCGCCAAAGCTTTCCATCGCCGATTTCATGGCGCCAGCCAGATTGGCCCTGGCCGTCAGTTGCACACCGCTGGAGAAGGACAGGGAGTTGACGTTGAAGTAGCTCTCGCGTATCACCTTCTGCAGGCTGGGCGGCATCTTGATGATATCAAGGGCGTAGTCCGTCGTGGAAATTGAAATAATGGGTGAGCTCAAGGTGGTATTCCCCATGGCCGCCTGCACCTTGTCGCCCAGCAGCTGCGGCATGGGCATTGTCTTGTCGACCACCAGCAGGAATGTTTGCTGGCTCTGCCCGCTGGTAAAGAAGTACAGCTGCAAAGGGCCGGACTGGGTCATGTAACAACCGGTGAGCTTGCCACCGCAATTTGTCTTTTGCAAAGCGCCGATCATGCCTTGCACCTGATTCTTTACCTCCGCGATGGGTAGGCTGCCCAGCATCTTCTTCAGGGACGGCGTGATTTCCGGCGCATTTGCTTGCGCGGTCGTGGGAAGCGCGAGCGCGGCCAACAGCAGCAAGCCGGCCTTGAACAATGGTTTGTTCATTGCGGTTATCTGAGACAACCGCGCCACTATTATTGAAAAGATCATGGTTGCCACCTTATTCCACTGTCAAGGCTACAAGTGTAAACATTTCCATACGGAAACTTCATGAGCAAACCTGAGCAAACTGCTCAATCGATACACTCGAGTGGTAATTGCGCTGCGCATTCAAACGCGCTGCAGTCGATGCGATATGGACGTCGATGTTGCTAGTCGGGTGAGCTTCTACATCCGATTGCACAGTGCATCACGGATGACTTGGCGCCGAGAATTGCTCGCGTTCAGCGAAGGATTCTGGTTTCTTCGTAAAAGCGGTAGCCGATGCTGCGCAAGGTGCTGACCGGCAGCGGGCTACTGCAAGCCTCTTTGACCTTATGCCGTAAACGACGCATTTGCGTGTCCAGGCGACGCTGATCATATGCCAGAAAATCTTCCTCCAAGGCTTCGACGATTGTTCTGCGGGTAACGCATTCGCCGCCGCTCATCAGCGTCAGCAAAACAATGTGGTCCTGTCGGGACAGCGAGATGCTCACGCCATCGGGCGTGATCAAACGTCTTGGCGATGCGGACAGCTGCCAGCACAATGGATCTTCAGAAAGCAGCTCGCGAGCAACCAATGCACCGGCATCGGATTTGCGTTGAGTGATGTCTCGTGCCACGCCTATCCTTACTTGATGCTCCTCAGACCACGACGCAGACCAACTGATATAAACCACCTGCCCGTCTTTGCGTATATAGCGATTCTCAAAGTAGCGCTGGAGGTAACCACCCATCACCCTGTCTATTGATTGCTGCGTTCTCTCGCGGTCTTCGGGATGTACGAGATCAAGCATGCGCTTGCCCACCATCTCTGCCGGCGTATAGCCAAAGATACTCTCGCAGGCCCCGGTTACGGATACACAGCGACCGTCTGAATCAACCGCGCAAATCGCATCGAGCATCAGGTCCTCGTAGCGGCTTTTCAGCGCACCACCTTCTTTTTCCATGTCGTGTTCTTTCGACAGTTATATCCTGCGTCGCTCTGTATGTCAGGCAGTCAGTTTGGCGCGTCAGTCGGCTTTACCGTAGTCGGCATTTAGCCAATGATCGTGAGAATAAGCAAATATTGGCCAGCCCAACAGCCATCTGACTAGCTCATCCTTTTGCATTAGACATCGCTGACAGCACCATTTTACGGAATCACATGACCGCTTGCAGGTTATATTGTGGATGATGGAAGGCTTTAATAAGGATTGGATCGGCTTTGAAAACCAATCGCGCAAAAGAACCTTGCCAAATAGTGCAAAGTCCGCTTCTGGCCGAAGCTGTGTAAAAACACCGACAAATTCAGGCATGAAGTAAAACGAATTCAACAGACTTCAGTCATACGCATAGAACGATCTATTCGTATGACCTATATGAAACGCTTCATCGAAGGCCGGGATCGGACGCAAGGCACCTTGCTCTCTGATCAGCTGGCTGACTATGTTGCCAACAATAATCCGGTTCGGGTGGTGGATGTCTTCGTTGATGAAATGGAGCGGGCGCAAATGAAATGTGATGAATTGACCCAGCAGAAACCGGGCGATCTACCTAACCAATAACGTTGGCGGAAAAAGTACAGCATCCAAAAAACAACAAAGCCCTTGATGACTCAAGGGCTTTGTTGTTTTTTTGGCTTACGGCGAATGATTCGGCAGGAAACTCGGCCGCCTGATATTCAGCCTTAACAGTAGCGCCATTAAATCCAGCCTGCGTGAGACGGAAGACTTTCTTGCGAATTAGGCGCTTATCGCGGCAATCCCTGCTTTTGCAATTTGCGCATCTTCTGGCGCCTTAACGCCGGAAACGCCTACCGCACCGATGCAATGACCATCGACCATGATCGGTACGCCGCCTTCCAGCATGCCGGCAACATTCGGTGCAGTAATGAACGCATACCGGCCATTGTTGATCATTTCCTCGAAAATTTTCGTCTCCTTGCGGCCGACCGCAGCAGTGACGGCCTTGGCGGGGGCGATCATTGCGGAAATCGGTGCGGCGCCGTCAAGTCGCTGCAGCCAGAGCAGGTGGCCGCCATCATCGACGATTGCAATCGTCACTGCCCATTTGTTCGTTCTCGCGTCGGCTTCCGCGGCTGCCGCGATTTTCTTTATATCGTCCAGCGTCAACATCGGTTTGGTTTGCATTGTCATTTTCCAGTGGTTTAATTGAGCATCCAGCGAAATACTTGCTGTCTGCATTGTGCGTAACGCGCGAGATCCCGGACTGCACATACTGTGCAGACAATCGGGTTCTCCTCGCGATACGCTGCGAAAGGGCAATGCATTTTGTCGGACGCTATTGTGTTCGTCCGCGTCAGAAAGCCTGCTTCAGAAAACCTCTCACACAGGCCGTGGACCGATCTCGAATGCGATTTCGGCAATCCCGTCGACCCCGGCTGTCACCCGGTCGCCGGGCTGTAACGCGCCGACACCGGCAGGCGTGCCGGTAAAAATCAGGTCGCCGGGCATCAGCGCCACGGATTGGGAAATGGCCGCGATCACATCGGAAACTGGCCAGATCATTTCATCCAGCGTTCCCTGCTGCCGCATTTCACCGTTGATCTTGAGCCAGATCGCATTTGCCGTCGGATGGCCGGCGACCTTGACTGGCGTGATGTCGCTGCACACTGCGGATGCATCGAAGCCTTTGGCCCAGTCCCACGGCCGGCCGAGCTTTTTCGCTTCCGCCTGCAAATCCCTGCGTGTCAGGTCGAGCCCGACACCATAGCCCCACACCATGTCCAGCGCCTTGTCGGCGCTGATGTTGCGACCGCCGGCGCCGATGGCGACGACCATTTCGACTTCGTGGTGCAAGTCCGAAGTCAGCGGCGGGTAAGGCACCTGGCCGGAGGCCGGGACAACCGCATCGGCCGGTTTGGTAAAGAAGAAAGGCGGCTCACGGGATGGGTCGTTGCCCATTTCGCGCGCGTGGGCGGCATAGTTTCTGCCGACGCAGAACACGCGCCGGACCGGGAAGCGCTGGCTACTGCCGGCAACGCCGACTGCAGGTATGGTGGGTGGATCGATGACGAATGCATTCATTTCGGGACTCCGTTGAAAATGGTGTTGGATCTAAACAAAAACATCAACGCGGACATCGGTTCATGATACCGGTCTGCCATGGCACGAACTCATTGTCGCCGAGCGAACATCAGATGATTCCACATCCGGGCAGTATGTTGAGAATGGGATAAACTAATGCATCCCGGCGATGGCTATTTTAAATCGCCTCTCTTCCAGCACCCTGCCCCATCACACAAATACCGCTCTATGCCTGTCTCCCTGAATAACCTGCTGGTCGTCGGCATTTCTTCCCGTGCGCTGTTTGACCTGGAAGTCGAAGAAGCGATATTTCGTAACCAGGGGCTGGAAGCCTACCGGCGGCATCAGATCGACAATGAAAACGAGATCCTGAAACTCGGCGCCGGCTTTGCGCTGGTGCGCGCATTGCTGAAGCTGAACGTGTTGACCCATAACCAGCGTTTCGTGGAAGTCGTGATCATGTCGCGCAATTCCTCCGAAACCTCGATGCGTATTTTCAATTCGATCAAGCATTACGGGTTGGACATCACGCGCGCCGCGCTATCCGGCGGCGCGTCGCTTGCACCGTACCTGCGTGCATTCAATGTCAGCCTGTTTTTGTCCCTGCATGAAGACGATGTGCAGGCGGCGGTCGATTCCGGTGTCGCATCCGCATTGCTGTATCAAAAGCCGGATAACGCGTTTGAAGAACTGGATCAGATCAGGATCGCATTCGACGGCGATGCGGTGATTTTTTCCGATGAGTCGGAACGGATATTTCAAACCCAGGGCATTGAAGCGTTTGAAAACCATGAGCGCGAAAATGCATTGAAACCGCTACCGGAAGGCCCGTTCGCCAGGCTGTTGAAAGCGTTGTCCTTCATCCAGAATAATTTCAAGAGTGCCGATGGCCGCGCGGCGCCGATTCGCACCGCGCTGGTCACGGCCCGCTCGTCGCCCGCGCATGAACGGGTGATTCGCACGTTGCGCGCATGGGATGTCGCCATCGATGAAACCTTCTTCATGGGCGGCGTTGCCAAATCGGCGGTGCTGGAAGCATTCAAGCCGCATATTTTTTTCGACGATCAGCCCGGCCATTGCGACCGGGCTGCGCACCTGGTTCAAACCGGCCGGGTACCGATCCGGAAATAACGCTTTCCGGGGTATTGAATTTACTTTCGCGCAACGCAGTAAACTCACATCAAACAGGCGAGCATTCCCCGATCTCCACCGATTCGTTCTTCACCGCGCGTCCGCCGACGGCCAATTCATCAGCACTCCATCGCGTGACCGTCAGCAAGGATCCTTCGACGAATAGCGAGCGGCACAAATGGCGCTGGGTTTTCCCGCTGGTCGTTTTCGGCACCGTGGCCGGGGGCGCCAAGACGATATCGGAAACGGCGATACCGTGCCGCTGGCTGACCGCGCGACGTAAGCGGCCAAAAATTTCGTCTGCCGACGGACTGGACATCAACGCGCCTTCGTCGCCCTGTTGCGCGATCAGCTTGATGTAGCGTGCACGCACCTCGCGCACAACTACCACGCGCGGCGCGACACTCGCTTCCAGCGCAAACACCGCACAACCGCCTGGCCGGAAAATATCGGTATCGATCTCCTCAATGGTCGCCTCAATATCTTGCGGATAATGATTGGCTCCGCGTATCACCATCATATCCTTCAGACGTCCGGTGATGAAAAATTCGGCGCCGATCCGGTAGCCGTAATCGCCGGTTCTCAGGAATGATCCGGTCGAACCCTTGAGTCGTGCGCGGAACGTCTGCTGGCTCAACCTCCGTTTGCCCCAGTATCCCATCGCCACGCTCGGCCCCTGTGCCCAGAGTTCGCCGACCTGGCCATCGGCACAAGGCTCGCACGTCTGCGGATCGACCACCAGCAGACGGCTGCTGTCCGCCGTGTGGCCGCAGCCGACCACGGTTTTTGTTTCATCCCGCATGGCTTCACCATTTCCATCGGCAGCGGTGTAGTCCGCGCCGCTACCTATTGTCGCCAGTACCGGCGCGCGTGATTTCTCGCCACCGGTGACAAACAGCGTATGTTCCGCCAAGCCATAGCATGGATAAAACGCTTCCGAACGAAAACCGCACGGCGCAAAACGTTGCGCGAAGGCGCGCAAGGTTTTCGCGCGCACCGGCTCGGCGCCGGTAAATGCGACGTCCCATGAGCTCAGATCCAGCTTCTCGAAATCGGCATCGGTGATTCTCATCGATGCAAGCATCTCGTAAGCGAAATTCGGTCCGCCGCTGGTGGTCGCCCGAAACCTGCTGATGGTGCGCAGCCAGCGCAACGGATGCTTGAGAAAATCGATATGCGACATCAGAACCACCGGAAAGCCTGCATACAGCGGCTGCAGGATTCCACCGATCAAGCCCATGTCGTGATACGGCGGCAACCAGATCACGCCGCGGCTGGCGGCGCTATGCTCGAAGCGGCTTTTAATCAGCACCGAGTTATGCAGCAAATTCTGGTGGCTGACCATGACGCCTTTCGGCGCTCCGGTCGATCCGGAAGTGTATTGCAGATAGACCGGCAGCGTGTTGTCCGGGGTCGGCGCCGATACCGGACGGGATGTAACACTGTCGCCCAGTTCGTCAGTGGCGATCCAGGGCAACTGAGCGATTGAGCGTGAGCCGGACAGAAAGCGCATCGCCTGCTCGCGTGCTGCCGCGGTGGTCAGAATCGCCCTCGCATGACAATCGTTGATGATGCCGAGCAGCCGCGGCAACGTGCGCTCGACTTGCGCCGGTTCGATCGGATAAGCGGGCACCGCGATCACACCCGCATACATGCAACTGAAAAGCCCGACTATATAGTCGATCCCTGGCGGATACAAAAGCAGCACCCGCTCGCCGGGACTGACGCGTTCGCTCAGCGCGGCGGCGGTCCGGTGCGCGCGTTCGTCCAGTTCAGCGCAAGTGATCGTCCGCTCCGCGCCATCGCCATGCTCCAGAAAGGTGTAGATTTGGAGATCTGGATTACAGCGGGCGCGGTGCCGCAAAACCTCGACGTAGTTGGCAAACTCGACTGCCGTTCCGTCGTCCGCGTTATTCATGGGACATTGCGTCATAGCGCGTGCACTCCCTCGGTAATAATTTTTTTCGAATCGGTGTCAGCCGCCGCATTATCGGCAAACAACCCGGCCGCATTCGACCACAGTACCTGCTCCAGAACTTCGGCCGGCAGATAACGTGCAAGCTGTTCGATCTCAAAATTCCATTGATACGGCAGGTGCGGAAAGTCGCTGCCATACAGGAAGCGCGTTGGATGGGCAATCATCTGCGGCACCAGTTGCTCAAGCGCCGGCTTCCACGGTGCAGGCAGATGCGGATGATGTCCAGGCGGGTAGCGCGTCATTTCAAGCGGGCGCACATCCGGCAGTTGCTCGCCGATTGCAACACGGTGACCGCCGATCGCCATCGCGGTGTCGAAATAAAGGTTGGGGAATTCGTCCATCAGGTCGATATATTCCTGCACTTCGTCGTAGCCGATATGCGGCACAATGACTTTTATATCGGGCGTACGGCGCATCGCGCGGCGGAAACGGTCGACGTTGCAGAAGCGCCTGATTTCCTCCAGTGCGCCATTGTTTTTTGAAACGGTTCCGGAATGTATGTTGAGTACATTGCCGCTCTCCGCGACAGCTTCGAAAATCGGCGCGAGTGCGTCGTCATCGGGCGCCATCTTGAGAAGATGACAGTGAACTTTTATACCGGCGAAACCAAGTTCATCGAGAACCCGTGAGACTTCACGCTGACAATCGCGTTCGCCGGGGAATATCGTACCGAACGGAACCAGCATTTTCCGATGACGCTGCCACAACTCGGCCATGAAGTCGTTGAGGAACGACGCCATTCCCGGCATGCTGGTATAACAAATGCCCGCTACTTTTTCTACGCCGGCGTTTTTCAGGAACTCGATGGCTTCATCGGCCAGTAACTGGTAACGGATTGACCAAGCCTCACGCTGGTATGACTTCCAGACCAGCCGCGAGACGATTGGCGGCAACAGATGCACCCGCACGTCGAAGATTTTTCGATGCTCCATTGGAACTCCTAACAGTCTGAAATCATCGTCGCGAAAATTTATTTCGACACGTCGCTTTTCTTGGCATTAATGGCGGCATGGTCGGGCCGACGCACATCCCAGATCAAACCCGTCCGTTCGAGTGCGCTGATGACCCATCCCGATATATCGATCTGCCACCAGTGAAAGCCGGTCATCGCATATTGAGGAAAAGCATGGTGGTTGTTATGCCAGCCGGCGCCGAGTGTCACAATCGCGATCCAGAACGTATTGCGGCTGTGATCTTCTCTGGAAAACGGCCGGCGGCCGCCGACCGAATGTCCGAGCGAGTTGACCGCCCAGACCGCATTTGTGGCCAGAAATATCCGCACCGTGCCACCCCACAGAAAACCGAGCAGCGCGCCTGTCCACGACATGGACAGCAGTCCGCCGATCACGGTCGGCAGCAGCAGGCCGAGCACCAACCAGTAGTCGTAAGCATGATGAATCCGCAGCAAGGTCGGGTCGCGATACATGTCGACGGAGCATTGACTCCAGCCTTTCGGCCGCGCCGAGGCCGGATCGAACAGCCATCCGACGTGGCCATGCAACAGGCCCCGGATTTTGCCGCGGAAACCCGGGCCGCCCAGTTGCGGCGTGTGCGGGTCGCCCGGCTTGTCGCTATTGGCGTGGTGCAACCGATGGATCCCCACCCACCACATCAATGGCCCCATATAGGCCAGCGAGCCGAGTATCGCCAACGCGATCTTCACCGAATTGGCCGCTTTGAACGAGCGATGCGCGAAGTAGCGGTGCAGCGCGATCTCCATGCCCATGATGTTGAGAGCATAAAACACCACCAACAGCACCAACTCCTGCACGCCCGGACCAATCCCGCCAGCCCAAAGGCTGACGGCTGCGATGGTGCCGACAGATGGAACGAGCGCAACGCCAAAATGCCGTGCGACCGATGCAGCGGAGAGGTGATCCGACGCCAGCGTTACCGCCGGAAATTCTCCGCTGCCCACGACCGGTTCGACGCTCCCGGCTTTATCCGCTGATATTCCTTCCATGATGGCGGCCGCCTATCCGGCGTGATAGCCGTCGCCGATCCGGGTTTGCTCGATACGCCGGAACGTGATGCGGTACAACGTAAATGCGCCAAGATCGAACGAATAGCTCATCGTGCGGTACATGCGCTCATAACGCGTGACGACATCCAGCGGTGCGAGCTTGAGCGCCTCTTCGCGGTTGGCGCGCAGATTTTCGAACCAGGAGCGCATGGTTTTGACATAATCCTTGCGGTCGTTACGCACGAGCTCCACTTCGAACAACATCTCGGATGCACGCACGATATCCGCAAGATAAGGCAGATCCGATTCAGGAAACACCTCACGCGCAATAAACAGATCGGAGTGCTGCCGATCGCGCGGCACATCGCCGTATCCCATCGTCTGCAGGGACATTCGTCCGCCCGGTTTCAAAAACTCGTGGCACTTCTTGAAGTAGTGGCGGTAGGCTTCGACCTTGTCTTCATCTATCTTGGCGAAGTGTTCGAATGCGCCAAGCGAAATAATGCCGTCGAACGGTTCCTCGGGCTGATAGTCCTGCCAGTTTTGCAGGTGCACGTCAATGCCCGGGTGCTGATAGGTATCGCCGATGAACTTGAGCTGTTCCTTCGACAACGTAAGGCCGACGACCTTGTCCACGTCAGCCTCGATCGCCAGACGATTGACCAGCGCGCCCCAGCCGCAGCCGATGTCGAGCACGCGCTCGGCGCCGCGGGCACGGATCTGATCGATGTGATAATCGAGCTTGCGGATTTGCGCCTGTTCGTGTGTATCGCCGTCCTGGTACATCGCACACGAATAGTTGCGCCCGCCCTCCTGCGCCAATGCAAGAAATTCGTTGCCGATGTCGTAATGGTATTGAATCGCTTCAGCCGACACGCCGTACTGGGCACCTTGCCGGGTTGTGGTGCTCGCTGCGTTTTCTGTTTCGATGATCATCGCTTGATCCTCCTAGGGGTTTGCCATGTTGGCCAGCGCATCCGACAACGACTCGATGGTCGGATACTGATATGGCAGGCTCGGCGACAATTCATGTCCGAGGTAATCCTCCAGGTCGCCGACCATTTGCAGGGCGGAGGCGGAATCGATGCCGTATTGGTCAAACGACCGGCGGACATCCACCGCATTGCGAGCAATGCTGAGTTGCCTCGCCAAATAGTCGCTCATCCAAACGGAAATATCGGCGCTGGTCCTATTTTCAATGATTCCAGTTCTCATTTTTAAACCTCCTGTTGATGGTGTGGCAATGGTCGGAACTTCTTAGGCGGCACGCTTGCGGGCGATTGCCTCCGGGGTGGGACGATTGACGTCCGACACAAGCCGCAGAAGCTGCAGCAAGCGCACGAACAATCCGCCCGGATCTATCTGCCACCAGCGCAGCCCGGTGAACGCGGAAGCCGGAAACGCATGATGGTTGTTATGCCAGCCCTGCCCGAATGTCGGGATCGCCAGCAGCAAACTGTTTCTGCTCTGATCGTTTGCCGTGGTTTTGAAGTCGCGCTTGCCGATCACATGGCACAACGAATTCAAGGCCCAGATACAGTGACTTACCGCGAAAATGCGCACCAGGCCACCCCACAGAAAACCCAGCAGCGCACCCATCCATGAGCCTGAAGCGGCGCCGCAGAGGACCGTGGGCAATACCAGTCCGATCAACACCCAACGGTAATACCGCATGTGCTGCGTGTAGATAATCGGATCTCTGTACAAATCCGGAACGTATTGCTGCCAGCCGGACGGACGAGTTGAGCCGCCCTCGAACAACCAGCCCATGTGGCTGTGATACAAACCTTTCAGACGTGCCCGGAGGCCGCTGCCGGACAGGTGCGGCGAATGCGGATCGCCGGCGACATCGCTCTTTGAATGGTGGCGCCGGTGCGTTGAAGCCCACCAGATCACCGGCCCGTGCACGCCCATGGAACCCATTGCGATCAACGCCGCACTGACCCAGGGCTTCGCCTTGAACGCCTTATGCGTCACGTGCCGGTGAAAGCCGACTTCCAGGCCGAGTGCAGTCGCGAAATAGAGCATCGCGAACGCGGTAATTTCGACCCAGCCGGGTCCGTAGCCGGCAATCCATAATGCGAGCGCCGCCAGCGTTCCCAGCAGCGGCACCAGGGTTACCGCTGCCGCCAGCCTCTGGTCCAGTTTGACGATCGCATCCGATCCGGCGTCCGGAGACTGTGCTCCGGACCGCGTTGCATCATCTTCCTGCGTTAATGGCGATTGCAGTGTCTCCATTGAGCCTCCGTGCATTTTTTCGGTGTAAACAATCATTCAAGAAGGCCGCGTGCGGAGCAGTCCTTCAACGTTGGGTGTCATCGTTGGTTATTTTCAATGCGGCGATTTGTTATGTATATGGGAGCTTCGTAATGGTTATTTCATACCGGTGCGTAGCCATCACGCCGCTGCTGCCGCTTGCGCCTCCTGGATCCGGCCGGCCGGTTTCTGCGATGATCGCAGGCAGCCGATCTCTTCCATTGCGCCGACAAGCGCATCGAGCGCATGCGTGATCTGCTCGGGCTGGTGGTCGCTGGTCACGCAAAAACGCAGTCGGGCCTGGCCTTTCGGGACTGCCGGAAAGACCGCCGGCGCGACAAAAACCCCCCGCTCCCGCAACTGCGCGCACAGCCGGAATGCATCGTCTTCGGCGCCCACCAGGATCGGTGTCACCGGGCTCACGGCGGCACCGCAGGTATCGAAACCACGCTGCCTTGCTTCGCGTATGAAGCACTCGATGTTTTCGTGCAAACGCCTTACCAGCTGCGGCTCCGCGCGCAAGGTGCGCAGCGCCTCGAGCGCAGCGGCTGCATTCGGCGGGCTGATGCCGACGCTGAACACGAAGCCCGGCAACACATAACGCAGGTAATTGATCAGGTCTGCGCGTCCCGCCAGATATCCTCCGCATGAACCGAGCGCCTTCGACAAGGTTCCCATGCGGATATCGATATCATCGGCGGCCAGGCCGAAATATTCGTCCACTCCCTTGCCGCACTCGCCCAACACACCGGCCGAGTGCGCTTCGTCGACCATCAAGAACGCGCCGTATCTGTGCTTGAGCGCGACGAACTCCCGGATCGGAGCGACGTCGCCATCCATGCTGTAGACGCCCTCGACGACAATCAGCACCTTTTCGTATTTGTGGCGAACTGCCTTGAGTATCTGCTCCAATCCGTGCACGTCGTTGTGCGGAAACGCGCGGCTTTCAGCCTGCGACAGCCGGCATCCCTGCTCTATCGAGTTATGCGATAACGAGTCGTACAGGATCAAGTCCGCTTCACCGCAGAAATTTCCGACGAACGATACGTTGGTCGCATGTCCGGAAACCAGCACCAGCGCATCTTCCGCCTGCTTCCATTCGGCGATCTCGCGCTCCAGCTGCCGATAGAGACTTTTCTCGCCGGTCAACAGGCGGCTGCCGCTGGCCGATGTGCCCAATTCCTCCGCCGCCGCCTGGGCTGCCGCGACGACCCGGGGATGACCCGACAGGCCGAGGTAGTTGTATGATGCGAAGTTGATCAGTTCGATCCCCGCCACCTTCGAAGTGTCGCGCACAGTCGAATCATGGGCGATGAAGTAGGGATTGACGTCCCCGGCCGCCGCCAGCCGCTGCGCCATCTCGACAAAGCGCGGATCGTCCTCTATGCGCAATATCGGATGCCGCACTGACGGCTGCTGCGCCGTCTTCAGCGGATGGCCGCCGGCCAGCAGGTCTTCAACCATGGCGCTCAACTCGCGCACCGACAGACAGGCGCGCAGGGCTTCGCGTTCATCGAACAGGTCGAAGGTTTGTTCAACCCGCATCAGCAGTTCAAGCAGCTTCAGGCTGTCTCCGCCGAGATCGTAGACCAGATGTGATTCATCTTTTACCGTCTCGGGGCCGACTTGCAATGCATCGGATACCAGCGCCCGCACCTTGTCCCTGACCCCTGCCGCATTCTCGATGGTGTTGGCCGTGGCTACGGAAACGGCCACCGGCTCGGCCAGCAGCGTGGAAAGCGAAAGTTCCCGATACTGCCACTGCCCCGACTCCAGCGCCTTCTTCAAGACTTGGCGCTTGATCTTCATTGTCGTCGTCGCGGGCAGCGGCGCATCCGATACCAGCAGCCGCGTGACGCGCTTGTGCATCGCAAGGCGCTCGTTCATGCCCGCCACCTGGCGCGCGATCTGCGCCAGATGGCCGCCATCCTGCCTGCCATCTGCGGGATAAACAATCAGGCCGACCATCTCGGTGCCGTTGTTGCCGGCAAGGCCGAGGACGGAAAAGTTTTCGACTCCAGGCAACCCCGCGAATGCCTCCTCCACCTGTTCCGGATACACGTTTTCGCCGGTGGCCGGCACGATGGTGTCCTTCGACCGGCCGACTATATAAATGTGGCCGTCGACAACCCGCCCTACATCGCCGGTTGCCATCCATCCGCCGGGCCGCTCCGGCGGCACCAGTTGCCCGTTGCGCAGGTCGTAGCTATAAAGGGATTCGCCCCGCACCTGAATTTCGCCGGCAGCGCCGCGTTCGGTCTCGGGCGCCACCCGCACTTCGGATCGGGCGAATGCGCGTCCGACGCTGCCATGCAGACGAGGCCGCAAACCGCGGCCGACATCGCAGCTGATCACGCATGCCTCGGTCATCCCGTAGCCGGACAGTAAAGGAAAGCCCATCGCGGTCAACGTGCGCAACGTCTGCCGCGGCAGCGGCGCGGCGCCGGAGACCAGGCAGATATCGATACCCATCGCCTTTTTGTGAAACGAGCGGAACAGCCCCTTTTGCGCGAATTGCTGTCCCCAATGCGGCATCAACGTCTGCGCCATCCAGCTGAGACCGCACATCGTCCGGAACACGATGCGAGCAGGCAAAGGTTTGCGCGCGACTTCGGTGCGGATTTTGGCCGCCATCGCGTTCCACATCAGCGGCACGCCGTAGATCAGGTTGACGCCATGCTCCACGCAGACCCGCTTGATGGTAGCTGGCGTGCGATCCGGCAGCAGGACAATGGTCTTGCCCATCGCGTTGTACAAGGACAATGTGAGCAAACCCATTACATGATGGAATGGAGCGAATGCAAGCTTGACCGTATGCGGCCGCATCAGATAAGGAGATTCCCGCATCGCTTCGCGCGCACCGAGCACATTGGAGACGACGGACGAACCACGATACACGACAAGTTTCGCCGCCCCGCCGGTGCCCGATGTGCACAATGCGACATGGTCTTCCCATTGCGGTTGCAGATGAGGATATTCATCGCCGCTAACGATCTGTGCGGCGGAAAGCTGGCGTACGCCACCGGCCGGTTCGTCGCCTTGCGCGGTCAGCAACGCCGCCGCCTGCGCCCTTGACAGCAGATCGTGCAGCGCGTCGCCCGATACCCGCGCATCCAGCAGCAGCGGGCGATAGCCTGCCATCAACAAGCCCCAGAATAAAATCGGCCATTGCAGGCAATTGTCGAGATGGAGTCCGACAAAGCGTCCCCGGTTCGCGGTTCCGAGCTCCACTTGCAGGCGCACGGCGGCACGTTCGGCGCGCGCCTGCAATCCGGCATAGGTTACGGATTGCGTGATGCCATCCTGTTCGTAAACAAAGGCCGTATTTCCTCGATGCGAGCACATGGCCGCGAACAAGCGTTCGAAGGTTGGATCGTTCTGCATTTGCAGAAAATTTGTTTCCGATTTCATCGTTTCTCTCCCATGGCATTTACGCACCCCATGATTTTTAAGTGGAACGACAAACGTGTATATGGTTATTTCCCCCTGGTTGTTTCATACCAGTGCGATGCGGTTTCCATTGGTGTAATCTGCTCCGACTAACACGTCGAGCGTTTCGCATTGATTGAAAGGACGGCCAAACATGCAACTAAAACTCGCACCGATACGCGCCGCATTTGCACTGCTTAATTTCACGTCGGCGCGCTCAAGCGCAAAGCTTGCGCAGCGTCTCTATACCGTTCCTTCAAGAAAAACCAAAACGCCGACCTCGGAAGAACGTGCGTTCTTTACCAACGCCACCGCATTCAGCATTCCGTATCCTTCGCATCCGCTACGGGCATGGCGCCTGGGAGACTCGGACGCAAAGCCGGTATTGCTGGTTCACGGCTGGAACGGCAACCCATCGGCATTCGTGCCGCTCGCCAACCGCTTGCTTGCGCTGGGTTTCCAGGTGATTTGCTATGAGGCGCCGGGACATGGATTGCATCCGGAACACTTTACGACGCCGATGGGATTCGCCGATTCCATCCATGCCGCCCTCAATACGATCGGGCCGGTGCATGCGATCGTCGGCCACTCGATGGCGGCCGGCGCGCTGGTGATGGCGTCCAAGCGCGGCCTGCCCACCGAACGATTGATCTTGTTGTCGCCCTGGACTCGCGTCATCGACCACACTCATCTGTTTGGCGATTACATGGGCATCAGCAGGAACGCGATCGCGCTGATGCGCAAGCTGGTCTGGGATTATGGCGAGCCGAGCAGCAGCCGCTATGGTTCTGACTGGGACTCGCTTTACACCACGCCGCAAGAGCACCCGACATTGATTATTCATGATGAGAAGGACCCCATGGTTCCGGTTGCGAACGCCGAATGGCTCAAGCAGCAATGGCCGCAAAGTTGCTTCGTCAAGACCAAAGGTCTGCGCCATAACCACATCATGAAAGATCCAGACGTGATGGGGCAGATATGCCGGTTTCTGGCTGAAGCGACCCCTTCCGGCGCAACGATTTTTTCCGATGGTGGACATGAAGCGTCATTTATCCGGCAAGTGCCGGTTCCGCCAACTCTTCGCCCCGTGTAAACAAAAACCAACATTCACACTCACCAAGAAGATCGCCGAACATGATAGATGCCACCTGGATCGATTCAATGCGACTGCATGACCGAACCGGCAAGATCGCCACCGGATGGGCTGCACATACGCGTCCCGATGTACGTTTTGTCGAAGTGGAGCGAGCCATCATCCGCGCCCGCGTGGCGGGTGTGGCGTCGGCAGGGAAGCCGACCGTAGTTATCGTGTGCGATCCGCCCAGTGTGCTGGAACATTTCGATCAATTGATCGCTTTGCTCGAACCACATGCCAGGGTGGTAGTTTTCGAGCCGCCGGGATTCGGTTTTTCCTGTCCGAAGCGCAATTTCAGATTCACTTTCGACGAGTACCTGCACTCCATCGAACAACTGCTGGACGCACTCGATGAAGGCCCTTATCTGCTGGCGTTCTCCTGCGTCTGGGCGCATATCGCATTGCAGATTGCGACGCGAACCCCGGACAAGGTGGCGAAACTGATGCTATGGCAGTGTCCGTCATGGGAACAGCAAGTCGACTGGGCGAAGTTCGTCAGCTTCAAGGGAATTCTGACGCGCCCTGTGTTGGGTCAGGCGGTGATGGCTTGGGCCACCAACCGGATGGGCTTCATGTGGTACAAGAATGCGATGGCCAAGAACCGATACTCCGAATTCGTGCCGACTTTTCAGGCGGCATTGGCGCGTGGCGCATTCTGGTGCCTGGGATCGTTGTGGCAAAAATGGTTCAGCGGATACGCACCGCCGCCGGTACGAATCAGACAGCCGGTGCTGATGACGTGGGGATGCGCCGATCGTACCCATCGCCACAGCGACAAGCACTCTATTGGCGCGCAGATTCCGCACGCAATCTGGCACAGTTTTTTCGAGCACGCCGGACATTCGCCGGAACTGGAGGCAAGTGAACCGTTTGCGAAATTGGTGCTTGCATGGATGGACGGGGGAAACGTCTCACCACAACCGACCGTGGCAACTGCGATGGCCTCGACCTCCTGATACATCGGCAGTCACGATTCAGTTCAATCTTTCACGCTGGTCCGAACCGCGCAAGGGCGCGGCATGATTTGCGGGATTAATGTGGTCGATAAGCTGTAAGGGCCCGCGCAGGAATAAGTTAGGCAATTTGGCGGCCGTCCCCCAAGGGGACTTCCTTCGGGCGTAGCGGGATGGTGCAGCAGGGGTTTCGAAGGGCATGCCCTTCGCCTGCGTAACGGTATCGCCTTGCAAGGCGATACGCCTGCATAGGCGCTTTCCCTCTTCCCCATCCCTTCTCCCAGAGGGAGAAGGGTGCAAATAGCTTCCCTCTCCACAAGTGGAGAGGGATCGAGGGAGAGGATGCCGGCGCAGTGCGAGCACTGCTAGCGACGGACAACGCAGCAGTGCGCCCGGTACGGCCAGCAAAATTACCTAACTTATTCCTGCGCGGGCTCTAAGTATCCGGACACCTATTCAACCATTCTGGGCAGCGCGCCGGCGGTTTCCGCGCTACCGTTCTGATACTGATTCTGTTCGACAAAAAAGTTGTTCTGCATTGCCTTGACCACCGCCTGAGTGCGATTCCCGACACCGAGTTTCAGCATCAGGTTTTGTATGTGATTGCGGACCGTCAGTTCGCTGATGCCAAGTATCATGGCGGTTTCCGGATTCGTCTTCCCGTAATAGATCCACTTCAGGATTTCCGATTCACGTGGCGTCAACCGCCAATCGGGTTTATCAATAGCGGGTCTGGATCCTGCCGATAGCGCCGCGGCATGCATAGAATGCCCTTCATCCTTCATCGTGTTCGCCGTATTCAAATGCGTGACGCTCAACAATGCATGGTGCAAGTGCGGGGCGAGCATCGAAAAAATCAGGCTTTGTTGATCCGTCATTGGTTCTGGCACCGAGCACAGGTAGAAAAAGCTTGCGAATCCGCCGAAAATGTCGCGCACACCGTGCATGACCAGGTTCGTGATGCCATGGCTGACCAGCTTTTCACGCCATATCTTCTGATCTTCGGTCAATTGGAGATCGCTCAAGTCCGCGATGGTGCTGTATATCGGGATCCGTTTTTTTCTCCACAGCGGCAACAGCAGATTGTTCTTCAAGCAGAATGTCGGAGGCATTGCCTTCAACACGCCATGCGTGGAACCGAATTCAAGGCAATGCGAATGTGCTTTGGTTTCGACGTTAGCGATTCCGCAGACGCCTATCTTGTGCGGAATGAATCTTCCTACAAAATAAGTAATGACTTCTTCAAGGTCCTCTGCCGTGTTCGAAAGATGGCACTTCTGAATAGTACTGAAAATGAAATTTCTATCCAAGGAACTTAGCATCTATGACTCCATCATGTTGATGTGCGCTGTCTTGCCGTTGATTGGAATACTTAAGGAACGCATACGGAACAGGTTCCCTATTTGTTCCACGGTCCCAAGACATCAGCCTTCGGACTGGTGAAAACCATAGCACTCATGTTCTTTTATCATTGTCATGTTTGCGACACATCCTGATATTGAGACAAAAATGTTCGGCGAGTTTGACGTAGATCAATGACTAACCGCATATATGATCAGGGGCAATCTTAATTATTGACTATATAGATCGGTTTACATATTATATAGATCGGCCTACATATTAATTTAATGGTCTCTTTTTGATCTCTTTTCCAATAAGCACATGTCAACTGCCCGCGAAAAAATTATCCGGACTACGCAGCGTTTACTAGGTCAATCAGGTTTATCCGGTGCCGGCCTGAACCAGGTGATCGCTGCCAGCAAGGCGCCGCGCGGATCCATTTACCACTACTTTCCCCAAGGGAAAACCCAATTGGTGACGGAAGCCCTTGACTCGTATGGCGATTATTTTCAGACCTTGCTCAACCAGGCGCTGTCTCGGGAAGCGCCTATCGGCGAAAACCTGGAACGCCTGTTGCTCACGCTGGCCGATGGAATGGACAAAACCGATTACGCGGACGGCTGTCCGGTCGGCGCAGTCATTCTCGATCTGGACCGGGATAGCGACGCACTACGCGCTGTATGCCAAGGCGTGGTAATCGGGTGGCAAAAAATATTTGAACAACATCTTGTGGGAATTCCCAAGCCGCGCCGGCACGATTTGGCGAACTTCATAATCGCGGCGCTGGAGGGAGCGCTCATGCTCTGCCGCATGGAATCCAGCTCCCGCCCTCTACGCACGACAGCCGTGATGTTACGACGACATGTCGAGTTCGAGCAAAACCGGGTCAAAGCATCATACCAACGCGCAATTTTCTAAAAAGGAGCTGTCCGATGCAACCGACACTGAATGCAGACTATTTCAACCCCTTCGGCCATGAATATTTGCCTGGGCTACTCGGCCTGGTGGTCAACCAAGTCGACAAAAACTACCTGCTTGCCGAACTGCCGGTGCGCAAGGCATTGTTGGCGCCGAATGGCTATCTGCACGCAGGCACGGTGGTCAGCCTGGCCGACACCGCATGCGGATACGGATGCTTCGCGAATTTGCCCGAAGGCGCAACCAGCTTTACCACCATTGAACTGAAGAGCAACTTCATGGGTACAGCGCGCGACGGCACCATCACGTGCGAAGCCAAGGCAATCCACACGGGCCGCAATACCCAGGTCTGGGATGCGATTGTGCGGCATCGCGATACGGATAAATTGATTGCGACATTTCGCTGCACGCAAATGATTCTTTGGCCAAAATAAAAGCAGCCGGGATGGCGAACGGCAAGCGTTGCTTCTTTATGAAATATCGGCATCCTGCAAAAAGACCGTTCCCCTAAAATCGGGTAAACGGTCTTTTTTCGAAGCGGCTGATTGCGTGTCTATCTCTCCGATACCGCATCGACCACGCACAACGCGGCCATGTTCACAATCCGCCGCACGGTAGCCGAGGGCGTCAGTATATGCACCGGCTTGGCGCAGCCGAGCAGGATCGGTCCGATCGCAATGCCGTTGCCCGATGTCGTCTTGAGAAGATTGTAGGAAATATTGGCCGCATCGATGTTGGGCAATACCAGCAGATTGGCATCGCCCTTTAACGGAGATCCGGGCATCGTCGCTTTCAACAGCGCCGGATCCAGTGCCGTGTCGCCGTGCATCTCGCCATCGACTTCCAAGTCCGGCGCCAGGTTGCGGATGATGGCCAGCGCCGCGCGCATCTTGCGCGCCGATTCACTGTTGCCGGTGCCAAAATTGGAATGCGACAACAGCGCCACCCGCGGACTAAGGCCGAAACGACGCATTTCTTCCACCGCCAGCAGCGTGATCTCGGCCAGTTGCTCGGCCGTCGGGTTCTCGTTGACATGGGTATCGACCAGCACCACCTGCCGGTCCGGCAGGATCAGTGCATTCATCGCTGCGTAGACATTCACGCCAGCGCGCTTGCCGAGCACCTGGTCGACATACTTCAGGTGCAGATCGGTGGTGCCGTAGGTGCCGCAGATCATGCCGTCGGCATCGCCCTTGTGCAGCATCATCGCGCCGATCAGCGTATGGCGGCGGCGCATTTCCAGCTTGGCATACTGCTGGGTGACGCCCTTGCGTATCGTCATCGCCAGGTAGGTTTCCCAGTAATCGCGATACTTCGCATCGAATTCCGGATTGATCACCGTGAAATCGATACCCGGACGCAAGCGCAGGCCCAGCTTTTCGATGCGCTGCGCCAGGATCGCGGGACGACCCACCAAGACCGGCCGCGCCAGCGCTTCATCGACCACCACCTGTACCGCGCGCAACACCTTTTCTTCTTCGGCTTCGGCAAAGACGATGCGCTTTTTCTCGGGCGGCGCCTTTTTCGCAATCGCAAACACCGGCTTCATGAAGGTGCCGCTACGGTAGACGAATTGCTGCAGCCGGTCGACGTAGGCCTGCATGTCGGCGATCGGACGCGCCGCCACGCCGCACTCCGCTGCCGCCTTGGCCACGGCGGGCGCGATCTTGATCATCAGCCGCGGATCGAACGGCTTGGGAATGATGTAGTCGGGGCCGAATGACAGGTTGGTCACGCCGTAGGTGGTCGCGACGATGTCGGATTGCTCGGCTTGCGCCAGGTCGGCAATGGCGCGCACCGTGGCGATTTCCATTTCGCGCGTGATGGTGGTCGCGCCGCAATCGAGTGCGCCGCGGAAGATGTACGGAAAGCACAGCACATTGTTGACCTGGTTCGGATAGTCGGAGCGGCCGGTGGCGATGATCGCATCACTGCGCACCGCCATGACTTCTTCGGGCAGGATTTCCGGAGTCGGATTGGCCAGCGCCAACACCAGCGGTTGCGCATTCATCTGCCGCACCATATCCGGCTGCAGCACGCCGCCGGCGGACAAGCCGAGGAAGATGTCGGCGCCCGGCATGATCTCGGCCAGCGTGCGCGCCGCGGTGGGCTGGGCAAAGCGCGCCTTGTCCGGGTCCATCAGTTCAACCCGGCCCTGATACACCACACCGGCCAGGTCGGTGACATAGATGTTCTCAATTGGAAAGCCCAAATCGACGATCAAGTCGAGGCAGGCCAAGGCTGCGGCGCCGGCGCCCGACACCACCAGTTTGCAGTGCTTGATGTCCTTGCCGACGACTTGCAAGCCGTTGAGGATGGCCGCGCCGACGATGATCGCGGTGCCATGCTGGTCGTCATGAAACACTGGAATTTTCATCCGTTCGCGCAGCTTGCGCTCGATGTAGAAGCACTCGGGCGCCTTGATGTCTTCCAGGTTGATGCCGCCGAAAGTAGGCTCGAGCGCGGCGATGACGTCGCACAGCTTGTCGGGGTCGGTCTCGTTGATTTCGATATCGAACACATCGATACCGGCGAATTTCTTGAACAGCACACCCTTGCCTTCCATGACCGGCTTGGCGGCCAGCGGTCCGATGTTGCCCAGACCGAGCACGGCGGTGCCGTTGGTGATGACAGCCACCAGGTTGCCGCGGGCGGTGTATTTGAAGGCGTTGGCGGGATTGATGACGATTTCCTCGCAAGCGGCGGCCACGCCGGGCGAGTAGGCCAGCGCCAAGTCGCGCTGGTTGGTCAGTTGCTTGGTGGGAGTGACGCTGATCTTGCCGGGCGTGGGAAACTCGTGATATTCAAGCGCCGCTTGACGCAGTTGCTGGCGCACTTCTTCTTTCTTATCAATGAGCGAGTCCATTTCTACGGCCTTCTTTCTTAAGAGCTTACGAAAAGGTAACGATTTTATCAGAGCAGATTGGACAATTTAATACGTATTTAAACGTATTTTCAGTATGAATACGCCCGTATTCGTGCTTCGGAGGCGCAGCCGAAACCCTCTCATACCAATTTTCTATTGAATTAATAAAAACAATCAATTTTATTTATTGATATATGTAGACTATTATTCTACCCATGCTGATTTAAGAAACCTAATTAACCCTCTATTCCCGTAAAGGACTACACCATGACTACCCAGAATCCCGCAATCAAATCCGTCACGATCGAAAACCTCGAAGCCGCTTTCGCCGGCGAATCGATGGCGCATATAAAATACCGTTATTTCGCCAAGCTGGCGCGAGAGGCCGGTGCTGACGAAGTAGCAAAAATTTTCGAAGAGACGGCCGATCAAGAGGTGATGCATGCATTCGGCCACCTTGACCTGCTCTATCCGAAGGCACAACTGACGCCTGCCAAGTCGCTTGAAATCGCAATCGAAGGCGAGACCTATGAATACACCGAGATGTATCCGAAGTTTCGTCATCTCGCGGTGGAGGAAGGCAATCAGGCGGCTGTTACCGAGTTCGACGAACAAATCGCCGAATCGAAAGAGCACGCTGAAAACTTCAAGCGCACGCTGGAGAAAGCAGCCAAACGCTTTGCCGCGCTGGCCAAGGTGGAAGAACGCCACGCCAACCACTATCGCGCCGCGCTTGCAGCGACTTTGGAAAAAGCGTAAGCAAGGCCACGTCATTACGCAATACATATACAACGCATATAAAAGGATAGGATAGCCATGAAGACATATCAATGTATCGTTTGCGGTTTTGTCTACGATGAAACCGTCGGCATGCCCGAAGAAGGCATTGCAGCCGGCACCCGCTGGAATGACATACCGGCCGACTGGGAATGCCCGGATTGCGGTGTGGCCAAAGCCGATTTCGAGATGGTCGAAATCTAACGCGATTTTCCGACACCATTCCGGCGCAGGCCGGAATGGTCCACAAATAACTCCGGACCAGGTTACATCGAATGAAACCCATCACCATCATTGGCGCAGGTCTTGCCGGCTATACGGTCGCGCGGGAATTCCGCAAGCTCGACAAGAGCACCCCGTTAACCATCATCACTGCCGATGACGGCGGTTTCTATTCCAAACCGATGCTGTCCAATGCGTTTGCCCAAAACAAGCTGCCGGCCCAACTCGTGACACAAACTGCTGCACAAATGGCAGCGCAATTGAATGCGCAAATTGTGGCGGTCACGCAAGTAACAAGTATCGATAGTGTGAACAGAATCATCGATAGCAGCGCCGGAAAACTTGAGTACGGCAAGCTCGTGATTGCGGTCGGCGCGCAGCCGATCCGGCTGAATATCGATGGGGATGCCGCGGATCAGGTATTGTCAGTCAACCATGTCACCGATTACGCGAACTTCCGCTCGCGAATAATTTCCTCGGCGGCACGTGTCGCCATTCTCGGCGCCGGCTTGATCGGCTGCGAGTTCGCCGATGATCTGGCTGGTGCGGGTCACACGGTAACGCTGATCGATCCGAATCCGCTGCCGTTGGCTGCGCTTGCCGCACCGGCCTTGTCGCAAGGCTTGCAGAAGGCACTGGAAGCGCGGGGCATAAGCTTGCATCTTGGCATGACCGCGGCACGCATCGATAAGACAGCCGACGGGTTGCGCATCACGCTTGCCGACGGCCATACCGTCGAATCGGATGTCGTATTATCGGCAGTCGGGTTGCGTCCCGACCTGGCACTGGCAAAAATCGCAAAGCTGGCAACCGGCCGCGGCATTCTGGTCGATGCCGCCGGCCAAACCAGTGCACCGGATATCTACGCGCTGGGCGATTGCGCCGAATACACGATGTCACCCGGCATCACGCAGATCCTGCCGTATATCGCGCCGATGATGACGGCAGCACGCGCGATCGCTCGAACTTTGACTGGACAACTTACGCAAATCGAGTTCAAACCGGCACCAGTTATCGTCAAGACGCCATGCTATCCACTGGCCTTGCTTCCTGCGGCAATGCATGCGGCCGGCATCGGCGACTGGCATGCTGAAACAGCAAACGGCCGTACTATCTGCCGTTTCTACGATGCACAGGGAATGATGACCGGCTTCGGTGTGGCGCCACAGGACGCGGCCGTGCGCCAATCATTGATGGCGGGGCTCGGCACAACCCGTCCGGCAGAACCGCTCGAAGCAATGGATTGACCCGCAGCCGTATCATTGCGAACTGCTTTGCCTGGCCTTTGCCGCATTCCCCCGGCATATAGACGGAAAGCCCCGTTTTTAAATTGTCGATCGGACGGTCCCGGCCTCTTCTATTCGTCCATTCCAAGAAGCGCCTCAATGTCGGCGATCGCCATGCGCAGCATCAGCGGCGGTTTCGCCTCATCGGGCGATATGCCGATTGCAATCGCATCCGGAACTGCCTTCTTCAAGTGATTGTCACGCTGGATGAAATACTCGCCGTGGTCGTACGCGATTGTGTAGGTCAGGCATTGTCCGTGGCTCCTGGTATATTCAAGAATTGGCATATTTCCCTCCATGTAAATCCGGTGGACCCAGCCGTTTTGACGGGCTGACACGACGCATCGGCAGCTTGCTATCGTGATTCAATAGACTATGGTTCTAATAATGCCATAGTCAATCTCGTTTATCACGTTAAAGGAGAATGAAATGCCGACCGAACAAATAGGTCAGTATGAAATTGAATATTCAGGGGTCCAATTAGCTGACGGTAAGGAATGGACGGCCCATGTCGCAATCTTCGGCCCGTCTCACAATCCAATGCATCGCAATAGCATATTTCCCGAACAACGGATCTCGGTTGAACATACCTATCCGAGCCAGCAAGAAGCTGAAGCAGAAGGCCGCAGGTTTGCGATGGAGAAGGTCGAAGAGCACGGCCGATAGCGCGGCCGGCTGTGCAGGATAGCTGTCGGTCTCCGACGTTCCGCGCCATCCTGCGCCTCCGCCAATTCGGCCATGCTGCGGCGCCTACCCTGCCGGCCGATCAGACAGAGAACTTGCCGCATTTTTAGGACTGTTTTGCTTGCTGGCCTTGTTGCGGCTGCTTGACCATGCGCAGATATGGCTTGATTGTGGTCCAGCCCTCCGGAAATATGGTCTTCGCCTCCTCGTCGCTCACCGAACCCGCAATGATGACATCGTCGCCCGGTTTCCAGTTGACCGGTGTCGCCACCTTGTGCTGTTGCGTGAGTTGCATGGAATCCAGCACGCGCAGAATCTCGTCGAAGTTGCGTCCGGTAGTCATCGGGTAGGTCAGCATCAGCTTGATTTTCTTGTCCGGGCCAATGACAAAGACTGATCGGACCGTCGAATTGGTGGCGGGAGTCCGCCCCTCCGACGTTCCGGGTTCGTCCGCAGGCAGCATATTGTAGAGTTTGGAAACCGCGAGGTCTTCGTCGCCGATGATCGGATACCGAGGCAAATAACCCTGTGTTTCCTCAATATCCTTGGCCCAAGATTGGTGATTCCCGACCGGGTCCACGCTCAAGCCGACCAGCTTGGTGTTGCGCTTGGTGAATTCCGGTTCGATCTTGGCCATGTAACCGAGTTCGGTGGTGCATACCGGCGTGAAGTCTTTCGGATGGGAGAACAAGATTGCCCAGCTGTCGCCGATCCACTCATGAAAATTGATGGGCCCCTGCGTCGTATTGGCAGTGAAATCGGGGGCCACATCGTTGATACGTAATGACATGTTCGCTCCTTGGAAGATAGTAAGAATAAAACGCAGGCAACGGCCACCGGCGCGGCACAACCGAAAACAGCATGAGCCGAATTGCCATGGCCGCCACGCTCGAAGAGACGTATTTTTCAGACCAATTCATTTTATGCATCGATACGCAAATTAACAAGCAAGACCAGCCGCGCCGGACCGGTGCTTTGATTTGGTTTGATTTGACACAATCGTCTTTCCCGGCCATGCCGCATGGAGAATCAAGCAGCGGGAAATGCAACACCGAACCGGCAAGGGTCCGGCCGGAACGGCCGCTTGAAGCGGTGGATTGCACCGCAGCCATCGCATGCAAATTGCAGCAAGGAAAACAAGTTCTGCCTGATATGAGACTTGCGTAAAATGTAATGCGCCTTTGAAAAACGAAAACCCGTTTTGGCTGAGCGCTGAAGAGCGATAAATCCCGGCTTGTTTTGCCTCAATCGCGATTAAATCAAGCGAGCCGCATTCCATTCCTGCCTTGCCGGCCGCATCGTTCGGTACAATTGCGGCATGTTGTCCGAATTCGATCTCATCGCCCGTTACTTTACCCGCCCCCCTCGCCATGGCACTGCTGCCGTTCTCGGCGTCGGCGACGACTGCGCGCTGCTCGCACCTTCACCGGGAATGCAACAGGCGATATCGACGGACATGCTGGTGGAAGACCGACACTTTTTCCGCGGAACCGATCCGATCAAGCTCGGCTACAAGTGCCTGGCAGTCAACCTGTCCGATCTGGCTGCAATGGGGGCAACGCCAGTGGCGTTTACACTGGCCTTGTCGCTGCCGGATGCGCAAGCAGAATGGCTTCAGGCATTTTCGGACGGCCTGTTCAAGCTTGCGGACGAATATGGCTGCCAGCTGATCGGGGGCGATACCACCAAGGGACCGTTGAATATCTGCATCACGATTTTTGGCGAACTTCCGCATGGAGCCGCACTGCGGCGTGACGCCGCACAAGCAGGTGACGACATCTGGGTTTCCGGGACGCTGGGCGATCCCCGTCTCGCGCTTGCCGGTTACCGTGAAGAAATCATACTCGATAGCGCAAGCATGGAAGCGGCCGCGGAAAGGCTGCATGAACCGATACCGCGCGTTGCGCTCGGCATTGCATTGCGCGGTATTGCGCACGCCGCCGTCGACATTTCGGATGGGTTTATCGGCGATCTGGGCCATATCCTGCAACGTTCCAACGTTGGTGCGACAGTCGATGCCGACGCACTACCGGCCGGGCCGACGCTGATACGCCGATCTCAAGAATTGCGCCGTCGTTTCAGCCTTGCCGGCGGCGATGATTATGAATTGTGTTTTACCGCGCCCGCATCGCAGCGAGACGCCGTGCTGGCCGCTGCGCATGCGGCCGGCACCCCGGTCACTCGGGTCGGCAGTATCGAATCAGGCGCCGGATTGCGGCTGACAGATGCCGGCGGCGCGCCGCTCGAACTCGAACCAAGCTCCTTCGACCATTTCACATCGCCATGACAACGCTCGAATCCGAACAGGCAACCTATATAAGCAAGCCGAATGCGCGCTTCATGCTTTCGCATCCCGCGCATTTTCTTGCACAAGGCTGTGGCAGCGGTCTGTCGAGAGTCATGCCCGGCACGTCCGGCACCCTGTTTGCCTGGTTATCGTTCGCCGTACTCACCTTGAGTTGGCCGGGTATTTTCACAACATTCAATTGGGCCGTGATCATTGGCGCCGGATTCGCAATCGGGGTATGGGCGTGCTCCAAAACCGGCCGCGATCTGGGCATTGCCGACCACGGCAGCATGGTGTGGGATGAAATCATTGCGTTCTGGCTGGTACTGATCTTTTTGATGCCCGCCGGATTCTGGACCCAGTTCTGGGCATTTCTGTGGTTTCGCTTTTTCGATATGCTCAAGCCGGCGCCGATCGGCTATCTCGATCGTCATTTGAAAGGCGGTTTCGGCGTGATGTTTGACGATATCGTGGCGGCTTTTTATACGCTGCTGGTATTTGCACTGTGGCGCGCGATCTGAACACCGGCAGACGGATCGCGACAACCAATTGCTTGTTTGAAATTACCAATCTCAGGATCATCCCCTTATGGAAGACATCATCGATTTAGCGGCGCAGGCCGGACGCGCACTCCAGGATAAAGGTTGGCTGCTCGCTACCGCGGAATCATGTACCGGCGGCGGCGTTGGTCATGCCGTCACGGAAATAGCAGGCTCTTCCGATTGGTTCGACTGCGGATTCATCGCGTATTCCAATGCGTCGAAATCCGAATTGCTGGATGTGTCGCCGGCCTTGTTTGCACAACATGGCACCGTCAGCGAAGAGATCGCTGCCGCGATGGCGCAAGGTGCGCTTTCCAACAGCAATGCGCATGTCACCCTATCGACTACCGGCATCGCCGGACCGGGCGGAGCGGTTCCCGGCAAACCGGTCGGCACCGTTTGTTTCGGATGGGCAAGCGCCGATGCAACGCACACCGAACGTCTGGTCTTCACCGGCGACCGCCATGCGGTGCGCGAACAAACCGTTGCGCACGCTTTGAAAGGCTTGATACGTTTTCTGGAACAGCACTGACACAGATGCTGCGCGAGCCATTAATCGCGCGAATTACACAGACCGGAATCGGTTGATCGCGTCTTTTGTCTCCAACGCCACCCGCCGCGCCGCTTGCGCAAAACTCTCGCCGGTCTTGTCGTCCGGCTTTGCGTACAGGATCGCTCGCGACGAGTTGATCATCATCCCTGCTCCCGCCGCGGTACGCCCTGCCTGCACACTTGCCTGAACATCGCCTCCCTGCGCACCGATGCCGGGAACCAGCAGCGGCATGTCACCGACCATTTTCCGTACCTGCGCCAATTCCGCCGGAAAAGTGGCGCCGACCACCAGGCCGCACTGGCCGTTGGTATTCCATTTATCGGCCACCAATTGCGCGACGTGCTGATACAGCGGTTTGCCGTCGACATTCAGGAATTGCAGATCCGAACCGCCCGGATTGGACGTGCGGCATAGAACGATCGCGCCGCGATCCTTCCATTCCAGGTACGGTGCGATCGAATCGAAACCCATGTAAGGATTGACGGTCACCGCGTCCGCGCCGTAACGCTCGAACGCTTCGCGCGCATACTGCTCGGCCGTGGCGCCGATATCGCCGCGCTTGGCATCGAGAATAATCGGAACAAGCGGATAGGTTTCCCGCAAATAGCCGCAGATCGCCTCCAGTTGGTCTTCCGCCGCCAGCGCCGCGAAATACGCGATCTGCGGCTTGTACGCGCAAGCGGTATCGGCGGTCGCGTCGATGATCTCTTTGCAGAACGCGAAAATCGCATCCGGCCGATCGCGCAGATGCGCCGGGAACTTGGCGATATCGGGGTCAAGCCCGACACATAACAGGGAATCGTGGGCCGTCCATGCGGCGGATAATTTATCGATGAAGGTCACAGTGGTATCTCAATATCCGAGGTTTCAAACACAGCCATTGTAACGTGCCGTGGTATCGTTCCGGCATGACTTCGCTTTCCCGAAAAGACTGGATCCTGCTGATACTGTTGACACTGTGCTGGGGCGTCAATTGGCCAATCATGAAAATCGGCGTGCAGGATTTTCCGCCGTTGGCGTTTCGCACCGTGTGCATGATCGGCGGGCTGCCCGCATTATGGCTGGCGGCGCGCATGCAAGGGCTGTCAATGAAGGTTTCACGCGAACAAATCAAACCGGTGATCGCTCTAGCGCTTCCCAACATGCTGATCTGGCATCTGTTCGTGATTCTCGGCGTGAAAATGCTGTCGTCCGGCCGGGCCGCCATTCTCGGCTATACGATGCCGGTCTGGGCCGTGCTGTTCGGTTTGCTGTTTTTCGGCGAACGCGTGACGCGGCTGGCCTGGCTGGGCATTGGATTTGCGCTGGCCGGCGCGCTGCTGTTGCTGTCGAGTGAACTGGCCGCATTGAGCGGCCAGCCGATGGGCAGCGTGCTGGTGTTGATCGCGGCAGCCGGATGGGGTTACGGCACAGTCATGATGAAGCGCAGCCAGCTCGACATGCCGACGATCGTCCTGACGTTCTGGATGCTGGCGATCACGACCGTGGTCATGGGAGCCGCCTCTTTCCTGTTCGAGCGCGCCGCATGGCGCCGGCCGACCAATTTGGAATGGGCCGCGATCATTTACAACGCGCTGATCATCTTCGGTTTCGCGCATGTGGTGTGGTTCAGGCTTGCGCGTGCACTGCCTCCGGTGGCTTCCAGCCTGTCGGTAATGATGATTCCGGTGCTGGGCGTATTCTCGGGCGCATGGATTCTGCAAGAAACGCCGCATTGGCAAGACTATGCGGCAATGGTGCTGATCCTCGCCGCAATGAGCACCGTGCTGTTGAAACCGCGTGTGTCCGCCCCCATTTGAACTCCGTGAGCCGTAACCAATCAATTCAATTGCGGGACCGTCAAGTTGTACAACAATTATTCTTACAGGAAATAATAATGAACAAATGGTTGAGATGGGTTGCAATCGTTCTGCTGACTTCGACGCTCAGCGCCTGTGGATACAACGAATTTCAGGCGAAGGACGAAGGCATCAAGGCCGCCTGGAGCGAAGTCGTGAACCAGTATCAGCGTCGCGCAGACCTGATCCCGAACCTGGTCAATACGGTCAAGGGTTACGCATCGCACGAAAAAGAAACCCTGGAAGCGGTGATCAACGCACGCGCCGCCGCCACCAGCATCAAAGTCACGCCCGAAGTATTGGAGAATCCACAGGCTTTCCAGAAATTCCAGCAGGCGCAGGGCGAACTGTCGTCGGCTTTGTCGCGCTTGATGGCGGTCGCGGAAAGCTATCCTCAACTGAAGGCCGACAACCTGTTTCGCGATCTGCAGTCGCAACTGGAGGGCACGGAGAACCGTATCTCCGTCGCGCGGCAACGCTATATCAAGACGGTCGAAGATTACAATGTGCTCGCGCGCCGTTTTCCGACCAATCTGACAGCCAAGATGTTCGGCTACGACGTCAAGCAGAACTTCACGGTTGAAAATGAAAAGGCGATTTCGAACGCGCCTGCAGTCAACTTCGGCAAGTAACCGGAACAATGCAATGATCGTTTTGCGCAATCTGCTTGGCTTGATGCTGACTTTCATCGTGATGACGGCGGGCGCGCAGAATTTCGCGCCGATTCCGCCATTGCAATCCCGTGTGACGGACCAGGCGAGCATGCTCAATCCGGCACAGCGCAAAGCCCTGGAAAATGTACTCACGGAGTATGAATCCCGCACCGGGAGCCAGATTGCAATCCTGCTGATTTCAAGCACCGCGCCGGAAGCGATCGAGCAGTATTCGATCCGGGTCGCCGACGCATGGAAAATCGGGCGCAAAGGCGTCGATGACGGCGTCATCCTGATCGTCGCGAAAGACAATCCGCCGGCGTTGCGCAGGTTGCGCATCGAAGCGGGGCTTGGTGTCCAGGGCACGATTACCGATGCGCAGTCGAAACGCATTTTGCAGGATGTGATCGCGCCGCACTTTCGGCAAAATGATTTTTATGGTGGACTGGTGGCAGGCGTTTCGGCAATTACCGGCCTGCTCGACCAGGAAAAATTTCCGGCTGCGGCAAAGAAACAAGCGCAACAAAACGAAGAATCCAGCTTGATCGGACTGATTCCGCTGCTGTTTTTTGCGTTGATGTTTATCGGCGGATTGCGCTCGCAATCGCGCAGACGCAACAAGTTCAGCCGCAATCACTGGGGACCGGCGGCCGGCATTATTCTGGGGCACGAGATAGGCCGGCGCGGCGGCTTTGGCGGAGGCGGGTTCGGCGGCGGAGGCGGAGGCGGATTCTCCGGCGGCGGTGGCGGTTTCAATGGCGGCGGCGCTTCGGGAAACTGGTGATGAAAACCTTATCGCGTATTTTTCGCCATCTTGTTACCACGAGCGCGGATGCACGCCGGATATTTCCCGCGGCAACGCTGGACGCCATTCAGAAAACCATTGCGGCGGGCGAAACCCTGCATCGTGCCGAAGTGCGATTGATCATCGAGCCTTCTCTGTCGATACAGACTGTATTAAACGGAACATCGTCGCGGGAACGCGCACTGGAGCTGTTCGCGATTCATGGCATCTGGGACACCGAAGAGAACTGCGGCGTGCTGGTATATATTGAACTGGCCGATCACAAGGTGGAGATCATTGCCGATCGCGCCGCGAATCGGGTCATCGACGAGGTTGAATGGCGGGAAATCTGCCAAACAATGACCGCCGGTTTCGCACGCAAGGTGTACGGCGAAAGCGTCATTGCCGCGATGGAAAAGCTGAATGTACTGCTCCACGCACGTTTTCCGGACGACGGTTCGCGTCCGAATCAGCTGTCGGACCAGCCTATCATGCTGTGATTTTTGGGGGCTGGCAATCCACCGCCGCCCTACCCTCGCTCATACACCCACTGCAGCAACGCATCCTGCGCTTCGTGTCCCGCGGCCGGTGCATTGGGATGGTTGATAATGAATACCAGCGCATAGCGTTTGCCCGAAGCAGCCAGCACATAACCCGCGATCGCGCGCACATCGGTCAGGCTACCCGTCTTGATATGCGCATTTCCGGCAGCAGTGCGCGTCGTGAGGCGCCTGCGCATCGTGCCGTCGTGGCCAGCCAACGGCAGCGAGGAAATGAACTCGGGCATCACCGGCGACCGAAACGCGGCGACCAGCATGCGGCCAAGCGTTTCCGCGGAAATCCGTTCCACGCGCGACAGCCCCGAACCGTTTTCGATAACCAGCTCCGGTGCGCTGATATTCTTGCGGTTCATCCATGTCTTCAGTACCTGAGCGCCGCGCTCGGCATTCGCCGGCAACTTGAAGACATCGGCGGCAAGGGTCAGCAGCAATTGCCGCGCCATCACGTTGTTGCTGTATTTGTTGATGTCACGAATCACCTCGGACAGCGGCGCCGATTCAGACTCGCCGACCAAACGCGCATTGACCGGGATTTCACCATTTTTCACCTCGCCGATCAAAGTACCGCCGAGCTCGGTCCACATCTTGCGAAATACCGCTTCGAAATACTGGTTCTGCGTCATCTGGTAGGGGTGCACATGCCAGCTACGTTCACCGCAGGATAGCGAAAACGCCCCGGAAAAACCGGAATCGTGACCATTGAACACGCCCTGCAGCTTGCTCTTCCAGTCGCCGCACTCGCCATTCGAGAGTCTGGGTGCAATTACCGGATAACCGTCGATCGGCGGATCAATCGTCACGTTGACCGCAGCGCCCGCTTCGTTCGGCACGAACCGGAAATTGAGCGCTTTGAAGTTAAGCAATAACGCATCCGGTCCGACGTTGTACACTCGCAGCGGATCGCCGTCGAACAGCGCAGCATCGTGAGCGCCTTGTTCAAACAGGCTTCGGTCAAGCAAAAGATTGCCGCGGATTTCACGGATGCCCCTGCTCCGGATTTCGCGCAGGAACAGCCAGAACTTTTCAAGCACCAGTTTCGGATCGCCGCTGCCTTTGATGATCAGGTCGCCATGCAACACATCGCCCACTTGCAGCGCGCTGGCGTATGCCTGCGTCTTCCATGTGTAGACGGGGCCAAGCAACTCTAGCGCCGCATTGGTGGTCACGAGTTTCATGGTCGATGCGGGATTGAACGGCGCGGTTGCATTCAACGTGACCGGAGGATGGTCGCCATGGACCTCTTGCAGGTAAATGCCGGCCGCAGCGGCTGGAATGTCGGTGCGGGTCAACGCCTGGATCACCTCGGGAGGCAAGGCCTGTGCGGACACGGTTCCACCGAACAAACAGGCGAGCAGAAAAAATAGGCCGCGAACTGCTTGGAGTCTTTTCAAAATTCGCATAGGATGGATAAACTGAATTTCCTTGAGAGCGTCTAACAAAATGTCCTGTCATTCCGACGAGCATCGCGACGAGGAATCACTACCGTCTCCGGCACTGATGCCGCTTGAGACTCCTCGCATCACCCGGAAGGACGACATGCGGTTAATTTGTTAGGCGCTCGAACTTGACAATGATGAAATGTATTCCAATATTGTGTCCATGCATTATCCCATGCTGCAGGAGTAGCGAATGAAGTTAAACCAAAAAGTGGCGATTGTCACGGGCGCGGCACAAGGAATCGGCCTTGCCTGCGCCAGCCGTTTCGTACAGGACGGCGCGAAGGTGATGCTGACCGATATCAATCAAGCGGCCGGCGCGGCGGCGGCCGGGCGACTGGGCTCGGGCGCCGCATTCTGTCTCACGGACGTGAGCGTGAAAGCACAGGTTGATTCATTGATCGACGCCACGCTGGCCGCCTTCGGCCGCATCGATATCCTGGTGAACAATGCGGGCATTACCCATGCGGCGGATTTTCTCGACCTGACCGAAGATGATTTCGACCGTGTTCTCCGCATCAATTTGAAATCGATGTTCCTATGCGGCCAGGCGGCGGCCCGAGTGATGGTGCGGCAAGGCAGTGGCTCGATTATCAATATGTCCAGCGTCAATGCGGTTCTTGCGATTCCCAACCAGGTGCCTTATGTCGTCTCCAAGGGCGGAATCAATCAATTGACCAAGGTCATGGCGGTCGGCCTGGCGCAGTACGGCGTGCGCGTCAATGCGATCGGGCCGGGCACCATCATGACCGAACTGGCAAAGCAGGCAGTGTTATCCAGCGAAGACGCGCGGAAAAAAATATTGTCGCGCACGCCGCTGGGCCGCTGCGGCGAGCCGGAAGAAATCGCTTCAATCGCCGCCTTCCTTGCCGGCGACGATTCCTCTTACATGTCGGGCCAGACAATTTATGCGGACGGCGCAAGATTGGCCCTGAATTACACCGTTCCAGTCAAGGAATGACGATGTCGAAATCCCGCTCCCAATCCGCCGACATGCTGGCGCTCGATAACCAGTTCTGTTTTTCACTGTATTCGGCGTCGCTTGCCATGACAAAAACCTACAAGCCGTATCTCGACCGGCTCGGAATCACTTACCCGCAATACCTGGTGCTGCTGGTGCTGTGGCAACAGGACGACGTGCTGGTCAAGAGTATCGGGGAGCGGCTTTTTCTCGATTCCGGCACCTTGACGCCGCTGCTCAAGCGCCTCGAGGCATCAGGCCTGATAGCACGCATCCGCGACGACGCCGACGAACGGCAGGTACGCATCACATTGACCAAGGATGGACGCCTGCTCAAGAAGAAAGCGCAGGAGATTCCACATCAGATGCTGTGCGCCAGCGGACAGTCGCAAGCAGCCATCGGCAATCTGCGAGCGCAACTTTCCGTCATCCGCGACGACCTGATTCGATCCAATACCTGATCCCGCCTCCTGATACATCGCCTCAGCCGCCACAAAACACAATTTACATTGCACACAATTTAATTGTGTATAATACGATTTCTGAAAACAGATTCATCCATTCAATCCACCCAGGAGAAATTCATGCAAATCGCATACAAGGCTTTGGCAACAGCAACCGGCGGCCGCGAAGGCCGCGCCGTCACCAATGACGCCCGTCTCGACGTCAAGCTGAGCACCCCGAAGGAACTCGGCGGCGCCGGCGGCGAAGGCACCAATCCGGAACAATTATTTGCAGCCGGCTATTCCGCCTGCTTTCTGTCGGCAATGAAACTCGTTGCCATGCACATGAAGACCGCGTTGCCTGCAGACGCAGCGGTCACTGCGGAAGTCGGCATCGGCCCGAACGGCAAAGGCGGCTTTGCGCTGGCAGTAGACTTGCTGGTCGCATTGCCAGGCATGGAAGCGGAAGCTGCCCAGGCGCTGGTCAATAAAGCCCACGAAGTCTGCCCGTACTCCAATGCAACGCGCGGTAACATCGACGTCAAAGTTGCATTGGCCTAAGTAATTTTTATCGGCGGCCTCGGCTTAACAAGAAAAAATCAATCAAGCCGGCTTGTTGCCGATCGCCGTCGTGCCGCCTTTGAATTCACTGTCGGCAGACGGCCCCTTTTCAAATCAGCCCATCGGTCGCTGCAGTTGACGCACATCGGATCATTACGTACGCTGGCACAAACCATTACCGTAGACCGATATGATCCCTTATGTTAGCGGAGAGCAAGTACGTACCGCATTACCCTACTCCGCATTGATTGCCGCCTTGCGTCAGGCTTTTCGGGAAAATATACAAGCGCCGACCCGGCATGTACATACCGTATCTGAGCAAGCCGGCACGGTCCTGCTGCTCATGCCGACCTGGCAACCCGAAAGCAATATGGGGGTCAAGCTGGTCACTGTCGCACCCGGAAATCCGGCAAAACAACTGCCGACGGTGCACTCGATTTTTATTCTGTTCGATGCGACCACCGGCGTTCCGCTTGCAATGATCGATGGCGAAGAACTGACATTGCGCCGAACCGCTGCCGCGTCGGCGCTGGCGTCGACTTACCTGTCTCGCCCTGACAGCGCAACGCTGCTGCTGGTCGGTACCGGCACGCTCGCGCCCTATATGGCTGCCGCCCATTGCGCGGCGCGGCCGATTCGAAACATCAGGGTGTGGGGACGCTCCAAAGAAAAGGCCGAGGACACCGCGCATCAGATCGGGCTTCAGGATCTGCCGCAGGGCGTTTCCATACAGACGGCAACCGACCTCGAAGCGGAGGCGCGTAGCGCCGATATCATCAGTTGCGCCACCACCAGCACCACACCGATCGTGCTCGGCCAATGGATTCAATCCGGCACGCATGTCGATCTGGTCGGCGGATTCAAACCGAACATGCGCGAAGCGGACGACAAGCTGATCAATATGTCGACAGTATTTGTCGACACCATTGCAGGCACGCTGGCCGAGGCAGGCGACCTGATCCAGCCGATCGCGTCCGGATCTTTCACGCCGGACGCCATCGCCGCCGAACTGGCCGACCTGAGTTCAGGCCGGCATACCGGGCGCACCGACCCGCAACAGATCACGTTGTTCAAATCGGTCGGCACCGGAATCGAGGATTTATGTGCAGCCAATCTCGCATGGGCCGCGACAACCCGGGAGAGTTGAAATGAACGAAGAGAATCTTCCGCCAATTCATTTCAGCGACCATGCCGAGAACGTTTTAGTAACCGGTGCAACCGGCTTCATTGGACAGCTTCTGGTTCGTGCCTTGCTCGCGGATGGACAACAGGTAACCGTACTTACCCGCAACCCAAAACACACGGCATTGATGTTTGACGGGCGGGTGCATTGCATTCACCCTCTGTGTCAGGCTACTTGTCGTATGTTTTTTAAGCCAAGCATGTCTTGACCCGGATTCCTGAGTGGGTTTGGTTCGATATTTTCTTCATTTTTTAACATCCTTTCCAGGGCTTTAGAGGACATTGAGTTCGATGATGACGATGCTGACATGGCGGGCCACCTGTTCGCCGGGGGTTGTAATTTCCCGCCCTGCCACCGTACAAACCGGCCTATCTGTACTGATTTCACATCATCAAAGCGCCTGTCGGTTATAACGCAAATTCGGGCAAGCGAATTTTCCTGTAGAAATTGAATACTGCTCGGTTCAGGTGCGGCTTTGGCTTTTGTGTTTTGGTTTGGAGACGTTGGATGTTCAATGGGGTTTGCAAATAATGCAGCCGCGACAGCGGAATGCCCATTTTTCCTGTGTAAATTGATTACTGCAAAATAGGTGCCTTTTTCGATCCAGGTACCGTCATGCAACGCTACTACCCCAGTCTACAAGCCATAGAGCAACAAACCAGGCAATTGGACCAAGTGCCATGCCGGCATTGCCAGCAAACGCATCAACTGGTTTCTCACGGCTTCGTCTACAAGAAACAGGCAGGCGCCGACCCGCAAGCTGTCGGCAAGCGGGTGTTCTGTTCCAATCGGCAGCGCCACACGGGCTGTGGCCGCACCATGCGGCTGTATCTGGATGCGACGGTGCGCTGGCTGCGCTACACGGGCGCGCATGTGGTCGCGTTCATGCTGGCCCTGATGGCGGGCAGGACCGTGCAGCAGGCGTATGAGCAAACCACCGGCAGGGACGATCCGCGCCATGCTTATCGTTGGCTCCATCGCCTGGGTGCACAGTTGAGTGGCTACCGCAGCCTGTCGCATCAACCACCATTACAGGATGCCGATGTGGCCGCTGCAGTGCCGGTTGCGGCGAAGCGTCCGGTCCGAACCGGATTACTGGCCTCGACCTGCACGCAACTCTTGCAGCGTTTCGGGGCGCCGCTTTGCGCGAACTATCAGCAGCAGACGCAGCGATCGTTTCTTTGATGGTTCGTCCTTTCTTTCTCCACTTCCTGTCGTTCCCGCCGATGTCGCTCCGCTGATTTTTACCCCCTTGCCCGCGCAACAGCTTATGTCTCTGGATGATCTCTGGCGCGGCGGATACGCTGCGCATTCTGTTGACTTCAAGGAGAAAAATCATGGCTGCAAAACCTTCTTTCGAATTGCGCCTGCGCGTCTTGCATGCCGTGCATGATGCGCCCGGCGAGCAGATGCGCGAACGGATCAAGCTGGTCGCCGACAAGACCTTCACCGACGCGCTCTCGGGCCACACTTACCGCTTCACCTGGCGCACCATCAGCACCTGGCTGTATCGGCATCGAAAAAACGGCGTCACCACTCTGGAAAACAAAACCCGTTTCGATAAGAACGCCACTCGCAAGGTGCAGGTCAATCAATTGGCCGAGGCGATCCACGAGGTGCTGCCGTCGCTCGTGCCCAACAAGGTGGGGGTGATTCCGAAAAGTGTTCTCTATCGGGTGCTCCTGCAACGCGGCTTGTTTGTCCGCGCGCAACTGGCGCCGACCACGTTTTACCGCATGGTGCGCAGCCACCATTTGCTCGACGAGGCCGCCGTGCAGAAGCAGCGGCTGTCGTTCGCGATGCAGTTCGCCAATCAGCTCTGGCAAGCCGACACGATGGTTGGCCCGACCATCAAACAAGCCGACGGGCAATGGAAAAAGACCTTCCTGATTGCCTTTATCGACGACGCGTCCAGGGTGATCACGCACGCCGAATTCTTTGCCCGCGACAATACAGAAAACATGGTGTATGCCTTTCGTTCGGCGTTGTATAAACGCGGCAAACCGGAGCGCCTGTATTTCGACAATGGCGCGAATTACACGTCCAGGGAAATCCTGCAAGCGTGCGTGCGATTGGACATTCATTTATCCCATGCGCCGATTCGCGATGGCGCGGCCAAGGGCAAGATCGAACGTTTCTTCCGTGGTTTCCGGGACCGGTTCTTGACCTTGCATCGCTCGTTCGCGTCGCTTGAGGAACTCAACCGGCTGACCCACCAGTGGGTCGAAGAGGAATACAACGCGAAGTTCCACAGCGGTATCCAGATGGCGCCGGTCGATCGTTTCAATCTGGATCGCAACCGGGTGAAATTCCTGACTGACGACGCCTATTCGGCCGAAGTGTTCTTCATCGAAGAATCACGCAAGGTCAGCAAGACCAATGTGTTCTCGATCAACGGGGCGCGCCATGAATGTCCGGTCGATCTGCGCGAGAAGACAATTTGTGTGCGCTACGACCGCATGCGGCGAGACCGTTTCATCGTGTATTTCGATGGGCAGCGCATGGGCGAAGCAATGGCGCTCGATCTGCATGCCAATGCGCGCCTGCGTGCGCCGGCGATGGACGACGCCGAGGAGACGGCATGATCAAGGCCACCTTCGGGATCACGCGCGAACCGTTTTACCGCAACGCGCCGGCGCTGCTGCCGCAGCAGGCGGAAGCAGTCGAGATGATCAAGATCCATGCGCAGCACGGCGGTTTCTCGGCCATCATCGGCCATCCCGGCGTGGGCAAGTCGGTCATCCGCGCGCATCTGGAACAGATGGGCAAAGAGCGCGATACCGTGGTCGTATCCTTCACCCAGACCATGCACACGTACCAGCCGATCCTGCGCCTGTTGGCCGCGTCGCTGCAGGTGCAGGCGCCAATGAAGGACGTTGAAAAAGAGTTGGTGCAAGCGGCGGTCCGCCATGTACAATCGCAAAAAACGCTGGTCATCGTGATCGACGATGCGCATTTGCTTGAGATCGGCATCTTGCGCAAATTGCGTCTCTTGTTCGAGCGCTTCCCGAAACGACACAATCTGGTCTTGCTCGGTCATCCGGAATTGCTGCATCGCCTGTCGCTGCTGTGCAATGAGGATATCAAGAGCCGGATCAGTTATTCGAAGCAGTTGCTGCCGCTGTGCGATGCGGACTTGGCCGCTTTCATCGTCGCCGAGCTGGCTGCGGTCGGGTTGGGCGCCAATACCTTCGATGAGGCGGCCTTGCAGGTCATCGCACGGGCGGTGCAGGGGAATCTGCGGTTGTGCCGCAACCTCTGTTATGCAAGCCTGGTTGCCACTTGCCTGGATCGTCAGCGGATCGTCACGGTCTCGCATGTGAATGCGGCGCTGCTGCAACCGCATTGGCGATCGCATGAGGCTTTGCTCAAGCAGCAGGTCAAATCGGACCGGGGTCGGCCATGAGCATGCGTGTGAACACGATCGTCACGCATCTGCGAGCCGAAGAGGCGTTCGCGCTGATCGAATTCCTCGATCAGGTGCGTGAGGTGCTGCTGCGGACGTATGGCGATGATGTGAAGGCAATGCTGCAGGAGGCGTCGCAGCGGGAATTGTGGGTGGAGGATGAGGCACCGTTTTAGTTGAGCTGAGCGGATAGCCGGAATGGTCGTAGTGCTGGGGGGACAGGGATGTCCCCCTTTTTACTGTGCCGTCGCTATCCGCTATGACGGCAATTTGATTCAGGGTGCGATGGCAATGTGGTTCGGGGTCGGAAATCGGTCGACGCGAAGGTGGGAAAATTCAGGAAATCTTCACAAAATCGGGCGATGGCAGATTGGCTGGAAATACGACGGAAGCGAGACACGCAACACGGAGTAGGCACGCCGCCTCCATAATCGCCGCCGATCGAGCGGCTAAAGAAAGAAGCGACTGCATCCGGGGAGTTCGGAGGCAGTCGCTTTTTTATTTGAAATTAATCGTGGTCTGTCACCTAGGTCCGTTCATAGAACTGACCCCATGCTTTCGTATCAATTCGTTGCGCGTCTCGCAAGTTCAGCGCCAACCTGCTCAGCCCAAACCACGCTTGCTACTTATCAGGGTTTGCGGAGAAACACGCCTCCGCATTTTCATAGTACGTAAATTTTAGCTTGCTCTCATCGAGAAGTTCCGGAGCGAGCTTCTTGACCTCATCATAAATAGCATCACGACAACCGCGTTGTCCGAGGCATTCCTTCACTTGCCTAAGGTGGGCGCTAGCAACAACGTTAGCAGTGCACTTCGCTTGATTCAACTTCCCATCTGAGATTTGCGCCGACATTTCCGCATAACTAACATACGATGCAACCGCGTTAAGATTTAAAAGCAGATAGGTTTCTTTTTCGAATTTCTGTCGAGCCGAATCCTCGCCAACACCTCGTCCAATGTGGAACCCACCAAGTCCGAGAACAAGAACAAGTGCAGCACCACCAACAATTAATATAGATTTATTCATCGTCCTGGCGCTCCTAATCCGGGAAGTGGTTTGCCCTGATATTTTGGGTTCCATCCCCATACCAAGCATTTGCATGTAACATTATCCGGGTTATAAGCGCTGTGCTCCCCTGTTCTGTAATCAATCGTAAAAGTACGTTCCGGGCATATAGACGTGCACTGAGCCATCACGCAGATTCTTGTCTTTGCGATTTCTTCTTCAGCCTCACAGTTTCTCAAACCAAAATAGCACTTGAGAGAATCTTCTAAGTTCTCGCCGTGGTCTTGCTTCCTTTTTGCGTCCCTTTGCATCTCTTCGGCCGTTGGCATCGGATTCATTGGCTTATCCTTCCCATAATTTCTCGGTAGTACCCCCCCGCCGCCTTTTTTTCCATTGAGTCCGTCAGGATCAATGTAGGAAAGTGGGTTCCCGCCGACATAGGTGTAGGTATTGATTCCACCTTCAAGCCCAATCGGATCACTCTCGATATACCTGCCCGTCGCCGGATCGTAATCGCGATAGTAGTTGTAATGTGTTGGCCCTGACACGTGCCATCGTAACTACCGCCATTTTTCCTAGTCGCATCAACGGCTTGCGCACATCACGCGTAGGCATTTCCCCCTGTTTCGCTAAATTTTTCCTAGACGCGATTTTGGGCGGCACAAGTGTTTTGCGCAAGACATGGTTTGTATAACACTCGCTGACGCCGGTCCGCCAAAAAAGAAGCCACTGCATCCCGGGGGTTCGGAGGCGGCGGCTTTTTTTAATTGAAGGAAGATTTAATGCGACCCTGGCCCCTTTGATTTCTTTGATTCTGTTAACTCTTCTTCGCGAGCGATCGCAAAGTGTGCGCCACATTGTCGGCGCCTCTGAATAAAAAACGGCCATCCTCAAACGTCAAACAATATTCGCGCAGCATTTCAGCAACCCCAAAACCCATAACAAGCGTTATGCCATTTACATCGCACAAATCTTTAGGTTGGAAATCTGTGCGTTCACAAGCGCCGACCATGAGCGAGGATTTGAGTTGATCTCCTACTTCCTCGAATCGCTTTCTTCCCATGGCACCCAAGTCTTCCGCAGTCTGCGTTTTCTTCAGAAGTTCTGTCTTGAACTCATCAAACAAATGCCCTGGATCCGCACTTTCATATAGTCGGGCGACGGGGTCGCGGCATTTGCTTTGGCGAAAGATATGTTGAATCTCTGTTAATGCCGCTTCATTGATCGAGAATGTGCTCATAAAGGTCGATGGGCTATATGCCAGGCGGACGAAGTATATTTTTATAACAACCAGTATGCGGAGGAATATCCCATTGTATTTGCGTGATCAAGTTTTCCACTTTTCCTGGACATGATCTATTGCAATCATATACGCAATACCAGTAAGCGTCTTCTGAGTACCGTCTGGACGCTGAGTTCGATCTGACGCACGATAGTGTCCGCCATTTGATAGCGGACACCATGCTAACCACCTCTACCTT
>Ga0156087_1081_pt1 | contig 85685 bp, 64 predicted proteins | sample RifCSPlowO2_02_FD_107740 | JGI IMG/M metagenome (GOLD analysis project Ga0156087, IMG submission 107740) | Burkholderiales bacterium RIFCSPLOWO2_02_FULL_57_36 | reverse complement strand
CTCCTGATTCGTAATTTCTGATCCAGTCGCAAGTTCGATTAGAACCGAATCGGTCTTCTCGCAATAGCAAATTACGTCTTTAAGATCACGACCTGAACCCGCGTGAACAACCACGGCATTTTCACCGTCCAGATTCCGATTTGCCCAGGCAATGACCTTATCGTCACCCATCGCAGTCAGAACTTCAAAAATCTCATTCGCAAGTTTTCCAGACCCCCACTACTATGACAACCATATTTATCTTTTCTTCCGCTTGTTAATCACATTGATTCGCCATGTGCGCAGCCACCTAACGACGCTTCTATGGACTCCCTCCGTTTTGCAAGCGTTTTTGGTTTTTGTTGAATGAAATCGACTGCACAAATCTATCCGGCCTACTGTGGTCCCCGTCGGTACCGGCCCTGATGTTATTCGCTCGCACACTGCCTCATTAGTAGGACGGCTTAACCTCAGCCTACGTCGTTACCAGGCTCTTGTCTGCGTGAGTCCGACTCATTTCTCCATCAACCCGTCTTGCTCGCAATCGCTGGCGGGACACTCCTTTGGTTAATGATCGACTGCTTCCCCCGTGAGTTAAGCGGCCACCTTGTATTCGGTTCCTCGTGCCAGCATCGCCCACATGATCCTTGCGTGCTTTGCCGCCAATGCAACTGCCGCCACATTGTTGCAAGACCGCTTTTGCAGTTCAACTACCCACCGGCTCTTGCGGTCTGTCTTGCCAGGCATTGAGCGCATCGCGCTACGTGTGCCGTGGATCAGCAGCGTGCGCAGCCGCACATCGCCGCGCTTGGTAATGCCGCCCAGCCTGCTCTTGCCGCCGCTGGAATGCTGTCTTGGCGTCAAACCGAGCCATGCGGCAAACTCCCGCCCGTTACGAAACACTTTAGCGTCTCCCACACTGGCTACCAAGGCTGTGGCCGTAATTGGCCCGACGCCTTCAATTTGCATCAGGCGGCTGGCGACTTCGTTCTGCCTGGCCAGCACACTGATTTTGCGCTCATACTCTTCCGCTCTTTGGTCCAATACCAGCAAGCGCTCATACAACTCGCCTATGGTTTCCTTCGCCAGCAGCGGCAGTGAACGGTTTCCTGTACCTATTTCCAACATGACTCTGCGCAGCCTGGCCATGCCGCCTGCAACGGCAATGCCAAACTCACCGAGCAACCCACGAATCTGGTTGGATAAGGCAACCCGTTCAGCGACGAGTAGATCCCTGGCTCGGTGCAGTGTCAAAATCGCTTGCGCTTCTTCCGTCTTGACCGGCACAAACCGCATGTTGGGTCGCCCGACCGCTTCGCAAATCGCGTCGGCATCATTGGCGTCATTCTTGCCGCTCTTGCGGTAGGGTGCCACAAATTGCGATGCCATCAGTCGTACATCGTGCCCAAGCTTGGCGAGCTCGCGTGCCCAGTAATGTGCTCCGGCACAGGCTTCAATCCCGATCAAACAGGGTGCAAGCTTCGTAAAGTAGCCCAGCATTTCTGAGCGCGATAAGGTCTTCTTCAGAACTGCCTTGCCATGCCCATCCACACCATGCACCTGGAATACTAGCTTTGCGATATCAAGACCAATTCGTACGATTGCCATGCATTCCTCCCTGTTCAGATGCGATGCCCACGCTTCGCTTACCCTCCAGTGTAATTAATTTCGGAGATGGAGGGAGTCCATGACATTAGTAGGAAAAATGGTTTTGGCGATTTTCGTGCGCTGTAAGTCATTGATCTATATAGAGGTGAAAATCGATAAAATCGCATTTTTGGACTTTTTCTACACCCTCAACGTGAAAGCTCACCTGCACCGCAGGGCAGGTGACAGTGTGCAGCGTCATGTTATACGTTTTCACCGCTCGTCCAATTTGTCGATAACAGCTTGGTCGCTCAACTCCGGGCCAACGTATACCTTTACTTTTCTTCCGCCAGAACCCAAGCCTAGTTCAAGCAATGTCCGTTCCTCAATCTGTGACAGTCCACCGTCTGTCATCTCCATTGCGTGCACCAAAATACAGGGAGCCGGTGCAAACCAGAAATTCCCGACCAACTCTTTTACGAGCCTTTTAAGTAATTTTTCCGCAACCACGAAATCTCCTACTAGGAGCCTATGGGATGTAAATGGCTGTTCAGAAGACGCATCTAAGTTTTTATTTTTTCGAATCAATCGTAGAGAAATCCGATTTTTATATATCCGCGCGTAGATTTCCGATTTAAAAAGATCTGAAGGCACCTGGTCCTCTCTGTTTCTACGTATAACGCCGCATTAACCGGCGCACCGCAGGTGCGTCAGTGTTGAATAACGTGTTAAACGGCGGTGATGGCAGAACTAAGAAAAACGACTTAGCAACAAACATAGTCATAACCCCATCACTCCTTCAAATATGTTTTTCAGCCACTGCCAGAAGCTTTTCACTGGTCGGTCTTTCGCCTTCAGCTTTACCAAAAAAACCCATGTGCCGTAGCTAATGATGACTAAACAACCGATTACTGACAAGGCAACGTAGAGCAATTCGGTCATAGCTGTTTAACTATAAATAGGGTGAAAAAATTTCTGCCTATCCCGGCGGCGTGTCCGCCTATCCAGTCATGGCAAGTCTGCTGAAACCGTTACTACATAAGCATTTCAATCATATACTGCATATTAATACAGTACTAAATAACCATGAAATATGTCAGTTCCTTTGCTTTATAGCATCCAAAACTCCAGTTGCAAAGAAACCAAGACGATTGGATCAGAGAAACCTTTACACTCGGCGCGGATCTCAAGACTGGGTGGAACGAAATTACTGTAAAAATACACGCGCTTCGTTCCATACGCTTAATTCCGTATGTTTACAGAGTGAGTAGCAGTTTCCCCGGAAATCATTCTGAGGCGCGCCGACAATGTCCCCCTTTCTTGAGCAAAGAACAGACATTTAACAGGGCATGGATTCCCAAAGTAATTCCAATAAATCAAACCATGCCTTGAAAAACCATTAGGTCGCCCATATAATTAGCACTCACTAGAGGAGAGTGCTAACAACTCCCCTAGCCACCTGAATTTTCCAGTGCGGCCAAGCTGTATTGTGAATTTCGTTTTGCAGCAGCTTTGCCGCAAATAATCATAACCTATTGAAATTTAAGGAGTTTGTATGAACCTTCGTCCTTTGCACGATCGCGTCATCGTCAAGCGCCTCGACCAGGAAACCAAAACTGCGTCCGGCCTCATCATTCCTGAAACTGCTGCTGAAAAGCCGGATCAAGGCGAAGTTCTCGCCATCGGTAACGGCAAGATCCTGGAAGACGGCAAAGTTCGCCAGCTCGACGTCAAAGTCGGCGACCGCGTTCTGTTTGGCAAGTATTCCGGACAAGCCGTCAAGGTCGAAGGCGAAGAATTGCTCGTCATGCGCGAAGAAGACATCATGGCAATCGTTCAAAAGTAATGCAATGTCCGGGCTCATGCCTGGATAGCGCAATTTGATACTTTGAATTTCAGGCTATACAAATCAACGAATTTTAGGAGCAACGAACATGGCAGCTAAAGAAGTTATTTTCGGCGACGCCGCCCGTGCCAAGATGGTCGAAGGCGTCAACATTCTGGCCAACGCCGTTAAAGTCACCCTGGGCCCTAAAGGCCGTAACGTGGTTCTGGAGCGTTCGTACGGCGCCCCGACCGTTACCAAGGATGGTGTTTCGGTCGCAAAAGAAATCGAACTCAAAGACAAGCTCATGAACATGGGCGCGCAAATGGTCAAGGAAGTTGCTTCCCGCACCAGCGACAACGCAGGCGACGGCACCACGACCGCAACCGTGCTGGCTCAGGCAATCGTCCGTGAAGGCATGAAGTTCGTTGCCGCCGGCATGAACCCGATGGACCTGAAGCGCGGCATCGACAAGGCAGTTGCTGCCACCGTCGAAGAGCTGGCGAAAATCGCCAAGCCATGCACCACCACCAAGGAAATCGCCCAAGTCGGCGCGATCTCAGCCAACTCCGACTACTCGATCGGCGAGCGTATCGCTGAAGCGATGGAAAAAGTCGGCAAGGAAGGCGTCATCACTGTTGAAGACGGCAAATCCCTGAACGATGAGCTCGATATCGTTGAAGGCATGCAGTTCGACCGCGGCTATCTGTCCCCATACTTCATCAACAATCCTGAAAAGCAAACCGCGATTCTGGAAAATCCGTTCGTCCTGTTGTGCGACAAGAAAATCTCCAACATCCGTGACCTGCTCCCGGTACTGGAACAAGTCGCCAAGGCCGGCCGTCCGCTGCTGATCATCGCTGAAGACATCGAAGGCGAAGCTCTGGCAACGCTGGTGGTCAACAACATTCGCGGCATCCTGAAAACCTGCGCAGTCAAGGCGCCTGGCTTCGGCGATCGTCGCAAGGCAATGCTGGAAGACATCGCGATCCTGACCGGCGGTCAAGTGATTGCTGAAGAAGTCGGCCTGACCCTGGAAAAGGTTGCACTGACCGATCTGGGCCAAGCCAAGCGTATCGAAATCGGCAAGGAAAACACCATCGTCATCGACGGTGCTGGTCAAGCAGCCGCAATCGAAGCGCGCGTCAAGCAAGTGCGCGTGCAAATCGAAGAAGCTACTTCGGACTACGACCGTGAAAAACTGCAAGAGCGCGTTGCCAAGCTGGCAGGCGGTGTTGCGGTGATCAAGGTTGGCGCAGCCACCGAAGTCGAAATGAAGGAAAAGAAAGCCCGCGTTGAAGATGCATTGCACGCAACCCGTGCTGCCGTTGAAGAAGGCATCGTTCCCGGCGGCGGCGTTGCACTGCTGCGCGCACGCGCCAACATCAAGGTCAAGGGCGACAACGCTGACCAAGATGCAGGCATCAAGATCGTTCTGCGCGCAATGGAAGAGCCGCTGCGCATGATCGTTCAAAACGCCGGCGACGAAGCATCGGTCGTGGTTGCCAAGGTCCTGGAAGGCAAAGGTAACTTCGGTTACAACGCTGCCAACGGCACCTACGGCGACATGGTTGAAATGGGCGTGCTGGACCCAGCCAAAGTGACCCGTTCGGCATTGCAAAATGCCGCTTCGATCGCTTCGCTGATGCTGACCACCGATTGCATGGTGTGCGAGCTGGCTGAAGACAAGCCGGCTGGCGGCATGGGCGGCGGCGGTATGGGTGGCATGGGCGGTATGGGTGGCATGGAAGGCATGATGTAAATCAGCCGGCCGGCGAAAGGCAGATTGCCTTTCGCACTGCTAAAAAAGCCTGCAAGGTTCGCGCCTTGCGGGCTTTTTGTTTTTTAGGACGGAGCGAGGGTATTCATGCGCGCTTGGATTCAGCCGTCAATGCAACGCACTAAACACTGCATCAGCTTTGCACCAATTACTTGCCAAATGGCAAAAAATTAAGCCATGCGCATTTTTTGAATTGCCACATTGAAATGGGTGTAAATGGGTGTAATATTGGCATCCATGATCGCTACGAATGCCGTTCGGATAACACCAGAAATCCTGAGCCTCATCGCCGGTGTCGATGAGTTCAAGGGTGCATGGCGTGCGCTCGGCACGCTTGCACCGGATCGGCTATCCGCACTCCGGCGGGTCGCTACCATTGAGAGCATCGGTTCGTCCACACGCATCGAAGGTAGCAGATTGTCCGATCGCGAGGTCGAGCGCCTGCTGTCCAATTTGCAGATCAAGTCTTTCGCGACCCGCGATGAACAAGAGGTAGCCGGCTATGCCGAGGTGATGGAACTGGTGTTTTCGTCCTGGCAGGACATCACACTGACTGAGAACCACATCAAGCAACTGCACCGCGATCTCCTGACCTACAGCGAGAAAGACGCTTGGCATCGCGGCAATTACAAAACCTCCACGAATAGCGTGGTGGCTTTTGATGAGGATGGGAAACAACTAGGCGTCGTCTTCGCAACAGCGACGCCATTCGATACGCCGTCCTTGATGACTGAACTCATCACTTGGTTCAACGCGGAGCGCCAAGCGGCACGGTTTCATCCTTTGCTGCTCATTGGCATCTGGGTCGTGGTTTTCCTCGAAATCCATCCATTTCAGGATGGCAATGGTCGGCTTAGCCGGGTGCTCACCACCTTGTTGCTATTGCAGGCGGGCTACGCCTACGTACCTTACAGCTCGTTGGAAAGCGTGATCGAGCAGAGCAAGGAGGCCTATTACCTGGCGCTGCGACAAACGCAAGGCACGATCCGCACGAGTGCGCCGAATTGGCAGCCGTGGCTGACATTCTTCCTGCGCGCGCTCGCTGAACAGGTCCGCCGTCTCAATCGCAAGGTCGAGCGTGAAAAGTTGGTGCTGGCCTCGCTCCCTGAGCTTTCGCTACAGATCGTCGAGTTCGCACGGGAACATGGACGCATCACCATGGGCGATGCGATTCGATTGACCAACGGAAATCGCAACACGCTCAAGCAGCATTTCCGGGTCTTGGTTGAACAAGGCCACCTTAGTCAGCGCGGTGCTGGCCGGGGCGTCTGGTACGAGTTGCGATAGGAAGAACTCATGACCGGTGTTCGCCGGCAAAGCAATTTTTCGCAACTCAAGTCTCACGACGAGCAGCTTGAGCGATTGGGTTTGCTGGCCGAGCGCTACTTCGCCGATGACCCGAACACCTGCCTCCTGAAACTTCGCCAGCTTGCAGAGTCGATGGCCCAGTCGGTGGCTTCCCGGGTTGGTCTATACGCTTCTTCGGAACAAAACGCCGCCTATCCTTCCGCCCAACCCGCAGACAGCAACTCCGCCTGCGCAAGCACAATCTTTACCGCCTCATCCTGCAAGTCCGGTGGATAGCCATACTTGTTCAGAATGCGCTTCACCATCACGCGAATCTTTGCCCGCGCGCCTTCGCGCAGTGTCCAGTCAATCGTCACGCTCTTGCGCACCTGGGTGACGAGTTCGGCGGCGACAAGTTTAAGTTTGTCGTCGCCCATGGCGATGACGGCAGATTCATTGGCGGCGAGTGCAGTGTAGAAGGCGACTTCATCCTCGGTCAGGCCAAGGCGTTCGCCACGCTTGATGGCGGCGTCGAGGTCCTTGGCAAGTTTGATCAGCTCTTCGAGCACCTGCATCGTGGAGATGGCGCGGTTGTGGTACGCGTTGAGCGTCTGCTTGAGCTTTTCGGAAAACACCTGGCTCTGCACGAGATTGCGTTTGGAGCGGACCTTGAGTTCGTCCTTGAGCAATTTCTCCAGCAACTCGGCGGCGACATTCTTGTGCTTGAGGCCGCGCACCTCGGCGAGGAACTGGTCGGAGAGGATGCTGATATCCGGCCTGGGCAAACCAGCGGCGGTGAAGACATCGATCACCTGGCCTTCGGTCGTGATCGCCTTGGAGACAAGCTGGCGGATGGCGGCGTCGATCTGCTCCGGAGTCTTGCGGTTGTTGCTGCTCTGCTTGTTCAGCGCCGCCTGGATCGCCTGGAAGAAACTCACATCGTCGCGGATCTCGGTCGCTTCGTCGCTGGCGGCGCAGAGGGCGAAGGCGCGCGAAAGCTCCATCACGACCTGCACCCAGCGACTCTTGCCATCGTCCTGCTCAAGAATATGTTCTTGTCCGGCGGGGATCAGGCCAAGGCGTTCAGCGGGTTTGCCGGTGGTCCAGTTGTCCCAATTGAAGCCATGCATCATTCCGCTCGCAATGCCGTGTTTCTCCAGCATCACGGCGATGGCTTGCGCGGTATCGAAGGTCGGGTTGCCCTGGCCGCCGCTCTCGGTATAGGTCGCGAGCGCGTGCTTGAGCTGATCGGCGAGACCGAGGTAATCCACCACCAGACCGCCGGGCTTGTCGCGGAAGACGCGGTTCACGCGGGCGATGGCCTGCATCAGGCCGTGGCCCTGCATCGGCTTGTCGGCATACATCGTGTGCAGGCACGGTGCGTCGAAGCCGGTCAGCCACATGTCGCGCACGATCACGATGCGGAACGGATCGCGGCTGTCCTTGAAACGATTCGCCAGCTTGCGGCGCTTGTCCTTGCTGCGAATGTGCGGCTGCCAGTCCGGGCCGTCGTCGGCGCTGCCGGTCATCACCACCTTCACCACGCAATCCCTGCCCTTCTCGGCTTCGGCGTCGTCGCCATCGGCGCTGGCCCACTCGGGGCGCAGCTTGATCAGCGCGTTGTAGAGATCCACGCAGATGCGGCGGCTCATGCAGACGATCATCGCCTTGCCGTCCATCGCCTCGACGCGCTTCTCGAAATGCGCGACCAGATCGGTGGCGATCAGCGCAATGCGTTTCGGATCGCCGACCAGCGCTTCCAGCGCGGCCCACTTCGTCTTGAGCTTCTCCTTCCTGGTCAGCTCCTCGCCTTCGGTGATCTCATCGAACTCCGCGTCCAGCTTCGGCAGCTCGGCGGCGTTCAGGCTCAGCTTGGAAATCCGGCTCTCGTAATAAATCGGCACCGTGGCCTTGTCGGCAACGGCGCGCTGGATGTCGTAGATCGAAATGTAGTCGCCGAAAATCGCTCGCGTGTTCGCGTCGGTCTTCTCGATAGGCGTACCGGTAAAGCCGATGAACGACGCATTCGGCAAGGCATCGCGCAGGTTGCTGGCGAAGCCGTAGGACATCTCGCCGGTCTGCCTATTGACCTTGCCGCCAAATCCATACTGGCTGCGATGCGCTTCATCGGCGATCACCACGATGTTCTGCCGCGCGCTCAGCTCCGGCATTCTTGAATCCAACCCGTCGCCCTTTTCAGGCATGAACTTGTGAATGGTCGTAAACACCACGCCGCCGCTCGCGCGGTTCAACAGCGCCCGCAGATCCTCGCGCCCGCCCGCTTGCACCGGCGTCTGGCCGAGAATGTCGTGGCAGCGCTGGAACTGGCCGAAAAGCTGGTCGTCGAGATCGTTGCGGTCAGTCAGCACCACCAGCGTCGGATTCTGCATCACCGGATGCCGCACCACGCGCGCGGCATAGAACAGCATGGAGAAACTCTTGCCGCTGCCCTGCGTGTGCCAGACCACGCCCGCGCGCCGGTCGCCCGGCCTGCCGCCATGCATGCGGCCCGCCCAGTAGGTACCCTCGTCCTGACGCAGCGTGTTGCGCTCGGCCATGCCGCTGGCGCGCATCGTTTCCTCCACCGCCGCATTCACCGCATGGAACTGGTGGTAGCCGGCGATGATCTTGTGCAGCGTGCCCGAGTCCGGGTCTTCTTCGAAGACGATGAAATGCTGGAGCAGATCGAGGAAGCGCTGCCGCTCGAACACCCCTTTGATCAAGATCTCCAGTTCCAAAGATTGAGGTGCGGCATCATGCTGCCCGTCAATCGTGCGCCAGACCTTGAACCATTCCTGGTTCGCCGTCACGGAGCCCATGCGCGCCTGCAAGCCGTCGCTTACCACCAGCGCCGCGTTGTAATGCAGCAGCGATGCAATTTCCGCCTTGTAGGTTTGGAGCTGCGCATAGGCGTTCCAGATCGTTGCCTCCTCATCGGCTGCGTTCTTCAACTCGATCAGGCCCAGCGGCAGCCCGTTGACGAAGACAACAATATCGGGCCGCCGGTTGTGCTGTCCCTCGATTACCGTGAACTGGTTCACCGCCAACCAATCGTTCACGCCGACCTCGCCGAAATCGACCAGCCGCACATGATCACCGGCAATGCTGCCATCGGCTCGCGGGTATTCCACCGGCACGCCGTCGCGCAGCATCCGGTGAAAGGCGCGGTTGGTCTGCGTCAGCGAAGGCGTGCCTATGCGCAGCACCTTGCGCAAGGCGTCTTCGCGTGCTTCTTCGGGAATGATCGGGTTCAGCCGCTGGATTGCCCTGCGCAAACGTTCCGCCAGTACCACGTCGGCAAACGATGTTCGCTCTGCCGCCGGTTCGCCGGGTGCAAGTTGCGGGCCGTGGGCGATCGCATAGCCCAGCTCGCTGAACCATTCAAGGGTGGCTTCTTCGATGATGGCTTCGTTGAGGTTCATTGCCTTTGGCGATTAGCGTCTAAATGAAAAAATCTAATATTTTCAATGAGTTAGGATGTTTCCGGCATCATGCAGCAGTTTTCATCTAAATGAAAATCAGGCCCAGAAGGGCAAATAATGCCGATAACGCAATGAAGTTTGTTCCGGGTCCGCCAGCTTGATCTTTCCAGCGTCCACCGTATCGCGGATGGCGCGGGATACTGCCTCGGTTTTCCTCTCGGAAAGTCGAAATCTTTCCCGCAAGCTCTGATTCGTCATCTTTTCGTGCATTACATACCGAAGACAACTGTGCTGATAGGTCGCCCGAATACGGTCGTTCCGGTCCATTTCCTCGAAATCCTTGTGGCCAAAAAGCACCACCGACGTGCGCTTCTCTCCCACGCGGAAGTCCGGAGCCGGAAGCTGAAAGGCTTCGGCTGCCTGGATCACCTTGTCCACGCCGCTGCCCTTCTCCTCGCAAATACCCAGACGACGCATCAGGTCGGCCAGTCGCTCGTTGCGAGACTGGTATTCATCGATGAAACGGTCCGGCGAAATGAACGGTTTTCCCGGGTTGGATATCTCCATGCGGTCGGCGTATATCTCCACCATCACCGACATGCCGGACTCGGTAAAATCCTGATGAATCAGCGCGTTGGCGACCAATTCACGCACCGCGATCTCCGGAAACATCTTCACCTCCCGGCGGAGCGCCTGCTCAATGACCTCGTTCGACGGCACCAGTCCGTTGATGAACTCGACCAACCCCTGGAAACCGACCGCGTAGCCCTTGACGCCCGGCTTATCAGTCTTTGTCTTCAGCTTGTTCGTACCTTCATACTCGATGACCCTCGCCGCCTTGCGAGCCAGCCGATCAAACTGATCCAGTTTCTTGGCGAAAAGCATTCCTCCCAGGTTGGTAATCGACCATCCGCCATCCTCGCGCCGAATCAGTTTCTCGCTCTCAAAGCGTTCCAACACTCCCGCTCGATTCACCGGATAGGGCAAGTGCAGCAGGTCAAAATAACTTTGCGTATCCAGCAGTTGCACGACTTTGTCATCGTCGCAATCCTGCATGGCCGGTTGCGAAAGCCAGTCCGGCTGGCCTTCTGCAAAGATCGCTCGCAAGCGGTCCTCACTCATCGGTACCAGCTCCTCGCCCGCCCGCATCAGGTAGGAACCCTCGAAATCGTAAACCGTACCCAAAGGGCGCCCGGGAATATGAAAAACCAGCACTCGACCATCGGGATGCGAAACCTCTTCGATGTCCACACGGAAACCCAGTGTCTGAAACATCTTTGCCGCCATCTCAACCGGGGCGCTAAACGCCGTCGTTCCCACCACGCGGCGCGGCGGCGCATCCTCGATGCCCAGCAGCAGATGCCCGCCACCCTCATTCGCCAGGGCCACGCAGTATTTGTAGAGCTTGCGGTTATCGAACTGCGTCTTCGCCTCCTTGAATTCCAGACGCTGATGTTCTGAGCGGGCCGCGCGCCAAGAGTCAATTTGTTGGATGGTCGTTGCCATGGTCATTTCAATGCATAAACAGTTGGTTGCAAAACGGGACGGATGTCCCGGATGCGCTGCAACTGCTCTTCAAAATACTTCCTGGTGAGAATGGAGCCGTCGTTTTTCAGACGCTCGTCATCCATCGCAAAGCCCTTGATGGTGAAAGATTCAATGATGCCAGAGGCCCATTTGCGGAACTGGACGGCGCGTTCCGAGTTCACCTTGTAGCCGACGGCGATGATGGCGGAGAGGTTGTAGTGCCGGGTGTCGTAGGTTTTGCCGTCGGCGGCAGTTATTCGAAAATTTCGAATAACTGCATCCTCCGGAAGCTCGTGGTCGGCGAAGACTTTCTTGAGGTGGTAGTTGATGGTGTGAGTCTCCACATCGTAGAGCTGCCCCATCATCTTCTGCGTGAGCCAGACATTTTCATCGGCGTAAAGGGCTTCGACGCCGCCTTGACCGCTGGCAGCCACAAAGGTCAGGTATTCCTCCGCCGAAGAGCGAACCAGGGAGACCGCGGTGTTCTTTTTGGAGCGACCGCCGGGAGTGGGCGTAGGTTTGTTTTTGCTCATCGGTTCATCCTGCTCTCAAATCGAACTTGCAAGTACCGCTGAATAGTTGCCCGGGCCCGACGGCATAGCCCAGCTCACCGAACCATTCAAGGGTTGCTTCTTCGACGTTAGCTTCGTTGAGGTTCATGATCTTTGGCGGTTTGCGTCTAAATGAAAGTCAAGCTCCTGGCGAACTATCCGGAATTTCCGGATAACTGCCTCCCGCATCAATTCACTCTCCGCGAAAATGCTCACCTGGTTCCCGTTGCTCATCGTAATGTCATCTTCAGGTTCCAGCAAATGTGCGCAACCATGCGCCACATGTGCGAAGCTGTCTTCATATTGTTCGGAGGCGGCTCTGAACACTTAAAGCGATTAACGGTTATCGGCTTCACCGAATAGCCCGAGCTGACCATCGTTCTTGGCAGATTCAACTGCGTCGGCGGGTAACGGGAACAGCGACTCCCCCATCGGGTCGTGCTGCTTGTAACGCGCCTTTGCGAGCGCCTGATTCTGGACCGCGTAACAATACACGCAGCCATGTGGGCAAGTGTCGTATTCCCCTATGTCGCGGGACTCGAAACATCCGCACTCCTTCCGATTTCCTTTCAGGCCAGCCTTGACCTGGTTGCCGACAACATCGGTAAGCCGGTCCGCATCAACACATCGTGCTTCGTAGCAGCCGGGCATGATGAACTGAGGCTGGCTGCAAACTGTCAGGCGAATCCGATGACCTGCGGCTATCGAAACAAGCTCTGCAGCAAGACTCCTCTTCCAATCATCAGCTGGATCGGACCATGTGAATCCATGCTCTTTGGCTGCTTTTTCCATGTTCCGCAGCGTCTTTTGATAGAGATGCGCAAACGAAATTACGACCTCGTCGGTCGCGCCCTCCAACGACTTCGCTAGGCGCGAGAACGTGTCGATATGGTATTCGCGGGGAGTGAGCGAAGAATTGATGATCGTGTCGTAGCGCCAAACGCAAACCCGAGGACCGAACGCATCGGAGACTTGGCGCAAATGCGCCACAGCCTTCTGCGCATCCACGACTGACTGTTCAAGCACTCTTGGATAGCCGTTGATGGTGTGCTGAAGAATGAACGGAAAACCACGCTGCTTTACCTCGGGCAGATGTTGCAAAAATGGTCCAACATTTTTTGTCCAGAACACGATGCCTTCGACGTTCTCTCGTTGAAGCGAAACACGAATGACACGCCGATTGTAAGGATTGACCATCTTGCAGTAGCCAGCGCGCAAACGATTCATAAACCACTCCCCGTAGAAGGTGGGAATGTCCGTCTTGTAGCTGGCAGAGATGATCATGTCCTAACCTTTCGCCATTATCCGCCACGCGGCATCGCTCTTTCTCTTCGGCCACCCAAACTTACGGAAGTAAACGCCCAAATCGTCTTTTTCTTCATCGTTCGAAAAGCATAGCTCACCTTCTGCCGATTCAATCACAACGAGCTTGTGCCTCTTTGACATTGCATCGAACCAATCGCGAAAGCGTGAATCATTGTTGTCGACGAAGAGAATCATTGAACCGGATTTCATTTGAGACAGGCAATGCTCAAAAAAAGGTTCTGCCGCGTCTTTGATCTTCCAAACCTCGGATAGAAAATAGCTCAGTGTGAACAAGTCCGCACGAAGGAATTTCTGATAGCTCGCCCAAGTTGTTGCATCTGTGATATCCATCTGTTGAAACACTGGATAAATTTGGAATGGCGGCTTGAGCAAGCTCGCCACATCACTCCATGAGTCGCCCCATGCCCGTTCCTTGTCGAAGATGTAGCATTTCAAGCTGAGATCTTTTGCTCCTGTCTGGATGAGAAATTTCAGAATTCCGAGCAGGTCGCTGCCGGGACCACCACCGAGGCATGCTACTTCGATGGATCTCTTGTCAAGTAACTCGCGCAGCTCGTTCGATGCTTTGATGAGCTGCATGATGTAATCCGCATGTGCGACAGTGTACTTGTAGATATATGCGAATCGCTTCACGGCATTACTATAGTCGATTGGTGCGCATGCTTTGCTTGTTAGATTCCCATACTCGGCCGACAGATTCGTCATTTCTACCTTGATTTGAGCATCCTTTGTAGCGTCGTCTGGCGCAACAATTGCTGCGTATGCGTCATCCAAAACCAGCTTGATTAGTTGCATCAGGTTCATTGTGTTTTCTTTTTCGTTTTAGTGGTTTCGGAAACGGAAAGCTCGCCGCTCAACAGCTTCGGTAGAAGCGTGTCGCGCAGGGTGGCAAGGATGCGAGATTGGATGCGGTTGATTTCAGCTCGCTCAAAGAGCGGTGCGCAGGTGCGGTGAAAGGCGTCGAGAATCTTTGGTTCGTTTGGTAGCGCAATCTTCATGGCTCCGATGATTTCCGGACGCACGGCCGGATAGGCTCCGCCATCGGCCATCTGACCAAGGTAGTCGGAGACTTCAGACTGAATCATTGCTGCGTGGACGAATGACCACGGAACCTTCGTTGGTGTAAGCACCACGAATCCGGTTGAGGCGACGCGGTTCTCCGGTGGGTTTAGTGCAAGAAAATAGGAGCCTCGGTCGGGGCGAACGGTGGAAAGAACAGTGTCACCGTGGCGCAGGCGGCGGCGAGCCCGACTGGGTTCTTCGCCACGCGGATAGATAGCGATATTGGCGATGTTGCCGCGACTAACTTCGGAAATCTCGACGTATTCGAGCGTCTCCAATTCATCGTTCTTGCCGAGCGTCCAAGCGTTGATGGCGCAGACTTCTTCGATGGTCACATGTCGCCAGCCGACGGGGAGCATCCCATGTTCACCATGCTCGAAGTGCTCGGGAAAGAGGTCGGCGGTGGCTAGGTCGATGGCGGCGGGGGCGCGGCCGTCGAGTTTGGCGCGGACGGGGTCGAAATCCACGAACCAGCTCTGGAACAGCGCTCGCGCCATCGCCTCCAGCGTCACGGTTATCCGCCGGTTCAACTCGATCTTGTCGTCCAGCGCCCCAAGCACCGCCGCGATGGCTTTTTGCTCGGCTAAGAGTGGGACATCGAAATCCCTCACATAGACCGCCGACCGAGTTGTTGATGGAATTGGTGAACCATCGTCAATCTCACCAAGCTTGTGATACTTAATAGCGTAGTAGAGCCATCGCATATCTAACTCGGTCTTTGGAACGACGTAATAGGCGGTGTCTATAACGAAGAACGGCTCGCGGGAAAATTCCACTCCACGGTAGGCCCCCTTTCGTCCAAGGATAACGCCTGGCCCTGAAACGAGTGGCTTTTCCGTCCACCCGATCGGACCGTTGCTACCGAAAACGCGGAAACTACCGCTCGGCTGGTCGTAGTCACGCAGCGCCTTTCCATATTCAAGCGAGATTTCCGCGCCCCATGTGCTTGCTCTCCATTCACCCGCCATAACCCAGCCCCATCAGGTTTGCCTTGATGGCCTCCTCCAATTTCGTGGACTCTTCGAACTGGGCGTGCAATTCGGCGATCAGCCGCGGCATCTTTTCCTCGAAGGGCTCGCCGTCGTCTTCGATTTCTTCAGCGCCGACGTAGCGGCCGGGTGTGAGGACGTAGCCGTGCGCGGCGATTTCGGCGGTGGTGGCGGATTTGCAGAAGCCGGCAATGTCCTGATACGTTGCAGCCCCCTCTCCCCGGCCCTCTCCCGCGAGGGGGGAGGGAGAAAGACGATCGCCGCGCCATGCGTGGTAGGTGGTGGAGATTTTCTCAAGATCGGCGTCGGTCAGTTCGCGGTGCACGCGGTCGATCAGCGTGCCGAGTTTGCGGGCGTCGATGAAGAGGGTTTGCTTACGGCGGTCGCGGAAGCCGCGTTTGGCGTCGGCCTTTTTGTTTTTCGCGAGGAACCAGAGGCAGACCGGAATCTGCGTGCTGTAGAAGAGCTGTCCGGGCAGCGCGACCATGCAGTCCACCAGGTCGGCCTCGATCAGCGCGCGGCGGATGTCGCCTTCGCCGGACTGGTTGGACGACATGCTGCCGTTGGCGAGCACGAAGCCGGCCATGCCGTGCGGCGCGAGGTGGTGTACGAAGTGCTGCACCCAGGCGAAGTTGGCGTTGCCCTTGGGCGGGACGCCATATTGCCAGCGCACGTCATCGTCCTTGCGGAACCAGTCGGAGTCGTTGAAGGGCGGGTTGGCGATGACGTAGTCGGCGCGCAGATCGGGATGCAGGTCGCGGCGAAATGTGTCGGCGTGCTCGGGGCCGAAGTCGGCTTCGATGCCGCGCAGCGCGAGGTTCATCACGGCGAGGCGGCGCGTGGTGGCGTTGCTCTCCTGGCCGTAGATGCTGATGTCGCCGAGCTTGCCGCCGTGCGCTTCGACGAATTTTTCCGACTGCACGAACATGCCGCCGGAACCGCAGGCGGGGTCGTAGATGCGGCCTTTGTACGGAGCGAGCATTTCGACCAGGCAGCGCACGACGCAGGACGGAGTGTAGAACTGGCCGCCGTTCTTGCCTTCGGCGCTGGCGAAGCGGGTCAGGAAATATTCGTAGACGCGGCCAAGCAGATCGACCGAGCGGTGCGTCTTTTCGCCTTCGCTGGCAGCAGTCAGTTCAATGGTGGCGATGACGTCGATCAGCTCGCCGAGGCGCTGCTTGTCGAGACCGGGGCGGGCGTAGTCCTTGGGCAGAACGCCTTTGAGGCGCGGGTTGTCGCGCTCGATGGCGACCATCGCGTCGTCCACGATCTTGCCGATGCTCGGCTGTTTGGCGCTGGCCTGGAGATGAGGCCAGCGCGCGTCGGCGGGCACCCAGAACACGTTTTCGGCTTTGTATTCGTCGGGGTCTTCAGGGTTCGCACCTTCGTAGTCGCCTTGGCCGGCGAGAAGTTTGGCGCGGTGTTCCTCGAAGGTGTCGGAGATGTATTTCAGGAAGATGAGGCCGAGGACGACATGCTTGTATTCGGCTGCGTCCATGTTGTTGCGCAACTTGTCGGCGGTGAGCCAGAGCTTGGCTTCAAAGCCGAGATTGGCGGATGAATCGTTTTTCTTGCTTGGCGTTTTCGCCATCTTGTGCCTGCTGATCGGTGAAAGTGCTTTTAGGAAACAGTGCTTGGGCATTTTAGCCGATCTGGGCGACCTTCTTTGCCTGCTTCACGCAAGAAATCGTTACGCAGGGCTTCGAATAGGAGTCGAATATTTGGCGATGTTGCGGAATTTGATGCCCGGAAGCGGACAAATTCAAGCTCCATCAAGCGGGCTACCGTATTGACCGGTCAGGCCGATCAAAAGTCGTAAGTGAATTCGTCCTGAACGTTGGCTGTTCAGTATGTTCCGGACGCGCCGCGCGGCAACTGCCATGCCTGGTTAGCATCTCCCGCTGACCGGGTGTGGGCCGCTCATCGATAAACCGATCGGCCGCTTCCGTTGCATTGCGGACGACGAGATAGTCCGCTCCGATGACGGTGGTGAGCCGAAAGAAGCTTCGAAATACATGCGCCAGCTATTGATTCGTTAAGACCCGATATTCGTCGCACTTTGAGCCGCCGCATCCGGACGGCGCAACCGATTCCGGAACCGGCGGCGCAGCACTGCACGCAACAGCGCCCGCAAGCTGCGCCGATGCTGCTTTCGCTTCACCCTCACGGCGGGCATTCGCGTAACGGCTTGAATTCGCAGCGGCAACTGTTGATCGTCAGCTTGCCTTCGTCGCCCCAGTTCAGGAAACCCAGCGGCGCATAGTGATGCTGTACGCCGTGCGGCGGACGCAATGCGGGTTTGCCGTTGGCGTCGGGCGGCCACTCTATGTTGCCGGTCGCGACGCGCGCGGGAATCAGCCAGTAGTCGCCGACGCGGTACTTGCCATCGGCGGCGAAGCGGATCTGCACGCCGTCTTCCAGGTCCAACCAGGCGGGATCGCCAGCCGTGGTTTCCTGCACCGGCACTGCGCCGTCGGCCAGCACGACATCGCCGGTTTGCACCTGAGACCAGCGGCGCAGCCGGGGATTGACCAGCAGCTTGCTCCAGGCCAGCGCATCGGTGCTCGTTACGCTGGCGGGATCCACCGTCAAGATGCCGTTCTCCACTTTAGCCAGTTTCACCAGCGCGCCGGACTGGCCGTGCAACTCCAGCGTGTCGTGCGACAGTTCGATCCAGTTGCCTGCGGCGAAACCGTGCGCGTTGCCAACCAGCAGATCGTTGCCTTCGGTGCCGAACCATGCGGTGGCGACGCTGCCGTTGTCGCGCGACCATTTGAAAGTCGCTTCATCCGCCGCGCCGCCGCGATGGATTTCGACGCGGTACAACTGGTTTTCCGCGCCGCGGTATTTGGCGTCCGGCGAGGTAAGGCAGGGGCTTTCTGTTTTCTGGCCGGGGTCGACGCGTGCGGCAAGGCTGGCGGCACTAATGCCGGTCAATTGATCCAGAGGCGCGGCGCAGCCGACCGCCGGCAACGCGCCGCCGCCGGCCGCGCCGAGCGCTTCGATTTCCAGCTCGACTGCCTTGATGTCCGCTTCGAGCGCGGCGATCTTGGCGGGATCGGTGGCGCGCGCCAGTTGCCGCTTCAGGGACTTGCGCTTGGTTTCCAGCGCGGCGATCCGGTTGCGCGTCGCTTCATCGATGGCCGGCACGGCGTCCATGTCGAGCGCCTTGACCTGCCATACGACCTTGGCGCGGGTGCAGGTATCGGGGCCGCCCAATGCCTTCTCGCGGATCGCTTCGTGTTCGATCCAGGTGATGTGGCGCTCCCATACATCGAGATAGACCCAGAAATTTTTACCGGTCGGCTGCTGGTGCTCTTTTTGCAGCGCGTCGTCGGATGCAAGCGGATAGTCCGGCTGTGCGGAGTACAGGCACGGCGTTTCGTTTTCGACCAGGATGCCATCGACGTAGAAGTTGCCGGCGCCGATGCTCAGGTTGCCATCGTCGTCGGGCGCAAGCACGAAACCGCCGCCGTCGACGGGCGCACCGTACGGCCCGATCAGGTCGCGCGCCAGCGCGCGCAGGTAATGCAGCAGGATCGCTGTTTGCTCGTTGCCGTTGGCGTCCAGCGTGACGCGCCCCTGCTGGTCCAAGACACGGCTGAAGTGATTGGCGGGATCGAAGGTATCGCGGGTGATATCGGCTTTCATTGTCAGCTTTCTTGTTGGGTCAATATCGGGTTAGAAAAACGCGTGCCGGATCGCAGGCACAACACCAAAACAATGTCATGTCGCATGAATGATTCCCACATCCATGCCGGCCGGCGTGAACTCTTCCAGCCGCGCGCGCAGGTTGGCTTCGCGCTGCGGCTGGAACAGGTCATGGAAGGCGCCCATCTCCGATTCGTCGTCGGCGCCGCGCTTGATCTCTTGCGCGCAGAGCAAGGCCAATTGCGCATAGCCGGGATTGCCGTACCAGATGCTGGTGAATTGCGGTTGTACGCGCAGCATTTCGCAATTGATTTCCGGCTGTTGACTTGCCGGATCGGCGATGCGCTGTTTCACTGCCTGGATCGCCAAGTCCGGTTGGCAGCGGTAGCGGCGCGGCGTGCGGCATACCGGCGCGACATAGCAAAAGCGCATGCAGCCGATCTGGCGCCGCGCGACGTTGACGCAATCGTTGAAGATGCAGTTTTCCGCAAGCTCCACCGCGTGTACATCGACAATGCCGAATACCGTGCTGCGCAATATCGTGAGCAGCACATGCGCTACCGCCTTGCCGGGTGCGCCGATGGCTTCCTTGTCCGGCGCGGCGGCGTCGACGATCGAGTCGGCTATCCGCAATGGAATCGGATCGGCGTGCACTTCATCCTCGTTGACCTGGATCGAGCCGACGATGCTGTGCTCGATGCGCACCGACGCGCGCAGGTTGTACAGTTCCAGGCTCGGTTCGGCGGGACGTGCCGGTTCGCAGTGGCGGCCGAGTCCCCAGCCCGGCACCAGGGTGCAGTGGCGGATTACGACCACCGCGCCGCAGATGTCGTCGTGTTTTTCTGTTTCATCGTCGTTGCGCTCCCCTTTCTTGCCTGAGCGTTCGCGGTCCTCGCTGCCTTGCTGCTGCGCCCCGCTGAAATGCACGCTACGCCCGGTCACCATCAGGCCGTCCAGCGTGAAGCGGCTGCCGGGGTTCATGACCACCGAAAACGGGTCCGGCAGATCGGTCTGCCAGTCCAGCAGACGCAGCACCGGGCGTACCCGGTCGGCGGCGCGCAACTGCAGGGATTGTTCGCGTGCCAGTTCGACCGTGAACGGTTCGGCGTGGACGCTGCTGTCGGTCAACTCGATCACCGCATCCTTTGGCTGGTCGTGCTTCCATTGGTTGAGCGCGTCCCATAGCCGCTGGAAGCTTTCATTTCTGCCGACCCGATAAAACACCGGCGCAACAATTTCCTCGCCGCTGTCCGCTTTGCGCGGCGACGGATTGAACAGGCGGCGCGCATATTCGCCGCCGCCCATGTCGGCGCTGAATCCATAGCGGTAACTGACGCGCACCCCTTTTCTGGGCAATTGGCCCGGCGGGAATGCGATGCGGCCCAGCACCGGATCGACCGCGATGTAATTCTTTGGCGGCACATACTGCCAGTGCGACAGGTCGGCGGCGATGACGGCGGAGGCCGGCAGCGGATCGTGCGGATTGGAGCCGCCCCAGCCGTCGGCCCAGATCACCAGGCTCTTGCCCGCGCCATAAAAGCGTTCCATGTCGCTTTCGAACGCGCGGCGGCGCAGCGACGCCGGCACTTGCCATTCCTGCGTCACACAGGTTTCCGCGGATTGCGCCTGCGCCTTGATGAACAGCGGCGCATCGTTGCCCAGCACGCTGAAGGTATAGCAATTCGGGCCGGTATCTTCGACGCAGTAGGCCGGCGCGTAACTGACCGGATACGACTTCAGGCGCCAGACGAATACCCCGATCGAGGGAATGTTGTGCCGGCCGATCGTGCGCTGCGAATTGACGCGGCGTACATCGACCGTATGCGCCAGCGTATCGAACGGGCCGCCGAGCAGGTCCAGCGGATTCATGCGCCGCAGGTCGGCCAATTGCGCGCGTGCCGGATGCGGATGATTGATGTTCTGATGCCAGCCCAGCAGCTTGAAGAATTCCACCGCCCGTGCCGGCCAGCCAGCGACATCGTGCGCCAACAATTCAAGCAGGCCGAGCCTGCCCTTGCCGCGCCGGTAGCGGATGGTGTTGGCTGCTTTGCGGCGCGGAATCAGCACCCGGTTGAGCGCGCGCGCCTGTTCGGTCGCGCCCTGCCCCGGCCGGCCGGCATCCAGCACCGGGCGGTAACCGATCAGGTCGGCGATATACGGCACGACCCAGTCTTCGGCGGTCTCGATGAACCAGTTGTCGTACAGGCGGGCGATATCGTCCTCGACCAGGTTGACCTGTTCCGCGATCACGCGCAGCAATGCCTGCAGCGCCTGCTGATGCTCCGCGTCGCGCATGCGGTAGATCGCGGGCAGCAGTTGGTAGAGTCGGTCGATGCGTGCATCGTTGGTATGGGTGGTTTGTGCACTCATGATTTACTCAATTGGTCTGGTTGAGGATGATGGTGTCCGGCACCGCGGCGCTGAAGATCGCCAGTTGCGCCGGGCGCAACGCGCCGTTTTCCACCTCGGCGAAGTTGGCTTGCACATGCGGCGCCGGGCCGGCGATGTCGCGCACCGTGTCGGCCAGTTCTTCCAGCGTCAACAGGCGCCGCGTGCCGTCGGCTTCCGAGGTCTTTTCCGGGATGCCGCCGAACAGGTCGACGTCGACCCAGGCCACGCCCTCGGTGTTCTGGATCAGGCTGATCACTTCGCACAGCAGCGCCGGCTGTCCGAGCGCGCGGCGCCGGAAGCCGAAATGATCGAGCAGCGACTGTCTTACGCGCAGCGCCACCGGTTCCCATTGATGGTCGGGCGCCAGCGCGATGCGCGCGCTCAGCGCCAGCAGCAGCAGTTCGCGCAGATCGACCTGCACCGGCAGGGCCGCATCGCCGAACTGGCGCAGCGCTGCCAGCAGGTTGCGGTACAGGTCGGATGTCGTGTCGATCGGCATGTCGTCGGCGCCGGCGATGGTCAGGTGCACCAGTTGCCGCCGTCCGTCGCTCAGGCGGCGCGCGGCAGCCTTGCCGATGCCGGCAAAGGTGCGCGCGAAATCGGCATAGTCCTGCACCGATACCAGCCGGTCCAGCGCCATCAATGCCAGCGGCGCATTGTCGCGCGCCTGGTCGAGGTCTTCGCGGTCCGCGCCGCCGGACGCGCGCAGCGGATTGATCACGCTTTGCACGCCGAGCGGGCGCGACAGCAATAGGCTGATTTGCTCCGCGCGCACGTTGCCGCCTTTGCCGATGCCTTGCCGGTAACTTGCCTTCACGTTTTCGATGCCGCTCGGCACGCGCGCGCCTTCGCGGCCGTTGCCAAACGCGACCGCGGTCTTGTCGTCGTCGCCGGTCCGGGTGATGAAGCTGCGGTGTTTCGGCGCGGCGCCGGCCAGCGTATCGGTTTCATGCCATTCGACATCGTCGATGTACAGCTTGAGCGTGCTTTGCGCACCGGCCGGCGTCGGCGCGGCGGTGAAGGTCAACGGCGGCTGCTTGAGTACGAAGGTTTGCAATGCGCCGCCATTGCCGCTGCCGAGCGTTTCGATGCGCGTCTCGCCGTGCGTGGCCCTGGCCACATTGCCGTGGATGGTCAGCGTGCTGCGCTTGTAGGCATAGGCGGTCGATGTCGCCAGCAACAGCGTGGTATGCGTCTTGTCGCCGGGCAGGTTCGGGTCGTAGCCGTGCTTGAGGCCGGAGATCATCAGCAGCTCGCTTGCGTTGATGCCGGCAACGCCAGGAATGTCGGCGCGTTCGCCGGAAAATATCAGCCAGCGGCCCGAGGCCAGCTCCTGATGCAGGTCGGCCAGTTCGACCTCCTGCCCTTGCACGTCGATATCGACCGGTTCTTCGGCCAACGCCAACGCTTCGCTTTCGCCATGGACCAGCGTACCGCGCAAGGTCGCCATCGTGTCCTTGTCGCCTGCCCACCAGTCGCTATCCAGGATCAGTTGCGTGGTCTTGGCGCTGATGCCGTACGCGGTGCGCTGCACGGTTTCGGCGAACGCGACGCGGTGCACGCTGCGCTGCACTTCGTCGAAGCCCTTGGTTTGCAGCACGATATAGCTGACCGGCAGAATGGATTCGTAAGCCTGATCCAGGAACACGGCGTCGCGCCGCTCGTCGCTTTCAAGCTCCCACTCCAGCCAGTCGCTTTGCGGCTTGAGCTGGTTGCGATCGTTATAGGTCGGCTGTTTCGATACGCCGGCGCCGAACAATGGCGCATTCAGCCGCAGCGCGTACAAGCCGTGCAATGCCGGGACCGCATCATTTACGTTGGCGCGCGACCACGCAGCGTAATAACTCTCCTTGAGTTGCGGCGCGAAATTGACCAGCAACTGTGCATGCGCGTCCGAACCGCGCTCGAAGGATTTGCCGAGACTGCGTGCGAGCCGCGCGCTGCCGGCGACCTGCTGTTGGCGCGGCTTGAGCAATTCCTTGATGAATTTCGATGGATCGGTCACGACCGGGCCGGCGGGGATTTCCAGATCATTGAGAATCTCCCGCACATCCCTGGCGAAGCGGCCGATCAGTTCCAGCACCGGCCCTTCGATCTGGCCGTCGGCCGATACCATGATCTCGCCCGGCCACTCCAGCGGATTGGTATACAGGCCGAGATAAGCCGATGTCAGGATTTCCTTGGTCCGGGCCTGGGCGCGCTTTGTCGCGCCGTTCGATTGTTCGGTCACCAGGGGCTCGATATCGCGCACCAGGCCGGCCAGCGCCGGCGCCACCGCGACCACCGGTATCGGCACCGGCTGCAGTTGAATTTCGGTGCGGTCATCGGAAAACTGTCCTTCCGCCTTGGCCACTGTGCGCAACACCGATGGATCGCCGGCGGCGCTGAAGGTCATCAGCAGCGGCTCGCCCTTGTCGAGATTCACATTGGCGCCGACCGCGTAAATCCGCTCGATCGACAGCGCATTGTCCAAGGTGATGTGCTGCGGCTTCTTGCGCCTGACCTGCAGGTTGTTCCACGCGCTGCGGGCGATCAGCTTTTCGGCGGTTTCGAAAGTTTGCGGCAATTCGTCCGGGCCTGGCACGCTTTGCGCGCTCGAACCGATCGGAAGCTCCGCCGGCTCGATCTGCTTATCGTCCAGCGTATAGGTGAGATACACGCTGGCGGCAACGCCTGGCCGAAGCTTGTAGCCGACCAGGCGCGCCAGCTCCAGCACCGAACGTCGCTCGGTCGCGGTGCGCAGAAAACCTTCGTTGGCGATGCGCTCCTGATAAAACGTCAGCACGTCGCCTACGGTGGCCCACGCATCGAGCAGCGCGATCGCCGGATCGCTGGTGTCGCGCGTGGTCAGGCCAGTCAAGGGACGCAGGGTCTCGTGCGCCTTGCCGTCGACGCTGGTTACCTCGACCGTCATGCCGGCCAGCCGCGCCTTCATGCTGTCGAAGAAACTGCCGTGCGTGCCGACGCGGTAATGCAACGCGTCCAGGCCGGGCCGGTTGTATTCGGAAACCGGGGTCGATGCGCGCGTGCCTTCGCAGCAACCGCAGGACGCGGCGGAGTTACCGCAGGATGGGCAGCGCATCATCTTCCTCCGTGGACGTGGATCACGAGCTTGCCGCGCTCGGGAAAATTCGGGTCGTTGTGAAGCTGCGCGATTTCCGCTGCCGATAGCGGCAACACACCGTTGGCGATTTCATGGTTCGCCGACTCGAACAGGCGCTGCAATACCTTGACCGTCGCGCATTCGACGCCTTGCACCGCCTGCGCGGCGGCCACGATCTTGCTGAGAAAAATGCCGCCGCCGAAACTCAGGTTGTCATCATGAAAAAAGCCGAGCTTGCCATCGGCCAGCACGCGGTTGCTGAACACATCGAGCAGCGCCGCCTTGACATGGCCGGGCTGGTGATAGAGCAATACGCAGACTTCGAGTTCCAGATGCAGCGGCACATGGTCGGCCCACTCCAGATGCAGATCATGCCCGATGCGGCGCAGGCATTCGAGTTCACGTTCGATATCGTCCAGCAGCATGCTGTTGGCCGGGGTTACGGCGAACGGATCGATCGCCACGTCGGCTTCATACCAGCTTCCGGTCCAGACCAGTTCCGCCGATGCGCGCTGCACGCCGGCGTGGCGCTCGGCCAATGTCCGATAGTCGTTGGCAATCACCGCGCGTTCCAGCGTTTTGCGGAACAGGTGCGGCGCAAACAGCTTGGCTTCCGCCATCGGTTCGGCTGCGCTGCCGCCGGTTGCCGCGAGCGGATTGCGCACCTTGAACGCGATGCCGGACAGCGGCGACGCGAGCACGATGCGTGAAATAGATTCCGCGCCGACGTTGCCGCCGATGCCGGCGCCGGTGCGATAGGTGGCCGTGAAACGCGTGCCGGCCGGCGGCTGGAACCCGGATTCACCGTCGCCGAAACGCAGGTGCGCGACGCCGTCGTTGTCGATCTCGACCACCGCATGACGGTCATTCGCGGAGCTGCCGATCAGGTCGTAGCGGATTTTCCATTCCGTTTCCGTTTGCGTCGTCAGAACCAGTTGCGGCAGCGCGGCGCGCACATCCTGTTTCAGCAAGCTGCTTGCCGGCAGCCATTTTTGCCGCACCGGATCGTCGGACGGCAGGGCTGCGCTGAAGGTCAGCGGCGCCTTGCCTAGATGGGGCCGGAACAGACCGGCGCCGGTACGCACATCGCCCGGATGACCGATGCATTCGCACTCCGCATCGCTGCTGACCGCCGGCACCTCGCCCAAGTCTTCCGGCAGCTGCGTCTTGCCGTGATCGACCAGGATCACATTGCCGCGCGCCACGCTGACGTGGTCGATCAATGCACAATCCGGCGCGCCGCCCATCGCGGAAATGCACAGTGGGAACGGCAATGCATCCTCGGCTGCCCATTCGATCTCGACATACGGAGTGGGTTTGCCTTCTTGCGTAAGCAGTATCAGGTCTTCCCCAGGCGTGACTTTGGTGAGCCGCACCGCATGGCGATGCAGCCGATCGGCATCGGCCTCCAGGCCGGTGACCGGACCACGTACTTCTTCGAAAATCAGGATGTCGCCGACGGCCAGATGCAAGGCGCGCTGCGGTTTGTCATTGCTTTCAGCGCCGTCGTGATCGGCTTTTTTCTGTTCCTGTTGTGCGCCATCGCCGGTAACCCATCGATCGAGAAGCGTTGCGCTCGTGCTGCCGCGATGCAGGCAGCACAGGGTTTCGCCCCAAGTGTAGAAATGCATTTCACTATGTGCTTCATACAACTGGAAGTTCGCGGACCGGTTCGGCAACAACGGCTCGAACACTTCATAAGATGCGGTCGGCACGTCGCGCAGGTCATCCCAGGTCAATACTTCCTTGTGCACCGCCAGCCCGTCGTTGATCCCGGTAACGAATGCCACATCCGCCAATGCCAGCGCATGATCGGTGTCGGTGGCTACGCACACCCACGCGCGCGCATTGCAGCCTTCATGCAAGTGATAATCCACCAGCCGCGCATGGCGCCGCACCGAAATGCGCTGGCGCGCAGTGTTGAGGTAAGCCTCGGTCGCGACCGCATCCTGGTAATAGCTGAGCATGTCGCCGCTATAGGCCAGCAGTTCGACCAGCGCGATGCCGAGATCCGGCACATGGCGTTCCTGCCAATCCGGCATCAGCAACGCGAGCCGGTCGAGAATCAGTTGCCGGAAACTGGCGTAATCCTTGGCCAGGTAATTGATATCGGGTTCCGCCAGGCACGGCGCATCGCACGGCGGAGCTGCCGCACAGTCGAGGTCGGATGGGCAGCCGACCTTGAACGAGAATTCGACATGGTCATAGCGCGGATCGATGTTCTGCACGCCGACCAGGCGCAAGGTGTAGCTGGAAAAATCACCGTACTTGTCCAGACGCAGCACCAGGAAATCGTCCTTTTCCGGGTCCGGGTCGGCCACCGGATCGATATCGACGATGCGGATGCCGGTGACGCGCCGCCCGCCTTCGATCCGCAGATATTTTTCAATGCCCGGTTGATTGACGCTCAGCTCCGGCGGCAGCTTGCCCAGGAAATACGCATGCAGCGTGCGCTGGTCTTCGCTCACCTCGACATAGTCAAGACCGTTCCAACCCTGCATGCGCCGGACCGCATCGCGCCGTTGTTCTTGTTTGCAGCACAGAGTCATCGCGGCTCCTGGTCAAAGGGTGGCGGCATTGCGGCTGAATGCCGCAGTCTGTATTTCACCGGTGCGGCGGATCGCGTACACCAGCTCGATCGTCAGCGTCGAATCCAGCGCACTCACTTCCAGGCTGCGCACCTCGATCACATCGCCCAGCCAGCGCTGCAATGCCGCCTGCATGGTGAACTGCACCGTCGCTGCAAGCTCGGGACTGTTGGGCGCGAAAATCAGTTGCAGCACGCCGCTGCCGAAGTCGGGCCGATTGACCCGTTCGCCGGGGTTAGTGAAGATCAGCTGTTCGATCATGTCGCGGATATGCTTGGTCTGGTCCGCCAATGCGGTCCTGCCGCGGCTGTCGAAATGGAATGGAAAGTCGAGATTGATCATGTCAGGTTCCGATCACGCGCAGTTGCACGGTGCTCACGGTAGGAAACCCTTGCGGTATCTGTTCGATGCTTTGGCAAGCAGCCGGGCCAGGGCCGGGTGCAGGCAGCAACGCTGCCGGTTTGCCGCCGACCAGAAAACGGGTGGACGGCATCGCCCATTTCACGATCACGCATGGCTGCGGCTTGGTACCGGCGCCGACCGGGACCTGGAACGGGCAGCCCACCACACCGATCTTGCTCAGCATGGTCGCGACCGGTTGACCGCTAACCAACACCCGCAACTGCGACGGCGCGATCGTTGCAGTTGCGGTGTGCATGCATTTGATGGCTGCGTTTACATGCATAAGAAATCCGGGCATTGGCACCTCCTGTTATTGATTCGTTTTTTATGCGTGCTTTCTATTGAGCGTTTAACTACAAATTCACGGGCGCCTTAGCTCCCCTCTCCCGTAAGCGGGAGAGGGGTTGGGGGTGAGGGAGATTGCAAAGGCTTGGCTCATTCAACCACCCTCATCCCCGACCCTTCTCCCGCCCGCGGGAGAAGGGAGCAAGACGCAGACTCAAACAATCGTCAGCGCCCCCGCATTGATATCCACTGCCTTGCCCACCATCGTGATCATCGCGCCCTTGCCGTTCTGGATAAAAATCCCGCTGTCGTTGACCACGATCATCGCGCCGGTGGTGCTTCTCAAGACGATGCCGCCGGTCAGCGGCGTGGGCGGCATGTCGCTGATCATCATGGAGTTCTGCGCCACCGTCTGCATCATGATATTGGGCGATACCGGCGTGCCGAGCAGCGCCAGCGGCGGCACATCGCCGGTGCCGAAGCGGCAGCCGGTCCAGATCGGCTTGCCGGGATCGCCCTGCTCGAACTCGACCCACACGCCGGCGAGCAGCGGCGGCACCATGTAGGCGCCCATCGGCAGGCCGGTCGGGCCGGCCAGCGGCGCGCAGGCTTCGCACCAGCTCGACGGTGTCGGTCCGAGCACAGCCGGCACCGAACAAATGATCCGGCCGCGCAATTCCGGATCGTTGTTGAATATGACAGTGCCACGGTATTTGCCGTAAAACCGCTTCGGTTCGCTGGTGCTTGCTTCACTCATACAGGGACCTTTGGTGTAATGGAAATCAAGCCGTCGCGGCTCAGTTGAAAACTCTGCTTGTATTCGCCGCGCTTGATGTTGTGGGTGACGCTGTTGACGTAGTACAGCCCGTCATAAGCCATCCCGGCGCCGCGCACGCCGACCAGCATGCGCGAGCGCAATACATGGCCGTAGCGCAATACGTCGAGCGAGCCTTGCACGGTGATCGAATCGGACGAGCGCGCCAGCACGCCGAGCGCCTTGTCGATAATGCCGGGAAACTCTTCCTTGAACGACCAGTCCGGGAATTCCACCTTCGACGGAATGGTCGGCCGCAGCCCGAGCGGCGGCCTGAAGATATTGACGTTCGGCAGCGGCACCGGAATCGGCACTTTGCCGGTCACCGGATCGTAGACGCCGAGCACCACGATTTTTTTCGCCAGGCCGTCCAGGCTGAAACTCATAGCCTCGACATTGGTATGCGCATCCATGTTGATATTCAGTGCCGGCTGCGGCACCGGGATACGGATGTCCGGTCCCCAATAGGCGATGCTTTCGCCCGGCAGCGGACCGGGCTCGACATAGAACACGTAAGCGTGGTCGTTGGCCAGTTTCTTCAAGTAAGCCAGGTCGGTGCCCTGATGCGTCGGGATCTTCTTGGTCGGCAGCGGCACGTCGTTGATGAACGGCGGTATCGCCAGCGGCACGATGCCGAATACCAGGTATTTGGCGAGAATTGCATAGATCTGGCCAATGTCGGGCGTCGCGGGATAGCGCATGAACGGCATCTCGACCACGTCCATCAGGATGCTCAGGTCTTCGCCGGTAATGGTTAGTGTCGATTGCCCAGGTTCGCTGCTCGGCGTCAGTTCCTGGCGGGTGACCATGCCGTCCATGATCGCGTTCGGGAAGCCGCCCAGCGACACGATGATGATCACGCGCGTGATCATCGGATCGAAGTAGCCGACCGGCAGCAGCGTCGTCATCAGCAGCGACTTTTTGCTGAGTGCGAAGGTCAGCTGGAAGCCGCTTTTTTCCTTGCCGCTGGTGACTTGCACGCTGACCAGCGCATCGATCACCGACTGCGGCGCCGGCAGCGGCACCGCAGGCCCGATCATCAGCGACAGATGAATACCCTTAAGCATCGATCAATCCCGCATTCGGGGTGCCGGGTACGCCTTCCGGCAGCGTGATGCGCACGCGCCGGCCGATTTCGGCGGTCAGATGCTCAGGTTGCATCGCGGTGTTGGCATCGGCAATGCGCCAGAATGCCTGCGGATCGCCGAGATAAGTTGCCGCGACACGGTCGATGCGTTCATCTTCGCCCACCACATGTTCCTGCAGCAGGGAAAAGCGCTCCGGCGGCGGCACGAATCTGCGCCGCAGGCAGGTCACCATGCGCTCGCCATCGAATTTCTTCGTAATGGTTTCGATGCCGTAATAGCGGCTGGTCGGAGGGAAGTTGTAGGTGGTCATGTGTACTCCTATTGAGAATTTAGTAGATGTTTGACACGCACTACCCCCATCCCAACCTTCCCCCTGCAAGGGGGAAGGGGCTAAGTTCCCTCCCCCGGGCAGGGGGAGGGCTAGGGTGGGGGTCGAACGCATCAATACGTGACGTTGTCATTTATTTTCCAAAAGCTCAGTAGGTGCTCCTTACGGGATGCCGGTGATGCCGAATGCGCCGAACTCGCCGGCCCTGTTCTGTGCCGCGAGCTGCTCCTTCGCCTGCAGATAAGTCATGAACAAGCCGCCGCCGCGCGCATCGAAACCCAGGTCGTCCACCGTCAGCACGCGCAGCCCGAGGCTGACCTTGGCGCGGATCGGATTGAGCGAAGTGTCGAATGCTTCTTCGGTCACGCTGAATTCCTGGATCCGCACCGGCAGGATGCGTTTCGGGCCGAAGATGAACAGCGTCAGCGGTCCCTGCATCGGCGCGATTTCGAGCGAACCCGACGATGCCTGGCTGCGGTTGGCGAACAAGCGGCTGCTGCTCGGATAGACAATGGTTTCCAACACTGCAAGCTGCGGATGAATCCCCATCTGCGTGGTCTGCGGGTCGCCGTCGGCCAACTGGTCGGTGGCATCGATCTCGGCTTCGAGCTTGATGGTTTCCACCGGCGGTCCTTTCAGCCGCAGCGCTTCGAGGTGGTCGCCGCTTTCGGCGCTGACGCCCTTGATCTGGAAGCTGCGCGTCAGCGTGTCCGGGTTGTACTGCAGCGCGATGATGCGCAGCACCGCCGCGGTCTCGTTGTCGATCAGGACCAGACCGCCGCGCAATAACTGAGGAGAACCGGGGAATGAAGTCATGGCTAGAAATAAAAGGCGTTGGTATTTTTCTTCTTGGTGATCATCTCGTAGATCGTCGTCAATGAACTCGACGACAGGAGCGGGATGATCGGCGTGCTCTTGTCTTTCGGGTACATGGTCTTGAAATCGAGATTGGACTTGTCAAAAATATCGGGCTGATTGAACGCGAACGACGATTTGTAGGCCGACGCGAGAAACGTGTTGGCCGATGTCGCGGCCAGACCTTCCGGCATATAGCGCCGGAACATCACGTACGCACTGGCCCAGTCGCCCCGGATATCCATGCCGGCGACGCCGGGCGTGGTGCCGTATTGCGAAAACGGCGCAAGAATGTCGGCATTGAGCATCAGGTGATACGGCGGTTTAACCGGCGGGAACAATTGCAGGTCCAGCGGCGGCACTGTCTGCGACGGCTGCAGCAATGTCGAGGACTCGAATCCGAACGGCGGCGTCAGCGACTCGCCGCCGAACGGAGATTTTCTTTTACGGCCGAAGGTCGGTAAATGAACGGTGCCGCCCTGCGGCGATACCACAGGTACCTCGTCCGGCTTTTTTTTCTCATCGTCGTCGCATTGCACGCCCTGCTCTGCGCCGCCTTGCGCCTGCGGCGATACCGCTTCGCCGTGCGCTGCGCGTTGTGCCGCCTGCGCGGCGCGCGTCTCCGAACCGGACGATGCGCCGCCCCGGCTCTGCTGCGCAACGTGCACCAGCTCGTGCGCCAGGAGCTGTCGGCCATGCGGCGTATCGGGCCGATAGCGTCCTGCCGCGAACGCAATATCGCTGCCCTCGGTGAATGCTTTTGCCTGCAACGCCGACGCTGCTGCTGCGGCGCCCTCGCCGGTATGCACACGCACACGGCTGAAATCATGTTTCAACATGCTTTCGAAAAACACGCGCTCCGCGGGCGGCAACGGCATGCTGCGCGGCGGCGCCAGCAAGGTGCCTGCTGTCGGCGTGCCGCGCGCAACCTGGACGATCGGCCTGCTGTGGTTCATGGCTTGCCCTCCTCACCTTTCGGGTTCACTTCTTTCAAAGTCGGCGCCGGCTGCGCCTGCACTTTCGGATAGTCGCCGGCGACGTCCTGGTCGAACACCGACACATCGCCGAATTCGATACCCACGATCTTGCCTTCCTTGACACGCACCTTGATCGTGAATTCCATCCTGGCCAGACCGATCACATTAATCTTGATCCCGGTCACTGTTGCTTCACCGGTTTTGCCGGCCGGGTACTCCTTGCCGCCGGGGATCGCCAGCCGTTTGGCGCGCAGCCGCGTGATGTTGACTTCGACATCCCTGCCGACGGTCCGCCACGGGAATCTGAGTGTGTTGTCTCCCGCCTTTTCATCTTCCAGTTCGGCGTATAAGTCGCCCTCGTCCGGCTTGCCGCTTTTATTGGTGTCGAAACCGATCTTGCCCCGGCCGAGTTTCAAATGGCCTTCGAACTGCAGGTTATTCAAGCCCGACAGATCGGCTGGCGGCTCCGGCTTGGCAGTCGGGTCCTTGGGCGCCTTCGGCTTGTTCATGATGCCTTCGATCATTTCGCGGAAATCGATGACGCCATACTTTCCTTGCTCGGGATGCATGCCGGGCGTTTTCGGGATGTCTTTCACCGGGATGTTGATCCCGAAATTGCCGAGGGTGATTTTCCCGTCGCGCAGATTGACGGCGTACGGATAGACATCTTCGAAATTCACCCTGCCATTGCGGATCGGCAGATAGAGATTCGGATCCGGGACAGGCCCATAGCCCAGTTGCGGTTCCACTTCAAGTTTGCCGCTCATTTCGCCGACCGGTTCGGCAAAGAATTTCGGACCCGGTACGGACGCTTCATCGCTCTCGCCGCTGTCATCGCCGGATGCAGACCGGTCGATCTTCATGTCCATGTGCAAGTCCTTGAACGACAATTCCTTCGCTTTCGCCGCCAGCAGCTGGATGCCTTCATCGCTGCCCATGCCTTTCAATGCCGCCGCGAAGTCCTTGAGCTCCACCAGCGGCACCGTGACCCGCATGCCGGATTTTTCGATCAGGAAATTGTCGACCCGTATCGATTCGATCGGCACCACCATCGTGCCGTTCGGGTACAGCACCGGCTTGATGCCGGTGATCACGACTTTGCCCTTGTTGGCGTCGGTGCCATAGGTCTTGAATGCTGTCTTGCGTCCCTTTTCATCGGTCAGCAGCACTTCGGGATGCAGCAGCGCCAGCCGGTCGAGCCGGAACTTGCCGCCGATTGCGGTGCGCGCGACCGGTTCATATTTGCCGCCGGCGCCGAGCGCCTTGCCGAGCGGGATGCTCTGGAATGAAATGTTGTCGCCGGTGATTGCGCTGCCCTGCACATCCGCCGCCATTTCCATCACCGTTTCCTTGCTGCCGACATGCGTGGCGATGCGCGCATACAGGCTGTCGATGCCGAATGCCGGTTTTTTCTCGTTGCGGTTGTCGATCTTGGCCGACAGCGTGGTCAGCTTCTTCGCGATGTCATGCTCGACGCCGGTGATGGTGAAACGGTCGATCCACGCCTTGTGAGCGGACAGCGTGATGTCCTTGGTGACCTCTTCCTTTTTCTCGTTCAGGCTGACCGATTTGCCGGTGTAGGTGAAGTTGTCGGCATGGACATCGGTCAGCACGATTTCATCGACGCTGATCTTCTTGATTTTCTTGGTGTCCCGGCCCTTGTCGTCCTTTGCCGGCTCCAGTTCGACGTTCACGTAGCCGATCAAGATATGGCCGATGCCGGCGCCGCCCAGTTCGACTTTCTTGCCGTCGTCGCCGGTATAGGTGGTGTGGCCGAACACGACCTGGTCCACGTCCAGCGAGTTCAGGATGACCGCGTTTTCCTCGATGGTAAAGTTGCCGATGATCTCGCCGGTCTTGAAGGTGGTATCGATACCCTTGCCTTTGTAGAAACCGCCAGTCTTTTCGATGACACCGGTATTGCCAACAATAAAGTTAGGTCCGACGAAGGTCAGACCCATATCGACGCCCTTGAGCGCGAAGCCTGCGCTCATGCCGTCCTTGATATTCGAGTACACCGCCGATGCTTCGAAGGTCTTCACATCCAATTTCAGGTCCTTGCCGCCCAATCCTTTCTTCTCATCCCACTCCAGATCCTTGATGCTGACATTGCTGATATACAGCGGCTTGAATCCTTTCATTTCTTGCGGCAGGTCCTTGTCGGGCACACCTATTTCGACGCGGTCGTCGCCGTCGCGATAAATCAGGTGGTCGGCCAGGATCGAGCCGATGAACAGGTCCGATACGCTGACCGAACTCACCACCGTTTTCGGATCGGCCGGCGTGCCGTCTGCTTTTTTCTCGCCCGGCTTGGGCGGTTCCTTGCGCGTGACGACCTTGCCGCTGACGCGCAGATCGACGATCTTTGCCATCTTGTCGGCTTCGATATGTTTGGTACCGGCACGCCAGTTGATGGCCGGTACTTCGAAGCTGCCGAGCCGTACCTGGCGCAAGGTATAGACGCCGTCCTTGACCCCGACCGTGCCCGACAAGTGCCTCAACGAAAAACGCGCCCAGCCGTCGGGACCGCGCAGCGATACGGACGTTGCGCTCAGGTCGCCGACAGTCGCGACAATCTCGCCTTCCTGTAAAAAGTCCACTTGCAGGCCGGTGCCGTTGATCCTGCCGCGCTCCAGTTCCCAGCCGCCGACCAGCGAACCGGCGACATCGACATCGCTGATGGTGTCGATGCCGGCCGAACCCAGCACACTCAATTTGCCATCCTTGGTTTCAGGGAAGTCGATCTGAATTCCCTTGGCCCAGATGCCGCCGATCGAGCCGGACTTGACCGCCACTTCGATCTTGTCCGGGATGCTGCGGTATACCAGACCGTTGGCACTGACTTTGTCGATACGAAAATCGCTGACGTCCGCATGCGCAACACGGAAATCGGACGGGAACTTGCCCTCGCCTTTCACGTCGGCGCGTTTGTCCATGCGCAGCTTGCCGGTCAGCTTCACGCCTTCGATACTGCTGGTGCCGGAAGAACCGATTTGCATGCCGACGCCGCCCTCATCTGCGGTCAGCAGCATCTCCGACAAGGAGAACGAGGCGATATTGATTTGATCGAGGTCAATGAAGACCGAATCGCCGCTGCGTTTTACATGGATATCGGTCTTGACTTCGCCGAGTTCGAAGTTGCCGCCGCCGGTCACGCTGGTGTCCGTCGTGCTTTCACGGACGTGCGCGCCGGTTACCGCGAAGCGGCGCAGCAGCCGCTTGTCGGGTCCGGTGCCTTCGATGCGCACACCGCGCTTGAGGATGCGGTCCACGTCGAAACCGGAGCCGAGCACATCGCCGGCGCCACTCACACGCGCACCGAAATCCTCCAGCTCGATACGCGATGCGCCGTATTCGGCAAGACCCATGATGATGGTCAGATCGGATTCGGCCACCGCTTGCTTGGCCGCACGAATCTCTTCCGGTGTCCTGGCTTTTTCGAGTTGCAGATAGGCGGCCACCCGCGCGTCCGACAGCCCCTGCAGTTCGGTAATCTTGCTGCGCAACGCAGCGATCTCGGCATCGAGCTTGGCCTTGTCCGGTTTCGGCACGACCTTGGCCTTTTCTTCCAGCCCGGCCAGGCGCTGGCGCAGCAAGCCGATGCGCGGCGCAATGCCGATGCCTTCGACCGTCATCTTCTCCAGCCCCGCCTCGAGCACATCGCCGCGGTCCTTCACTTTGGCATAGGGTCCGGTCAGCGTGGCTTTCTCGAACAGCAGGCCGTGGTATTTGCTGCGCACGCCGGTTGCCTGCAGCAGATCGACCTTGCCGTCGGCATCTTTTATATTTTTCTTCCAGTCCTGCCAGTTGAGTAGCCCGCCCGCCGGCAGCGCGCCGACACCCAGCCCGCGCGCGATCACCTCATCGATTTCGATACCCTTGGCGGGCAACTGGATGCCGGCGATGCGCGCCGACGCGGCACCGACATCGACCCGGCCGTCGGCCGCATTCACATCCAGCGTCAAGCGCGTGATATCGATCGACTTGACGATCAAATCCGCTTGCGCGGTCAGCACGCGGCGCAGTTCGCGGAACTCGTCCAATTGCGTCGGCGTCAGCGCAGACAGGCCATGCCGCACCATCAATTCATAGCGCTCGGCCTTGGGGCGCAGCAATTGCAGGCTTTCATACAGAGGCACGATTTCCGGCACCTTCTTCACCGGTTCAAGTTCCGCCAGTTTTTTATCGATATCGGCAACCGTGCGGACCCCGCCGCCGAATGCGACCTCGCCGGTATGCACATCGCCCAGCTCGATCGATACCTTGCCTTCCTGTTTGTCCGCCAACGGCGCATCCGGCCGCTCGCCGGCGCCGGAGCGGCGCGACAATTCCTTGTCGGTCGCGGTCGGCAGTGCGAACAGGTCGGTCAATGCCGCGCCGCCGCCTTCGCCGTGGATGCCGGTCAGGCGGATCGGCTCCTTGCTGGTAACGGTACCGGAAATGCCGGACGCCTCGACCGAACCGATATCGATGAAGGCCGCGCCCTTTTCCTCGAACTTCAATGCATCCAGCCGCTTTTGCAATGCATCCTGCTGATCCGGCGTCAGTCCGCCTTTCAAAATCTGCTTCTTGATCCGCAGATATTCCTGCTCGTCTTTCTCCGCCTGCGCCAGTTCGGCATCGACCGCGGCCTTGCGCTCGGTCAACTTGGCAACCGCTTCCTTTGCCGCCGGCTTGCCTTGCAACTGCGCCAGCCGCTGGTCGAGCGATGCCTGTTCGGCGCGCAGGCGGGTTGCCTTGTTCAGTCCGACGCGTACCGCAAAATCGGTGATGCCGACCTTGGCGATATGCTGGCCGCCGCTGGTTGTCAGGCCATCGACGCTCAAGCTGCTGAACGAAAAATCGATCGCCTTGGTGCGCTGCGCGATATCGGCGCCGAACTGTTCCTTGGTTCCAGACTCCAGACCCTGGCTGAACAAGCCGGCGATTTTCTTGTACAGATACACCGGCAACGCCAGCAGCATGAACAGCGCCAGCAACGGAATCACCAGCAGCGGGAACGGCACATAACGTCCCTTGCGCTCGCCCTTGTTGCCGCCGGTGACGGTATCGACGGTCCCCGCCGCCAGCCGCAGGGTTTGCAACATCAGCTTGCTCACCGTGATCATGCTGGCGCTCTTGGCCAGCAGCAGGTCGCTGGCTTCCAGCGAGTCCATCTCGACATGCGCCTGGGCCGGCTGCCCCAGGTCTTCCGAGTCGTAGGCGGCGTGCAGATGCAGGTTCTTCAACGTCACCGGGCCGGATTGCAGCGTGGAGCCAGCCAGCTGGATATTGGTCGAATCGATCAACAGTTCGGGTAGTATCACCTCCGCCGATTTGCCATCCCTGCCGAGCAGCAGCATGACCTTGTTGGCATCGGGATGGTTCGCCTTGCCTGTGCCTTTCTTGGCCGGCTTGGCCAGATGCGCGCCCTTCAGGTCGCCGCCCATGAAATCCTGCACGTCTTCCAGATCGACCCTGGCGCCGATCTTGTGGTCGATGAACAGGACGTCGAGGTTCCACAGCAGGACCAGGCCGTGCCACAGCGTTTTCAGGCTGGCGAATATGCCTTCTTCGTGCCAGCGGGTGCCTTTCAACAATTCCGGTTTGTAATCGGCACGATTGGCCGCCGGATTCCACAAACGGTATTTTTCCACCAGCGGCTGCAAGGCCTTGCTGCCGACTGCGTTGAATTCCTTCGAGCGCTCGAACGCGAAGCGGTGCTCGGTCATCGCGATCGCCATGCGCACCAGACCGTCCAGCAGCAACAGCTTGGCCTCGGTCCAGGTCGCGGATTCGGCGAGCTGACCCAGTACCGACGCGCGGTCGATGCCGGCCTTGTCGCCGATGTACAGATTCAGGTCGCGCGACTGGCGCTGCGACTTGCTCATCTCGGCCTGGATGCGCTCCCACAATTCCGCGTGATGCGCGATGAAGCCGTCGCGCTCGTCCTGCGGCAGCGCCTTGATGCACATGTATGCCAGGTAGGCTTCGTGGTCCTTGACCATCCAGTCGGTGACGCCGCGGCTGACCAGTTCACGCGCATGCGCCTGCACCCGCGCCGGATCGCGCGCGAGCATGATCTTGACGGTGCTGACCCGGTTTTGTTCGGCGTACAGGAAGGACTCCGGCAACTGGCCGAACAGTTCGTCGATATAGCCGAGCCGGTCCAGTTCATGCACCACTGCTTCGCGCAATACCTGGTCGCCCGGCGTTTCCCGACCGGGTTCGAGCGACGATCCGCCCAGCGCCACCAGGCGCCGGTACAGGTCTTTCGCTTCATGGTCGCGGTAAATGCCTTTTTTCGCTTCCTTGAACGCGGCAATCAATTCCTGCAGGGTTTGCGTCGCGCCCTTGTCCTGCAATTTCTTTTCATACAGTTGCGACGCATTGAACAACAGTTCGTTTTCATCGACGGCGATACCCTCGGACTTCAGTTTTTTGATTTCTTCCTTGGTCTCCGCCTTGCGGATTTCCAGGCCGGGCAAGGGCTTGCCGCTTGCTTCATCGTCCGGCAGGTTTTCCAGCAGGCGCAGGTACCATTTTCCGGCATCGCGCTGGCGGAAGCGGTATTGCTCGGTCAGCGGCAGCAGCTTGATCAACTGATAGGCGAACAGTGCCTCGTAGTCGCGGATCGCCCAGTCGAACAAGCCGTAGGACAGCAAGTCTTCAATCAGCTGCGCGTTCTTCCAGGACAACCTGGACCGCACCAGTTGCACCAGCGTTTCCGAATGGTCCTTGGTGTCGAAGTAACGACCGGACGGTAGCAACCGTAACAGTTCGTCGACCAGCCCTTCCTGCTCCATCCGCTCGGCCACATAGAGAAAACGGGTCCGACTGGTGCGCGCCTGCCCCAGCAAATCGAGTGCAGTCACCGCGTCGGCGCCGTTCGGCATTCGGTTCTGCCGGCCGCCGGCGCGCGGCAACAGCAGCGTGCGCACCTGGTCGATCAGCGATTTCGCCGAGTCGTCCTTTTCGTGCGCCAGGATCGCGGTGCGTTCTTCCGCCAGCTTGGCTTCGTCCCTTGCCGCTTTCAGCGCTTCTTCCTGCATCCGTGCCAGTTCCGCGGCGGACGGACGCGGCGCGGAAATGATCCGTGCGATCGCCGGGCCGTTTTCGGAGCGCAGCAATGACTGGCGATCGCCGTCGCTCAGGTTGCGCAAGGTGTAGGCCGCGGCTTCAGTTTCTTCCGTGGTCAAGCCGATCGCCGGCAACGCGCGGAATACCTTCAGATCGATCGCGCCGAACTGCCCCTTGTCCAGCGCGCCATAGGTCGCCAGCACCGAGCGCCGGTGCGCATACACATGCGGCGGATTGATGTTATCCGCCAGCCAGTAACGCTCCTTGCGCTCCAGCGCCTGGACCATCGCCTGCGCCACGGGAAATGCGACGCTGTCGAGGATCTTCATGATGTTGAAAACATCGCCGTCCGAGACCCACCATCCGGACAGGTATTTCTTGATCAACGCGATTTCGCGTGAGCGGCTGGTGAGGACGGATTCAGCCAGGCTCGGCACATCGCTGTCGGCTGCCAGCACCAACGGCGGCAACGCCTGCCGTGGCCGCTGCACCACGCGATGCGTGGAAAACGCCGTGCCAATTTCATGTGCTTCTTCTTCCGCCGCCTGCCGTGCATGCAATGTCGGCAAGGGGACTGGCGATGCAAGGCTGCGCTGCGCGGCGTGCGCCAATTCATGCGCGAGCAGGTAGCGCCCGTGCTCGGTCATCGGCTGGAAACGCTGCGGATGCAGGAAAATCCGCTGCTGCTCGCTCAGGCCGCTGGCGCCGCGCGCATTGGTGCGGCTTTCCGCTTCGGCATCGGTACGGATCTCGATTCTCTTCGGATCGAGACCGAGCAGCGGTGCAAGTTCCTGCACCAGCCATCGGGTCACTAGCGCGCGGGCGGCATCGTCATCATGGATGTTGTGGGGAACCAGCCGCAAGCCGGTATTGGGGAAATTCGTGCGGTCGGGGCCAAGGGCATCATTGGTCGCAGCCGGGCTGTGTGCCTGGCGTGGCATCAGTCCGGCGCTCACCGGTTTCAAGGCCGGTTTCAATACCGGCTTCGCCATCGGCTTCTGAACGCGGGCTTGTCTGCTCATCGCGGATTACTCAACGACGCATACACGCTGCGCGCGATTTGACGTCCCAGTTCGGCTGGCCGCACCGGCGCGAAAACCTGGATTGCCGGCGCCGTCGACCTCGGCATTGCGCCGCCCTGAAGCAAGAAACCGGCACCATCCCGTTCCAATAAATTGGTCAACTCGCCCTGCAACGCGGCGCGCAACTGCGCGGCCTGAGCGCCGGTCAGCGGCACACCGTCGATCACCACGCGTTCGATATGCAACGTCACGTCGCGCGAGGCTTGGTTCTTGCTCTTTGAAGGAGCTGCGTCGTCGGCATTCATTTGAACTCCGCTTCGCTGAACGGCTTGTCGAGTTTTTTCATTTCGCCGCGCGCGGCAGCCAGCATGGTCGGCATCGTGACCGGCTTGCGTTCCTGCGCCGCCATGAACGCGGCATTCAATGCAATGCTGTGGATATTGCCGCCCGAAACATTGAGCCGCGCCAGCCGGTTGAAATCCAGGCCATCCTTCGGCGTTTCCGCCGGCAACGCCTTTTCCCAGATCAGGCTGCGTTCCTTTATTCCGGGGAAGGGGAAATTCACGATGAAGCGCAGGCGCCGCATGAAAGCCTGATCGAGCGCGCTCTTCATGTTGGTCGCGAGGATCGCCAGCCCGCTGAAGGATTCCATGCGCTGCAGCAGGTAGTTGATTTCGATGTTGGCGTAGCGGTCATGACTGTCCTTGACTTCGCTGCGCTTGCCGAACAACGCGTCGGCTTCGTCGAAGAACAGAATCGCGCCGCCCTGCTCGGCTGCGTCGAACAGCCGCCGCAAATTCTTTTCCGTCTCGCCGATGTATTTGCTGACCACCGCAGACAGGTCGATGCGGTACAGGTTCAGGCGCAAGTCGTTGGCGATCACTTCGGCGGCCATGGTTTTTCCGGTGCCGCTTTCACCGGCGAACAATGCGCTGATGCCGAAGCCTCGGTTCATCCGCTGGCCGAATCCCCATTCGCCATACACCTTGTGCCGCCCGCGTACCTGCCCGGCAATCTGCCGCATGATGCGCATCTGCTCTTGCGGCAGCACCAGGTCGTCCCAAGTCGCTTTCGGCTCCAGACGTTGCGCCAGCGCGTCGAGCCGCGGCCGGACCAGGTCGCGGCTGGCATCCCATAATTTGTCTTTTAATGCGCTGTCCTTTAATGCGCTGTCGCCGGCCGGCATTTTCGATGCCAGCGTGGCCACCTGGCGGATCTCGTTCAGGTTCAGGCTGAACTGGCCGGCCAGCAGTTGCGCGGCCGCATGGTTTTCCGCTTCGGCCTCCGCATTGCCGGCCGCATCCGGCATGTGCCCGCGCCAAGCCGTGAATTGCTCGTCGGCCGTCGGCCGTGCCACATCCACCGCAAAGCTGTCGACCGCAAGACGCAAGGGCGTGTCGCGCACCGCCAGAAACACAACGCCCATTTCCTGCGCCAGGAAGCGCCGCAGCGCTGCGCCGGTATCCGCAGCGCCTTCGAAATTCTCGGCATCGATGTACAGCGCGACCGGCAGCAAAATGCTTTCGCGCTGCCACAGCCGCGCCAGCAATTCGAGCTCCGCCGCCTGGGATGGCAGCGCGTCCGTTTCCAATCGGTACAGGCGGCGATTCAAGGTCTTGCACACCTGCTGCGCGACCGCAAGCCGGCTGCCTGCATCGGCGCCCACCAATTGCACCACCGGCAACACGGCGTCTTCCGCCGCCACGCGCAGGCGCTCGATTGCGGTTTCGGCATTGGCCTGCTGCGATGCCGCGAGCAAAGGGTCTTCGTCCTTTACCGGCGTGAGCAGCGATGCCAGCCGGTCGTCGAGCGCGTTCAAGCCCTTCAGGTAATTCACGATGCGTTCGTCGGCGCGCAACGGGCCCGACGTCAGCGGCAGGTCGCGGTTGTTCCCGACGTCGATCAGGTGCGCATACCGCAAGGGCCGCTGCGCCGAAACCGCATCCCAGCTGGGATCGTCGAATGCCGACAATGCCAGACTGAAGCTGGGCAGCGTGCAGGCCGGATTGCCCTGTGCGCGCGCGCACAGCGTAGCCAATCCGGGGTCGTATTCCAGTGCCGCGCACAGCAGCAAGGTATCGCGCTCGAAGGCCGACAGGTCCAATCGTTGCGCCAGCAACAGCAGCGCCGGCGGCGGGTCGGTCCGCGCGGCGGCATCGCGCTCGGCCGCGGCGGCCTTGAGCAATTCATCGACAGTCGGCTGGCTGGCGGATGCGTCCTGCAACAGCTTCGGTGCAACGGTGGATAGCCCGATCATCGGTGCAGCGGCGGTCCTGCCGCCCCAAAGATTCCAGCGGCCCGGTTTGGCGGTGGCGGCGGATGCGGTAGCGGCGGCCTGCGCCACCGGCGTCGGTGGCGGCAGCGGCGCTTCCGCGACCGCCTCCGGCGGCAGCAGGCGCTGCAGCCGCAAGCGCAGCCATTGCAGCGATGCCGCCAGGTAGCGGTTATTGTCGTCAAGCCATGTGTCGGTAGTCATGCGACCGTCACTTTCTGTTGCGTATCAAAATCCAGCTTGGCCGGCGTGCCGCTCAACACCACCGGCAAGCTATCGATGCCGTCGACCCGCAGCCGCACCAGGTATTCGCCGGCGGCGGCGCCCGGCACGGAAAAGGTCAGCGTCGTCGGCTGGGTCTGATCGGCCGGCGTGGCGATCGATGCCGGCGCAATCATGCGGGTGCCGAACAGCAGGCGCGTCTGTGCTTCCTGCCGCGCCTGCAGCCGCGGCGCACAGGTCACCGTCAGCGTGATATCGCCGGCGGCGGCATTGAGCGGGCTCACCGCGATTTGCGGCGCCAGTGCGATCGGTACCTTATTGGTGGCCCAGGCCGGCTGGTTGGGCGACGCGATCCGCAGCGAAACGGTGTACATGCCGATCGCCCATTCATGCATCGCATCGGCATGTTCCGCGGGCGCCGGCACATGCACCTTCAGTGCGCGCGGCAGCACGGGCGCAAGCGGCGCAAGCTGCCGCACCAGTTGCGCCTTGTCGTTTTCAAACTGCACGCTGATCAGGTCCTGCGCATTGAGATTGGCGCCGGTCAACAACAGATCGTCGCCCAACCGCATTGCCGGCATCAGGTCGGACCCGGCCGGCAACGCCCGCGACAGCGATGGGAAAGACGCGGCCAGCATGGTGGCGCCGCTGTCCTGCTTGCCGCGCTTGAGCACCGGCGGCGGCGCGCTCACCGCAGCGTCCGCCTGAATCAACACCACCGATACGGTGTATGCCATGGTCGGCCGGTAACGCGACTGCATCGCGGTCCACATTTTCGACAGCTCTTCGGTATTCAGGAATACCGGCGAAATCTTGATCAGTTCAATCTGGTCGGCCAGGTCCAGCGCCGACAAGGTGCCGAACGGCGATGGTGCACCGAGCACCGTGCGCAATTGCTGGCGCGTCAATATCTGCGTTTCGTGCAGCATCTGCATTGCAAAGCCGAGCAGCACTTCGGCATTCAGGTCTTCGGTGCCGTACGCGGTCAGCAGGTAATGCAGGTCGAGCGCCAGCGGCGCATTGGCCAGGCGCGCGCCGCGCGCGTCGCGCGACGGCAGGCTATCGTTGCGCCAGCCGAGATTGGGCGTGAGGTGATACAGGAACAGGTTGAGCTGGTTCGGCTCATTCTGGCCGGTGGCAATCCGGTCCGGCGGCAACGCAGTGACCGAGAAACTGCCGACCGATGACAGGTCGTGGGCCAACAAGCCGTTATTCAGCAAATCCTTCAACGCCGCGGTAACGGCGGCAATGGCAAGAGGGTTGCTCATTTGCCGCCTCCGGAGCGCGAGCGCAAGTAGTCTTCCAGGCTCAGCCGTGGCGCTGCGGGCCGCGTGTCTCGTGGCGGCGCTGCCAATGTATTGGCGCGGATCTCGATCCGGCCGATCGTGACCTGGATCGGCGGCGGACTTTGCGGCGCACGCGTCCGCTGCGCCTGCATGGGTGAAAGCGCTGGACGGCGTGCTTGCGGCGCCAGCATCGGAACGGCAGGTACGGCGCTGGCGGATTTCTGCGGCGACGCTGCGGCATCCTGTTTTGCTTCGCGCTTGCCGGTGTTTGCCTTTGCCGGCGGCGCCGGCGGCTTGACCGGTACGGTTAGCGGGCGGATTTGCGCGGATGCCGCATCCAGTCGGGCACGATTTGGCGTTGCAGCGCGGCGCGCGCCGGATGCATCTGCGAGCCCGGCAACCTGTACCCGCACGCTTTCCTTTTCGATTTTCCTTTCGATGACGACTTTTTCGGTATGGGTAATCGATGCGGGCGGCGCGAGCGGTTTGTGCAGCGGGCCGATCGGTTCTAGCGGCGCCGGTTCGGCGACTTGGCGACGTTGGGGCACGGGCCTGCCGTCGCGCTGCGTATCGAGCTTCGGCTCAGGCGGCGCAGCGTGCAACGCTGATGCGGAATCGGCATTGCGGTCTCGCAGGTTGGCCGCGGTTTGCCTGCCGTGCTCAGGCGGAGCCGGCGCGTGTCTGGAGGAAATGACAGCAGCATCGGCATCCTGCCGATTTTGCGCCGTGCGCACCGGAGTGCGGTCTTCTTGCGTAGGGCCGGTGTTTTCGTGCAGGCCGTCGTCCGGCATGCTTCTTGTTCCCATGACGGGCTCGAACCGCGACGGGCGCCGCCATTGCAGCACCGGTGCGCGTTCGAACGCTCGATCAAGAAGGCTGGAAAAGAAGTCTGCCACCGCGTACTCCTGATTGAGTTTTACGTTAGTGAATGACAGCGTTTTAGATTGACGCTCCCACCCCCACCCTAATTCGGCCCCACCTCGCCGCTTGCCTGAGGGTTGCCCACAAATCAGTGCTGCGTCTTGCTCCCCTCTCCCGCAAGTGGGAGAGGGGCTGGGGGTGAGGGATGTTGCAAAGGCTGGGCTCGTTCAATCACCCTCATCCCCAACCCTTCTCCCGCTTGCGGGAGAAGGGAGCCAAGGGCACCCTTGCAAGAGGAAGGTTGGGATGGGGGTAGTGCGCATCAACTATTTACAGAACCCGCGATAAACTCCAATCGAAACCGGGCTAAAGTTGCCCGTTCCGGCGCTCGGTGTATTTTGTTCCTTTAAAAATCAAAACCCGTCTTCAGCAACCATCTCGAGATACAAACCCCGCCGCGTTGCGCTCAGCGCCAGAATCTCTCGTTCGCTCCAGCCATAGGCGCTGGCCAGCGCATGCACATCGCGCAACAAGCGCGGCGCCCAGTCATCGATCTCGCTCCACAAATAAGACAGCACGTCGAAGTCCATCGACCATCGGTGGCGGCAAGCCGGGCAATCCATCGCAATACGCACCTCGGCCTGCGGATCGGCATCCGCTACCGCCGCCATCACCGCGTCCAGCACCGGAGACGGCAGCGCGGTCGGTTCCACCGCCGCATCTGCCTGTCGAGCGAGCGTCACGCAGCGCCGCAGCAATACTTCACGTGCATCCGCCGCGTCCGGCCGTGCCGCCTCCAGCAAGTCGGCGCTGGCGGGCAAGCGGCAATGCACTTCATAGCCATCGGCGCAGACTTCGACTTCCTCGCGAGGCGCGGGCGGCGGTGTGCGAATGTCGTCGGTTTTGAAATTCAGTTCAAGACGCTCGCCGCATTCCGGGCAAGTCGCCAGCGCTTCCAGATGCGTGCCGAATAATTTTTCCCGCACCGCGAGCAACTGGCGGTCGCGTTCGCCGATCGGCAGCGCCGCCCACTCTTCCGCGGTTTTTTCGGGACATGCTGCAGCCAGCAAAGTCAATGCACGGCGCACAGGAGTTTGCGCGGCGGCCTGTTCCCAGGCGCCGAGCAAGGCGATGGCGTTCAGCGCAGTCATGGTCCAAAGAATCGATGACGGATCGGCGCCGCGCGATTACGCCGGCTCCGTGAAGGTAGGCTCGCCCGGTTCCGCGACCTCGTCGTCGCGTTCCCAGCCCTCGTTTTCCAGCTTGAGATGCTGAATCGCAACCGCATTGGCGTTGGCATCGAGGTCGGGCAGCGCCTGAAATTCCGACACCCAGCAGCGGTAGACACGATAGCGAAGCGCAAGCTGTCCCGCTTCGTTGTACAGCTCGATCAGCAGGTTCTTGCGGAAGTCCTTCAACGACACTTCCACGCCCAGGCCGGAACCGAAATTCCAGACCTTGTTGGCCCATTGCTCGAACTCCTTGTCGTGCGTGACGCCGCGCTCAAGGGTGATCGCCTCGAACTCGGTGCGGCCGGGCGATTTGCGGCTGCTGCTCGGATCGCCGCCTTCGCGGTGCTTCACGACTTCGGTGGTGCGCTTCAACATGCTGACCTTGCTGATGCCGGCAACCGGCGTGGTGTTCCCTTCGAAGAAGACGCGGAATTTGAAATTCTTGTAGGGATCGAAACGCTCTGCGTTTGCGCTGAACTGGGCCATGGCGCTGCCTCCTTAAGCTTGGATCTGGCCGGCGATCTGCTGCAGCTTGATCACCACGAATTCCGCCGGCTTCAGCGGTGCAAAGCCGACCACGATATTGACGATGCCTAGATTGATATCGGTTTGCGTCGTCGTCTCCTTGTCGCACTTGACGAAATACGCATCGCGCGGCGACTGTCCCTGGAACGCGCCCTGGCGGAACAGGTTGTGCATGAAAGCGCCGAGATTCAAACGGATCTGCGCCCACAGCGGTTCATCGTTCGGCTCGAACACCACCCACTGCGTGCCGCGGTACAAACTCTCCTCGATGAACAGCGCGGTGCGGCGCACCGGAATATATTTGTATTCATCGGCCAGAAGATCGGCCCCACGTGCGGTGCGGGCGCCCCACACCACCCGTCCGACCGCCGGGAAAGATCGCAGCGCATTCACGCCGAGCGGATTGACCATGCCGTTTTCTTCGTTGATCAGATTCAGCGCCAAGCCTTGCGCGCCGTTCAGCGCCGCATCGATGCCGGCCGGCGCCTTCCATACGCCGCGCCGGGTATCGGTGCGCGCCATCACACCGGCCACGATGCCGCACGGGACGAAGGTATCGAGCTGGCCGTCGCGCATCGGATCGGCCTGGATTACGCGCGGAAAGAATACCGCGGCGTTGCGCGCCATTTCGCCGGACAGGCCGAGATCGTCGGCAATTGATGAAGCGGTGACATCGCCCGCCTTCTTCCATTTGGTCGGCGGATCGACGATCAGCATCGCGCGCCGGTCGACGCAGTATTTGAGTGCCGTGGTGTATACCGCCTTCGCGGTATCGCCGTCGCGCGTGTCCGGAGGGATGCACAGCAGGTTGAACAAGTCGGTCTTCTTCAGAGCGAAGATGCCCTTGCCGGCGACCTGGTCGCCTTCGTACGCCGCCTGGTCGAGCGGCGCGCTGTCTTCGGCCTTGTCGTCCGGGTCCTTGACACCGGTCGACAAGGTATCTTCCTTCCAGATATCCTTGCCCGGGGTCACGTCGCCATGCTTGGGCGGCAGCGTGGTGCCCGGCATCGTCGCCGAGGACGCAACATGCAGCAGCGACGATTCGCTCGCCAGCACACGATCGGCGCGGCGCGGGCTTTCCTTGACGGTCAGGTTGAGAAAGGTTTCGGTGATGCCGGTTGCGGTATCGCGTACGGTCAGGTTGAACAGGTCGGCCGCAGCCAGGCCGTAGCGCGCGGCGACGTCGGCCGACACGTTGTAGTCGACCCGGGCGCGCAGCGTATTGCCCCATGACCCCGGCGAGGCGGCTTCCAGCGGCAGGTTGGTGAGTTTGATCGATGCATTGGCGTTGACGTTGTTGCCGGCTTTCTTTTTGTACAAGCGGACGATGACCGCTTTTGCACCGCCGTTCAGGTAAAAGTCACGGACCGAATAACCCAAGGGATAGTTTGGGTGCAGCTTGCCGAAGGTTCGTTCATAGTCGCCGAAATTATTGATGATCACCGGCTCTTCGGCCGGGCCCATCGGCGCGCTTCCGACAAAGGCAGTGATGGAGGTCGCCACGCCGGTGATGGTGCGCACACCACTCGGCAGTTCTTCAATGTATACCCCAGGGTAACTCAGTGTGACAGGCATGCTGCACTCCTTCTCGATAATGGCGACCGATGAATGACTACCGCCCTGAACTCCCCTGGAATTTCATTGTTAATTTGCTTGTAACTGAGTTGTTAAAATATTGGCAATGCCGGTCCGTTATTTTGTTTTTGCGCAAACATGCCCAATAAAACCCTGCGCGATTGCAGCGATTGAATTGCATGAGGCACATTGAATTCCGCCGCGACACGGAATGCGGCGTTTGGAATCGGGCGGGAAAGGATTTCGTTTCCCGGCGGCAGGAGGGATGAGGAAGAATTTACATCGGGGGAGAGTGCGGCCGGTACATTCATACGCAAACCGCTCTATGTAGCGGAAGTCAAAACCACATCACTCTTCGCGTTCGGCCTCTGCTTCCAGACCCAGCTTCGGCGCCGGTTGATAGCTCCCCAGCAGCGCAGCGCGGCTCACCGGCGTTTCCAGGCTGATGCGCCCCAGCGCACCGGTGCGGTAATCCTGCAGGAATGTATGCGCCGCCTTTTCAAGATCGAGGTCGCCGCCTTTCAAGCGTAAATTGCGGCGCTTGGCGACACCTTCGATCACGCTGACGCCATCGATGCCTTCCGTCGCAAAGCCATAGCGCGCCGCAATCAACTGCGGATAACGGGTTAACAGAACATCGGCAAGAAAGGTCGCCACTTCCTCTTCAATCAGCGCATTGCTGCCGATCGCATGGCTGGCCGCAAGCATCAGGCCGTCGCTCGGATGCTCGATCTTGGGCCACAGCATGCCGGGAGTATCGATCAACACCATGTTATTGCCAAGATACAAACGCTGCTGCATCTTGGTCACCGCCGGTTCATCACCGACCTTCGCGACTCTTTTCTTGAGCAAGGCATTCATCAAAGTCGACTTGCCGACGTTGGGAATGCCCATGATCATGATGCGTAGCGGCTTCAACGGCGTGCCGCGATGCGGCGCGATCTTGAGGCTCAATCCGGGAATTTTCGCAACGTCGGCCGGCTTCTTGCAACTGAGCGCGACCGCGTGCACGCCTTTTTGCTTGTTGTAGTGTTCCAGCCAGGTATGCGTGGCGACCGGATCGGCCAGATCGCTCTTGTTCAGAATTTTCAGGCACGGGCGCTGGCGAAACACGCGCAGCTGTTCGATCATCGGATTGCAACTTGCCTGCGGCAGCCGGGCGTCGAGTACTTCGATCACCATATCGGTCTTTTCCATGGCTTCCGCCGCCTTTTTGCGGGCGGCGTTCATGTGACCTGGGTACCATTGGATAGACATGCGTAACTTATTTTGCGGAATCAAGGCGCCATTTTACTCGCTAGCAGGCGCTTGCCGTTCCCGCGCGGCGGGAAATACCCCGAATTCAATCCAGGCTTGCCAAAGCCTTCACGTGGGCAACCACGCTACGCCCGAGCGCTGACAGGTTGTAACCGCCTTCCAGACAGCTGACGATCCGGCCGTGCGCATATTGTTTCGCAATCGCCATGATTTGCCGGGTAATCCACGCATAATCGCTTTCGACCAGCCCCAACTGTCCGATATCGTCTTCCGCATGAGCATCGAATCCGGCCGAGATGAAGATCATTTCCGGACGATGCGCATGCAGCGCCGGCAACCATTGTTCGGACACCAATTGGCGTATGGCATCGCCTTTGGTATAAGCCGGCACCGGTACATTGACTGCATTTCGATGGATGCGGGCATCACTTCCAACACCGGTATACGGATAAAAAGGATGCTGGAAAAAGCTCACCATCAGCACCCGCGGCTCATCGATAAATGCTTCCTCGGTACCGTTGCCGTGGTGCACATCGAAATCGACGATCGCCACGCGTTGCAAACCGTATACGTCGAGCGCGTGCCTGGCTGCGATCGCAACATTGTTGAACAGGCAAAATCCCATCGGTTCGGTTGGCCTGGCGTGGTGGCCGGGTGGGCGGATTGCGCAAAATGCATTGTCGAGATCTCCTGCAATCACCGCATCGGTTGCCGCGATCGCCGCGCCGGCCGCCTGCAGCGCCGCCCGCCAGCTATAGGCATTGAGCGACGTATCGCCATCCAGGGGATAGTAGCCCGCATGCCGTGCCGCGGCCGCACCGGGATCGTCGCCCGCCAACGCCAGCCTGGGTTTCGGTACGTTATCCCGGATCAATGCGATGGCGCCGGGGCTGTGAACCCGCGCAATTTCGGTCAGGTCGGCGGAAGTCGCTTCGCGGTAATCCAATAATCCGTCGATACGGCTTGCAATCAGTTGATCTTCAATCGCCTGCAGCCGTGCAGGCGATTCGGGATGCCACGATCCCATTTCGTGGCGTTTACAATCGGGATGGGTGTAAAAGCCGGTTTTCATGAGCTGGTGAAGCACGTCATTGGTGTTCTCGAATAGAATCCCACAAGTTTAGCGAAAAAAGAATGCGCATACTTCTTTCCCGCTGTCGGCGCGAATCCTTGCTGTTTGCGATTACTCAATTGTAGGTCAGAATGAGCGCGTCTCTATCGTTTCGTATCGCGTAAATCGCCAACACCTCGTACCAGGAAACCCATGTTCGAAAAAATCCATGCCGTCGCCAAACAAGTCAGTCAAATCATCGTCGGCAAAGATTTGCAGATCAGGCAATCGCTGGTGTGCCTGTTGTCGGGCGGTCATTTATTGATCGAGGATGTACCGGGCGTCGGGAAAACCACGCTGGCGCACGCGCTGGCTGTCTCGCTGGGATTGAAGTTCAACCGCATCCAGTTTACCAGCGACTTGCTGCCGGCCGACGTCGTGGGCATTTCGATATTCGACCGTGAGAAAAACGGATTTGCGTTTCACCCCGGCCCGATATTTACCCAGGTATTGCTGGCCGACGAGATCAACCGCGCAACGCCGAAAACCCAGTCCGCGTTGCTTGAAGCAATGGAAGAGCGCCAAGTCAGCGCCGATGGCGTCACACGCGACTTGCCGGCGCCTTTTTTTGTCATCGCGACACAAAACCCAACCCACCAGATCGGCACGTTCCAGCTTCCGGAGTCGCAGCTCGACCGGTTCCTGATGTGCATCTCGCTGGGATATCCGGATGCCACGGCGGAGCGCGCGCTCCTGCTGGGAGAAGATCGCCGCATCATGTTGCGCGAATTGCGCACCGCCATGCAGCCGGTTGAGCTGGACACGGCGCAAGCCGCGCTCAAACAGATACACACCTCCAGCGCATTGATTGATTATGTACAGGCGCTGGCGCAAGCGTCACGGCAGAATGGCATGTTCGCCGAAGGCATGAGCCCGCGCGCGGCGATTGCCTTGCTGCAGGCATCGCGCGCATGGGCTGCGATGGAGGGCCGCAACCATGTGATTCCGGAAGATGTGCAGGCGGTATTGGTTCCGGTCACAGCCCACCGGCTGCGCCCGATAAAGTCGACCGGCGGCGCCGCATTGGGAAGCCGCGACCTGGTGCTGCAGCTCATGAAATCCGTCGGCGTCTGAGCACTGATTCATGCTTCGGACGCTGCAAAACGCTTTTATCAAAGCCACCAACAAGTGGCTATTCCAGCTGCGCGGCGCGGAGCCGGGCGAAGCGTTCCTCAACCAGCGCCGGGTATTCATTGTCCCGACCAAACCGGGACTAGGCCTGGGGGTAATGCTGGTCGTGCTGTTCATCGGCTCGGTCAATTACAGTCTGGGCCTGGGCTTTGCCCTCACCTTCCTGATCGCCGGCTGCGGGGTGATCGACATGCATCTTACCTTTCGCAACCTGGCCCACCTGTACCTGGCGGCCGGCCGCGCGCCCGCGGTGTTTGCCGGCGAAGAAGCGCAATTCGAACTGCACCTGATCAACCGCCGCAAACACGACCGCTACGCGATCTGGCTGGGATTCATCGGAGAAGGCTTACCCGATCTGGCACAGGCGGCAGACGTTCCCGGGCACGGGACGTGCCGGATCGTGTTGAGCGCACCGGCACGGCAGCGAGGCCGGCTGCAGGCACCCAGAGTCCGATTGCAGACACGTTTCCCGCTCGGCCTGTTGCGCGCCTGGAGTTACTGGCAGCCGGATGCAAAAGCCCTGGTCTATCCGCGTCCGGAAAACAATGCCCCGCCGCTGCCCGCCATCAGCGAGATACAGGAAGACGGACAGGGCAGCGCCGGACATGACGATTTTGCCGGCATCCGCGCTTATCAGGCGGGCGATTCCATGAAGCGGCTCGCCTGGCGACAGATCGCCAGGCTCGGCACCGAGGCGGGTGGAACGCTGGTCAGCAAACACTTCGAAGGCGGCGCAGCAAGTGAGCTGCAACTGGATTTTTCCCGGCTCCCGCACGGCATGGATCTCGAATCGAAGCTATCGCGATTGACCAGTTGGGTAGTCGAAGCCGAAATGCGCGGCTTGCCTTACGCATTCCGGCTCGCCCATATTAACTTTCCCGCGGCACTCGGCCCCGCGCATCAGGAAGCGTGCCTGCAGGCGCTTGCGTTATACGAGGGCGCCTGATGAAAATGCGCTCCGCACCGTCCGCCTCCACCGCATTCCTGCAGCGCGCGATGCGCCCGATGTCGCGCGACAAGGCCGACACGCTTCTACTGCTTGCGGCATGCGTGATGGTGCTCGCGCCGCATGTTACGCATTTGCCGATATGGGCCACGACGGTCTGCGCGGCGTTGCTGCTGTGGCGCACCTGGATCACTTTTCGAGGCAACCGGATGCCATCGAGATGGATACTGCTGCCGATTTCCATCCTCGCGATGGGCGGCGTCTATTGGACCTACAAGACGTTTTTCGGTCAGGAAGCAGGTGTGACCATGCTCGTGCTGCTGCTTGCATTCAAGCTGCTTGAGATGCGGGCCAAGCGCGATCTGTTCGTGATCGTGTTCCTGAGCTTCTTCCTGATGCTCGCGAGCTTTTTCTATTCGCAGTCGATCCTCGCCGCGGCCATGATGGTCGCGGCGGTCGTGTTGATGTTGACTGCACAATTGTCATTTCAATATACCGGAACAGCGCCGCCATTGAAGCGCCGTCTCGCGCTCGGAACGCTGATCGTCGCGCTTGCGATTCCGCTCACGCTGGTTTTGTTCCTCCTTTTCCCGCGCATCCAGGGCCCGTTATGGGGCTTGCCCGGCGATGCGCAATCGGCGCGCAGCGGACTATCGGACAGTATGTCGCCGGGCAATATCTCGGAGCTTGCACTATCGGGCGAAATCGCGTTTCGCGCGAAATTCATTGATAAACCGCCGCCGAACGCCAACTTATATTGGCGCGGACCGGTGTTTGGCGCTTACGACGGCCGCACCTGGACGCCGTTGCAAGCCCGCATGAATTTCACCGGACCGGTCGCCATTGCACCGCGCGGCGAACCAATCCGTTACCAAGTCACACTTGAACCCAACGGACGCCGCGCGCTGCTTGCGCTGGAGATGCCGCTGACCGCGCCGCAAGTGACCGACAATCCGTCGCGTCTTTCCGTGGAACTGCAAATATTGACAAGAAAGCCAATCGGCCAACGCATACGCTACGACGCGGAATCCTATGTTGAATATGAATTGCAACCTAACGCATCCGATGCGGTCCTACGCGAATGGCTTGAACTGCCGCGCGGATACAATCCGCAAACACTTGAATTGGCAGGCCGGCTAAGGTCTCATCTGCGTGGCGATACGGAAGCAGTCGATGCAATTCTCAAATACTTCAGGCAGGAAAAATTCAGTTATACATTGGAGCCTCCGCTGCTCGGGCAACATGCGGTCGATGATTTTCTATTCTCGACCCGGGCCGGATTTTGCGAACACTATGCGAGCGCCTTTGTGGTGTTGATGCGCGCGCTCGGCGTTCCGGCGCGGGTAGTGACAGGCTATCAAGGCGGCGAAATCAATACCGTGGACGGGTTCATGACCGTGCGCCAGTCCGATGCGCATGCATGGGCCGAGGTCTGGCTGAAAAATCGCGGCTGGACCCGGGTCGATCCGACTGCGGCAGTTGCGCCGGAACGCGTCGAACGAAACCTGGCCGGTGCAATTCCACCCCGGCTGTTTGGCGGATTGATCACTTTGGATCGCACGCCAGGCGCCTGGATGAAAGCACTGCGCGAATTGCGGCACAACTGGGATGCAGTGACAAACTCATGGAATCAATGGGTGCTGAATTACACGCCTGACCGGCAAAGAAGTCTGATACAGTCACTCGGCTTCGACAATGTGGATTGGCGCACGCTGACCGGCCTGATGTTCGGATTAGGCGCCATCGTGACGGCGGTGGTGGCGTTGCCTTTGACGAGGAATCGTCAAAAACTCAATCCAGTGGACAGGCTGTACCAGGCTTTGTGCCGGCAAATGGCGCGGCGTGGCTGCGCACCCGCCAAACACGAAGGCCCGCGCGCCTATGCAATGCGCCTGACATCGGCATCGTCACCGCTCAACCCGGTTCAGAAAACCGCCGCGGCGCGTTTTCTGGAACTCTATGAATCAATCCGATATGGCTCGCCCGACACCAGCAAGGCTGCGCAGAAAAATTCTTCTGCGCTTGTTTCCCGACTCCAGTCGCTTTTAGCAGAATCCAAATAAATGCATTTTTCAATTTTTTCCAAATTCGCTGTCAGCTTATCGGCGCTATCGATTTTTGTTGCCGTCATCGGCGACGCGAATGCTGCTTCACTCAAAAAACCTGCTGTGCAGGTGCGCAAAGTGTCGCTGCAACAGCAAGATGCCGGCGAATTCGCCAACTTCGCACAATGGAAGGAGGTCAGCGACTTCCTGGATCAGATGGCGGCCAAGCATGAATTCGACCGTACCGAACTGGAAGCAACACTCGGAAAAGTGCAATACGTGGATCGAGCGATTCAATTGATGAAGCCGGCGCCGCCCGGACGGCCGAAAAACTGGCAAGCATACCGCGCCCGTTTCATCGATCCGGTTCGTATCGCGGCCGGCGTGGCTTTTTGGGATGAGCACGCGGACGCGCTGGCACGCGCCGAAACGCAATTCGGCGTACCTGCCGACATTATTGTCGGCATCATCGGCGTCGAAACGGTGTATGGCCGCAACACAGGCAATTTCCGCGTGATGGACGCCGTGACCACACTTGCGTTCGCCTATCCTGACACACCGAATCGGTCGGCGCGCATGCGCTATTTCCGCGGCGAGCTGGAAAATACGCTGCTGTTTGCTCGGGAGTCGGCAATCGATCCGTTTTCACTGCTCGGCTCCTATGCCGGCGCGATCGGCTGGCCGCAGTTCATGCCAGGCAGCATTCGCCGCTTTGCAGTCGATTTCAACAACGACGGCAAGATCGATTTACGCGATTCTCCGGTGGATGCGATCGGCAGCGTTGCGAACTTTCTGGTACAGCATGGATGGAAGTCCGGCGAACCGACGGCGTTTCCCGTATCGGTCGCGGCCGACAGCAACATCTGGGAAGCATTCATCGGCCAAGGATTGGAAGCCAAATTTACGCTCGAAGAATTGAAGGCAGCAGGCGTCTCCCCCGCAATGGAGCTCCCGTCCGATATGCCGTACGGTCTGGTCGACCTGCAAAACGGCCTGGAGCCGACGGAATACTGGCTCGGCACGAACAACTTTTTCGCGATCACCAAATACAATCGCAGTTTTTTTTACGCAATGTCGGTCATTGATCTTGGTCGCGCAGTCAGGACTGCGCGCAGCCGTTAGCGCTGGTATTCCGTTGGCGCCTTCAGCAGCGTCAGATCAAGCTGGACGGTTTCGCCATCGCCGGTCAACCAAGTCTGTCCGTCCTGGATCGTGCATTGCAGCTGCATGCTGCGCTGTGCCAACTTGGCCAAAGCCAGGCTGATCGCCGAAGGCAAATTGATCACCGTCAAATTCCTGGCACGCTCTACCCTGTTGCTGATCTGGCTCCACCAAATACTGCTGTTGCTGCTATAGCTATAGACAATAACCTGTGCGGCGCGGCCACAGGCCTTAAGGATGCGCTTTTCATCGGGCTGGCCGACTTCTATCCAGAGGTCGATGGCGCCGGTCAAATCTTTTTTCCAAAGATCGGGTTCATCCACATCACTCAGTCCTTTGCCGAAATTCAAGGCTGGATCGGCGTGCCGCACAAAAGCCAGTAACCGGACCATCATCCTTTCGTCGGTTTCCGACGGATGGCGCGCAATAGTCAGCGCATGATCCTGATAATAGTGACGATCCATGTCCGCGATTTGCAGCTCGGCTTTGAAAATGGTTGCCTTGATGGCCATATTGACTCGTGGTGTTGATTGATTTTTGGGGCAATGCATCGGGATGCCGAAGGATATCCGATTTACCCGCTCAGTACTGCAATTCGAATATGCATATCTTTGAATTCGCGCGCACAATTACCCTGATGGCGTGCCTTAAAGCCAATTTATAACCCCGATTTTTTTAAACGGTAACGCACTAATGAGCCCAGTTCAAACCATCGATGAAATGAAGGTCATTGCGGAAACCCAAGCCTGGCTTGTCCATGCCGTGATCGGCTTGAACCTGTGTCCGTTTGCCAAAGCGGTCTATGTAAAAAACCAGATCCGGTATGCCGTCAGCGATGCCAAGACAGCTGAAGAATTATGCACTGCACTCATTTCAGAACTGGAAATTCTGCGCGACGCCGACCCGGCAACGCTGGATACAAGCTTGCTGATTCATCCGCAAGCATTGACTGATTTCCTGGACTATAACGATTTCCTGGACGTTGCCGATACGGTCGTCGAGAAGCTGGGATTGACGGGGAAATTTCAAATTGCCAGTTTCCATCCGCATTACCAATTTGCCGGGACAGAACCGGACGATATCGATAATTGCACCAACCGTTCACCTTATCCAATACTTCACTTGTTGCGCGAAGCAAGTATCGATGCTGCAGTAGCCGCGTTCCCGGAAGCTTCAGAGATTTTTGAAAAAAATATCGCGACCCTGCGTCGTCTGGGCAATGCAGGCTGGGACCACCTTTGTGATCGAATAAGGGCGGCAGATCCGTTATCAGGCGTGCCCATTGAGAAACCGTAGCCGCTCTGCGTCGAATCAATCCACTGCAATTTTTCCCTGCATGTATGCGCGATGCTTTATACAAGCATCGCAATTGTCTTTATATTTTTTATTAATTCGGCAATCGAAGAAACTTTTCCCGAACAATGTTATCGGAGAAGAAAATAAAGTATTTGCTTTATCAACCTTTTCCTCAATCTTCGGTGGTTGTGAATTATCAAAGTACTATTAGTTTGATTGGATAAGATAAGTTGATTCAATGCAAACCATGTATCGGCTCAGTACTTGACGCCAGCCAGAGAAGAAAATCCGAAGAATATTAAAATAATTGAATGCCGTTATAATTTGAATGGTTAACACAACAACATTTGCTCGAAAAGCATCTTTTTTATTGCCTTTTTGAAATTATGTTATAATATTGCCGTAATACAATATATTCTGATCAGTAGGTAATTTGCATCCTTGCACAAAACCTGTTTTCAGGAAATTGTGTTGTAACATCAAGTACAACAGACACTTTCGGGCAATGTCCTATAAACATATTTGCAACGTGGAATTATTGAGATTATGACTACTCAGCTAGAGAATACGAGCAGTAACCGACTGGCCGATCAAGTTGCATATGATCCAAACAACTTGCTGGATTCGTTGATTGAGAAGCTGCATTTGAAAAATGATGCAGCCTTGTCCCGTGCGCTTGAAGTGGCGCCGCCGGTGATCAGTAAAATCCGTCATCGCAGGCTGCCTGTGGGTGCGTCGTTGTTGATTCGGATGCACGAGGTAAGTGATCTGAGCATTCGCGATTTGCGTATCCTGATGGGTGATCGCCGTGACAAATTCCGTATCAGCGACAAGCAATTCAAGCCGAAAGAAGCGGACTCGGACCAGCAGCAGTAATCCCTTCCCTGCGATCAGGCAGGGAAGACCCCTGTGGACAAGTAGCGGTCCCCACGATCGCATACGATAAAAACGATGGTTGCGTTCTCAGTGGTTTGAGAAATGCGCAAAGCGACTTCACACGCGCCTGCGGCGGAAATGCCGCAAAATATTCCTTCCTCCGCGGCCAATCGCCGCGCCATATGCTCTGATGCTGCTTGGCTTACCTGTTCAATCTGGTCCACTCTTGATTTGTCATAGATTTTCGGCAGATATTCTTCAGGCCACTTCCTGATTCCCGGAATCTGCGAACCCTCTTCCGGCTGCGCTCCGACAATTCGCACCTTCGGATTTTGTTCTTTCAGGTATTGCGATACCCCCATGATGGTGCCAGTGGTACCCATCGCGCTCACAAAGTGGGTAATCCGGCCATCGGTATCACGCCATATTTCGGGGCCGGTCGACTCGTAGTGCGATCGCGGATTATCCGGATTGGCAAATTGATCGAGAATAATGCCCTGCCCTTCCTTTTGCATTTGCTCGGCCAGATCCCGTGCGTACTCCATCCCGCCGTTTTTTGGCGTTAAGATAATTTGCGCGCCATACGCCGTCATGCTCTGGCGCCGTTCCAGGCTCAGGTTTTCAGGCATCAGCAGGATCATTTTGTAACCCCGCATGGAGGCCGCCATTGCGAGTGCAATGCCGGTATTGCCGCTGGTCGCCTCGATCAGCGTATCCCCGGGCTTGATCCGGCCGCGTTCTTCGGCGCCTTTCACCATGGCCAGCGCCGGCCGATCCTTTACCGATCCGGCCGGATTGTTGCCTTCCATCTTGCCGAGAATGACATTATTGCGGCGCACCGCATCGTCGCCCGGGATCCGCTTAAGCTGTACCAGCGGCGTATTTCCAACTGTATCTTCAATAGTTTGATAAGGCATGGTGTCTTCAAGGTGATGCGCTAAAAACACCATTTTAATCGTAGACGCCGTGGCATGTATAAGATCTGCATGACGGCTCATATGAAAAACCCCACGATCTGGACCGTGGGGTTTGAATTCAGCAACATGATTCTTTATTTCTTTGCTTCTTCTTTCTTCACATCTTTTTTGGAGCTTTGGTATCGCTCTTTGCGTCGCTCTTCGAATCTGCTTTAGCGCTCTTTGCTTCAAGCTTGGCGTCTTTTTTAGCGACCTTCGATGCCGCAGCCGGCGCATCCGGTTTTGCTTGACCGCTTACCGTCAAACCGGCCTGCGAAAGTTTTGCCGAACTTTTCCCGCCGATGCCTTTCACGCGATTTTCAAAATCATCCCAGCTCTTGAAGTCGCCGCCTTTTTTACGTTCATCCAAAATCGCTTTGGAAGTCTTGGGACCGATGCCTTTAATGCCGTCAAGCGCCGCCTGGTCCGCTTTGTTGACATCGACCTGAGCAAAAGCAAAGCCGATGGTCGCAACAAAAACAGCAATACCTGATATTAGTCGTTTAAACATTTCAGTATCTCTCCGATAAGTTTGTGTGGACATGTCAACCCAGAACATGAAGTATGCTCTCGGAAGACTTGGCATTTATACAACATTTTTCAGGCGTCAGGCAAATTATTTGCAATACGGCATGGTCAGGTCCACGCCGTATTGCGTATCGGTCAAGGTCTTAATTCATTACATTGAGCTCTTCGGTACGCCGTGGCGGATAGGTTTCCCATTGGCTGCAACCAGGACACTGCCAATAAAACTGCCGTGCCTTGAATCCGCAATGGCCACACTGATAACGCGCCAGCTTTTGCGCGTAGCCATGCACGAGATTCTTCACCAGGGATAATTCCGGCCGGACTTCAGGCATCGCATTCAACAGGCGCGCCTCAAGCAATTTATCCAGCCCCAATAAAGTCGGCGTGCGACGCAGCTCATCGCTCACCAGCTGGTTCGCCGCTTCGACACCATTCAGTTCAAGCGTCGCCTTGAACACCACCTCGATCAAATCGATGGAAGATGCGTCAGCCAGATAGCTCCTCAACAAATTTGCGCCTTCCTGCGGACGCCCTACGGTCCGATAACCGTCCATGAGCCGCTGCGCAACCAACGCAACGTGCGGAACACTCTGATGCTCCACTCTGCGCCATGTCAGCAAGGCGGTTTCCGTATCACCCTTGGCCAGGTAGGCATCGCCCATCAACATGGTGGCGCGGACGTTCTTGCGATCGGCAGCCAGGGCCTTCTCCAGCATGTCCATTGCCGCATCGGGATGCGTGTGAACCAGTTCGTCCTGCGCCAGTTCGCAATAAAACTGCGCTATTTCCTTTTGGCGGCTGCCGGCGCCGGACTCCTGCAATGCTTTTGCCGCCTCGATCGCACGTGTCCATTCTTTTTCGCGCTGATAGATTTCCAGAAGCGCTCTGCGCGCCTGAGCGCTGTGCGGGGTATCTACCAGCTTGTTGAATGCCTCTTCTGCACGGTCAAGCAGTCCGGCCTTCAAGTAGTCCTGGCCCAACTCATACTGCGCATGGATCTGGTACTCCAGGGGCATATCCGGACGTGCCAGCAGATTCTGGTGAATCCGGATCGCCCGCTCCGTTTCACCGCGCCGACGAAACAGATTTCCCAGCGCGAAATGCAACTCGACCGTTTCGGGATCAAGCTTTACTACCTCGATAAAAGCGTCGATTGCCTTATCGGGTTGCTCGTTCAATAAAAAATTCAAGCCTTTGAAATAACTGCTGGGCAGACTGCGCGATTCGGAAATGAGTTGCTTGATATCGACACGCGCGGCAATCCATCCGAGGCTGAAAAATATCGGGATGCCAAGCAACCACCAGGTTTCAAATTCCATGCGGGGCTTTTTTATAGATTAATCGCGACGCGGCAAGATAGTCGCAATCAGGGGTTGACAACGCTATCCGGTTGCGGCGGCTGCATGCGGGCAAGTTGCTGCGCCTCGCTGTCTTTTTGCAGTACGACGATGGTCTTCTTGTGTTTCGATACGTCACGGTGGTAACGCAAAACGGTCGGCGTCATTGCCAGGACACCCAGGGCCGCACCGGCTGCGAAAAATCCGAGCAACAGAAGAACCAATGGTCCACGGATCTCATAACCCAAAAAGAACTGCAGCGCGACTTCCTGTGTGTTCTTTAGCGCGAAGCCGAAAAAAATGACGAACAAAATGGCTGCAACAATTCTGAATATGATCTTCATGGTGCCGATTCCTTATGGTGCCTTGCTGGTCCAGGCATGGTCGAACGATACTGAAAACAATCGAAATTGTACGTGAAACGAAAGTTCAGTGAAGGCTAACTTGCGCAGCAAGTTAAGCAGCCGCAGCAGCGGCCGAAACTAAAAAAAACGGCATCCGAAGATGCCGTTCTTATTTCACTGCAAACGACTCAGTCTTCCTTGATCGGTTGCCCGACCATGGCGTCCACCCGTTCACGCAATTCCTTGCCTGGCTTGAAATGAGGTACCCGCTTTTCAGGCACCATCACCTTGTCACCCGACTTCGGATTACGCCCGATACGCGGCGGCCGGCTATTCAGCGCAAAACTGCCGAAGCCCCGAATCTCGATGCGCTGGCCGGTTGCCAAAGCATCCGCCATCGCATCGAGAATGGTTTTGACCGCATAATCCGCATCCTTTGCAACCAGCTGCGGATAACGCTCAGCCAAACGGGCAATCAATTCCGACTTTGTCATGTACGTACTTGGCGCTTAGCTCTTGTTGTCGAGCTTTGCTTTCAACAACGCACCCAGGCTGGTGGTACCGGAAGCGGCATTGGAGTCCGAAGACATCTTTTGCATGGCTTCCTGGGTCTCGACCGAATCCTTTGCCTTGATGGACAATTGAATGCCGCGCGCCTTGCGATCGATGTTGAGAACCATCGCTTCGACCTTGTCGCCCACTTTCAGATGGGTTCCGGCATCTTCAACGCGATCACGCGAGATTTCCGAAGCACGCAGGTAGCCTTCGACTTCTTCCGACAACTGGATCACTGCGCCTTTCGGCTCGACCGATTTCACCGTACCGGTAACCAGCGAACCCTTGTCGTTCATTGCCGCGAAATTGTTGAACGGGTCGCCTTCCAGTTGCTTGACGCCCAGCGAAACACGCTCGCGCTCGACATCGATTGCCAAAACAACGGCTTCCAGCTCATCGCCTTTCTTGAAACGGCGAACAGCTTCTTCACCGGTCTCGGTCCAGGACAGGTCGGACAAGTGAACCAGGCCGTCGATATTGCCGGCCAAGCCAATGAACACACCAAAGTCGGTGATCGACTTGATTGCGCCGCTGACCTTGTCGCCCTTCTTGTGCGTGAGAGCAAAGTCATCCCATGGATTGGCTTTGCACTGCTTCATGCCGAGACTGATGCGGCGACGCTCTTCGTCGATCTCCAACACCATGACTTCAACTTCATCGCCCAGCTGGACAACTTTGTTCGGCGCCACGTTCTTGTTGGTCCAGTCCATCTCGGACACGTGAACCAGGCCTTCGATACCTTGCTCGACTTCCACGAATGCGCCGTAGTCGGTCAGGTTGGTAACCTTGCCGAACAAACGGGTGCCCTGCGGATAACGACGGGACAGACCGGTCCATGGATCGTCGCCCAACTGCTTGACGCCCAGCGAAACGCGATTTTTCTCTTGATCGTACTTGAGGACCTTGGCAGTGATTTCCTGGCCGACGGTGAGCACTTCCGAAGGATGACGCACACGACGCCATGCGAGATCGGTGATGTGCAGCAAGCCATCGATGCCGCCGAGGTCGACGAATGCGCCGTAGTCGGTGATGTTCTTGACCACGCCGGTGACGACGGTGCCTTCTTTCAGGGTTTCCATCAGCTTCTGACGCTCTTCGCCCATCGATGCTTCGATGACAGCACGGCGCGACAGCACCACGTTGTTGCGCTTGCGATCCAGCTTGATGACCTTGAATTCGAGTGTCTTGCCTTCGAACGGCGTGGTGTCCTTGACCGGACGGGTATCGACCAGCGAACCGGGAAGGAACGCGCGAATACCGTTGGTCAGGACGGTCAATCCGCCTTTTACTTTACCGTTGACGGTACCGATAACAATCTCGCCGGACTCCATCGCTTTTTCAAGCGAGAGCCACGAGGCCAGACGTTTGGCTTTGTCGCGCGACAGAATCGTATCGCCAAAACCGTTTTCCAAAGACTCGATTGCAACGGAAATAAAATCTCCGACGGTGACTTCGAGTTCACCATTGTCATTCTTGAATTCTTCGATCGGTATGAACGCTTCGGACTTGAGTCCTGCGTTGACGATCACGAAATTGTGGTCGAGGCGGACGACTTCAGCGGAAATAACTTCGCCGGATCGCATGTCTTGACGCGACAGCGATTCCTCAAACAGTGCGGCAAAACTTTCCATACCAGGAGCAGATTCAGGGGAGGTAGCAACAGTTGACATAAGTTTGAACAGGTTAGCCAATTCTGGTCGCGGGTTTGCGCCAAATATTGGGTTAGGGTTTATCAACACCCGACATGACCTTGCGTCCGGTCGGGCACCAATGGGACTGCAAAATTCACACTACTTTTTTAAAGCGGCATACCACTGCAGGACTTGTTCGACCGCCTGGTCGGCAGTCATGTCCGACGTATCCAGCAAATATGCATCTTCCGCGGGCTTGAGCGGCGCAACTGCCCGGTTAACATCTCGCGCATCACGCTCGGCCAAATCCTTCAGAAGGTCGTGCATATTAGCAGAAAAACCCTTCTCAATCAATTGCTTATAACGTCTTTGCGCACGCGCCGCGACACTTGCAGTGAGGAATACTTTCAAGTCGGCTTGCGGAAAAATAACGGTCCCCATGTCCCTGCCGTCAGCCACCAGACCAGGCAGCTTACGAAACCGCAATTGCAATTCGGATAATGCCTGTCTTACCGTCGGCAAGGCCGCGATCCGGGATGCTGCATTGCCGACTTCTTCGGCACGCAAGGCATTGCTTACATCTTCTTCGGCAAGCAATATTTTTTCACCGTCGAAAGTGCACGGAAGCTTACCGGCCAAGTCGGCAAGCGCATCCTCATCGGACAAGGGTGTATTTCGCCGCAATGCGGACAAGGCGACCAGCCGATACAAGGCTCCGGAGTCCAGATAGTGAAACCCAAGCGTTTTCGCAACCCGTTGCGCAACGGTGCCTTTGCCGGACGCGGTAGGACCGTCAATTGCAATCACGGGAATATCGGATGATGTCATGGTAAGAATAATGTGTGGAAAAGGGGCAAGATACCTGTCCGCTCCAATTGAATGACAAGCAAGTCAGACGTTAAACGAACAAGTATAGATTCGGAATGCGGGATTGTGCTCAGAACAGATCGCCTTGCGTAATTTTCGCAAAGGCATCGAAATAATCCGGAAAGGTCTTGGCGACGCATTGCGGATCGTTGATCCGAATCTTGTTGCCCCTAAGACCGGCGCCGTCAAGCGATGCGAGTGAAAAACACATCGCCATCCGGTGATCGTCGTAAGTATCGATGGAGGCGGCCTGTATCTGCGCCGGCGGCGTCACTCGCAGATAGTCGGCGCCTTCCTCGACGACGGCACCGAGTTTTCGCAATTCGGTTGCCATTGCCGCGATCCGGTCTGTCTCCTTGACACGCCAGCTCGCTATATTGCGCAGCATACTCGGGCCATCCGCATACAGCGCCGCCACGGCAATGGTCATTGCCGCATCAGGGATATGATTGAAATCGGCATCGATTGCTTTCAACACACCATTCGATTTTGCCTCGATCCAATTTTCACCCATGGTGACGGTTGCGCCCATTTGCCGCAACGCTTCGACAAAATGCACATCGCCCTGGATGCTGTCCTGCCCGACGCCTTCAACCCGCACAGGTCCCTTGGCGATCGCACCCGCCGCAAGAAAATAGGATGCGGACGAAGCGTCGCCTTCAACATGAATAACATTCGGGCTTGCATACCGTTGACCAGGCTGCATCGTGAACGATTGCCAACCGTCGCGCTCAACAGTGACACCGAAACGCTGCATCAGGTTCAAGGTTATTTCAATGTACGGCTTGGAAATCAAATCACCCACGACCTCAATCGTGACCGGATGCGCCTTCGCCATCAAGGGTGAGACCATCAATAGCGCCGTCAGGAATTGGCTTGACACGTTGCCGCGCACTTGCATGCGCTGCGCAGTAATATTGCCGCGCTGAATATGCAACGGCGGATATCCCGCGACACCGGTATATTCAATTCGCGCGCCGATCGCATTCAGTGCATCGACCAGATCGCCGATCGGCCGCTCATGCATGCGCGACACGCCATGCAGCGTATAGTCTCCGCCCATCACTGCCAAGGCCGCGGTCAATGGACGAATCGCGGTACCGGCATTGCCCATGAACAGGTCCGCATGGTGCACCGGGAAAACGCCCCGCGCGCCATGCACGATATAGTTCTGCATGTCCTCAACCTGCTCCCATTTGACGCCCAGCTTTTGCAATGCCATCAGCATCACATGCGTGTCGTCCGATGCGAGCAAGTCCATGATTTGCGTTGTGCCACCCGCCAGTGCGGCGAGCAGCAGCGTGCGATTGGAAATGCTTTTGGAGCCGGGCAAACGCACCGTGCCATGAGCATGCATCGCGGGCTGCAGGTAAAGAAAATGTGGGTAATGTTTCATCAGTCGCCGCCTTGCTTGTTTTGCTCTTCAGCGGCTTCTATCGCACGCATCCAGTTTTGCCGCGCGTGTTGCGCATTGAAATAAATTTCTTCGATCGCGGGACCGTTCCCCGCTGCAAGCATTCCGCGCAATTGCGACAATTGCGCCATATAGGAATCCAGCTCAGCCAATACCGCTGCTTGATTGGCCAATGTAATGTCGCGCCACATTTCCGGCGAAGAGCCGGCAATTCGCGTGAAATCGCGGAAGCCGCTGGCTGCATATTGAAACAGCAAGTCGGCATGCGGCTTTTTGGCAATATCGTCGACCAGCGCATAGGCCAGCAAATGCGGCAGATGACTGACCGCGGCAAATACGCAATCGTGTTTTTCGGCCGTCAGATGATGAATGACGGCGCCGCATTTCTGCCACGCATTCACTACCTTCGCGATATCACGATCAGTATTTTCAGGCAAGGCTGCAAGCACTACTTTTTTGCCGACATACAAGTCATCAATTGCGGCATCCGGCCCATTCAATTCGCGTCCCGCGATAGGATGGCCCGGTACGAATTGCGCGATCTTTCCGCCCAGCGCCCTGCGTGCCGCGGCAACCACATCGGTCTTGGTGCTGCCCGCGTCGGTGACCACCGTTCCTGGCTTCAAGTAAGGCGCAATCGCCGTCAGTATCGCTTCAGTCTGCGCCACAGGCGCAGCGATCAACACCAGGTCGGTATCTTGCAAAGAAAATTCTATTGATGTACTCGCCACGTCGATGATGCCGAGTTCCCTGGCGCGTGCAAGGGAAGCCGCAGTGCGTCCGATGCCGACGATCTGCTCGACCGCACGCGCTTTTCTGAGCGCCAGCGCAAATGAGCCGCCGATCAGCCCGACACCGAAAATCGCGATTTTTTTAAACACGGAACAGGCTTAGATAGGTTGATTAAGAATTCGGGAAATACAATATTTCATACCAGCACTTTACGCAATGCTTGAATAAATGCTGCATTTTCTTCAGGCAAGCCAATCGATATGCGCAGCCATTGCGGCAAACCGTAGTTACCTACCGGGCGCACAATAATTCCCTGTTTCAATAATGCAAGGTTTACTCGCGCACCTGCGTCATCTTCATTGCCAACCTTGACCAGCACGAAGTTGCCGAATGACGGCACATACTCGAGAGCCATCGCGTTGAACGCTTGCGTCAACTGATGGTAGCCATCAGTATTCACTTGTGCGCTTTTCTGCAGAAATGCCGTATCGTTCAATGCAGCAATCGCGGCAGCCTGCGCCGGTGAATTCACGTTGAACGGCTGGCGTATGCGATTGAGCAAATCGGTAAGTGCCGGCTGCGCAATTCCGAAACCGACCCGCAATCCGGCCAGCCCATAAGCCTTGGACATGGTGCGCGACACCAGCAAATTCCGGTACTGCCTGACCCAGGCGATTGAATCGTACTGAAATTCCGGCGCCAGAAATTCGTTGTACGCCTCGTCGAGCACGACAACGATATCGGATGGCACCAGCTTCAGGAACGCCTCGATCTCCGCAGCCGGAATAAAGGTGCCGGTCGGATTATTCGGATTGGCAATGAAAATCAGTTTGGTGTCGGGCATGATTGCCCGCGCCATCGCCGCCAGGTCATGGCCATGATTTTCGGCCGGCACGACGATCGCGCGCGCGCCTACCGCTTGCGTTGCCAATGCATAGACCGCAAAAGAATATTGCGCATACACGACGGATTGGGTCGGCTGCACCAAAGCGTGCGCCGCCAGTTCCAGGATGTCGTTGCTTCCATTACCAAGGGTGATCCATTCGGACGGAATGCCGTATTTGGCGCTGATCGCGGCTTTCAGTTCAAACCCGTTCGAATCGGGATACCGGCCGATCTCGGTCATCGCCTTCAGCATTGCCTGCCTGGCGGACTCCGGCATTCCCAGCGGATTTTCATTGGACGCGAGCTTGATGATTTTCGCCTCATCCAGCCCGAATTCGCGCGCCACTTCCGAAATGGGTTTTCCGCCCTGGTAAGGGGCTATGGCGCGAATATAATCAGGCCCGAACTGGATCGACATAATGGATTCCACAAACTGGATTATCGGTAGATACGCCGCATGCATGCGAAATACGAGAATCGCTCGAATGACATGACGGTGAAATTACAAACTAAAAGGATAGGAACCGAGCAGCTTGAAAAAAGCCGCATTCTGTTTTAACTCATCCAGTGCATTGGCAACCTTTTCGTCTTTCGCGTGCCCCTCGACATCGACGTAGAAGTAATACTCCCAAGTGCCCATGCGCGCCGGGCGGGATTCGAACCGGGTCATTGATACACCATGTTTTGCCAAGGGCGCCAGCAGGTTGTAAACCGCGCCGGCCTTGTTCGGCACTGACAGCACCAGCGAGGTTTGGTCCTTGCCGCTCGGGGCCGTCTGCAATCGACCGATCACAGCGAATCGCGTGCGATTGTGCGGGTCGTCCTGAATATGCGCGTTGACGACCTGCAAATCATAATTTTGCCCGGCAATCTCGCCCGCGATCGCTGCAACGGCCTGGTCTTCGCCGGCGATCCGTGCCGCCTCTCCGTTGGATGCAACCGCTAGCCGTTCGATGTTTGGATAATGCTGATTCAACCAGGATTGGCATTGCGCCAAGGCCTGCGAATGCGCGCAGATGCGCGTGATGCCGTCCATGGAGCCAGTCTTGCTCATCAGACTGTGATGCACCGGCAACGACACCTCTCCGCTGATCAGCAAGCTGGTCTGCAGCAGCAGATCGAGGGTACGATTGATTGCACCTTCTGTCGAATTTTCCACCGGAACGACACCGAAATCCGCGGTTCCCGCTTCTGCCGCACGAAATACTTCGTCGATCGAAGCGCACGGCAAGCCTTCGACGGCGCGGCCGAATTGCTGATACACCGCCTGTTCGCTGAAGGTACCCGCCGGTCCCAGATACGCTACCGTGACGCGTTTTTCAAGGGCGCGGCAGGCAGACATGATTTCGCGAAAAACCGTTTGCACATCACCCGCCAGCAACGGGCCGGGATTGCGTTCAGCCACGGTGCGCAATACTTGCGCCTCGCGCTCCGGACGAAATACCGGCGCACTGGTTTCGGCCTTGACGTGGCCGACCTCTTGCGCGACACGTGCGCGGTGATTGAGCAAATCAAGAATTTGCTTGTCGATTGCGTCGATCTGATCGCGCAACGGCTTGAGTTTGTCATCCATCGTCATGATTACGCAGTCAGATCATTTGTTTCCGGTTGCAGGGGAAAATAGAATGGGGTAAACGTTCCGACACGGCGCATTATTCCTCCACGTTGCCATTTTCCTCATCAATCACATCGGATTCGACGATGCGCTGCAGCCCGCTCAGCTTGGTCCCATCCTCCACCGCAATCAGGGTGACGCCTTGCGTTGCGCGGCCCATTTCGCGGATTTCCGCCACACGCGTACGGATCAACACGCCGCCGGTCGTGATCAACATGATTTCGTCGCTCGGCTCCACCAGGGTAGCGGCGACCACCTTGCCGTTGCGCTCGCTGGTCTGGATCGCAATCATGCCCTTGGTGCCGCGTCCATGACGAGTGTATTCGGTAATCGGCGTGCGCTTGCCATAACCGTTTTCGGTGGCGGTCAATACCGATTGATGCTCGTTTTCCGCGACCAGCAATGCAATGACTTGCTGCCCTTCTTCCAGGTTCATGCCACGCACGCCGCGTGCGGTACGTCCCATCGGCCGCACATCGTTCTCGTCGAAGCGCACCGCTTTTCCACTGTCGGAAAACAGCATCACGTCATGCTTGCCATCGGTGAGTGCTGCTCCAATCAGGAAATCGCCTTCGTCGAGGTCGACAGCAATAATGCCGGCCTTGCGCGGATTGCTGAAATCGCTGAGAGGCGTCTTCTTGACGGTTCCCAAACTGGTCGACATGAAGATGTAATGATCTTCGGGGAACGTACGGTTTTCGCCGGAGAGCGGCAGCACGACGGTGATTTTCTCGCCATCCTGCAACGGGAACATATTGACGATCGGCTTGCCGCGCGAATTGCGTGAACCTTGCGGCACTTCCCATACTTTCAACCAATACAATCGTCCGCGATTGCTGAAGCACAGGATGTAATCGTGCGTATTGGCGATGAACAGCTGATCGATCCAGTCGTCTTCCTTGGTCGCCATCGCCTGCTTGCCGCGTCCGCCGCGTTTTTGCGCACGGTATTCGGACACCGGTTGCGATTTCATGTAACCGGTGTGCGACAGCGTCACCACCATGTCCTGCGGCGTAATCAAGTCTTCAGTGCCGAGATCGGTTGCGTTCAATTCGATCTGCGAGCGGCGCACATCTTTTGCCCCTTCGCCGTATTCATTTTTCGCCGCGGTCAGTTCGTCGGTGATGATAATTGTCACTCGCTCCGGCTTGGACAGGATGTCCAGCAGGTCGGCGATTTGCGCCATCACGTCCTTGTATTCATTGACGATCTTGTCCTGCTCCAGGCCGGTCAGTCGCTGCAGACGCATCTGCAGAATTTCTTGCGCCTGATCGTCGGACAACTTGTACAAACCATCGGTCTGGATACCGTAATGCTTGGGCAGATTTTCGGGACGGAATGCGTCGATTCCGCCAGAATTTTCCGCACCGGTACGGGCCAGCATTTCACGCACCATCGACGAATCCCAGGCACGCGCCATCAACTCCAATTTTGCGATCGGCGGCGTCGGCGCCGCCTTGATGATTGCAATAAAATCGTCGATATTGGCAAGCGCTACCGCCAAGCCTTCCAGCACATGACCGCGCTCGCGCGCCTTGCGCAATTCGAATATGGTACGGCGCGTGACGACTTCACGGCGGTGCGACAGGAAGCACTCCAGCATCTGCTTCAGGTTCAGCAGCTTCGGCTGCCCGTCGACCAGCGCCACCATGTTCATGCCGAAGGTGTCCTGCAACTGGGTCTGCTTGTACAGGTTGTTCAGCACCACTTCCGGCACTTCGCCGCGCTTCAATTCGATCACGACTCGCATGCCGGATTTATCGGACTCATCGCGAATGTCGGAAATGCCTTCCAGCTTTTTATCGCGCACCAGTTCGGCGATGCGCTCCAGCAGCGACTTCTTGTTGACCTGGTAAGGCAGTTCATCGACGATGATCGCGGTGCGGTGTTCCTTGCCGTATTCCTCGAAATGGGTTTTGGCGCGCATCACGACGCGGCCGCGGCCGGTGCGATAGCCGTCTCTTACGCCGGACACGCCATAGATGATTCCGGCAGTCGGAAAATCGGGCGCCGGAATAATTTCGATCAGCTCATCGATCGTGCAATCCCTGTTGCGCAATACATGCAGCGCACCATCGATCACTTCCGTGATGTTATGCGGCGGAATATTGGTCGCCATGCCGACTGCGATACCGGACGCACCGTTGATCAGCAGATTCGGAATCTTGGTAGGCAATACCGACGGCTCTCTTTCCTTGCCGTCGTAATTCGGTACGAAATCGACTGTGTCTTTTTCAATATCAGCCAGAATTTCGCTGGCGATCTTGTCCAGGCGGCACTCGGTATAACGCATCGCCGCGGCATTGTCGCCATCGACGGAACCAAAGTTGCCCTGGCCATCCACCAATGTATAACGCAGCGAAAAAGGCTGCGCCATGCGAACCAGCGTGTCGTAAATCGACTGGTCGCCATGCGGATGATACTTACCCATCGTTTCGCCGACCACGCGCGCGCATTTGACATACGGCCGGTTCCAGACATTGTTCATTTCATGCATTGCGAACAGCACGCGGCGATGCACCGGCTTCAAACCGTCCCGCACATCGGGCAATGCGCGACCTACGATCACGCTCATCGCGTAATCGAGGTAACTCTTGCGCATCTCTTCTTCAAGCGAAATCGGAATTGTTTCTTTGGCGAATTGATCCATTGGCAGGTCGTTGATTTTTGGAGTGAGGTTGACTACACACGGAAGCAGCTATACGACGTTTTCGCATGGCGCTTCAAAGTAGGAGATTTTAACATGCGAGAGGCCCTTACCATGGCTTTCGGAGCTCATTCGCATGCACGGCCGGACTCGACAAAAGTCGCGTTTTGATAAAAAAATATGTTTAAATGCGGTTTGAATTACCCACGCTCCGCTTTGTTTACACACTCAATCCGCGAAAATAACATGTTTATCAAACTGGCCATTGGCCTTGTCATAGGCTCGGCCGCCGTCGGCACGCTCGCTCAAACAATTACCGATATCCAGGCAAAAACCGGCGACAGCGCTTACGCACAGGATGGCAGAGGCGTCATTTTGCGCAATCCCTATGGATTATGCTGGCGAACCGGCTATTGGACAGGAGCCAACGCGGTAGCCGGATGCGATGGGCAACTGATTCCGCCCGTGGCAAAAATAACGGCACCCGAAGTTCCTGCACTGCCGCCCATCGCATCCACTCCCGCGCCAGTGGTCACTACCCCTGCGCCGATACGATGCAATTTCACGGTTACGCTGGTAAATGACCAAACCTTCGTATTCAACAAAGCGGTATTAGGCAATGCAGCGAAACGCCGTATCGATGCAGAAGTCTTGAACAAGCTGGCGACCTGCACCAGAATCGAAAGCGTCATGATTACTGGACATACCGACAGCATCGGGACGCAACAATATAATCAGAAGCTTTCGGAAAAACGCGCCGGCACGGTAGCCGCGTATTTAAAAAGCAAGGGCATCGCTTCGAACATCCAAGCCTTCGGTGCAGGGGAATCGCAACCGATCATGGACTGCGGCGATAGGGTTGGCCGAAAACAATTAGTTGAATGCCTGGCCCCGAATCGGCGTGTCGTCATCGAAGTCAAAGGCACATCGAATTAGATCGCCTGACTTTGCTTTATTACAAGACCACCAAGATCGAATAGTGTGAAAATCCCATCAGATTTATTAAATAAATAACCTGCTTAAAATAAATTTTATATAGCCGCTTAGCAAAAGCGCTTATTTGGAAGAAAAAACTATTTGCCGTTGCCTGTTGCATAAACCAGACAATCCCTTAAAAACGTGGTTTAGACGATTTAGCAATCTATTCTATATGGGCGACCCTGTGGCAAAATGGAGGTAAGTTACACTTATTGCATCTAGACAATCTTTTACGTGTGATGAGTTGAACCGCATGCTATTATCTGAACACTAACCATTTTTGATGTCGTTAATTTGTTGCGCAGTTAATCTGCGGATATCTCAACCGAGAGGAGAAACATGAATAAATTAGTAAAACTCGTCTTCGCTGCGACCGCAGTCGTTGCTTTTTCTGCATCTGCGCAGACAGCTGGAAGCATTCCGGCAAACAAACCTCATAGCGCATATGCGCAAGACGGTAGCGCTGCAGTAGTTCGCAGTGGAACCGGTCTTTGCTGGCGCACAGGTTACTGGACTCCGGCAGATGCAACCGTAGTCGGTTGTGACGGCGTAATCGCTCAAGCTGCTCCTGCTCCTGCTCCTGCGACACCAGCCCCGGCACCTGCCCCAACTCCGGCTCCTGCCGTCAAACCTGGTCCGGTTTCTGAAAAAGTCACGTTTGCTGCCGACACCTTCTTCGATTTCGACAAAGCTGTGTTGAAAGCAGACGGCAAAGCCAAGCTTGATGATTTGGCATCCAAGGTACAAGCTATTAACCTCGAAGTTATCATCGCCGTGGGCCATACTGACTCGATCGGTGCTGACTCCTACAACCAGAAGCTGTCGGTTCGCCGTGCTGAAGCCGTAAAAGCTTATCTGGTATCCAAAGGTGTTGAAGCCAATCGCGTCTACACCGAAGGCAAGGGCGAGAAGCAACCTGTTGCAGACAACAAGTCCGCTGCAGGCCGCGCTCAAAACCGTCGTGTTGAGATCGAAGTTGTCGGTACTCGTAGCCGATAATTGATCGCATCTGAATTAAAACCCCGCTTCGGCGGGGTTTTTTTATCTTTAAAAGTTTTCAGCAGGCGATCAAACAAGGCACGCCAGATATTTACAGCACCGACTCTCGGCAATCTGCCAGGATTCCAGCTATCATTTACCCCATGAATGCCGACCCCTTAGAGCTACAAAAATTCAGCGATCTTGCTCACCGCTGGTGGGACCCGACGTCCGAATTCCGCCCGTTGCATGAAATTAATCCATTGAGGCTCGAATGGATCAATGCGCATGTGCCGCTTGCCGGCAAAACCATAGTCGACATCGGATGCGGCGGTGGAATACTGGCTGAATCGATGGCGAAAAAAGGGGGGCGTGTTACTGGCATCGACCTCTCCGAAAAAGCACTGAAAGTAGCAGACCTCCACAGCCTGGAATCAGGCGTGCAAGTGCATTACGAAATGATTGCCGCCGAAGAATTGGCGGCGCGCGAACCGGCAGGCTATGACGTCGTGACCTGCATGGAAATGCTGGAACACGTGCCGGATCCCGCATCTATCGTGCGAGCTTGCGCCGCGCTGGTCAAACCTGGCGGGCATGTATTTTTCTCGACGCTGAACCGTAATCCGAAGTCATATCTGTTTGCCGTGATCGGTGCGGAGTACTTGCTGAACCTGCTGCCAAAAGGCACGCACGACTATGCAAAATTCATCACCCCCGCTGAGTTGGCGCAGCATATCCGGAATGCGGGATTGACCGTGAATACGCTAAAAGGCATGACTTATAATCCGCTCACGAAGATATATTCATTAAACCAGAATACCGATGTCAATTATCTGATCGCTTGTACTCGCTCGGCATAAAAGTGTATCTCGTAGATTACCGGCTGCCGGACAGTCCAGGGTCGGCAGACAGCCGAAGCACAAGATGAAATCTCCAATTTTTCTACCCTCGCCCCGCGCGATCCTGTTCGATCTTGACGGAACCTTGGCCGATACCGCGCCGGATTTGGCCGCGGCAGTAAACAAACTACAAATTGCACGAGCACTTGATCCGACGCCTTATGCATTGCTGCGACCGGTTGCATCAGCCGGTGCTCGCGGGCTGATCGGTGCCGCATTTGCTCTTGATCCAGGCGATGAAACCTACGAGGAATTGCGGAACGAGTTTCTCGATAATTACGCAGCAGAAATTGCGATTAAGAGTCAATTGTTTGACGGCATCTCGGCTTTGCTCAAGTGGTTGCCCCAACACAATCTACAGTGGGGCATCGTCACCAACAAGGCTGCCCGCTTCACAGACCTTTTGGTTCCGCAGATCGGATTGCAAAATGCAGGATGTGTTATTTCCGGTGATACAACCCCGCATTCGAAACCGCATCCTGCTCCCTTGCTGGAAGCGGCTCGACGTCTGAAGCTTTCGCCGGAGAGTTGTTGGTATGTTGGCGATGATCTGCGTGACATACAGGCAGGACAAGCGGCCGGCATGCCCACGATTGCAGCAGGATGGGGCTATTGCGGAAATGTCGAGCCAAGCGTGTGGGGTGCGGATGCATTGGTAGCTGCGCCTCTGGACTTGCTTGATCTGATTGACCGGCATAGGACGCTGAATTCAGCTGGGTTGATTGCGTCTGACTGAAGTCAATAAGCTTTTTCTGCAAGAAATAAAAAGAGAAGTTAAAGAATTGAATCGAAAACCGGCTCAACCTAGGTTGGCGTTCCGGAAAAAGCAAGCAACGACTGCAGTTTTCGATCCTGCTTGATGGTCGACATTCGAATTCCGGCATTGTGCCTTTCGGCCATGATCTGCGCGAAATCGACCAGCAGGCTCAATAGCCGCGGTGGTACTGTCCGGCCTTGTCGGACGGCGCGCAATGCAACGCCATGCAGCAAAGGCGCAAATCGTAAAAACAGTTCATCTTCGAGACTGACCAATGCCTCCACCGAGCCGGGTTGGCCTTGGCGCGCGCAGCGCCCAAAAAGCTGACGATCCACCCGGGCCGATTCGTGGAACTCAGTCAGAATGACATGCAAGCCCCCTTTTTCCATTACCTCCTTTGCCAACCGAATGTCGGTGCCGCGTCCCGCCATATTGGTTGCGATGGTGATTCGTCCCGGCTGACCCGCCTGGGCAACGGTTTCTGCCTCTCCCTTGTCCTGGCGTGCGTTTAAAACCGCATGCGCAATATCGCGCTCGTTAAAGTAGCCGCTGAGTCGTTCCGAAGCTTCCACGGAACGTGTGCCAATCAGTACCGCCTTTCCACCACGGCTCAACTCGACGGCGCGCTCGGCAACCGCTTGCCAACGTTCCGCATCGGTTAGCCAGCATCGGTTGGGCAGCCGCTTGCGCTTGCTCGGTACATGTGTCGGGATCTTGAATACCTCAAGGTCATAGATGCGCCGCAGCTCCGGCATCACTTCCTGAGCAGTTCCGGTCATCCCGCATAACAACAGATAGCGCCCAAGAAATCGCTGATAAGTCATGCGCGACAGGGTCTTGCGCTGGCCGCTGATTTCGCAATCTTCCTTGGCTTCGATCATCTGGTGCAGACCGCGCTCCCATGACCGGTCCTCCATCACGCGACCGGAAAATTCGTCGACAATCTGGATCTTCCCTTCGGCAATGATGTAGTGCTGGTCGCGTTGATAGCAATATAGCGCGGTCAACGCCTTTTCCAGCAATTCACGGCGCCACAGCGTGGATGTCCAGACGCCAGTCAGATCCGCCGTCAGTTCGCGCATGAATTGTTCGCCCGCTGCCTTGATCCATACTTCGCGATGCGCGGTAATGTCGAAATGCTCTCCGCGCACCAGACGCCCGGCCAGTTCGATGGCAGTGTGATACAGCTCGCCGCCATGTTCATCCGGAATGGTTTCCGAAATAATCAGCGGCGTGCGAGCCTCGTCGATCAGAATGCTGTCCGCTTCATCGACAATCGCGACATGCAGGCCGCGCAACAGCAGGTTGGGCTGCTGGCCCGCGCGATACAAACTGCGCAAGCGGTAATGCGTCGCCAGCGCGCCGCCGGTGGCTATCCGGTCTTTCAGATAATCGAAAACGATCTCCTTGTTGGAGACATACACGACTTCGGCCGCATATTCGGCGCGGCGCTGATCGGGAGACATGCCCTCCCCCACCACCCCGACCCGCAGCCCGAAAAAGCTAAACAGCGGCCCATTCTGTTCGGCATCTCGGCTGGCCAGATAATCATTGACTGTGATCACGTGCACCGCGGCGCCGGCTGCTGCAGCGGTACAAGCGGCCAGGGTCGCTACCAGCGTCTTACCTTCGCCTGTTTCCATCTCGGCGATCATGCCATGCAGCAGCGCCCAGCCACCGATCATCTGTACATCATGGTGCCGCATGCCGAGCGTGCGCCGCGATGCTTCGCGTACCACGGCAAACGCGCGCGCCAACAGCTTGTCGGTGAAGCCCTCCTGACGCATTGCGATGCAACTGATCCGCAAATCGGCGACCAACCCCGCGTCGTCAAGCACTTGCACCGACGGCTCGGCGGCATTGGCATCCGCAACGAACCTGCGCAGCCGCGCTTTGCGCGACTTCAATTGGGGCAGGCGTGCGATCAACGCTCGCAAATACTCCTCCATGATCGGCTCGCGCTGGTCTGCACGCTCCAGATAAACTCCATCCGAAAGGTTCAGCGCACGTCCCTTGATCAAGGCTCCGACATTAGACATGGAATCGACTCAGGAATAGTTGCCGCAGACGACGATGCCATTGGCTCAATAATGGCTCTCCGGCGTGATTGAATCTGACGAAGACACGGCCGCCGAATGCACTGGGAATGGCTTCGACCGGCAAACTGAGATCGACATAGAACACCCGCTCCAACGTTTTAAGGCCCTTGCTGTCGTTCGGATCGATTGGAATGAAGCCGCCGCCGTTCGGTCCGAGTGCTGCGGTCGGCAATTCTTCCAGTCCGCTTGGTACCTCGCGCAGCACCGATACCGGGTAGGTGCTGGGCACCGCATCGGCAAATCGCAGCTCCACGTTCTTGAGACCTTGGCGCACCAAACCGATGTTTTCCTGCAGGATGGCGACGCGCGCAATCAACTGCTTCCGGTCCAGCATGTAACCGAGCAATTCGCCTTGCTTGAAATATTGTCCGTTCATGTCTTGCTCATTCGAGACAGTCAGCACGCCATCGATCTGACTATAAACGGTCAGACGTGCGTAACGCTCGCTGATGCGTTCCAGTGAACGTTGTTCATGTTCGAGTTGTTGGCGGATGACATCGGCTTCCACCGGCCTCACGAATTGTTCAACGCCGTATCGTGCCTCCATCTCGGTCACCTTGGCGCGAGCCACCGCCAGTTCCGCTGCCAGCAGCGGATCCGCCATCTGGAGCAGCGGTGTTCCGCGGCGCACCTGCGATCCCGGCGTTGCCAGCCAGCGATCGAAGTACCCATTCACGCCGGCCCTTACCAATGCCTGATCGGGCAGCCACACGACACCTTCGGCCTGGGTCCGCAACGGCGCCGGCACCGCGCTGATGAACAGGAAAAACAGTGCGATGACTCCGATCGTCAACTTGACGGCACGCCCACGATGCCGATGCAATGTCGGGCTTTCCAGCAGGTGCTTGCCGGCCTTCCACAGCGGCATTACAAACAGACCGAAGGCGCTCCACATGGCAAGCAGCACACCAAAGATGAAAAACTCACCAGCGACAAAAATGATAATCGAGACCGTGATAAATACTTTGTAAAACCAGGATGTGATGTTGTAACCTGCCAGCCAGCGTTTTTCGGACGGTGTTTCGTCCACCGATTCGAGTTCGGTCGCGCCAAACAGATAGCGATCGGAAAGATAAGTCAGGTAGCGCGTCCCGCGCTGCCCGAGGTTGGGAATCTCGATCAAGTCGCACAGGATGTAATACCCGTCGTAGCGCAGCAATGGATTGCCGTTGACGACGATGGTGGAGACACCTGCGATCAGCATCACGTTGAATGCAATGGCGCGCACCGTACCTGGCTCAACCGACACCCAGACATACATCGCGATTGCGGCGACAAACAACTCGGCCAGCATGCCGGCGGCACCCACGATGACACGCTGACGCTTGGAGCGGAATGCTGAAGCAGCCGAGGCGTCGACGTACGGCACCGGTGCGAATATCAGGAACATGATCCCCATTTCATGAACTGAACCGCCCCACACCTTGGTTGCAAAACCATGGCCTAATTCATGCAATGCCTTCACGAGCGGAAATACCAGTATCAGGAGCACCAGATTGTCGGTCGCCAGCACCCGATCCGAAAGATTTTCGGTCAACTCGGTCCAGTTCAATCCGGCCAGCACCAACGCCGGCAGCACCATGGCAAACCAGAGCAGCGCACCACGCCGGTCAAATATCCAGGCTAGGCGGCCGACCCAGTAAGTCAGAAAAGCATCCGGGTTGATCAGCGGTATGCGCAGGCTCATCGGATTGGTGAGCCATTGTTTCCATTTCTGTTTGCGCTTCTTGTTATAGCGTTCGAACAATTCCGCGGCATCCGGCGTCACGTCGCAATGCAGCAGATCGTTCGAATGGAGCTGCATCATCAATTCCACTACTTCGTCCTGAGTTGGAATTTGATCGCCGCCTGCGCGGCAGGCTTCATCCCACAAGTCCTGAACCGTGCGGCTGCCATCCATCCGGCTGACCAGCAGGTAGGCGCCGGGGGACAATCGGTGATAGCGTCCTCCGGTCGAGTCTTGCAACACGTACCAGCGTTGTCCGCGATAGGTGTGCGGAAAAATGCGCGCATGCGAAAGGAGCCGCGGCCGCAATTCGGCTGCGCTATGCCACGATTGACTGAAAACGGAACGTCCCATGCGCGCGGCCTATGGGAGCCAGGTCCACAACGACAGCCGCAGCCAGTCGGTGAAGGAGTGCGTCAGCACCCACCACAAGCGGCGCTCGCCGGCGTTGACCTTGCCGATTCCTTCCATGCCGGGACGCAGATGCATTGGGGCCTGCTCGAGCTTGGCTTCGACGCGGAAGAAATTGCGTCCGTCCTGCGCGGTGGCGACCGGCGTTATCTTGCTGACGCTGAGCGGGATCGGGTCGCCGACCACACCGGAAATCATCAGCCTCCCTGTCTGTCCCAGTTTGACATGCCGCATCTCGCGTTCATCGACCTGAAGGATCACGCGGTAGGCATGCAACGGTGCAATCTCGAACAATTTCTTGCCAGGCTCCACGGGTGAACCGATCAACTGACTCAAGTCGCCGGAAATAATGACGCCATCAAACGGTGCAGTGATTTTCACGCGAGTCAAACGGTCGGTTACCAAAGCCAGTTGCGCCTCGGCCTGCTGCACCTGCGCACCAAGAATCTGTACCGCCGCCAACTCGTGGTTGGCCATCGCTTCGCGCAGCTTGCGGCTGTGCTGCTCGCGCTCGCTGTTCCACTTGTGTTGCTCCAGCTTCAAATCGCGATCGTCAAGCAGACACAGGACCTGGCCCTGTTTAACGGTGTCGCCGGCTCGCACATAACTCGCCGCCACAAAGCTCTCGAAAGGCGCAACGGCGGCCCGCTGCAATTCGCCCTCAACCACGGTTTTGGCCGACACCCGGTAATCGATATCGGCCATTGTCAGCACCATCAATGAAATCAGCAACAACGACGCACTGAATTTCCAGATCAGATAACGCGGCCCGAACAAGCGCTCCATCAACTTGCGTGTATCGTCGCGTATGCGCGCGATATAACCGCGTTCGGCTGTGCGCTTCTGGTCAATTACCGCGGGCAACAGACTGGTGAGCGTGTCCAGCCAAATCTGTTCGGCATCGTTGAATCCGGCGCCGGTATCGCGCTCCAGCGTCAGTATTCCAACGCATTCCGCACCGAGCAAGAGGGGCATCGACAGGATCGATTGAGCGCCGCTTTCGCGCACCAGACGGGCGTGTGCGGAGTCTTGCACCACGCCCGCCACGGATTCAGCCCCTTCGGGGCGCTGATAGGCAATCGGCGTCAGTTTGTCACAAACGTCTTCCATCGCCGCCACATATAGCTTCATGATGCCGGCATTTTTCTCGAACCAGGCGGCGTTCGACAAAGCCGCAACCCGCACTGTGCCATCGGTTACCAAACCGATGGACGTTCGCGAACAGCCAAGATGACGTGCGATGTGATTGGAAACGTCAAACAGAATTTGCTGCAAACGGCCGCGGCGTAACGCAGTGGCCAGCACCTCCATGACTGAACCGATGCGCTCACCCTTGCCTTCGATGCTTGCCAGTTCGCGGCGATGAAACAAGTCGTGCAACCATGCAACGCCCCAGTGCAACTGGCGCAGCAATGCGTGAATTTCTCCTTCGGGACGGACTGCTGCTTCCAGCACGACGGCACCAACCATGCGATTCGCCACTTCGGCAGGATAGGCAACGTGAATGCGCCGTCGTTCTTTTTCTCCGCCTCGCTTTTCTCTCCTCTGCCTCCGGTCCTCTTTTCCGTCCCGGTGCGCCGGATCGCTGGGGTGGTGCACCACCCCGCGCCCTTCCATCAACGCGCGCTCCGCGACCTTGCTGAGAAACGCCAGATCGCGCACCACATCCGGCCATACTGCTACCGGTAAAAATGTGTTGGCCTCGGTCGATTGCAACAACACGACACCGGCCGAGACATCCGGAAGTTGGCGACACAGTAATGCAAGCCATGCCTGGCAAAACTGTGCGTCGCTCGTAGGCGCAGCGAATGAGCGCCATATATCAGCGTCGCTTTCGACAGACCAGCTTCCTGCGCTGCTGTCGTCTTGTTCGACTGAACTCAATGCCATCGCGTAATACTCCCACCTAAAGGCCGGCTCATTTCCATGGCAGGTTTGCTGCAACAATGATCGACGCATTGCTGCATTTGGAACGCTCTTGATCCTGCAACGATCACCAAATTTCTCTCGTCATATCTCATCGCGTGCGCGGTTCTGTTTTATGCTGCAACCTTGAGCTGTCGGCGGTTCTGCTTTCGTAACTGACAAACCATTTATCCAGAGCGACCAGATCAGCATCGATAAGTTGGCCGACGACTGCCTTGAGTTTTAAATGACTGGTAATCATTTCATAGCGCGCCTTTTGCAGGTCCCGTAGCGAGCTGTACATTTGCTGTCGCGCCTGCAACACATCCAACTCGGTTTTCACTTCATTCAGTTTTCCGGTCGTGGACGCTTTTAACGCAACCACTGAATACTTTACCGATTGCAGAGCCGCAGTCTTTCGCGCATTGCCGGCTTGCCAGCCGAACCACGCCTGCTTGCCCGCCAAGCGCGCATTTCTTCGGGCGGACTCCAGGTCCTGCATTGCCTTTTCGCGAAGCGCGACCGCTTCTCTGACTTTGGCACTTTGCCCGCCTCCGGAATACAACGGAATGTTCAACTGAAATCCGATTGCACGCTGATTGATGTCATAACCGTTTTGCCCCGGAAAAGAGCCCGCACCCTGGCCATTGCGGCCATAGGTTGCGACGATATCCAGTGTCGGCTCATGTCCTGCGCGCTGTTTGCGGATCTCTTCGGTGGCCGCATCGAGCGCACGGGAAGCAGCCAGTATCGCCGGACTGGCTGCTTCAGCATGGCTGAGCAAATCTTCCAATGTGCCGGAACGAAAATCGGCTTGGATAAAATCATCCGACAGCAAAGGCGGACTCAAACGCGACACGGGTCCGATAATTTGCTCCAGGACGGCAAGCTTGATACTTTGATCGGTTTCTGCGATGGCATGGTCTGCTATTGCCTGATCATGTTTTGTACGCGCCTCCTCCACCGCCGTTACAGTAGCCAGCCCTAGTCCGGCTCCATGCGTCGTCTGCTGCCACTGAAATTTCATTGCATCGGACTGCCTTTCAGTAAAGGCGACAATGTCGCGCGCCAGCATGACGTCGAACCACGCTTGCACCAAACGTATCAGCAAATCCTGTTCTGCCGCTGCAAGCTGGAAATCAGCCTGCGCAACAGCGGCATCCGCTTGAATAATCGCAATACGGTTCGCGCTGCGCCATAACGGTTGCGTGACACTGAGCTGAGCGCTCTTACTGTTGTATTCGTCTTTCGCTGCAGGAAATGGTGAATCCCGCGTGTCATAGGTACGCCGGTTTGCATTGGTATTTGCAGTCACGGAGATTTGTGGAAGATGGTTGGCAACCGCTTGCCCGGAGCGCTCGCGTGATGCGGAAAGGTTTGCCTTTGCGCTTAAATAGGTCGGGTCGGATTGCCGTGCCAGCAGAACAGCATCGGCGAGCGATAGCGCCTGGACGGGAACCACTGCAAGGCCAATACTTGCCACAACCGCACACCGGACAAAACAGCTTAGATACGACAAACTTCTCTCCATAAATATCGCGTTTTTCAGTGCCACTTATCAACGCTTATTACAGGCAGCAATCATCTCAAGACTTGCATGAGCAATGCCGCCTGTGGCCGCATCATATCGATGGAAGACAGGATTTTTGTTTTTATTTGACCTGTCCTGTCATAAACTTGGCGGTTAATTCAAGAAAACTATTACGATGCTAAAACTATTTGAATTTTATCAAGCATTCTGCGCTACCATCGATAAACTTTGATATTTAGCAACACTCAATACAACACTTCACAATAGTTAATTTTTTTATCAATGATTCAGAATTTCAACAATGAATTTCAAACCCGTATTCGTTATTTCCTTTAGTTTCCTCGCATCAATAGCCTTCACGAATATTCATGCCGCGACTACGTTCGATTGCCTGATCGAACCCATGCAAACCGTAGATGTCAGTAGTCCGGTTATCGGGCTGCTCGACAAGGTCCATGTACGCAGAGGAGACAAGGTTGCGAAAGGACAGGTAGTAGCAACCCTGGAATCAAAAGCGGAATCGGCGGCGACTGCCTTGGCACGCTTTAAATCGGAAATGACCGCGCCCTCCAAAACCGCCGAGAGCAAGATCGAGTTTTCTAAACGCAAGTATCAACGTCGGCGCGATATGCATACGCAGAATTTCATGACGGCGCAAGAACGTGATGAAGCGGAAAGCGAAATGAAATTGGCGGAATCCGAACTGCAGCTGGCGCAAGAAAATAAACAAATGGCGAAGCACGAGTGGCAGCAACAAAGCAGCCTGCTGAACTTGCGCACCATCCGTAGCCCGTTCGACGGTGTGGTGGTCAATCAATTTTTGTATCCCGGTGAAATCGTCGAACCCGGCGGTCAGAAGAAGGCAATCCTGAAATTGGCGCAGCTCGATCCGCTGCGCGTGCATGTGATCTTGCCGATGGCGGTGTTCGGCAAGGTCAAGGCCGGCATGAACGTCAACGTCAATCCGGAAGCGCCGGTAGGCGGACGCTATGTCGGCAAAGTCAAGATCATCGACAAGGTGGTGGATGCGGCCAGCGGCACGTTTGGTGTATTTCTGGAGATTGGCAATCCGAAGCTGGATGTGCCGGCGGGGGTGAAGTGTCGAGCGGAGTTTCCGATTGGGGCGGAGGCGCCAGTTGCGCCTAAAGAAAACAAGCCGGAGAACAAGCCCGTCAAACGGCCGGCGAATTTATAAGCGCCTAAAATAAAATGCCTAAAAATGCTAGCAAAATCAGCTGCAGTGAAACTACTTCAGCTGCACACCTTTGGGCATTTTTCCCATGCATCGTAATACCAGCGGTCAAAATATCCTGTGATTTTCGTTCGCCCGACCTTGCCATTCTTGGATAGAATCGGCCCGTATAAAAATGCTGCAACCTTTCCGTCGTCACATTTCCCCTGGAACGTCGCCGGCCAACTGCAACGAGTAGCGGTCGCCTTCGCGCAAGTGGCTTTTTTTCTGAAGAAAAGAGAACGCTGACTATATGCGTCGAGTATTGGGCTGATGAAGCGTTACCCCAACCTTCCGAGCTAAAACAAGACTACCCCCCTTGCGACCAGCATGAAACTTCCTTAACCAAACTACCTTGAGAAGCAACACTAGAAAGGTACAGACACACTTTTTGTGTGTCATACGATGAGTATTGAACAATGACATCGAGCTGACCATCTCGGTCGAGATCGCCTGCCCAAACCAACGACGAGTAATATTCGTCGTCATTCGCTTTTCGTAACTGACCCAATCTGGTTTTCGTGTTATCGGAGACGAATTCGACATCAAGTCCGCTCTCAATAAATCTATAACCTTTCCCGCGCCACTGAATGTTCACATGGCCATCACGTGGTCGAAGCTGATTGTCTTTCAATTCTAATCTCGGCGTCTCGACTTTACCTGCTCTTAGAGTCGAATGCCTTAGGAGAAACAGCGCATCAGGTTGATCTGATACCAGCTTCATGTCTTCCACCTGGCCTAAATTCCTGACAACAACCCGCATGCTGCGTAAATGAACCGGCACAAGCTCCCAGGACGCATTACTCGCCTTGAGCGCAAACCAACCTGTGCCGGGGTCTATGGGCTCGGTGAACTCAAAGTACTGGTCAGGAAATAGGATTGCAGCGCGTTCAAGATTCAACTTCGCTATCCCACTACTTGGAAGCAGCACTACTAAAAAAGCAAAAACTAAACCGAATTTCGTAGGTGTCATATGTCTGTTACTTCCCGCCCAGCGTCACTTTCAACCCAGTCGCCTTGGCTAAATCCTTTTGCTGCGCCTTGGTTCCGAGGAAATCGGTGATCCAGTTGTTATCCGAACCGTCGCCCAATATAGCATTGACACTGCCTTGTCCGGAGGTTGCAGATGCACTCCAATCGATGACCGGCATCTCGGCATCAGTGACCGGCTTGCCCGCCGTGGCCACGCCATTGGCCATGAACAACGGCCCCAGCGGTCCCATTACCTTGATTGGCTTTTCCTTCGCATGCGATCTGATCGTAATGGTCGCGGACGATGGTACGCCTATCTGGACTGTCGGTTTGACTTCGACGATCGGTTCTGTGACCGGTCGTTGATCCACGCGGAAGTACACATCTACCATGTCCATCGTACGACCATCGGCCCAAGTCGCCACACTGCGTTCCAGCAACAGGTTGCCGTTCTGCAGCTCCGGGATGGCCTGGTAGCCAGTGTTGAGCGACGCTACGCCGGCATCCTTAAGCGATGTGAGCTCTCCTGCATCGGTGCCGTGGTTGCTGTTCTTGTCTTGCCACAGCAGCAGCTTGCTGAAGCCGGTGTCTTGCTGGTTGACCACGCCATCGCCATTGCTGTCGAAGCTCTGCAGTTGCGCAAAGCCTTCGCCGATGGCCCCACCGAACAATTCGCTGCGATCGTCGATTTTGCCATTGCCGTTGCGGTCCACCGCCAGGAACGCATCGTCGGCGCTGATCCAGCCGGAACGCACCGCATGGCCGGTATTCATCAAGTCGAACGTGCCTGCGGTGTCGCCCAGCGCGGTGGTGCGCACGCCGTCGCCATTCAAGTCCAGCACCAGCGGGCTTTGCAATGTTGCCATCGCGGCCTTGACGGTAATTACCAGATCAGCTGTGGTGCCGATCGTCTCGCCGGTCGCGGTTTCGGTTGCGGTGGCAACGACCTTGAGCGTGAAGCTACCCGTGAAGTTGCTTGGCGGCAGCAGCGAC
>Ga0156087_1012_pt1 | contig 86043 bp, 64 predicted proteins | sample RifCSPlowO2_02_FD_107740 | JGI IMG/M metagenome (GOLD analysis project Ga0156087, IMG submission 107740) | Burkholderiales bacterium RIFCSPLOWO2_02_FULL_57_36 | reverse complement strand
GAAAACGGCCAGCCGAAACTGGATGAGAATGGCCAGGTTGTCTACAAGCTCGTGGAGCAGCCGGTGTACGCGCTGTACCACACGGTGATCGGCAAAACCGCGGGCATTTCCTCCACCGGAAAACTCGACCTCGATGCGAACAAGGACATCACCGTCACCGGCGCACAGATCAGCGCCGGCACCGGCGCCAGTCTGACTGCCGGTGGCGACATCACGTTCGACACGGTTGAAAACAAGACCGCGGAGACGCAGCAGTCCAAGAAGAACACCGCCGGCACGAGTCAGAACGCGGAAAAAAGAGGCGAGACCACGACCATCACGAAGGAGCAGATCAAGTCCGGCCTGACGGTCGCCGGCGGCGACCTCAGCGTCACGGCCGGCAACGATATTACGCTGGCAGGCACCGATGTCCTTGTCGAGGACGGCAACGCGGCGCTGACCGCGACCGAAGGCGAGTTGAAAGTGCTCGCCCGGCAAGACTCGGTCCAGACGCGTACCGCAACGGAGGAGAGGGGGTTGGGCGTCGACGGCGCCGTATGGGGCAATATCGAAACCGTCATCGATGAGTTCACCGGCACCAACGTGGGCTCGTCGATTACGGTCAGCGGCACGAAGGAGGGGTCGGGCAACCTGACGATGTCGGCAACCAACAAGGACATCACGATCCGGGGTTCGGACATTACCGCCAGCGGCAGCGGCACGATGGAGGCGAAGAACGTCAACATCCTCGAAGCGCATGACGAATATTCGAAGACCGAGACCGTGACCACCAAAACGTTCATGGGGAAAACTCCGGGCGCGGACGTGGCGGCGGAAGACCGGGTGGATGTGAGCCGCGAGTACAAGCCGATCCTCGAAGAAGACGAAAAGCGGCTGTTCCTGGGCGACTTGAACGAAGAGACAAAGTACGACGCAGATGGAAACGTGATCGCGTACGGCAACGAAGGGGATCTGAAGAACAATCCGGCCTATGACGGATCGCAATACGGCCAGTTCGAAGATGTCGGCGCAAGCACCACCGGACACCGGGCCGGCAACAAGTCGTACGACGAAACCACCGGCCAAACGGACCACGTGGAAGGCACCGGCTTGACGCTGTACCAGAAAACGGTCCAGGTCGACAGCCAGATCAAGAGCACCAGCGTGGCGCCCAAGCTGAGCTTCGGCAACAGTCTCACGGTCAAAGGCAGCGACAGCATCAACATCGTGGGCGCCACCGTCGACGTGAAACAGGACATCGTCCTGGAATCGAACGCGGTCAACATCCTGGCCGGCACCAGCACCGATGTTACGACGACGGAGACCACCACGCAGCAGTTCGGCCTGTATACCGGCGCGGATGCCGCCGGCAAGACGGCCACCCTCTCCGAACACGTGACGCAAGACCAGGTGGGGGGATCGAATACGGGGTCAGAGGCCAGCGGCAATGCATCGGCCGCGGCAAGCGGCGCCGCGGATACGGGCGCCAAAGGCGAGGCCAATGTCGGCCTCGATTACCTCCGCGTGAATGTGGACCGCGTCACCACCGAGACCATCACCAGGACCGGCTCGACCTTGAATGGCGCCAATGTGACCATCACCGGCGTGGGCGGGAAGAATGCAGCGTCCCTGACGCTGGAGGGCGCGAACATCAGCGCGGAGAACGATGTTACGCTGAAGGCCGACGCCATTGATATCCTTGGGGCTGAATCAAGCACCGTCACCACAACCGATCACGAGCGCCATCGCTATGGTGCGCATATCAGCCTCACCGGCGACGCATCCGCGTCCGCCAGCGGCAGCGCCAGCGCGGATATCTCTGCCCATGCCTCGGTGGGCGCCGGGGGCACCGCGGGCTTCGAGGCGGAAGGTGTTGCCAACGCCAATCTCAATCTGGAAGCCAAGGTCGAAACGGTGCGCGGCAGGGTGTCCACCGACACAAAGACCGATACCACCGTGGCGGGAAGTACGATCCGTGCGGGTAACCAGCTCAAGATCGAGGCCGATACGCTGAAAGTCGTCGGCTCCGACTTATCGGGGGACAACAATGTCGACCTTACGGCCAGGGAAATGAGCTTTGCGGCCGCCCAGGAAATCCACGACACCACGTCCACGGTCCAGAAATACAGCGTGGGTACCTATGTAGGGCTCGAGGTCGACATCAACGCATCCGGATCCGCTTACGGGCGGGCGAGCGTGGAAGGGGTAGCTGCTAGCGCAGATGCCGAGCAGAAAACAGGCGTGGCAGAGGCCACCGGCGGCGTTGCGGCTACATTGGAAGGCAACGCCAGAGCGTCAGTAGGTGGGTATGCAAGCGGCTCCGGCATCACCAAGACAACCACCGATCACACGGCCATCGTCTCGTCGATCACGTCCAAATCGGGGAGCGTCACCCGCACCGGCGTGGGCGCCGACAGCATCATTTCCGATGTCGGGACGACGCTCGAGGCGGCCGAAGACTTCACGCAAAGCGCCGGCGCCATTGCGTCAAAAGCGGCCTCCAACTATCAGGCAAGCAGTCTGGACGAGACCAAGGCCACCGTAAAGGTGGGCGCCTATGCGAGCGGGGTTGCCAAGACACGGATTGACGGGGACGCTTCCGTGGATAGAAATCAAGAATGGCGATCCGATGGCAACACCAAGACCGATCCCCTTAGCGGCGACACCGGATCGGCAAGCTATAACCGGACGGATAGCGACAAGGATAAGCAGTCCAAGCTGCCCCGGCTTGACCCATCCCGGAAGAACCCGGTAGATCCGTTGCGCGAAGTCGCGACTGCCAACGTCAAGGCGCAGGCGGCGACGGGTATTGAGATGGGTGTGGAAGTCAGCAAGGAAAATAGCGACTACAGCTACACGACCGCGGTCGTGTCGACCATCAAGGCGGGAAGAATCAGCTCCGCGTCCACTAACAACACGCTGATGGAAGGCACCAAGCTCGAATCCACCGCGGCCACCGGCGACGGCATCACCCTATCGGCCGGCAGCCTGGACATGACGGCCGCCACCAACACGGAAACCGGCACCAAGACGACCCTTGCGGTTGACGCAAAAATATGGGGCGGCGCGGCAATGGGTAGCTCCGGGGCAGTGGATTTCGGCGTGACCGCCAAGGTTGACCGAGTCAAGAACGAGGATAGCCGGACGACAGACGTGGCCGGCCAGATCACCGCGGCGGGCGGCGCCATCAAGATCACCACCACCGGTGACGCCAAGTTTGTCGGCACCAACATCGCCGGCGCCGGAGATACCACGTTGGACGTCGGTGGGAAACTAGACATGCTGGCGGCGTCGGACGAGCGGACCAAGGATAGCGGCACCATCAAGGTCGACGCCAACATCACCTCGAACCAGGCGGTCTGTCAGGGGTCGCAGGTGCAGGACAGATCATGCTCGGGCCTGACCATTGGACTCTCAAAAGAAGAAATGACCACCACAAGATACACGGGCGGCAGCGTTACCTCCGGCGGCGCGTTGACGATCAAGGCAGGCGGCGCGGCGAACCTGCAGAGCACGAATCTGGAGGCGGCCAACGGCATCACCATCGATGGCAAGGACGACGTGCAATTTACCAATGCCGTGGACGTGAGATCGACGACCACGGGATCTTTTGACCTGCAACTCAAGTCCGTGAACGGGCAAAACTGGGGCGTGGACAAAGTAGGTGCAGATGGGGGGGTGTCTACCATTGAAAAAGAAAACAGCAAGAAATGGGGTAACGCTGGAATCGCCGCCAGCCAGGACACCCGAAATGAAGCCGTGATCGGCAGCATCAATGCGACCGGCGGCGCCATCAGCATTACCAGCAAGAATGACCTGCGATTCGAAGGCACCACACTGGATGCGGCCGCGGGGAGCATTGCGGTCACCTCCACCGACGGGAGCGTGAATTTCGCCGCCGCCGAGAGTACCCGAACCGCGGGTAGCATCGGTGTAGGAGGCGGCGCGTCAACCAACACCACCGATGCCACCACTCACACGAAGGCAGGCGTCGACCCAGCCACCTCCCCACCCAGCGACCCGGCCAGCGACCCAGCCACCCGTGTGGTGAGAAGCGGTGATGGGTTAAGCGCTACAGCCTCCGTTACCCATACCGCGGTTCAGACCGGGAGCAGCGTGAATGCGCAAGGCGGCATCACGATCGTTTCCAAAGGCGATCTGACACTCACGGGAACCCAGGTGGGGTCCACCGACGGCGACATTACCGTGCGAAGCACCGAGGGCAACGTCACGGTGGGGACTGCGGACAGCACAACGTTCAGCATGAGCATCGATGCCAGCCGGGTCAATTTCGACGCCACCACCGGCGCGACCAGCAAGGGGAAAGGTACCGACTCCGCGAAGTCCGAAGGCTTAGTGAAACAAGTAAAAGATTTCGTCATGGGCGCACCACCCAGCCCGGACAGAACGGATTGGGACCACTCGAAGGAAGAAACGGCAGGATATGAGGACACGAGAGGTGAGGGCGGCAACTATGCTGTTGGCGGCTCGCTCGAGTATAGAGAAACGTTTGACGGCGCTTCCTTTACGTCCAAGAATGGAACGTTGACGATCGATTCGGGCGGCGCCAATGGCAGTACCGTCTTGACCAATGTCACCAAGGATGTGAGAACGGAAAATATCGAGCAGGCGGGCGGATTTGCCGAAAAAACAGTCGACGATATTGGCTTTTCGTTCGGGACGAAGTTCACCGGGAATACACATGGGGCCATACCTCCCAAGGCTACTCCGGCGACTGGGGCTGCTGCTGGCGCGGGTGCTAGCCAGACTCAGGCGCGCCCCCCATCTTCTGGCTCCAGTACTAACCAGACTCAGGATCAACCCACGGGTCCCGGCACGGGTTCCGCCACGGCTCCTCGCGAGGCGACGCCGAACACGGGTTCCACGGCTACCGACGGCCGTAGGGATTCCACGAGTTCCACGGGCTCCACGAGTTCCACGAGTTCCACGGGCTCCACGGGCTCCACGGGCTCCGCGAATTCCACGGGCTCCACGGGCTCCGCGAATTCCACGGGCTCCACGAATTCCACGAATTCCACGAATTCCACGAATTCCACGGGCTCCACGAATTCCACGGGTTCTACTCCGGCTGCTACGGGTACCGGGACTCAAGCTGCTGCTCCAGTTGACACGAGGACGCCTGCACAGCGAGAAGCTGCCGAACTGGGGGCAGCAGCAGCTGCTGCAAGAGCTGCGGCGGCAACGGGCGCCAATGGCAACACTGCTCCTCCAACTGCCTCGATGACGCCTGCGCAGAGGGAGGCTGCCGAACTAGGGGCTGCTGCCGCCGTTGCAAGAGCTGCCGCGCAAGGGGGCGCCGCGGCGCCTAGCCAATGAAAATCCACCGGGCGGTTCTTCGGAAGGAAAACCCCAACGTAGTTGCGAAGAGCCGAGAGGTGGTTTCCTCTGCCCGCCGACCTTGCCAATGGAGACCGCGGCGCGTCTTCACTGGCAAGGTCAGAGGGTAAAGCCGGACTGAACGCGATGCAAGCACCCGGCAAAAATGAAAAAATGTTTGGTTCTTCCGGATTTTGTGCGGGTGGCGGCACGCTTGCAAGCGGAGCCTGCACCATGCTGTGTCGTTCCAGCAGCATTCGGCGGGAATCCAAAAGTAGCCTTGAAAATTCCGACAGATTCCTAGGCTTGTTTAACTTGAAATGCGGCTTTACGTTTTTATTATTTTGGTAGTCAGAAACTGGAAGAAATCACGCGGTATTTACGTTTCTATTTCATAGAGTCAAAAGGACAGCCATAAAGTGTAAGAAGCTTAGACGACAAATGACTTTACGTTTTTATTAATACGGAACACGGGCTGTTTCGTGCTTCCAGAAAGAGCGGAAACAAGCAAGTCGATTCGCCTGTCAACCGGACAACAAATGAAAGGCGACATCGGCCTCAGAAATATTTGGTGCCCTGCACCCATGCCCGCGGCGAGCGGTCGACATCCGACATCGGCAAGGCCGACCCCAGCTTCCACGCCACGGTGGCGCGCACGATCACGTTGCCCGGTGCATTCCAGGTAAAACCTATCCCCGCTCCCGACAGGCGCCGCGTGTTGTCACCCGCGGCAAACGGCGTGTGGTTGATCCGCGTGCTGCCGTGATCGATAAAGCCGGTCAGCTGCATCGGCCCCAGACTCGATGCCGGAAGCGCATAGCGCAGCTCGGCGGTCGCCAGATAGCCTTCGTCGCCGCTGCCTTCGCCTTGCGGATAGGCGCGCACGCCGAGGGCGCCGCCCAAGGAAAACTTTTCCGACGAATCCAGGTTCTTGCCGGCTTCCTGGCCGGAGATCGAAAGAGCCAGGGAAGTCGCGTCGGTCAGCTTTTGCAAGCGGCTCAGGCTATACGCAATGCGCTCGTAGCCGCCGTTGGTTTGCGCCGACACCGCATCGATGGCCAATGCCGACGGTGACAGGATATCGAGCTTGCCGAAGGTTGCCGTCAGGCTCGCACTGGTGAAACCGCCACCGCCCAGACCATCATAGTGCGTGCCCTGTAAACCGATTGCCGCGAGCTTCGCGCGCTTGCCGGTTGTCGTGAGCGTCGCATCCACGCTATCGCTCAAATCCTTCTGCTCCAGGCTGATGATGCCGTTCAGGTTGCTCTGCTGGCTACGGATGAAAGGATAGGCGGCAAATACGCTGGCGCTGCGCGCCTTGCCGTGTGCATCGAGCGTCTCGAATTCCTTGCCCAGCTTGTAGACCGCGTCGGAATAGGCAGCGCCCAGCCGCAAGCCGTCGCTGCCGATCGGCAACTGGTACGCCACCCGTCCGTAGTTCAGGCCCTTGCCGCTGCTGAGCACATTGAGCGACAACACGTCTCCGATCCGCAGCGGGCTGTTGATGTTAAGCGTACCGCCAAGGCGGTATTCGCCGACATAGCGGTTGCCGTAATTGTCGAGGTTGACACTGCCGCTGTAGGCGGCGCCCGGTGTCAGCTCCACCACCAGATCGGAGGTGCCGACGCTCGCGCCCGGCTGCAAGGTCGCGCGGGCAGTGCCGACACCGGGGGTATCGTTCAAGAGCAGCAGGCCGCGATCGATCTGTGCCGTGCGAATCACCTCGCCATCTTTGGCCGTTTCCAGATATGCGCCGGCCCGCGCATCCGACAGACGCGACTGGTTCTTCAACCTGTACGCGCCGATCCGCCCTTCGATCACGGCAATCGTTATGTCACCATCCGTGATTTCTTGCGCAGGCAGATAAGCGCGCGTGACCGGATAGCCTTGCTGGCGGTAATAGGCGGTGATGCGCGCGGCGGCCGCATGCAGGTCATTTAGCGTGTGCGTCGATCCTTCCAGACCGGCCACCAGCGCATGCAGTGTTTCGTCGGGAATGACCGCGTTGCCGCTGATGCGAATCGTCTTGACCGTAAAGCTGACATCGCCGCCTGGCGGCGTGCCCGCTGGCTGCTCCCCGCTTTGCAGCGGCCGCGCGGACTTCGGCGGCGCCAGATCGACGGGCGCTTGCAGCTCGCGCAGGATCTGGCCGGCGTTCGGCGCGCTCTGGGCCGCGCTGCCGGCGCTATACAGGAGCGCCACCGTCAACGCAATGGCCCGGGCGCGGCAAACTGGCGCCTTGGCAGGATGAACGGAAAAAGTCATGGTGGAGTCTGGCCGGGAGTTCGAGAAAGAGCAAACAAGTTTCATCATTGGCAATCGCTTGGGGCAGGCATAGCCATACCGCAACCGGCAAGGTTCAAGCGCGGCGTGATGTCTTCAATGCGCCCGTTGCCGGAGCTGTTGCCGGCGGCGCCGAGGGTAGATGTTTCAGGGACCTTGGTATCCAGCCCAGACCGATTGACGGCAACGGTTTGCCGCGCCGAGTCATAGGCGGGCTCCAGGGCGGAGCCGCCCAATGCGGCGCTCGTCTGGCTGAGCGGCTTGATGGTGAGCGCGCCATCGACGAAGTCCATTTGGTAATTGGTGCTGCTCAATCCGCCTGGCGTGATCGCGTAGTCCCCGATGCCGATGGCGCCCTGCGACGACCCGCCGTAGCCGAGGGAACCGGATAGGTCCGCCACGGTTTCGCCATTGACCAGGCCGCTGATCGCCACGCCGTTGTTGCCGACATAGGCCACCCCGTCATAGAACTTGTGGGCCGAATTGGCGGCGACCGTCAGGAGGGCTGGCGTGATGTCGGCCGTGGTCGTGCCGCTGCTCGATGTGAGCACATAGTTGCCGGCATCGCTGCCCGAGAGGCTGCTGGTATAGCTGACCGTCTTGCCGGTGGCGGCGTTCTTGTCGCTGAACGTGCCGCTCTGGCTCAACGCGACGGTGTCGCCGCTGACCACGCCGTTCAAGACTCCGCCGAGCGTGGCGCTGGTCGTGCCGTCGTAGATCTTGTTGGCGGCGGTAGTGCTGTAGCCAAGCGCCTTGGCCGTGATGCCGGCAGTAGCCGTGCCGCCACTGGCAATGCTGTAGTTGCTTGCCAGGCCGCCATTGGCACCGTCAGCCAATGTGACTGAATTCACGGTGACCAGGTTGGCGCTCGCCACGTCTTTGCTGTTGAAAGTAGCCCCCGTATTGCTTACCGTGACTGTTTCGCTACCAATCAAGCCGGTGAGACCACTGAGGGTTGCAACGGCCGTCGTGTTGCCGTCATAAGTCTTGTCTGAGGCCGTGGTGCTGTAGCCAAGCGCCTTGGGCGTGATATTGGCTGTCAGGCCTGCAGGCTGGATCAAGGCATAGTTGCCTGCATCAGCCCCGCTCAATGTATAGCCGCTCACGGCTACGGCTTTCGCAGTGCCGACATTCTTGTCTGCGAAGGCCCCAACGCCTGTTCCGCCAACGGTCACCACATCGCTGCCTAAAGCACTGATCGCGGCTGTGCCTGTGAGTGCTGCCGAGGTGCTGGCGTCGTAGACTTTGTCTGCTGCACCGATACCGCTCACGGCCAGGCTCGCTTGAGTGATCGTGCCTACGTTCCCGCTGGCGCTGCCTAAGGTATATCCATAGACGTTCTTTGCACCGTTGGTCGTGCTGGCAATGCTCACACCGGTAGCGGTAACCGTCTTGCCCGTGCCTGCATTTTTGTTGTCGTAAGTGCCGGTGGTAGATGTATTGAGGATGACGGTGTCGCCATCCACGGCCCCTGCAGCCGCCGAAAAATTGGCGGTGGTCAATGTAGCCGCTGTGGCGGTGTCATACGTTTTGCTGACTGTCCCCGTCAAGGCCGATGTAATCGTGGGCGCCAGCGTGTAGAAAACACCATTGCCGGTGGACTGTGCCACAGTGGTAGTCCCGTAACTGGCGTTGTATTGCTTGAAGTCATAGTCCAGGTTGTTGCGGCTGTCATTCGCCGGGTTTGCAGACCAGACCTGCCAGCGCGCTGTACCCGGGATTTGCAGGGCAGCGGCGCCGACGTTGTTGATGAAGTTACGCCCTGCGACCAGCACTAGCGCGTCATTCGCCGTGCTGGCCGCAGTGACCGCGCTGTCAAGCGTCAGGTCTGCGCTCGCACCGGTGGTCCGCACCAGTACTTTGCCGGCGGAGTTAATGCCGGAGACGCCGTCAACCGTGCCGACCGTAAGCCCGCTGGCGCTTGCAGCTTGAAATGAACCGCTGGTTGCGATGCCGCTGATGTTACTGATCTGGTTATTGGTATTGGTTAGCGTGACAGAAGAACCAACGGCTTTGAGACTATTGACAGTCAAGCCTGCTGTCTGGGTAATGCGGCCGGTAGTGACCAGGCTCAGCGCCGGCGTGGATGTCATTGTGGTGGTGGTGAAACCATTGCCGATGGAAATGTCGCCCCTGTAAGCACCGCCGCCCAGCTGCAGCACCGAGGCCGTAATCAGGTTGAGTTCGCTATGCGACAGGTTGAGCCCCCACATTTCATTGCCCCCGCCGGTGTTAAGCGCGTTAAGGGTGATCTCCCGCCCCGTCGTTACAGGCGTAATCACCGTCCGGCCGCTACCTGAATTGATGGCGCTCTCAATCTTTATCCGGTCGCCAATCAGGTTGATCTGCCCGCCGGCCGTGCTGACCGTGGTGCCTTGCACGATGATGTCAGAAGACGACGCGGGTGCAGGGGCGGGAACGCCCGAACCCTTGAGGGTGATGGTGGCCGTACCCAAGCCAGTCAAGGTGCCCTGCAGCGCCAGTGCCCTGACCCCGCTGGCAGACGGAGCACTGGAAATGCCAGTGACCACAATATTGCCTGTAGAACTGGCAGTGCCGGCGAGTGAGACGCCGCTCAGGTTGGTAGACGTGCTTGAAGAGCGCACCTCGCCCGTGATATCCAGTCCGCCCGTCCCGGCAACGATTTCGGACGAAGCCCCGGTAAAGAGGCCTGTGCCGCCGCCGCTGAAGTTCCCACCGCCCTGAACGACGCCCACGGTGGCCAATGCGCTGAGCGTGACCTTGCCGGCCGCACCGGACTGCACTTTCCCCCCGACCACCAAGCCGGTGGGATCGTAGTAATGCCAGCCGTTGTTGAACGTGCCCGAGAGCATCACGTTCCCGCCGGTGCTGGACACGATGCCGCCGCCGGCCAACTCGCCGGCCGCGCTACTGAGGATGCCCATGGGTGGATTCAGGGCCTGGGTGCCGCTGACCACGCCCGTCAGGCTGATGTTGCCGGCGCTCGTGACGAGGGCCCCGGAATCGAGGCGGAAGCCGCGCTCCAGCAGGCTGCCGGTCGAAGCCCCGCTAACGGTACCCGTGATGCTGATGGCCCCGGTATCGCTGGTGATGCTGGAATTCGTCACGACCAGGCCGCCCGCCGACCCGCCGGTGGCGCTGGCGCCGCCGCCGGTCAGGTGGCCGCTGAGGCTGATGGTGCCGGCACCGGTGGTGGCGACGTTCGAACGGGTGGCACCGTCGTTGGTGATTTCAAGCGAGTGAGAAGCGCTGGTGCCGGCTGCCGCCATGGCAATATTGCCGCCCGCTGCCGCAACGCTGGCGCCCGCCAGCTTGATGGCATTGGCCTTGAAGCTCACATCGCCGCCGCTTGTGGCAATCGACGAACCGCTGCCCATGTTGATGTTGCCTCCCGCAGCTTCGCCTACCACCGGGCCGCCGAATACCACGGGCAATGCGCCCGTGCCGGTTGAGGTGATGGCGACGTCGGCGCCGACATTGATGTCGCGCACTGCCTGCACGGTCACTCCAGTCGTGCCGCTGCCCGAATAAGTGAGGTTGGCGTTCACATTGACATCACGTTCGCCGATCAGCGTGAGCGTGTTGGCGGCGGACCATGCCACGGCATCATTGATGCTCAGGTCACCGTCGGTGCCCGTGTTGCCTGCGGTGGTGGTCAGGGTGACGTTGTTATTTTCCAGCTGGCTGCCGAGTGCTGCGCCGGTCATGTTGCCGCCGGCGGATGCAACCACAAAATCGAAGGGATCAATCAGCCATTGCCCGGTCTTGCCGGCTTCGGCCCGGGTCGTGATACGGGCAGTATCGGCGACGTTGACATGCGCCGCCGAGGTCTCGATGAAGCCGCCGTCACCGCCATTGGGTGCCGAGGCGTCCAGAGTGCCCCCGACGGTGACCGTGCCGACATCCATGTCGCCCATCAGCATGATGCGGCCGTTTTTGTTCTGCACCGTGCGCGCTTCGATGACGCCGGTGTTGTTGACGACGGCCGTGCTCAGCTGGTCGAGCGCCTTGGCCGACATCAGCACCTGGCCGCCGTCGGCCCGGATCAACTGCTTGTTTTCCACCAGCGCATTGATCGCGCCCTGATCGATGCTGTAGCCGATCAGGCTGCCGTTGTCGAGGTTCAGGGTGACCTTGTCGCCGGCAGCGAGAAGCGCCGTGCCCAGGCTGGCGCTCATCACGCCTTCGTTGCGCACTTCGGGTGCAAGCAAGGCCAGGTAACCGCCGGATACTGCGTTCAAGGTGCCCTGGTTGACGACCGAGCCGGCCGCGCCGTTGTTGCTGAACACATGGTTGCCGGCCATGAAGTCGGCGTTGCTCATGCTCAAGGTCGAGGCTACAAGGCCGCCCACATTGACCTGAGAGCCGGCGCCAAACAGCACACCATTCGGGTTCAGAATAAACACCTGGCCGTTGGCCGTCAGGCTGCCCAGCAACTCGCTCGGACTGCTGCCGATGATGCGGTTCAACGCGATGGCCTGCGCGTTGGGCTGGCTGAACACCAGCGCCTCATTGGCCCGTGTGGACAAGCTGGTCCAGTCGATCGCCAGGCGCTGACTGGCCTGGTTGATGGTGGTGGTGTTCCCCACCGTGGAAATATGGCCGCTGCCGGCCGACACCGCCGCATCTGCAGCGCTGGCGGCATAGGCCGATGGCATCCCCCACGAAACGCCGGCCAGCGCCAGGGCGGCGGCTACCAGCCGGGGGCCGGTTGTCGACTTGCCGCGTCCACGCGCGTTTTCAGCAACGGCAATCCATGTGTTGCTAACCTGGCTCCAGACAATGCGGTAAGTGCAATTCATGTTTGATCCTCGTTGTTTTTCTCAATGGCTCTAGTAGTCAGTCAGGCTGAATCGGCAGGAATAAATCGCGTCTTTTTCCGCCTGGCGTCGTTGCTCGTCGTTGCATGGCTCGCCATGCGGCCTCCTCACGCCTTGCCAGACGAAAAAATCCATCAATTTCTTCTCCGCCAATTCAACCTGACTGACTACTAGCTGTGCGGGACGGGGCTTTGCATGGCATCGGCGGCCTGGGGGTTTCTCCACGCCCGCTCCCGAAACCATTGGGTGGCGATCCACTTTTCACCCGCCAGAATGGCTTCGCCGCCATGCATGGTTCCGCTGTTGCTCCCCGGGTCGGGATAGGTGAAAAAGAGCGCGCTTCCTTTTCGCGGTGCGATTCTCACTCCGAGGTTCGCAAAGTAAGTGGCGCCGCCCGCATCGGGTTCCTTCAGGTAAAGAATCAGCGTCGCAAGGCGTTGGCCGCCATGGGCCATGGCCGCTTCATGGGCCGCAGAGCCCTGGTCGAAAAAATCGCTGTGCGGTCGGTACTCCTGGCCTTTGACATAACGCTGCACTTGAAGCGTTTCGCAGCAAGCGCTGGGCCAGTTGGTCAACTGTTCTATGCGGGCTTCTATGCGCCGAACGAGCGCCGACTGCGCGGCCGGCAAATGCGCAGTGTCGTTGCTGCGGAAATGAGCGGCATGAACCGCGTGCTCCCGGTCGTTCACAACCCTTGCAGGCGCAAAAACCGGCAGGGCCTCCTCGCACAGATCGTCGCATTCCTGGGAGGAGAGGAAATTATCCAACACCACAATTCGCGGCGCGAGTTGCTCGAAGGTGATAGCCGCATCCGCGTCGGACAAATGAAGGACCGATTGCTTTGACGAGGTATCGACGGCAGGCAGGCGGCGCGTAGCGCGTGGTGGGTCGTAAGTCAGCATTCCCCCCTGACCGTCATTGCGCAATACGGCATCAACGATTCTCAGGGCCATCGGCATTGCGTAGCCTTCCTCCACCGCCAGCTTCAGTATCAGGCCGGTATAGCTGGTGCCGGCGGCATGAAGCTCCCGCACATAGTGATTCAAGCGCCCGTCATATTCCACGCCATCTCCCCTCTTTTCTCATTCCTGCTGGTTTCGTTCACGGCCAATGACGCGACGTTGGCTGGCTTCCCTGATGTGTTGTACGTTGCCGGTACTTTCCGGATTGAACTTGGCGGCGTACGGTTCTTGAACGGATGTTGGACGCGCGATTGTCAGCGCACATTTTTTCGGATGGACAACATGCTGTCATCCGGCGATCCATGCGGCGCCTTGTTGAATTTCCGCACTGCATTGTTTATTAGGTATCGGCGCGAGTATATTCATGCAGGCAGACCTTGTCTGTAGAACAAATGTGCTACAAGCGCGGTCCCTGATCCGTCGTACAATGCGCCGATATGCCATCCCCACGCACTTCCCCGGAACCGCTCCCCATCCATGTCGTGATCGTCGAGGACGATCTCGGCTTTCGCAATGCCTTGAGCCGGGTGGTGCAGGCTGCGCCGGATATGCGGCTGACCGGTGTAGCCGGCACCCGGGCGGAAGGACTGGTCTTGTTGCAAGCGCCGCCGGCCGATGTGCTGCTGGTCGACCTGGGTTTGCCGGATGGTTCGGGTATCGACGTCATCCGGGCGACGGTGCTGCAGTGGCCAAGCTGCAGCATCATGGTCTGTACCAATTTCGGCGATGAAACGCATGTCATGCGCTCGATCGAAGCCGGGGCAGCCGGCTATCTGCTCAAGGACAGTTCCCCGGCCAAAATGATCGATGAAATCCGCAGTCTCGCAAGCGGCGGAAGTCCGATCAGCCCGATCATCGCGCGGCAGGTACTGGCACGCTTTCGGCAAAACAGTAGTTCCAGCAGCGCTGCCGCCCAGGAACCGGCCGAAGCCTCAACCTCCATGTTGTCGGCCCGGGAGAAAGAAGTGCTGGATTTCATTACCAAGGGTTTCACGATGCATGAAATCGCCGAGCTGATGCAGTTGTCCCATTTCACGGTGCGTTCCTTCGTGCGGCGCATCTACGGCAAGCTCAAGGTCACATCCAAGGCGGAGGCCATTTATGAAGCCAGGACTCGGGGACTGTTATCCGATTAGGGGGGGCGTAGATATGCGTCGCGCATCCCGCGTCGGCCTCGGACGCTGCCAGGTCATTCCCGCATGAGACGTCGTCTTGCGCTCTTTTTTACCAATGCGGGGTTCGTCTTTTCCGCGGTGTTGCTGATGGTGGCGGGGGCCTTTTATCTGGAAGCCTACGGTGGGCATCCACCGACAGCAAACCTGCACCTGACCCAGGCCGACTGGCAGGTGACGGAGGCGCCGGGTTTCAATGCGCCGCCGCCCACGCTGGACAGCAAGGCCTTGCCGGATGCATGGCAGCGTGTTGCGCTGCCCCTGGCTTTGCCCATCGCTTTGCTGCGCCAGGCCAATCCGAACGCAAGCACCGGTGCCAGCCGCACCACCTGGCTCAAACTCTCCGTACGCGATTTGCCCATCCATTCCGGGCCCCTGGCGCTGTATGGCATACGCATCAAAACGGATGGCACCATCGCGGTGTATGTCAACGGCCGGCTGGTGCACCGAGCGCAGCAACACGGCCCACTGTGGAACAGCACCCGTACCCCGTTGTGGGTGGTGCTGGACAAGAGTGCCGACGACGCGCCATTGAACGAGATCCTGCTCCGCCTGGAGCACTCTCAAAGAAGCCAGGTGGCCGTGTCCTCGCTATGGCTAGGGCCTGCCGAGGCGCTGACGGGACGCTACCACGTGCGCCAATGGCTGCAGCGGGACCTGCCGGTGATGTTCAGCGCGGCGTTTCTGGCGGTAGGGTTTTTTGCACTGTTTGTATGGCTCAAGCGCCGCCGCGAAACGGCCTATCTGCTTTTTTTCATGCTCGCCGCCACGTCATTCATACGCTGCCTGCACTTCTACGTGGGCTTGCCGATCGCCAATGACTGGTTCGCCTGGCTGACAGTCAACTCCCTGCTCTGGTTGGTCACCGTGGTGCACTTTTTCCTTCGCCAACTGCATGGCCGTGCGCTCACTTGGTTCACCCGTGCGCTGGTCGGGACGACTGTTCTGATCGGCGTGCTGACGCTGCCGGTGCTGGCGGTATTGCCGAACACACCCAAAGTCACGCCGCTCATTTATGTGATTGCAGCGCTGATGGGCGCGGCCGTCGGGTTGGTGGGGGGCATCAGCGCCTGGCGCCGTTCCAACGACGGCATGCTGGTGGCGGCCGGCATCGGCGTATGCACCTTGCTGGGGGTGTCTGACTGGCTGCTGCAAAACAACTTCGTCAGCCCGGAAGGCTGGTATTTTGGGGCTTACACCAATGCCATCACTTTCAGTGTTTTCGGCGTCCTGATGTACCGGCGCTACGTCAATGCCATCGGCGAGGTGGAGCAGGTCAACGCCAGCCTGGCGCAACGCCTGCAAGCGCGCGAAGCCGAGCTTGAGCGCAGCCACCAGCACTTGCGCGAGGCGGAACAGCGGCAAACGATCAGCGACGAGCGCCAGCGCCTGATGCAGGACATGCACGATGGCCTGGGTTCATCGCTGATCAGCGCCATCCGCTCGGTAGATCACGGCGGCATGAGCGAGCTCAAGGTCTCGCAAATCCTCAAGGACTGCCTGGACGATCTGAAGTTGACCATCGACTCGATGGAGCCGGTCGAAGCCGACCTGCTGCTGTTGCTGGCGACACTGCGCTTCCGGCTGGAGCCCCGCCTAGAGGACACGGGAATTACATTGTTGTGGCAAGTGCAGGAGTTGCCCACCTTGGCCTGGCTTGAACCTTCCAGTGCGCTGCATATTCTGCGCATCGTCCAGGAAAGCATCGCCAACATCCTGCGCCACACCGATGCCAGCGAGATCCGGGTGAGCACTGCATTGGTGGCCGCAGGCGTACAGGTGACCATCGAAGACAACGGCCAGGGCTTCGATGTTGAAAAAGTCCTGGGCGCTACCGCAGGACGCGGCCTGCACAACCAGCAGCGCCGCGCGCAGGCGGTTGACGGCACGGTCGCATGGAAGTGCGGGCCGACGGGGACGCAATTCATGCTGTGGCTGCCGCTGGAACGCAAGGCGCGGGTGACATAGGTGTTATTGACTGCATGAAATAGGGTCAATCTCTGACCCTATTTCGGAAAAATACACTCAATAGCGGCACTGCTTTGGCTTCGCTAGGGCGAGTTGCTAGCGGCAGGGAAGGAAAGCGGGTATTGCATTCACCCGGACCGCCGAGCCTGGGCACAGCATGAAAATCCGCGAAATTCCGCGCCGATTTCAAGCGCTTTTCAGTACCACGCGGTTTCGCAATGCCCCGAAGCCGATAATCATCAGGAATGCCACGATCAAGAACGGAATCACGCTCAAGTTCAGGAATTTCCAACCAAAGGCGTTGAGCAATCCGCCAGAAGAAAAGGATGCGGCGGTAACCGCGCCAAACATCAGAAAGTCATGGGCGGCCTGTGTCTTGGCACGTTCGCTCGGCCGGTAGGCTTGGGTCAGGAGGGTGGTGCCGCCGATGAAGAGGAAGTTCCATCCGATGCCAAGCAGCATCAGCCCGGACACGAAATTGAAGACCTGGATTCCCGACAATGCGGCAGCGACATGGCCAGCGATCATTAGCACGCCGGCGCCCATGATCGTCAGCACGCCGAAGCGCTTGATCAGGTTTCCGGTGAAGAACGACGGCACAAACATGCTCAGCGCATGCCACTGAATCACCGTGGTGGCGGCGCCGAGCGGGTGGCCGCAGATTTGCATGGCTAGCGGCGTGGCAGTCATCACCATAATCATCATCGCATAGCCAACGATCGAACCCATCAGTGCCGTCAGGAACACCGGCTGCCTTATGATTTCCAGCATTGGCCTTGCAGGTCCGGTATTGTCCGCAACTTCGGCGGATGGAATTTCCAGCGCCGCTATCATCCAGAACGCAACAAGACCTAGAAAGGTCATGACGACGAAAGAAGCGCTGAATGGGGCAGGCCCAATGTCTTGTGTTATTCGAGCAATATTCGGCCCGGCCAGCGCAGCCGCTACGCCGCCCGCGATAACCCATGAGACCGCCCGGCTCTTGAAGTCGGCGCTTGCCATGTCGGCGGCCGCAAATCGGTAGTACTGGGCAAATGCCTGGTAGCTGCCTACCAGCGCATTTGCAACGACAAATAACCAGAAGCTGCCGATCCAGATAGCCCATGCGGCAAGCAATCCGGCGCAGCAGCCGAGCATGATGCCGATCTGGAATCCGGGCTTGCGGCCATACCGCTGCATGAACAAGGAGGCGGGAATCATGGTTGCCGCCGCAGCCAGCATCGACATCGCGATTGGCAGGGTAGCCAGGTTCTTGTCGGGCGCCAGGCTCAGCCCAACCAGGCCCGACACTGTCATCACCATCACGGAGAAGGTTTGGAACAGCGCCTGCGCTCCCGCAAGGCGCAGGACGTTTCTTTTTTCGGTTGATGAAGTCATTCCTGGGCTCGTTCGCGGCATGGGTGGCGGTTCAGTCAGGCGGTCCACTCCGCGACGCCGTCACGAAGTTGCAGCGCCTTGAATCCCTTGCTGCGCAAGAGCTGTACTGCGTCAGCCGACATCAGGCAAAACGGTCCGCGGCAATAGGCAATCACCGGCTTGTTTTTCGGGAGCTCCGCAAGCCGCGATTTCAGTTCGGCCAGCGGCATCGAGCGGGCAAACGGCAAATGGCCTGCCTCGTATTCGTCTCCCGGCCGAACATCGATGACCACGACTTCGCCTTTCTTCGCCTTGGCAAGCAATTCATCATGGCTGTTGCCTACCCACTCGTGCGTGGCGGAACTGAGTTGTCGCAATGCATCTTGCAATTCGAACAAACGATCTTCGGCCAGCAGGCGGATGGTTACCCAAAAACGCGCCACGTCGTCGCTTGCAAGGCGGTAGATGACGTACTTTCCTTGCCGCTCTGTTTCCACCAGGTGCGACGATTTCAATTCCTTCAGGTGCGCGCTGGCCAGCTTTACGCTGATGCTCGCTTCCCGCGCGAGTGCTTCGACGGTTTTGGGCGCCTGGCATAACAGCTCGATCAACTCCAGGCGTTTCGGGCTTGCCGCCGCCTTGGCGATGCGCGCGACTTGCTCGTACAGCGCATCCTTGATAGTCCGGTTCGTAGTCATAAGGCAAAAATATTGGCAAATCGTTGAGTGCTGTCAAACTTGGTCAAATCGGCCTTGACGATAGAAATTATCCTGAATTATATTCTAACAATCGTTAGATTGTTGGTATTTAATGCAAAATATCCGGAGGTTTCCATGAACGTACTGTTCGTCTTGAACGCCGCGCCGTACGGCAGTGAATCCACCTATAACGGCTTGCGCCTGGCAGGCGCCTTGGCCAAGCGTGAACACAATATAGTGCGCATCTATTTGATGGGCGATGCCGCCGGCGCCGCCAAGAGCGGCCAGAAAGTGCCGCCGGGCTACTACAAGGTGCAATTGATGCTGCAGGCCGTTGTACGCAACTCGGCCGGCAATGTCGGTGTGTGCGGCACCTGCATGGACGCGCGCGGCATCGAAGTCAATGAGCTGATCGAGGGAACGCATCGAGGGACATTGGAAGAGTTGGCGGATTGGTCCGAGTGGGCGGACAAGATATTTGTGTTTTAAGAGATCGATGTGCTTTTCAATCCGCCTTCAACCTTCCGGCCCTGTCGAAGTTAGCAGCGGATTCGTTCCGATTGATAATGAAGTCAATTAGTCATACAATGAAAACGCCATGCGCCTAATTCGCCTATTCCTTATATTGTTGTTAAGCGTCTCGCTGCCGTTCGCTAACGTAGCGGCAGCGGCAATGGTGCATTGCGGACAAATGGAAACTGCTTCCCAACCAGTCGCTTCAGAACACAGCGAACATTCCAGCCTGCACGCCCAGCACCATGCCGTGCAGGATCAAGGCGCCGTTGATCATCAACAGCAAGACTCTTCCAGTCCAACCAACGCCAGTTGCAACCATTGTTCTTATTGCCAGTCGTGCGCGTCGGCGATTGTTCCGCCGCTGGTCAGCCAGACCTTGCGGATCGATAAGTCTGTCATTGTAAAAACCTCGTTCACGGATCTGCTGCCGCGAACCTTCCTCGAAGAACCCTTCCGTCCTCCTGCTTTCGCCTTCGCTTGATCGCGAAGGCATGCGATTCTCCGGCATAAACCGTTCCACGATTTAATCCGTTCAATCTTCGCATCGCCTTCTGTTGCACCTGACATTCGTCTATCGCATACAGAAAGGTTTTCATGCGCCAATTCATTCTGGCATTGGGACTGCTTGCGGGCATCACCGCACAAGCAGCGACCCTGGCCGACGTTTTAGATAAAGCCTGGCTGCGCTTGCCGCAAGCGCAATCACAGGCATCGCGCGAAGTTGAGCTGAAGGCTAATCAGGCCGCTGCTTCCAGCATGTTTCCTTCGCCGCCGGCGCTCGGGCTGGGTCACCGTTCAGACCGGTTCAATCGCAATTCGGGGTCGCGAGAGTACGAAGTCGAACTCTCGGTTCCGCTTTGGCTACCTGGCGAAAAAACTGCCAGGCAACGCCTTGCGACTTCCGAATCCGGCCGGTTTACCGCTGAACAGCTGGCGCTTCGCCTGCAACTGGCGGGCCAACTCAGGGAAGCGATTTGGCAAGTCAAGCTTGCCGAAACCGCACAAGAACTGGTTCAGAATCGTCTGGTCAGTGCCCGCCAAATCGAAGCGGATGTCGCGCGCCGGGTCAAGGCAGGCGAATCGGCGAGAACCGATTTGCTGCTGGTACAGAGCGAAACGATGGCCGCCCAGGTTGCCTTGGCCGATGCCGATAGAACTCTGATCGCTGCACGGCAAGCGTATAAACGGATCGTCGGCGACGACGCCATGCCGCCCGCGCAGCCCGAAGCCGTTGCACTCGATCGCGACATCGCCGTGCATCCGCTGCTGGTTTCAAAGCGCAATCGCGTCGAGGTTGTGCAAGCCAAAGCGCGTCTTGTTTCCGAAACCCGCCGGGATAACCCTGAACTCTCTTTGGGTGCACGCCGTGAACGAGGCGAGTTCAATGAACGCTTCGGCAGTACGCTTGCGGTATCGGTCAAGATTCCGTTTGGCACCGAGTCCCGCAATGCACCGCGTATCGCCGCCGCGCAAGCGGAATCGACAGAAGCCGAAATTGAATATCAGCGTCAGCGTTTCGACATCGAGCAGGATATTCAAAAAGCCAGGGCGGATGTCGAGATTGCGAAACAGCGATCGGAGTTGGCCGGATCGCGCCGCTCGCTCGCCGAGGAAAATCTGCAACTGATCAAAAAGGCTTTCTCGCTTGGCGAAAGAAGCCTGTTCGAGTTTCAGCGCACGCAGGCACTCCTTAATGATGCTGCTCTTGCAGCCAGCGAGGCCAAAATCGAGATGAATCTTACTTATGCCCGCTTGAATCAGGCGATGGGAGTTTTGCCATGAAAACTTGCAAGTCAATTGTTCAAATCGTTGTGATGCCATTTGCGCTATCGGCCGCGCTGTTGCATGCGCCGGCGGTATTCGCGCATGGGGGAGAAGATCATGGCGAAGGTGCTTCGCCGGTTCAAACGGCCCAGCCGCTTGCACCCCGCGCGGAAGCTCACTCGGATGACATCGAGCTGCTCGCCGTCTATGGCAACGGGGAGCTCACGCTCTACCTGTCGGATTTCAAAACCAATCAGCCGATTACCAATGCAAAGGTCGAGGTCGAAAGCGGCCCGGACAAGGCGGTGGCTGCGGCAGCGGGAGACGGTACATACAAGGTGCCGGCCCCCTGGCTTGCCAAGCCCGGAAAGCATGGGCTGGTAGTGACGATCGAAGGTCAGGACGTTGCCGACCTGCTGGAAGCCACCCTGGAAATTCAGGAGCTTGCCAAGGAAGCGAAAAGTTTCGGTATCGGCGAGTTTGCACCGGCGGGATTGATCGGCTCACTCGGCGGTGTTGCCTTGCTTGGGTTGGTTGCCTTCGGATTAAGTCGTCGCAAAAAAATTACGAGAGATAGATCATGAAAACAGCAAAATATATTTGCACCCTGGCTTTCGCAATGGCCGCATTGACTCCGGCAATCGGCATGGCTCATGGAGATGAAGATCACAGCAACGACAAAAAGCCTGCTGCAGTTGAAAAGAATGCCGCACCACCGCAAGTCGGCAGTGAAGCGCCAGTCCGGCTGTCGGATGGCGGCGTCTTCATGCCCAAGGCCAGCCAGAACCTGCTGGGCATTCGCACCACCAAGGCCAGCCTGGGCGACGTCAACGAGACTATCGGGTTGAAAGGACACATCAAAGCCGATCCATCTTCGGGCGGACAAGTACAGGCCACCCAGGTGGGCCGGATCGTGAGCGGCGCGGCGGGCCTGCCGCCGCTCGGGCAATCCGTCAAAAAGGGCCAGGTACTGGCCTGGCTGGAGCCGGTGGTCGGCAGCGTCGAAAGAAGCAATCAGCAAGTGCAACTGGCACAGATCGGCAGCCAGTTGTCGCTCGCCGAGCGCAGGGTTTCGCGCTACGAGCAGCTTGAAGGGTCCGTGCCGCAAAAGGAAATCGACGCGGCCAAATCCGAGTTGCAGGCGTTGAAGCAGCAGAAGGCGGCTTTGAGCGGCGGACTGGGCAATCGCTTGCCGCTGACGGCGCCGGTGTCGGGCGTCATCAGCAAAGTCAGCGTGGTATCCGGGCAAGTGGTCGAAGCCAGGCAGGCGATTTTCGATATCGTCGATCCGCAACGGCTGATTGTGGAAGCGCTGGGATACGACGCTCGCCTGATCGGCAACATTGCGAAGGTATCGGGCAGCACCGAAACCGGCGGCCAGCTTAACTTGACATTGCTTGGCACCGGCCTGGAATTGCGTGAACAGGCATTGCAGATACAGCTGCGGATTGCGCCGCCTTCTCCTGCGCTGGCGGTTGGGCAACCGGTCAATGTATTCGTACAGCTCAAGGAGGCAAAGCGCGGCGTCGTTGTTCCAGGCACCGCCGTTTCGAAGGATGCATCCGGCGACCAGGTCGTATGGATACACACGACGGCGGAGCGATTTGTTCCCAAAAAGGTACAGACGCGGAATCTGGACGCCAGCAACGCGGTGGTGACGCAAGGGCTTGCCGGCGCCGAACGCGTTGTGGTGCAAGGCGTGTCTTCCCTGGCTCAGGTTCGCTAGGAAGACGCCATGTTCAATTTCATTATTAACTTCAGCCTGCGCCAGCGATTGATCGTGCTGGGCGTGGCGCTGCTGCTGATGGTCTACGGCGTGCTGACCCTCAAGCAAATGCCGGTCGATGTGTTCCCGGACCTGAACAAACCGACGGTTACCTTGATGACCGAGGCGGATGGTCTTGCGCCGGAAGAAGTGGAGCAGCTCGTCACTTTCCCGGTGGAGACGGCGATGAACGGCATGCCGGGCGTCACGCGAGTGCGTTCGGTGTCCGGCGTGGGTTTGTCGGTGGTGTACGTCGAGTTCGACTGGGGCACCGATATTTATCGAAACCGCCAGCAAGTCGCGGAGCGATTGGCGCTGGTCAGGGATCAGATGCCTGCAGGAATCGCGCCGCAGATGGGACCGGTCAGTTCCATCATGGGCGAGATCATGCTGATCGGCTTGCCGATCGACAGCAGTCAAACCACACCGATGCAGGTACGCGAATTTGCCGACTGGGTGCTGCGTCCGCGCCTGCTGACGATTCCCGGCGTGGCCCAGGTCATACCGATCGGCGGCGAGGTGCGGCAGTACCGTGTGATGCCGGACAGCGCCAAAATGCGCGATTTGGGTATTGCACTGGACGATGTCGAGAATGCGCTCAAGAATTTCGGCGGCAATACCGGCGGCGGCTTTTCGGAAATCGCCGCGAAAGAATTCCTGATTCGCAATATCGCGCGCACCACGAAGATCGAACATCTGCAAAACCTGGTGGTCGGAAACCGGAATGGCCAGCCGATTTACCTTAAGCAAGTGGCCGAAGTCGGATTCGGCGCCGGCCTCAAGCGTGGTGACGGCAGCGTGAACGGCAAGCCGGCGGTGATTCTGTCGGTGCAGAAGCAGCCGACTGCCGACACCGTTGTGCTTACGCGTGAGATCGAAGCGGCGCTCGATTCGCTTGCAAAAGGACTTCCTGCAGGAATGAAGACGCCGGAAATCCTGTTCAAGCAAGCCGACTTCATCGAGAACTCGGTCAGCAACGTCGAGGAAGCATTGCGTGACGGTGCGATCATGGTTGCGGTCATCCTGTTCCTGTTCCTGGCGAACTTGCGCACCACCTTCATATCGCTCACCGCGATTCCGCTTTCCATTCTCGTCAGCGTGCTGGTGTTCAAGGCGTTCGGCCTGTCGATCAATACCATGACCCTGGGCGGCATCGCGATTGCGATCGGAGAACTGGTGGACGATGCGGTGGTCGACGTGGAAAACGTGTTGCGGCGATTGCGGATGAACGCGCAACTTGCCACACCTGCGCCGGTTCTGGGCGTGATCGCGAAGGCATCGATCGAGGTTCGATCGGGAATCGTCTATGCGACCTTGATCGTGGTGCTGGTGTTCGTGCCGCTGTTTGCATTGCCCGGTATCGAAGGACGCTTGTTTGTTCCGCTCGGGATTGCCTATATCGTTTCGATCCTCGCCAGCTTGCTGATCTCGATGACCGTAACGCCGGTGCTGTGCTACTTCCTGCTGCCGAAAATGAAACAGCTCAGGCACGGCGACAGCAAGCTCGTCGCCAAGTTGAAAGCCTGGGACGCACGACTGCTCGGCTGGTCGTTCAATCATGCCAAGCCGCTGCTGGCGGGTGCGGCTGTTGCCATTCTCATCGCGGCGGCAACCGTTCCGTTCTTTGCCCGCTCGTTTCTGCCTGCGTTCAATGAAGGCACGCTGACCATCAATGTCTTGCTCAATCCCGGATCGAGCCTGTCCGAATCAAACCGGATTGGTACGCTGGCCGAGCAATTGATCATGCAGGTGCCCGAAGTTGCCAAGGTCGGACGCCGCACCGGACGCGCGGAACTCGACGAGCATGCGGAGGGGGTGCATTACAGCGAGATCGACGTCGATCTGAAACGTTCGAAGCGCGACCGCGAAACAATCATGCATGAGATCCGCGATCGGCTTGCACCGCTTCCCGCCAACGTGAGTATCGGGCAGCCGATTTCGCACCGTCTCGATCATTTGCTGTCCGGCGTGCGCGCCCAGATCGCGCTGAAAATCTATGGCGATGATCTCGACACCCTTCGCGGCTTGGCCGCCGACCTGAAGAACCGGTTGCAGGGCATCAAAGGGTTGGCCGATCTGCAGATTGAAAAGCAGGTTCTGATTCCGCAACTGCAGGTGCAAATCGATTACGACAAGATCGCCGGCTACGGTATCAATTCCGCCGATGTCACCGGTGCACTGGAGCGTCTGGTCGGGGGCGACAAGGTCGCGCAGGTGATCGAAGGCAGCAGGCGCTTCGATATCGTGCTGCGGCTGGCGGACCGGGAAAGATTGCAGCAGGGATTGGCGAATCAATTGATCGAAACGCCGAACGGACGCATACCACTTTCGCTGGTTGCCGATGTGACGGAAGCCGATGGTCCGAACCAGATCGCCCGCGACAACGGCCGGCGCCGCATCGTGATCTCCGCCAATACCGACGGGTCCGACATGTCGGAGATCATTCAGAAGATTCGTGGAGCGCTGGCGGCCAGGCCGATGCCGGAAGGCTATTTCACCAGCCTCGAAGGACAGTTCCAGGCGCAGGAACAGGCCACGCGCCTGATCAGCATGCTGGCGTCGATCTCGTTGATCATGATCTTCCTGGTGCTGTACAGCCGCTACAAGTCGACTGCCTTGTCACTGATGATCATGGCGAATATTCCGCTGGCGCTGGTCGGCAGCGTGATCGCGCTGAAACTCGCCGGACTGACGCTTTCGGTGGCCAGCTTGATCGGCTTCATTACCCTGGCCGGCATCAGCACCCGCAACGGCATTCTCAAGATCAGCCATTACATCAACCTCGCAATGCATGAAGGCGAGCGCTTCGGCAAACCGATGATCGTGCGCGGTTCGCTGGAACGTCTGACACCGGTGTTGATGACCGCGCTGGTAGCGGCATTCGCGCTGGTGCCGCTGATCCTGGCGGGCGATGAACCGGGCAAGGAAATCCTGCATCCGGTGGCGGTCGTGATCTTCGGCGGACTCATCAGCTCGACCATTCTCGACACGATCATCACACCGGTGATGTTCTGGCTCTGGGGACAGAAGCCGTTGAATCGGCTGTTGGAACAGAAAACAAAGGAGAGTTATTAGCTTGGCGCTTATCTCGATGCAATACGGACCTGCTTGCCGATCGACTCAAGATCACGGCAAGCGCACATCAACTCAACGCAACTTGAAGGAGATTCACATGAAGTTACTCAAAGTGGCAGTACTGGCTTTTTCCATCGGATTTTCCGGTGCGGCGGCGGCGCATGCCGACGAATATCTCGATACCATCAAGGCGCCTAACGGCGGGCAACTCAGGATGGCCGGGATGTATCACTATGAACTGGTCATCAAGCCGACCGGGAAGGGCAACACCAATGATGTCCTGGTGTACGTCACCGATCACGGAAACCAGGAAATCAATACCAAGGGCGCGACGGGAACCGCAACCATTCTCGCGGCTTCGAAAGCAAGCGTCGTACTGAAGCCCATGGGAAAGAACCTCATGAAAGGATCGGGCAATTTTGGATTGAACCCCAACCTGAAGGCGGTGGTGTCAATTACGCTGCCAGGGAAACAACCAGAACAAGCCCGGTTTACCCCGCTTGCACCGAATCATAATCAGGGCGGTCAAAAGCATTGATTCAAGAGTTGAGCAAGCCGAGTAAAGGTTTGTTCGGAACCGTTGGCTAGCGTTTTCAGTGCGTGACAACGTTGCGCACTGAAAACAATCCTGACGGAAGATTTTGTGAATATGTTCGTCTTTTAGAAATTTGATGCAGATCAGTTGTTTTTTATGTTTCGACACTTAGCATGGTCGGAGGATTTTTTCGTCATCCTTGCTACGGGGTTAAGTGTTCTGTCGTGAATTCTTGTTGAGGACTTGCTGAACGGAACCATGCTTGGTTTCGACCTTTGTCGCTAATAATCGCCCCGCCCGTAGCAATCAGGGCAGGAACTGGAATGTCATCCATTTGGAGCGGGTCATGAATCACAAGAATGAAGAGCATCACATCAATGCCGGCGAGCGGAAAACTCTGAAAAAATCGAAAATTGTGCTGGTCGGCTTCCTCCTGGTCATCGGCTATTTTCTATGGATGGAGCATCAGGCGCACGTGATCGAATATCTGCCCTACCTGCTCCTTGCGGCATGTGTGTTGATGCATGTATTCATGCACCGCGGACATGGGCATGACCGTGGCCCCACCGAAAGCGAGAAAACCGACAGGGAGGAGTGATCATGGAGCACACGTCCCAGAATGCCTATGGCCTGTGGTCGCTGGTGATCATCAATTCCGCGATTTTCATTTTCTTTGCATTCAGTTTTACCAAGCCGAAGAGTCCGCGCGACTGGCGCTCATTCGGCAGCTTTGCCGCTTTTATCGTTGCCTTGTTCACCGAGATGTATGGGTTTCCGCTGACCATTTATTTGCTGTACCCATGGTTGTCGCGCCAGTTTCCCGGCATTGATTTCCTATCCCACGATGCAGGTCATTTGCTGGAGGTCATGCTTGGCTGGAAAGTCAATCCGCACTTTGGTCCATTCCATATCTTGAGCAATATCTTTATCTTCGGCGGATTCATCATGCTTTCTTCCGCGTGGCGCGTTTTATACCTGGCGCAGCGGCACCGCCAGCTTGCTGCAACAGGGCTGTATGCAAGGATGCGGCATCCGCAGTACGTCGCTTTCATTTTGATCATGTTCGGTTTCCTGCTGCAGTGGCCGACCATCCTTACCTTGATCATGTTCCCGATCCTGGTCTATGTGTATATCCGGCTCGCCAGATCTGAAGAACAGGATGCCATTGCAGAGTTCGGTTCCGAGTATCTGGAATACCGGGAACGGACTCCGGGATTCATTCCAATCCTTCGCAAGGAGCGAAAGATTGCATAAGGCTGCTCGATCTGTTTTTCTTGTCTGACCTCGCCTTGATTCGGCCAAAGCTCACTTCGGGACAAATCATGAACAATCAAACGCATCATCATTCCACCGCAAACGCGGAAACGCATCATCATGAAGAGCACGGCACCGTTCAAGCCAAGCCATTCAAGGATCCGGTTTGCGGCATGATGGTCGCGAGCGATCCGCAAAAGAAAATCGCCCATGACGGGGCTGATTATTTCTTTTGCAGTGCGCGCTGCATGGACAAGTTCCGCGCCGATCCGCAGGCATATCTGCATGCCGACGATGCAGCGAAGCCGGTCGCCGGAGCCGAGGAGGGCACGATTTATACTTGCCCGATGCATCCGGAGATCCGCCAGCCGAAACCCGGAAACTGCCCGATCTGCGGCATGACGCTGGAGCCGATGCTGCCGTCGCTCGAAGACGAGGAAAATCCCGAACTGGTTGATTTCCGTCGACGCTTCTGGTGGACCTTGCCATTGACGGTGATCGTGACAGTGCTGGCGATGGGCGGGTACCGCATGTTTCCCGGCATATTGCCTTATCAAAGCTGGATCGAACTTGGGTTCGGCACGCCTGTCGTTCTCTGGGCCGGATGGCCTTTCTTCCAGCGCGGAGTGCAGTCGATCAGGAATCGCAGTCCGAACATGTGGACCCTGATCGGGCTGGGAGTGGGCGCTGCCTATCTTTACAGCGTGGCGGCAACCATTGCCCCGGGAATGTTCCCTGCGACGTTCATGGAACATGGGCGCGTCGGTGTGTACTTCGAGGCGGCGGCGGTGATTGTTTCGCTGACCATGCTCGGGCAGATTCTGGAACTCAAGGCGCGTTCGCAAACGTCGGCGGCAATCAAGTCCCTGCTCGGCTTGGCACCGAAGACGGCACGCCGCATCAACAGCGAGGGCATCGAGGAAGACGTGCCGCTGACCCATGTCCACATCGGCGACACGCTGCGTGTGCGTCCCGGCGAAAAGGTACCGGTCGATGGCGTGGTGCTGGAGGGTGAAAGTGCGATCGATGAATCGATGCTGACCGGTGAACCGGTTCCCGTCACCAAGCGCCCGGGCGACAAGGTGATCGGCGCGACCATCAATGCCAGCGGCAGCTTGGTCATGAGAACGGAAAAAGTCGGTTCGCAAACCGTGTTGTCGCAAATCGTGCAAATGGTGGCGCAGGCACAACGCTCCCGTGCGCCGATGCAGCGGCTGGCGGATGTCGTGGCGGGCTATTTCGTAGTGACCGTGGTGGGCATTGCGATCCTGACGCTGCTGGGCTGGGGCTTTTTCGGTCCGGAACCGAGCTGGGTATTCGGCTTGCTCAACGCGGTGTCGGTGCTGATTATTGCCTGTCCATGCGCGCTGGGGCTGGCGACGCCGATGTCGATCATGGCAGCCACCGGTCGCGCGGCAACTCAGGGCATTCTGTTTCGCGACGCCGCGGCGATCGAGCAAATGCGCAAGATCGACACGTTGATCGTGGACAAGACCGGCACTTTGACTGAAGGCAAGCCGGCATTCGACCGCGTGGTCGCGGCGCCGGGCTTCACAGAAGAAGACGTGCTGCTGGCTGCGGCAAGCATCGATCAGGGAAGCGAGCATCCTCTCGCGCAGGCGATCGTTGCCGAAGCCCGTCAACGCGGCATGGCTTTGCACAAGCCGGAATCCTTTGAATCATCCAGCGGTATCGGCGTGCGCGGCAATGTCTCCGGTCATCGCATCGCGCTCGGAAATACCAAGCTGATGGAAGATGAAAAAGTCGATTGGCATATCCTGGCAAGCGAGGCGGAATCCTTGCGCAGCGAAGGCGCTTCGGTCATGTACCTGGCGGCGGATGAAAAACTTGTCGGCCTGATTGCGGTATCCGACCCGGTCAAGGCCACCACGCGGGAAGCGCTTGAGACGTTGCGTGCTGCTGGCCTCACGGTGGTGATGGCGACCGGAGATGGCGTCACCACGGCCAAGTCGGTCGCGGCCAGGCTCGGCATCGATGAGGTCTACGGAGAGGTCAAGCCGCAGGATAAGTTGTTGCTGGTGGAGCGTTTTCAGGCACAGGGCAAGATGGTGGCCATGGCGGGCGACGGCATCAATGATGCGCCGGCGCTGGCCAAGTCGAATGTCGGCATCGCAATGGGAACCGGGACCGATGTCGCCATCAACAGCGCTCATCTGACACTGGTGAAAGGGGATTTGCGAGCGATTGCCCGGGCGCGGATCATTTCGGTCGACACGGTTCGGAACATGCGTCAGAACCTGGGCTTTGCCTTCGCCTATAACACGCTGGGCATTCCCATCGCCGCGGGCCTGCTGTACCCGTTCACCGGGCAGTTGTTGTCGCCGCTGATTGCGGCGCTTGCGATGAGCTTGAGCTCGGTTTCGGTGATTACGAATGCCTTGAGGTTGCGCGGTACGGTGAAATGAATTGCTGTTTGGCGCGGTGAATAAGCTTTAGCCCCTGTCGTCTTGACGGGCACGGTGCCGTCCGGAAATTAGCCCGCGCAAGGCAAGTGCAATGCCGAATGTCCCATAGAAAAGGAACAGGGACGGTCTCGACAGGCGCATTTCAAATCCCGGATGCAAGCGTCTGGGCGCCACCTTGTAGTCCACAAAGCAGGCGAGTGCGGCAACGGCGGCGCCACCGGCCACGGCCGGGATAATTGATTTTTCGTCCGCTTTGTCGCCAAACCATTTTTCGTAGAGGACCGCCCATAAGGTTGCGGAAGCATGGTGAATCGCATAGCCCGGCAGGGTATAGCGTGCGCTCGGGTGATCCTGGCGCACCGCACGGTCGCCCCAGATCCAATGGCTTATTGCATTGGTAGGGGCATAGGGAGTGCCGTTCTCCTGTATTCCGCGTCTGCTTAGCACTGCCGTGCTCAGGATGCTTGCCACGCTGCCGGATATCGCGCCGTGACGGACCGCATCCGGCCATGTTTTCATGTTTTCCTCGTAACGGCTTGATATGAACCGAACGCTCCGCTCGGCCGGTCGGCCTTACAAGCGTTATCATCCGTGATGGCGAAGCGTGTCACAGCTCTATTGAACAAATGAGTTCCAAATCGGAATACAGTTCCCTGCTGCGAGGAAAGGACGTGAAATTGGTCGTTTTGCTTACCGGTGCCACCGGTTTCATCGGACACCGTCTGGCCGATGCGCTGGCTGAATCGCAGCATCAAGTGGTGTGCGCGGTACGTGATCCGTCTTCGGCGGACGATCCGCGATTCCGTTATGTCGCCGCGGATTTCACGCGGGACTTCGATTCGTCCGACTGGGCGCCGCGCCTTGCCGGCATTGATGTCGTGATCAATACGGTAGGCATTATCCGCGAATACGGCGCGCAAACTTTCGACGCGATTCACAGCCGCGCGCCGCGCGCATTGTTTTCCGCTTGTGCTGCAGCCGATGTGCGGCTGGTGCTGCAGATTTCCGCGCTGGGAGCCGATGAGCATGCGCGGAGCCGCTACCACCTGAGCAAAAAAGAAGCGGATGATTTCCTTGCCGGCCTGCCGCTGCGCTCGGTCATCGTACAGCCGTCACTGGTATACGGACACGCTGGCGCCAGCGCCCGTATGTTTGCGACGATGGCCAGCCTGCCGGTCATTGCGCTGCCGGGCCATGGCAGCCAGATGATACAGCCGGTGCATATCGACGATCTGATCGACGCCGTCATTGCTTTGCTGGACCGCACCGTGGAGAAGGGAACGCGGATGGCCATCGTCGGACCTCAGCCGATGACATTGCAGGCCTTCCTTTCGGTATTGCGCGATGCAATGGGATTTGGGCGCGCGCATTTTCTCCCGGTACCAATGCCGCTGGTACGCATCGCAGCTCAAGCGGGCTCGATGTTGCCCGGCAGCCTGCTCGATTCGGAAATGCTGCAAATGCTGGAGCGCGGCAACACGGCAAGTGCTGCGCAAATCAAAAATCTGCTCGGGCACGAACCGCGTCATGCCGAAAACTTCATCAAAAAATCAGACGCTCCCGCAGTGCGTCTGCAGGCCCAGTTAGGCTGGCTGCTCCCGCTTCTGAGAACAAGCATTGCGCTGGTCTGGATCGTGACCGGTATCGTATCGTTCGGGTTGTATCCGGTTGAGGAGAGTTACGCATTGCTGGCCAGAGTCGGTATTGCCGGCATGCTGGCGCCGGTCATGCTCTACGGCGCCGCGCTGCTGGACCTGGCTATCGGTATTGCGATACTTGTTCTGCGCAAGCGGCGCTGGCTGTGGCTGACACAACTTGCAGTCATCCTGTTTTATACCGCGCTGATCACCTGGAGACTGCCGGAATTCTGGCTGCATCCTTATGGCCCGTTGCTGAAAAATCTGCCGATGCTCGCAGCCATCTGGCTGTTGCTGGAACTGGAGGAGCGCTGATGGAATACATGGTCGTGAAATGGTTGCACATCCTTTCATCCACGCTACTGTTCGGCACGGGGATCGGTTCGGCTTTCTATATGTTCTTTGTCAGCCTGTCGCGCGACGTTCGCGCGATCGCCGTCGTGGCGCGTTATGTGGTGCTGGCGGATTGGGTGTTTACCACGCCGACGATCATCATTCAGCCGCTCACCGGTTTTTACCTGATACACCTCGCGGGTTATCCGCTGACTAGCTCATGGATTTTGTGGTCGATCGTATTGTATTTCGTTGCCGGAGCCTGTTGGCTGCCGGTAGTATGGCTGCAGATCAAGATGCATGGTTTTGCGCGTGCAGCGGTTCAATCAAATACAGTGTTGCCGGCAATTTACTGGCGCTATCTGAGGATCTGGGTGTTGCTTGGCATACCGGCCTTCGCATCGCTGGTCATCGTGTTTTACTTGATGGTTGCCAAGCCTGCTTGAAAGCGCATGCGGTTGTAGCGTTACCTGCGGCAAGAGCGTTGAATCGAATTCATATAGCTTGAAATCAACGGCATGCAAGATAACGGCCCGCACGTTTCTTTCACAACATAATTAGTCGCTCGGGCATTCATTTTGCCTATTCTTGCTGCGAAGTTTTTTGCGTATGCGCTTCTTCCCAACACGCTGAATCAGGCATCGGAGAAAAAATGTCGAACGGAAACCGTCAGATAAGCAAGAAGATAACGATCGTCGCGATGGCATTGCTATTGATGGCATGTTCTCGATCAGATCAAGATCAGGCCGCAGTGGAGCCGAAGCAGGCCGTTCCCGCGCCGCCGCCGGCGGCGCAACAAAACGCCCAGCCTTCTCCGGCGCCAGGCATCGAATTGCCCAGCTTCGTCAATCTGGTAAAGCAGCAGGGGCCGGCAGTAGTCAATATCAGCACCGTGCGCATTGTAAGTAACCCGCGCGGAGTGCCTCAGTTGCGGGAGGGCGATCCGATGTTTGAATTTTTCCGGCGCTTCGGTCCGCCGCGTGAACCACAGGGCATACCGGCCACCGGCCTGGGGTCGGGATTCATTATCAGCCGGGATGGATATATCCTGACCAATGCCCACGTTGTTGAAGACGCGCGGCAAGTGTCGGTCAAATTGACCAATAAACGTGAATACAATGCCAAGGTCATCGGCGCCGATCCTTATACCGATGTGGCGCTTTTGAAGATTGATGCCAAGGATTTGCCTGTCGTAAAAATCGGTGATGCGAACCAGATCGAGCCTGGTGAATGGGTTGCTGCGATCGGGTCGCCATTTGGCTTCGAGAACAGCATAACCGTCGGCGTCATCAGCGCAAAAGGGCGTTCATTGCCGAATGAAAGTTACGTGCCTTTCATACAAACCGATGTCGCGGTCAACCCGGGCAATTCCGGCGGTCCGCTGTTCAGCACCAAAGGCGAAGTCATCGGCATCAACGCCCAGATTTACAGTCAGACCGGGGGCTTCATGGGGATTTCATTTGCGATCCCGATGGACGTCGCGATGACCATCGCCGACCAGTTGCGTGAATCAGGAAAAGTGATTCGTGGCCGTATCGGCGTGCAACTGCAAGAGCTGACGCTCGACCTGGCCTCGATGTTGGGCATGAAGGAACCACGCGGTGCATTGGTTGCTGCCGTTCAGAGAGGCGGACCGGCGGACCGGGCCGGCATTCAACCCGGCGATGTGATTTTGTCCCTTGACGGTCGAGCAGTTGAGTACTCCGCCGATCTGGCGCGCTTGGTCGCAGGCACCAAACCCGGTGAAACAATCAGTGCAGAAATATGGCGCAAGGGGAAAACCGTATCCATCCAGGTGAAAGTGGAAGAGTTGAAGTCATAGCCAGTTGTTTGTCTATTCTGCATAAACATTGTGAAGCGACGCGGATTAGTGGCGTATGGGCGAACATAGAGCTTCATGGATAGGATATTTTCTCCTTATCGATGCGTATCTATCCAGACCCAGTTCGCGATCTAGGATGCGGGACGCGGTATCGGCTTGGTTATGTCAAGGGAATGAAAACCGTAGCCGCCGCCATCCGTGATGTTTGCCAGATCAGCAAAAAACAATTTCAGAGTATGCCCGACAGTCGGAAAGGCAATTTCGTCCCACGGAATCTCGGTTTCGGAAAAAAGTTTCACATCGAGGCTCTCGATACCTGCGACGTAGTCCAGATCGAGCAACGTGGCACGGTAGAACATATGTACCTGATGCACATGAGGAACGTTCAATAGCGAAAATAATTGATGTAGCTCAATATTCGCACCCGCTTCTTCTTCAGTCTCCCGAATCGCCGCAGCTTCAGTAGTCTCATTGTTTTCCATGAATCCGGCAGGCAGCGTCCAATAGCCGTAACGCGGTTCGATCGCACGTTTGCAAAGCAGGATTTTCGTTTCACCATCCCGCTGCCACACCGGGATCGATCCAATCACCATCTTTGGATTCTGGTAATGGATCACGCCGCATTGACTGCATACATAACGCGGACGGTTGTCGTCAGGTGGGATTTGAAGCAACACCGGGTGCGCGCATTCGGAACAATATTTCATAAGCAATAGGAAGAATCGAAAACGATTGGTAAGCACTTGATCGAAAGAACCGCCGAGGCATGTTTCGGTCAAGAGTGGAATACAGCGAGAAGTGTAGCATTGCAGGCCAATCGCGCGATTGGATTTGCATTGTCATTCGAACCCATGTATAGTTCGTTTCTTCAGACGCGGGGTGGAGCAGTCTGGCAGCTCGTCGGGCTCATAACCCGAAGGTCGCAGGTTCAAATCCTGCCCCCGCAACCAAGTCTTACTAGTCTTGATATTCCCGCCCATCATTACACCTCCTCTAAACGGGCGCCGGAAAGCAGCATCAACGGGTTCTTTAACCGGACAGCATCATGGGATGCTTGTCGTTGAAACTATAACCTCTGCAAATTGCAACTAACAAGCCGTACAAGAATCGCACATGAATACTGCTGAGGCGAAGAAAGTCCTCGAAACCGCATTGCTTTGCGCACATGAGCCGTTGTCGATCAACGATCTCAAGAAGCTCTATGTGGGTAGTGGCGAAAGCACCGATGAAGTCGGCGCCGATACGATCAAGATGCTGCTCGAAGAGTTGCGCATCGATTGGTCGGACAAAGGTATCGAAGTTGTCAGTCTGTCGACCGGTTGGCGTTTTCAAAGCCGCCCCGAGATGAAAATTTACCTTGAGCGGCTGAATCCGGAAAAACCGCCGAAATATTCGCGCGCAACCCTGGAAACCCTGGCTATTATTGCCTATAGGCAGCCCGTCACCCGGGGTGACATTGAAGAAATCCGCGGCGTGACGGTTAATTCGCAGACCATCAAAATGCTGGAAGACCGCGGCTGGATCGAAGCGATCGGCCATCGCGATGTGCCGGGACGTCCGGGTTTGTTTGCAACCACCAGGCAGTTTCTTGATGATCTCGGCTTGACCTCGCTGGACCAGTTGCCGCCGCTGCAACAGGCGATGAAGGGTGAAATGCAGGAAGGATCGCTGTTGGAGATGCAAGCGCTTGAGGCTGAGTTTCAAGCCAATCTTGATCAGACCGCCATCGATTTTGCGGCTGAGTCTCTCGAAGAGCATGAAGCGATTGCCATGGACAGTGTCGCAGAAGCTGTTGCTGAAAACCGTGAAGCCGAAACAGATTTCGAGGCCGATCGGCTGGTATTGAATACTGAAATTCTTTCTCACGACCTCGCGCCAGAATCAACGGTTGACGCTGAGCCAGGTCAGTCAAACGACGAATCGAACAATGACCCTTCCTACCCCCAATGACACACAGGTAATCGATGCCGTTTCTTCAGACTCCAATAAGGCTGAAGAAAAAAGCGGCATCCAGGCCGACGCAAACTCCGAGAGCAAGACGTCCGGTCGGACGCAAGAAGGCGAGCGGCCGGCAAAACGCGGCGTGCGCGGTCCGCGTACATTGAGGCGTGCCAGGAATGCCCCGCGTTCGGATAGCACCGCAAGCGGCGAGGCGGTTTCGGCAGGCCCGTCGGATGGCGAAATGCCGCCGGTCAATGCCGGCGACCCCGCGGAACCAGGGAATGCCAGGCCGCGCAGGGAGCGCAATAGCGGTTCCGTGGATGAGCGGATGAAAGGGAAAAGGACTTCCCAGAAACAGCGCAATCAGCCTGGTAACGCAAATGGCAAGACGGCGCCGCAAGCCAAGCCGGCGGATGCGGATGCGGTTTTTTCGTTCGTCACATCGGAAGCGTTTGATAGTCAGGCCGAAGAAGACAAGCCGAACGGCAAGCCGAATAATCGTGACGCACAGGCAAAGAATGTCCGGCGCGATCTCACTGCGGACGACGATGCCCCGAAGTTGCACAAGGTGCTGGCCGATGTCGGCCTCGGTTCGCGCCGGGATATGGAAGAATTAATTATTGCCGGACGTGTGTCCGTGAATGGCGAACCTGCCCATATAGGCCAGCGTATTTTGCCGGCCGATCAAGTACGCATCAACGGTAAATTACTGCAGCGCAAAGTCACCACCCGTCCGCCGCGGGTACTGATATATCACAAGCCTGCTGGCGAAATTGTCAGTAACAGCGATCCCGAGGGGCGGCCATCGGTATTCGATCGATTGCCGACGATGAAAGCCGCGAAATGGCTGGCCGTGGGACGTCTCGATTTCAACACCGAAGGTTTGCTGTTGTTTACCACGTCCGGCGATCTGGCTAACCGGTTGATGCATCCACGTTATGGCATCGATCGCGAGTATGCGGTACGCACACTGGGTGAGCTGGAAGAAGGCATGCGCCAGAAATTGCTGGCCGGCATTGAGCTTGACGATGGCACTGCCCAGTTTTCCAGGGTTGCCGATGGCGGCGGCGAGGGCGTCAATAAATGGTATCGCGTTACGATTGGCGAAGGCCGCAACCGGGAGGTGCGTCGCATGTTCGAGGCAATCGGCCTGACCGTATCGCGCCTGATTCGTACTCGCTATGGCGCATTGACGTTGCCCCCAGGTTTGAAGCGCGGCCGGTGGGAAGAAATGGATGAGCATGCGGTGCGCGACTTGATGAAGATAAGCGGACTGGAAAAGGCTGCCGGGCAAGCCCAGCCGGCCAAGGGTCGGGGCGGACCGTCGGCCCGCCAGGGTGGCGCCAACCAGGGTGGCGCCAATCGTACCGGCAATAATTTTGAAAACAATCAGGGCCAGCAGCGCACCCCTGGACGCGGCGGTCAGGGTCAGTCGCGCCCGCGCCAGCCGGATCCGTTGCAAACCGCACTTGGATTTCCGGGAATGGGTCAGCCCCGCCGCAACAGCGGTGCGGGACGCGGGGGAGTGGGCGGACAGACTCGGCAAGGGCAGGGCGCGCAGGGTCGGCAGGGCGGTGCCCCGACTGGTGCCCAAGGGCCGTTGCGTCGCCGGTCGCGGGGATAAGGTGTTGCACATCAATTGGCCATGCCGGCGGCGTGAGTGGCGCCGCTAAAGAGGTGAAACATCCACCGCGGCATTGCAGGGTACTAAGTAATCGATTATAATCTTGCAGTTTACAAGGGCCGTCTCCCGCGAGAACTTCACCGGGAAATAACTGCAGGCGGCTTGAATCATAAAAAAGATGGGCAGATGCCCATTTTTTTTTTGTTAAACAATTTGTGGATTCGGCGCCCCGTAAAGATTGTCGCGGCGCCGGATGTAGCGTTTACGGGGAATTTGCCTTGCAGTTGTTGGGATTGATAGAAAAAACGGTTACCGGATTGGGCTACGAGCTTGTCGATTTCGAACAAGCCGCGCGCGGCTTGTTGCGTGTCTATATTGACTTCGCGTCGCAGGATCCCGACCCAGGGCAGATCACAGTCGAAGATTGCGAAAAGGTAACACATCAACTGCTCCATGTATTGACTGTGGAAAATGCCGTGTACGAACGCCTGGAAGTGTCATCTCCGGGGTTGGATCGGCCGTTGAAAAAGCTGGCCGACTTTGCACGATTCACCGGTCAGGAAGCGCTTGTGAAGCTGCGCATGCCGATGCCGGGCGCAGCGAACCGCAAATCGTTTCAAGGCATGCTGCATGCTCCCGATGGCGACAAGTTGAAACTGGAATTTGAAGGAAATGACGGGCCGGCAATGCTGGAGTTTACGCTGGCCGATGTGGACAAGGCGCGTTTGGTGCCGAAAGTGGATTTTAGGAGTCGCAAAGCATGAGTCGCGAAGTTTTATTGTTGGTCGATGCGCTAGCGCGTGAAAAAAACGTTGATAAAGATATCGTCTTCGGGGCGCTTGAACACGCGCTCGCGCAAGCGACCAAAAAGCGCTATCCGGGCGATGTGGACATTCGCGTCTCGATCGATCGCGAGACCGGCGAGTTCGAATCCTTCCGCCGCTGGCACGTGGTGCCGGACGAAGCCGGCCTCCAGTTGCCGGATCAGGAGATCCTCCATTTCGAAGCCAAAGAGCAGATCGAAGACATTGATGTCGACGATCATATCGAAGAGCCGATTGAATCGGTGGATTTTGGCCGCCGCTTCGCGCAGGACACCAAACAGGTTGTGTTGCAGCGTATCCGCGATGCCGAGCGCGAGCAGATTCTGGCCGATTTCCTTGAGCGAGGCGATTCGCTGGTAACCGGCACCATCAAGCGCATGGAGCGCGGCGATGCGATTGTCGAGTCCGGCAAGATTGAAGCGCGTCTGCCGCGCGACCAGATGATTCCAAAGGAAAATCTGCGTATCGGCGATCGGGTACGTGCATACATCCTGCGCATTGAACGCAATGCGCGCGGACCGCAAGTGATTCTGTCGCGTACCGCGCCGGAATTCATCATGAAACTGTTTGAGCTCGAAGTGCCGGAAATCGAGCAAGGTCTGTTGGAGATCAAATCGGCCGCTCGTGATGCAGGGGTACGCGCCAAGATCGCCGTCTTCACCACTGACAAGCGGATCGATCCGATCGGCACTTGCGTCGGCATGCGCGGTTCGCGCGTGCAGGCCGTGACCGGCGAACTCGGCGGCGAACGCGTTGATATCGTGTTGTGGTCCGAAGATCCGGCGCAGTTCGTGATCGGCGCGCTGGCGCCGGCGAACGTATCGTCGATCGTGGTCGACGAGGAAAAGCATGCGATGGACGTGGTGGTCGATGAGGAAAATCTCGCGATCGCGATCGGACGCGGCGGGCAGAACGTGCGCTTGGCGTCTGAATTGACCGGCTGGCAGATCAACATCATGACAGCCGAAGAATCGGCGGATAAATCCGCGGTCGAAACAGCATCGATTCGCGCATTGTTCATGGAAAAACTGGATGTCGATCAGGAAGTGGCTGACATCCTCGTTGACGAAGGGTTCGCCAGCCTGGAGGAGATCGCCTATGTGCCGATCACCGAAATGCTGGATATCGAGTCGTTCGACGAAGATACGGTCAATGAACTGCGCAATCGCGCTCGCGATGCGCTGGTCACTGAGGCAATTGCATCCGAAGAAGGCCTCGAAGGCATGGAAGAGGCGCTGGTGGAACTGGAGGGGATGGATCGCATCACCGCCGGCAAGCTGGGCCTGGCCGGTATCAAGACGCTTGAAGGGTTTTCCGGCCTGGCATATGACGAGTTCGGTGCGATTCTTGCGCTGCCCTCGGAGCGTGCGCGTCAACTGATTGAAAATGAATTTGAAGATGTGACCGATGACGAGATGAGGCTCATTGATGCCAAATACGATGATCGTGCCAAGGCGTTGCATGCCAAGGCATGGAGCCTCGCGGAAGCCAAATGATTCTCGAAGTTCCACAATCATCCATCGCGTCACATAGAAAAGAGGACTGAATGGCGAGTAACAACGTAGCCCAATTTGCCACCGAGCTCAAGATGCCGGCCGATCTGCTGCTGACGCAGCTGCGTGCCGCAGGCGTCGAAAAAAGCTCGACTGCCGACCAATTGTCCAAGGAAGACAAGGACAAATTGCTCGGGCATCTGCGCCGCTCTCACGGTGTTGCGCCGGATGGCGAGAAGAGAAAAATCACGCTGACGCGTAAAGAGACCACCGAGATCAAGCAGGCCGACGCGACTGGAAAATCGCGCACGATTCAAGTCGAGGTTCGCAAGAAACGTACGTTCGTCAAACGTGATGAACCGGCGATCGAAGAAGCGCCGCCAACGGTTGTCGAAGCGCCTGCGATCGATGAGGCGGAGCTGGCCCGTCGGGCGGACGAAGCACGCCGGCATGCAGAGTTGATGGCTCGGCAGGAAGCGGATCTGCGCGCGAAGCAGGAGCATCTGGCCAAGCTGGAAGCGGAGAAGGAAGCACAGGCAAAGGCAATCCGCAAGGCGGAACTCGATGCTGCAAAGGCTGCTGCCCAACCGGCCGCAGTTGATGTCGGCGATGCCGCCGACGACGAGAAAAAGCGCATCGTTGCTGAAGAAGCCAAGAAAAAAACTGCGCAAAGCGCCAAGGATGCCGCTGAAAAAGCCGCGGTGACCGAGCGTGCGCGTAAGGTTGTCGCAGACGAAGTCGCGCAGATCAAGGCGATGATGAACGCACCGCGCAGGGCGATAAAAGCGCCTGAGCCGGAACCGGCACCGGTAGTCGCCAAGGCGAAACCGGCCGAAGGTACGCTGCACAAACCGGCCGAGAAGAAACCCGGCGAAAAGAAAGACGACAAGAAACCGGCCGTTACCGCCGACAAAAAATCGATCAAATCGGCAAACGTTTCGTCCACTTGGCAAGACGACGCCAAGAAGCGCGGCGGTGTCGGCATCAAGACCCGCGGCAATACAGGCGGCGGCCGCGATGGCTGGCGTGCCGGTCCGAAAGGCCGTCGCACCTCCCATCACGACGATCGTGAAACCAATTTCCAGGCGCCGACCGAAGCTGTGGTCAAGGATGTGCATGTACCGGAAACGATTACGGTTGCCGAATTGGCGCACAAGATGTCGGTGAAGGCATCGGAAGTCATCAAGCATTTGATGAAACTCGGTCAGATGGTCACCATCAACCAGGTGCTCGACCAGGAAACCGCGATGATCCTGGTGGAGGAAATGGGTCATACCGCACACGCGGCCAAGCTCGACGATCCTGAGGCATTGCTGACGGAGGGTGTGGAACATCCCGATGTCGAGTCGTTGCCGCGTGCTCCGGTGGTTACCGTAATGGGCCACGTCGATCACGGCAAGACATCCTTGCTTGACTATATCCGGCGCGCCAAAGTGGCGTCCGGTGAAGCGGGCGGCATTACCCAGCACATCGGTGCCTACCACGTTGAAACGCCGCGCGGCATGATCACGTTCCTCGATACGCCGGGCCATGAAGCATTTACCGCCATGCGTGCACGCGGCGCCAAGGCGACCGATATCGTGATTCTGGTGGTGGCGGCCGACGACGGCGTGATGCCGCAGACCAAGGAAGCGATTGCCCATGCAAAAGCGGCAGGCGTGTCCCTGGTTGTTGCAATCAACAAGATCGACAAGCCGGGTGCAAATCACGACCGCGTTACGCAGGAATTGATTGCGGAACAGGTCGTGCCGGAAGCATACGGCGGCGAATCGCCTTTCATTCAGGTGTCGGCCAAGACCGGTCAAGGTATTGATTCCTTGCTTGAAAACGTGTTGCTGCAAGCTGAAGTGCTGGAATTGAAAGCGCCGGTCAATGCACCGGCCCGCGGCCTCGTGATCGAGGCCAAGCTCGACAAGGGCCGTGGTCCGGTTGCGACGATCCTGGTTCAGTCAGGCACCCTGAAGCGCGGCGATGTGGTGCTGGCCGGATCTTCGTATGGCCGTGTGCGCGCGATGATCGACGAGAACGGCAAGAGCATCAGCGAAGCCGGCCCTTCGATTCCGGTGGAGATCCAGGGCTTGACCGAAGTGCCGGTCGCCGGCGAAGAAGTGATGGTCATGACCGATGAGCGCAAGGCGCGCGAGATCGGCTTGTTCCGTCAAGGCAAGTTCCGCGATGTGAAGCTGGCCAAGCAACAGGCAGCCAAGCTCGAGAACATGTTCGACCAGTTGGCCGAAGGTGAAATCAAGAACCTGCCGATGATCATCAAGACCGACGTGCAAGGTTCGCAGGAAGCGATTATCCATGCGATGCAGAAGTTGTCCACCAGTGAAGTGCGGGTACAGGTGGTGCATGCGGCAGTGGGCGGCATCAGCGAATCGGACGTCAACCTGGCGCTTGCGTCGAAGGCGATCATCATCGGCTTCAATACAAGAGCCGACGCATCCGCACGCAAGCTGGCGGAAGCCACCGGCATCGACATTCGCTACTACAACATCATTTACGATGCGGTCGACGAGATCAAGGCGGCAATGTCCGGCATGTTGTCGCCGGAGAAGCGCGAACAGGCACTCGGCCTGGTGGAAATCCGCCAGGTGATCCTGGTCAGCAAGGTCGGCGCGATTGCCGGTTGCTACGTGCTGGATGGCGTAGTCAAGCGCGGCTCGTCCGTGCGTCTTCTGCGCGACAACGTAGTGGTGTGGACCGGCGAACTCGATTCGCTCAAACGCTTCAAGGATGACGTGAAGGAAGTGAAAGCCGGCTTTGAATGCGGTTTGACTCTGAAAAACTTCAACGACGTCAAGGAAGGCGATCAACTGGAAGTCTTCGAAGTTCAGGAAGTCGCCCGTACTCTCTAATCCGGCTCAGGCGGGTGACTTTGTCGCCCGCCGCGACCGCGGCACCATCGGCGATTATCATCATGGCTAAACATAGCAAATCCATTCCTGGACGCGGCTTGCGCGTGGCGGACCAGATCCAGCGCGATCTGGCGGAAATCGTTGCATACGATCTGAAAGATCCGCGCGTGGGCATGATCACGATCACCGAGGTGCAGATCACTCCGGATTATGCACATGCCAAGGTGTTCTTTACCATGCTCAATGACGACCCGGAGGCAATACAGAATACGGTGACCGGCCTTAGCAAGGCTGCCGGTTTTATTCGCGGCCAACTTGGCCGCCGCCTCACCATTCATACTCTTCCCGAGTTGCATTTCGTGCACGATAACTCGACTGCGCGCGGTATCGAATTATCGAAGCTGATCGACCAGGCAGTTGCGTCGCGCGCCAAGGATGCGGAAGAAGGCTGATTTCGCACCCGCGCTTTTCCTGCGTACAGTAAAGATGTGACCCGACATGGCGAACCCTCAAGCCAAGAAAAAACGCGTACCGGTGCATGGCGTTCTGCTGCTCGACAAATCCGTCGGCCATTCCAGCAACGATGCGCTGATCAAGGCCAAGCGCCTTCTTAACGCGGAAAAGGCTGGGCACACCGGCACGCTCGATCCGTTTGCAACCGGTCTTTTGCCATTGTGTTTTGGCGAAGCGACAAAATTCGCGCAAGATCTGCTTGACGCCGACAAGACCTACGAGACCGTGGTCCATCTTGGCATTCGCACCGTTACCGGCGATACCGAGGGCGAGGTGATATCGACTTGCGCGGTAAATGCCGAACGCGATCAGATCGAAGCAGTGCTTTCCCGGTTTCGCGGCGAGCTTGATCAGATTCCTCCCATGTATTCCGCGCTCAAGCGTGACGGCAAGCCCTTGTATGAATATGCGCGCGCGGGTGTGACGCTGGAACGCGACGCGCGGCGGGTAACGATCCACATGCTGGAACTGCTGGACTATCAATCTCCCTATCTGACATTGCGCGTTCAATGCAGTAAAGGCACGTATATCCGCGTACTGGGTGAAGACATCGGCGCGGCGCTCGGCTGCGGCGCCCATCTGCGAGAGTTGTGCCGTATCGGCGTCGGCAGTCTGTCGCTCGACCATGCGGTCACACTTGATATGTTTGCCGAAATGAGTGAATTGGAGCGCGCGGAAGCGCTGGCGCCCGTCGATGCATTACTGTCATCATTTCCTGCCGTGAACTTGCCGGAAGCATTGGCGAAACGGTTTCTGCAAGGACAGAGATTGGCGCTCGGCAAGGAAGGTGTTGCTATTGCGGAAGGTGAGGGCCGGGTGCGGGTTTATCGTGAAAGCGACGGACAATTGCTCGGTACGGCGCAATTGAAGGAATTCGGCGTGCTTGCGCCGGAACGGCTGGTTGCGTTGAATAATCAATAAAACCGGCAGGCTTGGTCATTTTCTTTCCGTAGCCAATAAAACCGCACTGCCCATCCCATTTGAACTGTGGCGTAATCGCCAGCAACTCTTTGAAAATCAAGAGTATTTTCTGATTTCATGTCACGCAACATGCTATACTATTCGGCTTTCCAAGTTACGCATCCTTCAGCAAATTAAGATCATGTCAAATACAAAACGCGCCATCCGCAACATCGCCATCATCGCCCACGTCGACCACGGCAAGACGACTCTCGTCGACAAATTGCTGCGACAGTCCGGCACCTTCCGCGACAACCAGCAGGTTGAGGCGCGCGTGATGGATTCCAATGATCTGGAAAAAGAGCGCGGCATCACGATTTTGTCGAAGAATTGCGCAGTTGAGTATGAAGGCACCCATATCAACATCGTCGACACGCCGGGCCATGCCGATTTCGGCGGCGAAGTCGAGCGCGTGCTGTCGATGGTTGACAGCGTATTGCTGTTGGTCGATGCGCAAGAAGGACCGATGCCGCAGACCCGCTTCGTTACGCGCAAGGCGCTGGCGCTCGGTTTGAAGCCGATCGTTGTGATCAACAAGATCGATCGGCCGGGCGCGCGCGCCGAATGGGCAATCAACGCCACTTTTGAATTGTTCGACAAGCTCGGCGCAACTGAAGAACAACTGGATTTCCCGGTCGTGTTTGCATCGGCGCTCAACGGTTATGCCAGTCTTGATGCAAGCGTGCGCGAAGGCGACATGAAGCCGCTGTTTGAGGCGATTCTGGAACACGTTCCTGCGCGCGATGATGACCAGGACGGTCCGTTGCAGCTGCAAATTTCTTCGCTGGATTATTCGTCCTATGTCGGCAAAATCGGCATCGGCCGTATCACTCGCGGCCGGGTCAGGGCGCTGCAGGATGTGATCATCAAGGATGGTCCGGAAGGCACGCCGATCAAGGCACGCATCAACCAGGTGTTGAATTTCAAAGGTCTGGAGCGCGTATTGGTTGACGAAGCAGTCGCCGGTGACATTGTCCTGATCAACGGCATCGACGAGATCGGCATCGGTACTACGGTATGTTCGCCGGAAGCGCCTGATGCGCTGCCGATGCTGACCGTTGATGAACCGACGCTGACGATGAACTTCATGGTCAATAATTCACCATTGGCGGGCCGCGAAGGCAAATTCGTCACCAGCCGCCAGTTGCGCGAGCGCCTGGACCGTGAACTGAAGGCCAACGTTGCGCTGCGTGTCGCGCCGACTCCTGACGACACCATCTTTGAAGTGTCCGGCCGCGGTGAACTGCACCTGACGATTTTGATCGAAAACATGCGCCGTGAAGGATTCGAACTCGCTGTATCGCGTCCGCGCGTCGTGTTCAAAATGGTCGACGGTGTGCGCCACGAGCCGTTCGAATTGCTTTCGGTTGACGTGGAAGAAGTCAATCAAGGCGGCGTGATGGAAGAGTTGGGCCGCCGTCGTGGCGACTTGCAAAACATGGAATCGGACGGGAAAGGCCGCGTACGGCTGGAATACCGTATCCCGGCACGCGGCTTGATCGGATTTCAGGGCGAGTTCATGACCCTGACCCGCGGCACCGGTCTGATGAGCCACATTTTTGATGAATACGCGCCGGTGGATAACACCAAAGGCGAAATGGCGAGCCGCCGCAACGGCGTGCTGATTTCGCAGGATGACGGCGCTGCGGTCGCATACGCGATCTGGAAACTGCAGGACCGCGGCCGCATGTTCGTGGTGCACAATGATCCGGTGTATGAAGGCATGATCATCGGCATCCATTCGCGCGACAACGACCTGGTGGTCAATCCGATCAAGGGCAAGCAACTGACCAACGTCCGTTCGTCTGGCACCGATGAAGCGGTGCGACTGGTACCGCCGATCCAGATGTCGCTGGAATATGCAGTCGAATTCATCGATGATGACGAACTGGTCGAGATCACGCCGAAGAGCATTCGCCTGCGCAAGCGCTTCTTGAAAGAGCACGAGCGCAAGAAGGCAGGCCGCGAAGCCGCATAATCTTTAACGACTCATGGCTTTCCATGGCCATGAATTCGAACCCGTCACATTCGGCTGGCCCTTTACAGGTCATTTGGAATTGACGGGTTTTTATTTGCCCTGATGGTCTTATTCATGCCCAAGGAATTGTCGCATCGCCACGCCGTTCTACTAATGATCTGCGCCGCCGTGCTGTGGAGCATAGCCGGCGTTTTCACGCGCCATCTCGACGCGGCCCGCGGATTTGAAATCACTTTCTGGCGCAGTGTGTTTGCCGCATTGTTCGTTGCGGGGGCGCTGGTCTGGCAACAAAAGAGCAGCGCATTTGCCAGCGTTCGTGCAGTCGGAAAACCGGGACTATTGTCCGGTGCGATGTGGGCCGTGATGTTTTGCTGCTTCATGATCGCGTTGACCCTGACTACGGTGGCCAACACCTTGATCGTGATGAGCATTTCGCCGTTGCTGACGGCATTTTTTGCATGGTTGTTCTTGCGTCAGACGATTGCATTGCGCACCTGGCTGGCAATCGGCGCAGCATTCGTCGGCATGGTATGGATGTTCGCCAGCGGCATGTCCGACATGGGCGGCATGCACCTGGCCGGTATGGCAGTGGCCTTGGGTGTGCCGATCGCCGCATCGATCAATGTGGTTATCCTGAAAAAGACCGGACACGGGATCGACCTGATTCCGGCGGTATTGCTCGGCGGCGTATTTTCCGCGCTGATGATGTTGCCGCTAAGCTGGCCGTTTCAGGCATCGCTGCACGATATCGCCATTCTTGCAATCCTCGGCTTTTTCCAGCTTGGTTTGCCGTGCATGCTGATGGTTGCGGCGTCCAAGTCGTTGTCCGCACCGGAAATTTCGTTGCTCGCGCTGCTTGAAGTGTTGCTCGGGCCCTTGTGGACATGGATCGGCGCCGGCGAAGTGCCGGCACACGCGACGCTGGTCGGCGGCGCCGTCGTGCTGGCGGCATTGGTGTTCAATGAAGCCACCGCGATACGCCGGACGGAGCCGGTCGCGACCTGAACTCGCCTTGCCGCTGGCTAATGTCAGGCGGTTGCGGAGTCGAATTCCGGCACCGCTTTCTGCGCCTTCAATACCTCCGCGATCGCACCGAACATTTGATCGATCTGCGATTTTTCGATGATCAGCGGCGGCGACAGTGCAATGATATCGCCGGTGGTGCGAATCAGCACGCCCTTGTCCCAAAAGCATTTCAGGAACACGTCCGATGCGCGCGCGGTGGCTTTTCCGGGAATGCCTTCGAGTTCGATGCCGCATACCAGGCCGAGATTGCGTACATCTTTTACATGGGGCAATCCTTTCAGGCTGTGCGCAGCGTCTTCGAAATAGGGCGCCATATCGGCTGCGCGTTCGAACAGCTGTTCGCTGCGGTAAACATCGATGGTTGCCACTGCGGCCGCCGATGCGAGCGGATGACCGGAATAGGTGTAGCCGTGGTAAAACTCGATGGTGTTTTCCGGCGCCGCATCCATGAAGGTGTCGTGGATATCCTGGCGAACGATCACCGCGCCCATCGGCACGGTCGCATTGGTCAATCCTTTTGCAGCCACGATCATGTCCGGCACGACGCCGAAATAATCGGCGGCGAACGGCGCGCCAAGACGGCCGAAGCCGGTGATGACTTCATCGAAAATCAGCAGGATGCCGTACCGGTCGCAGATCGAGCGCAATTTTTGCAGGTAACCCTTGGGAGGCAGGATTACGCCAGTGGAACCCTGGATCGGTTCGACGATGACTGCAGCCACCGTTGCGGGATCATGCAGCGTGAGCATGCGTTGTTCAAGTTCGTCGGCGAGTTCGGCGCCATGCTCGGGCAAACCTCTGGAAAATGCGTTTTGCGCGATGTTCAGCGGATGCCGCAAATGGTCGACGCCCGGCAGCGTCGGGCCGAAATGCTTGCGATTGCCGGCAATGCCGCCGACCGCGATACCGCCGAAACCGACACCGTGATATCCGCGTTCCCGGCCGATCAACCGTGTTCTCAAACCGTCGCCGCGTACCCGATGATAGGCCAGCGCGATTTTCAATGCGGAATCGACCGCCTCGGAACCGTCGTTGCAAAAGAATATCCGGTTCAATCCTTCCGGCGCGATCGACACCAGTGCGCTGGCCGCCTCGAAGGCCTTGGGATGCCCCATCTGGAATGCGGGCGCATAATCCATCGTTGCGGCTTGCTTCTGAATGGCTTCGACAATTTTCGGATGTCCATGGCCGGCATTGACGCACCAGAGACCGGATGTACCGTCGAGTATCTTTCGTCCGTCGTCGGTGGTGTAGTGCATGCCGGATGCCGATACCAGCATGCGCGGCTTGGCCTTGAATTGCCGGTTGGCGGTAAACGGCATCCAGAAATGGTCGGTATTTACATGAATAGACATGTTGTCGCTTTGCCTTTCGGATAATGAGGCTGTTGCATTCTGATGCGGATCGATAACCGCACTTTACTGCGATTTCCGGATAAAAGTTTGTGTCGGTACAATATCGGTTTTAATTGTGGCACTTTTGCTTCGCCGCTGAAACACCCTGCCAACTGATTGAATGAACTCAAGATTATCTTCCCGCCGCCTTTCGGTAGCGCCCATGATGGATTGGACCGACCGGCATTGCCGCGTGTTCCATCGGAAAATCACGCGCCACACCTGGCTTTACACCGAAATGGTGACGACCGGTGCGCTGCTGCACGGCGACGTGCCGCGCCATCTCGATTTCAGCGATGAAGAGCATCCGGTCGCATTGCAGCTGGGAGGCAGCGAACCGGGCGATCTCGCGCAATGCGCCAAACTTGGCGAACAATGGGGCTACGACGAAATCAACCTGAATTGCGGTTGCCCGTCGGAGCGTGTGCAAAAAGGCGCGTTCGGCGCCTGCCTGATGGCCGAGCCGGCGCTGGTTGCCGATTGCGTCAAGGCGATGCGTGATGCGGTAACGATCGATGTGACCGTCAAGCACCGCGTCGGGATTGACGATGCGGAGTCATATGATTTTGTCCGCGATTTCGTCGGCACCGTCGCCGATGCCGGATGCAGCACTTTTATCGTTCATGCGCGCAATGCGATCCTGAAAGGATTGAGCCCGAAGGAAAATCGCGAGATTCCGCCGCTGCGATACGCCTACGCCTATCAACTCAAGCGCGACTTCCCGCAACTTGAAATCGTCATCAACGGCGGAATCAAGACGCTGGCCGAAATCGACACCCATCTGGCGCAGGTGGATGGTGTAATGATCGGCCGCGAGGCTTACCATAATCCCTACCTGATGTCAGTAATCGACGCACGTTATTACGGCGACGATGCGCCGGTAAAATCGCGCGCTGAAATACTGGAGGCGATGTTGCCGTATATTCACGCGCAATTGGAACGCTATGGCAGAGGCGATGCGGGAGGCGGTTTGAAGCTGAACAGCATTACCCGTCACATGCTCGGTTTGATGACGGGCATGCCGGGTGCGCGCGCATTTCGTCAATCGCTGTCCGACTCAAAAAAACTGGCCGCCGGAAACCCGGCCCTGCTGCTGGAAGCCCTGGCACGAATGCAACCGCTGGCGGCGTAGCAACCCGACTCGCATTTTTCCTGAAGTTCTCAATGGACTACTAGCAGCCCGAGGCATTATGGGCTTGGCGGCTTCGTTCGAAGCGCCGTCGGATTGCCCTTTTTATTTGCGCCATGCCGCCACGCTGCTTCCTGCGCAACAAAACTCAAGTAAAACTGACCGGATCTGTGTATTTTTATTGATTTCCGAATCATTTGCGGTGTTCTCTGCGGCGGTCACCGCTACAAGACTCAACTTGGCCGGGTGGCATGAAAGCTGCTGAAAGATTGACCGGTTCATCGGAGGGTAGGCGAAGAATTTTCCCGATTTTCGTTTGCTTTCAGAACCTCTTCGACGACCCGCTTTTCAATTTCGTCGGTATCCAGCCGATGATTGAATATTCAATTCGAAGCGAGCTGAAAATGAGCGACCAAGATCAAAAGCAGGGCTTTCCGCCGCAACATCAGGATCAGCAACCGGGCCGCGAAACGGCCATGAAGCCGCAGCCGGACTCGCATGCCAAAGCGTATTTGGCAGCCGGGAAAATGAAAGGGAAGATCGCATTGATCACCGGCGGCGACAGCGGTATCGGACGATCCTTGGCAATCACATTTGCCAAGGAAGGAGCGAACGTCGCGATCGCCTATCTTAATGAAGACCAGGATGCGAAAGAAACGCAACAGATGATTGAACAGCTTGGCAGGGAATGCATCGCTATCGCAGGTGACATCGGCGATGCGGATTTCTGCCGGCAGTTGGTTGAAAAAACGGTTTCATCGTTCGGACGGCTGGATGTACTGGTCAATAATGCCGCGGAGCAGCATCCGCAGGAAAGTGCTGAAGATATCAGTGAAGAACAACTGGAAAAAACATTTCGCACGAATGTTTTTTCAATGTTCCATACGGTAAAAGCTGCATTGCCGCACCTGCAATCCGGCGCGCGCATCATCAATACCACCTCGGTGACTGCGTACCGCGGCAGCGCGCATTTGCTGGATTACTCGGCGACCAAGGGCGCGATCGTTGCGTTTACAAGATCGCTGTCGCAGCAGTTGGCCGAGCGCGGCATTTATGTGAATGCGGTTGCGCCGGGCCCGGTATGGACGCCGTTGATCCCGTCGACATTTCCGGCGGAACAGGTCGAGAAATTCGGCGCCAAGGTACCGCTCGGACGCGCCGGACAGCCGGATGAAATCGCTCCCTGCTATGTATTTCTGGCTTGCGCCGATTCTTCATATATGACAGGCCAGGTGCTGCATCCAAACGGCGGGGAAGTGATTAACGGCTAGCGTCCGCAAACCGATCAGTATTCCTTGAGCCTGTTATATAGCGTCTTGAGGCTGATGCCGAGCGCTTCGGCGGTCAATCGCTTGTTGCCGCTGAAATGTTTGAGCGTCGCCAATATGATTTCACGTTGCGCATCTGCCAAAGGTGTGCCGACGGAAAAATTCAGGAACCCGTCATGCATGATGGGTTTCTTGGAGGATAGATCCGACAAGTGTTCTTCAATCATCAAAATGTCTGAAGACAAAATGAAAGCGCGTTGTACGACGTTTTTCAATTCTCGTACATTGCCTGGCCAAGCATAGGCGCGAATCGTTTCGAGAGATTGGCGGGAAAATGATTTCCGTGTGTTGTCCTTGGCATTCAGCGTTTGCAAAAAGTGTTGTGCGAGCAAATCGACATCGCCGTTGCGTTCCCTCAGCGGCGGAACGCGTATCGGAAAAACGGCAAGGCGATACATCAGATCTTCTCGCAGGCTTCCTTCTTTCACCGCAGTTTCCAGATCGCGGTTCGTTGCGGTAATCAGCCGGACATCGACTTTGACTTCCTGGCTGCCGCCAACACGCAGGAAGGCGCCGCATTCAAGTACGCGCAGCAGTTTCACCTGCATATCAGTCGGCATTTCGGTAATTTCATCCAGGAACAAAGTGCCATGCGAAGCATGTTCGAAGTAACCGGCATGTTGCCGTGCCGCACCGGTAAAGCTGCCTTTTTCATGACCGAACAATGCCGCCTCGATCAGATGGCGAGGAATCGCTCCGCAATTGACTGCGACAAAATTTTCATTGCACCGGGGGCTGATCTGATGAATCGTCTGCGCAATCAGCTCCTTTCCGGTACCGCTTTCGCCTGCAAGCAGAACAGTTGCATCCGTTATGGAAACCTTGTCGAGCTGCTGATAGAGCTTTTCCATTGCAGGAGAAGATCCGTACAGCATACCAAAGCGTTTGAGTGTTTTATCGGCAGACATTGGAATTCATTTCTTCCTCATGTCGGTGCCGTGGCAGGCGATTTCCAGGATGATCAGTAAATAAAAAATGAACCGTATCTGCATCTTCAACTGAATGGTAAAAAACCTTTTGGCTGTTCAATCATTACACGGCGAGACCAGATACTTTCAGTTGGCGGATCATTTTTTTCGGAGTGGGCCATGCCGGAAAGCGGTTCAGGTTTTGATTGCGCATGTCGAAAAAATATATTCATGGGAAAAAATTTCTGCAACGTAAAACAGGTGGGGTGCCCCTCAAATGAGCGCCATCAGACTAGCATGCAAGAAGCCGTGTGAAGTAATTGATACATCAATGATTGAGAGAAATCACATCAAGCGCGAATACCTTGTGCAACTAGTAAATCGATTGGCGCTCAATATCTATTCACGATACCGGGAATGTTTTTTTCAGGGAATATTGCAAAAGTGAACGGCTTGCTTCATGGGTGTCGCACTACACTCTATTGATGCAACCTGATTTCACAAAAAAGATATTCTGGTACCGGCCTCGGTTGTTCCTTTGTGCTGCCAATCCGAAAGTTTTTTCAGGTTTATTTTTGCGATGGCACAAAAAATGCGTTCGATATAAAACTGACTAAGTTGCCAAATTGCGAAACTTATCTCAAACAACGTAGTCAAGGCATTGGGTACTTATTTTTTGTGAAAGGAACAATAATGAGATCATCGATCTACACTACAAAGATCATATTGGCTGCAGGGTTGTTAAGCGTGATGTTTGCTGGTTGCGGCAAATCGGAAGAGCAGAGCAGCGGCACAACCGGCACCACTCCTACCACTCCTTCGAGTTCGGCGGCTCCAAGCACCACCAGTCCAGGTACAGCCGATTCAGGTACCTCAAGTTCCACCACGCCAAGCCCAAGCACATCGAGTTCAGGCACGACTGGTGCTGATACAACCGGTTCCGGCTCTTCAGCTACAGGTACAACCGGATCCGGTTCCGCGTCCGGCACCACGGGCGCGGATACGACCAGCCCAAGCGCAACAGGCTCTGGTGCAACTGGATCCGGAAGCACGGGTACAGGCACGCCAGGCACGGGTGCAACGGGTTCCGGCACGACCGGTACCGAGACAAAAGATCCCGGTACATCCGGCTCATCCGGCACTTCGGGTACAACAAGTTCCGGGTCCTCAACAACATCCGGTTCGTCCGGTACATCCGAACCGATGGGAAGTAGCGGCGCCTCGAGCAGTACCAGCCCATCCACCCCAGGCAGTTCCGGCGCCTCTGGAACTTCAGGGACAACGCGTTAATTGTCCTGAAGATAAATACATCGGCAAGTAGTGCTGTGTTTATGAAATGAAGTGGCAGTGACAAATGAAATTATCTCTGGATTTTTAATATTTCTGAAAGGAATAAATATGAATGCTATGTCCAAAACTTCCAAGTCAATGCTTGCGATTGCATTATTGAGCGCTGTGTTTGTTACCACTGGTTGCCAACGTGGTGAGGAAGCAGGTGGAGCGTCTTCCGGCTCTACCGGCACATCGGGTACTGCCGGCTCCAGCGGTACCGCAGGTTCAAGCGGCTCATCCGGATCGACGGGTACAGGCGGCATGCCAGGCTCTTCCTCCAGCTCAGGCGGCGCATCGGGCGCAGGTGCAGGCGGCGCTGGTTCTACCAGCGGTGGAACAAAATAAAGCTTTTCCCCAGAATTGGCCTGACAAGGTCGATATACGATTTTTAGCGAAATCGAAAACGGCTCCATTGGCGATTCAATTGTCAATGGAGCCGGCGGTTGTTATGTAACGCGAACGCGCATTGCCTAACAAGTCCCATTTTCATGTGAGACGGGATTTATTTGCGTCACACACAGGTCTTAACTTCAATGCCCTCAGGTTTTCCGCGTATCGTTGATACGCTTCCATCCGGTGTGAAACACGGATCAACATGTTTTGCACAATTGCTTTCCGTCGACAAGGTGGCCATCTTGATATTTCCCGTTTCGGCACACTGTCCGCAGCGTGCCGCGACAACGGTGTTTCCGTTATTGGCTTGATCCGATGACAGCCCCGATATGTGATCGGGATTGACTCGCCTCAAACTCCGACATAGATGAATTAACGACACTAGCAAATGAATGGCGATGGCGCCAACTCCATCGAATTCGCCAAGTGAAATAACGCGGTAAGCAACCGCATGGAAGATTTTCGATATGCCACATGTCCTCATCGTTGACGATGACCTGAATACACGCGAAGCATTGGTGGAAATTACAGCGGCGGAAGGCTTCACCACCGCGGTCGCCGGCAATATACGCGATGCGCAGATTCAGATCAGCCGCCATAGACCGGATGTCGTACTGATCGATCTCAAGCTACCTGATGGTAATGGGCTGGATCTATTCAACGATATTGAATCGCGTTCCACAACCGAGATCGTGCTGATCACCGGGCATGCCAGTCTTGAGACCGCAGTCGATGCTTTACGCTTGGGTGCGGCCGATTACCTGACCAAGCCGATCAATTTTCGACGGCTGAAGGCGCTTCTGTCGCGCGTGCCGCGCACTGCGGACCTGAAAACAGAAATAGGCGCGTTGCGCACGGAATTGCAACGGCTCGGCCATTTCGGCCAGATGCTCGGCGCCGCACCCGTGATGCAAAAGCTGTACAACCATATCGGCCGGGTCGCTCCCACTGAGGCAACCGTGCTTTTGCTTGGAGAAAGCGGGACCGGTAAAGAGTTGGCGGCGCAAACCATCCATGATCTGAGCCTGCGCCAGAAGCAGGCTTTTTTACCGGTCAATTGCGGTGCGATTTCACCGCAACTAATCGAGAGTGAAATATTCGGCCATGAGAAAGGCAGCTTTACCGGTGCGGATCGGCAGCACAAAGGATACTTCGAGAGGGCCAACGGCGGTACGCTGCTCCTCGATGAAATTACCGAAATGCCGATCGAATTGCAGGTGAAGCTGCTGCGTGTGCTCGAGACCGGCTCATTCATGCGTATCGGCAGCAATCAGGAATTCGAAACCGACGTGCGCATCATCGCGGCAACCAACCGCGACCCTGAAGATGCGATCGCGGAAGGAAAACTGCGGCTCGACCTCTACCATCGCTTGAATGTATTCCCCTTGAAGATTCCACCGCTGCGTGCGCGCGGCGCCGATATCGAATTGCTTGCGCAGCATTTCCTGGATGAGTTGAATGCGGCGCACGGTACCGCAAAAGTGATCTCCCCTGACGGCTTGGCGTGCCTGAACGATTATCACTGGCCTGGAAACGTACGGGAGCTCAGAAACTATATGCAGCGCTCGTTCATCCTGTCGGACCAGACGATTGACGCCGCTGCGCTGGCGCCGACGATGACGCCCCAGTCGTCCGCCGGCCTCACTTTGTCCATTCCGGTGGGCACTTCTCTGGCCGATGTGGATCGAAAATTGATTTTTGCCACTCTGGAATTATGCGGCGGCGTGAAAAAACGAGCCGCCGACATACTCGGCATCAGCCTGAAGACGCTTTATAACCGGCTGGAAGAGTATGGTCCGCACGACATACTGGAAAGCGACGATGCCCTCTTGTACAAGGAAAATGAAAGCTCAAATGCGCCGAAAGGAAATCTTTATGGATGACGGGCGGGGCTAGCCAGGCCGATAAATTTTCCGGCATCATCATCGCGATGCCATCATCGCGATGACGACGATTAATTCCTCCGGCGCGACCGGCTTGGTCATGTGCATCTGGAAGCCGGCGGTAAGCGCCCGGATCCGGTCTTCCCGCTGCGTAAAAGCAGTCAGCGCGAGCGCAGGCAAGCGGCGCAGGGGTGTGACGCCTTTTCCCGTTTCCCATGTCCTGATTTTTCGCAGCACCGAGTATCCGTCTTCAACCGGCATGGCAATGTCGCACACCAATATGTCGGGCAATTCGTCCGGCCCGATGCCGGCTAGCCATGCGAATGCCTCCCGCGACGATGATGCGGGAAATATGCTGGCGCCCGCGGTAGCCAGAAGGATTGCCAGCGATTCGCGGGCTTCTTCCTGATCATCCACCAACAGCACGCGCAAGCCTTCGAGCGACGGCAACGGCGCGGCGTTTTCATACGGCACCGCATCGTTCGCCACGACGGTATATTTCTGGCGTTTGGTATGCACCGGCAAGAGAATGGAAAACGTCGTTCCCATTCCTTCTCCCGAACTTTCCGCCTTCACCGACCCGCCATGCAGTTCGGTCAAATGCCGCACCAGGAACAAGCCGAGTCCCAGGCCGCTATGGCCGCGTGTGCTGGAAGTGTCTTGCTGGCTGAAGCGGTCGAACAAATGCGGCAGGAATTCCGGGGATACGCCGACGCCATCGTCGCGCACGGCAATCGTGATTTGAGCATTGGTCGCCGCCGCGGTGAGCCAGACATTGCCATCCTGCGGCGTAAACTTGATGGCATTGGACAGCAAATTCCAGATGGCCTGCTGTACGCGGTCGGAATCGCCATCGATTTGTTCGGCCGAGATCTGGTAAGTGCAGGTAATTCCGATATGCTTGGCGACGGCAAGTTCGCGCACGCTTTCAACCGCCGCCTGGAGTACCGGCAACAGCGTAAATGGATGTTTTACCAAACGCAGTTTGCCGCTCATCATGCGTGTCACATCGAGCAAGTCCTCGATCAGGCGCACTTGCTGCGCGACACCGACGCGGATGCCGTTCAGTGCACGTTGCGCCAGCGGCGATGAAGTCGCATCCTTCACATAGTTTTCAAGGATGTGCGCCCAGCTTTGCACTCCGTTCAAAGGCGCACGCAGTTCATGCGACACGATGGCAAGAAATTCGTCACGAGCTCTTGCCGCAGTCTCCGCCTGAATCCGCGCATTGCGCTCACGTGTCAGAAGATGCTGGTGTTCTTTCTCCATCTTCGTGCGATCGGTCACGTCGTAGCTGATACCCAGGACCGATTCGATATGGCCTTCGCGGTCGGCCTCCGGAATGATGCGCGTGGAAAAATAATGTGTATCCGTGTTTTTGGAAAACTCGAAATTGAATCGTTGTTCGGTACCGGTTTCAAACGCGGCGCGGCAGGCGGAATCCCAGGCCGCCACCAGATTGTGCGGCAGGCCGAGTTCGGCCTTGGTTTTGCCGAGATAGTCTGCCGCCGGCAAGCCCGTGACCGTTTCAATCGCAGGATTGACATAGATATGGCGCATGTTCCGGTCGATGCGCGATATTCCGTCCGGAGAGTTCTCCACCAGGGTCTTGAAATCGTGTTCACGGCGATGGAGTTGTTCTTCCGTGCGCCGCAACTGAGTCAAATCGCTCGCCGCCACAATCAAGCCGCACACACGGCCGCCAGCATCGTATTGCGGCACATACATGATGTGCAGATAATGAAACTCGCCATCCTTGAACGGAAGTTTGAGTTCATGTTCCTGGGCTTTTCCGGACAGCGCCGCGTCCATGTAATTGCGCAGTTGCGAAAAAGCGGCTTCACCGATTATTTCGGGAACCGGTGCGCCGATTGCATCTAGCGGGCCAAAGCCGAACTGATCCGCAAACATCTTGTTGACGGCAAGAACTTTGTAGTTGGCGTCGCATTGTGCAACGAAAATCGGTGCAGCTTCCTTGATGAGATGGAATTCCTGTTCCTGTTGATGATTCGTTGGCTGCAAGCGTTGATGTTCCGCCGTATCGATCGCGATGAAAAACAACCCGCGCACTTGACCGCCGTCATGTTTATCCGGCACATAGAGCGCCAGCACACGGCGTTGTCCGATGGTGTGTTGCCGGCACACGCGTGCGCCGTCGAACGCCTTGAGGATCGAGGGCTGCATTTCAGTATGTGCGGCGCCATGAACTTCTGAGATGCTGCGGCCGATAAGATTTTCAGCCGGCTTGCCGAACCAGTTGACGCAGGTGACATTCATGAAGCGGTAACGGAAATCATGGTCGATATAGGCAATCAATGCCGGAACCGCGTCGGTGACCAAGTGCAATGTTTGGTCGCGCATGGCAGGCGTGCCGGAGCGGCGGCTTCGCAGCGCCAGATCATGCACGATCACCATGCAAATGCTTACACCACCTTCCTGATACGGCGTCATCGCGACTTCGACGTCGATCAGGCTGTCATCCATGCGTCGCAATTTACGCCGCATTGCATAGGTGTTGTCGATAACCTCGGTAATATGCAAAGTAAAGTTGGAAGAGTTGCCATGCGGCAGAAAATCGAGCATCGACCGGCCCGGAAAATGGTCTTGATCGGTGGCGCCAAGCAGTTTCGCTGCGGCGTGATTCGCAAAAACAATCGTATCTTGCGACGTCAGGAAAATTGCATCGTGGCAAAGCGAAAGCGAATGACGAATCTGCTTTTCGGCCAATGTGAGGCCGTTTTCCCGATGGTTGGATTCATTGGGCGCGGACATCGAATTCGCAGCCCCATTTCGACCATTTTTGCGATCAGGAATCGAGGCGAGATGGTCAAGCGAAGCTGACGACATGGGATCTGTTCCTTTGCAATTGGTTCTTTTCCGTAGAGGCATTTACATAACAACCGGCAACCTTCACTTGGCTTTTTCCGGCCCATTGATGTTGATTTTGTCAATCGTTGATATTGCCTGTATCAGCGTTGTTCGCAATATTTGATTGAACGCATCTTTTTCCTATCGAACATATACATTTGAAAACCATCCGTACTTTTAAGTCGTCCCGACTCCTCGCAAATTTAAAAAATTGTTCAGCTCTGCGTTTGACCCCAGCCCGGCCGATACCGTTGCTTGATAACGAACCGGGAATGACTTGGGGAAAAACATCGATCTACCTCATTGATCCCTAAGCAGAAATCGTACCGGAGTGAAATATCGGCAAACGGAAAAGCGCTTTATCGTGGTAGCGCTGTCGATTTGGAGATTCGAACATGGAAGGTACGTATAGAGAATCTTGGATTTGATTAGCGCAGCGTGGACTTCAAGCGTGTTTCTTTCACGTCTCCGGCCTTTGTGCAATTGCAATGCGGCATTCTCTGCTGCCGACAAAATAATGCGACGCCATCGGCACGACCACCGGTGTAGTTTTTACCCCGTGCTGTAAAACTTACGTGAGCGACATGTTTTGTTCCTGGCTGATTTGTGTTGCGCGTTTTGCGGTGCCGGGTCGGCATATCTCTTGCGTAGAGCTTTCGGCATGTGGGCGTTGTATTGCGTCAAGCCCTATCGTTCGATGAATCGGAAGAAGGTGGGAAGAAGAAGGCATTGTCCAGTTTTTCAAATGACTGCGGCCGAATTCAAGTATCTGCCGTAACGTTTCTTATCCGACATGACGCCACTTGCATTCATTAATCCGTTTCGCTCGTATCGTCTTACCGGCCATCGCGGTGCGTCCTGCCGCAGGCTTATACCGCCGCGCTACGGCCGCCGCGGCGGTTGACTGAATTTTTTCGACCTACAGGCCGTGCAAACGGACAGGAGATCGTATGCCCGCAATTATTGTTTTCTCCCATCTGCGTTGGGATTTTGTGTACCAACGCCCGCAACATCTGCTGTCGCGATTGGCGCAACACTATCAAATCGTCTTTGTTGAAGAGCCGGTGCTCGATGTGGAGAAGAGTCGCTGGGCAGTCTCGAATCCGGCTGCCAATGTTTTGGTCTGCCAGCCGCATACCTCGATTGCAATGCCGGGTTTCCATGACGACCAATTGCCGCAGATGCGCAAGCTGATGCGTCGGCTTGCGCTTGAGTATGAAGACCATATCGTCTGGTTTTACACACCCATGGCCTTGCCGCTTCTGCAGGAACTGCATCCGCGGCTGGTCGTATATGACTGCATGGATGAGCTGGCTTTATTCAAGAATGCACCGAAACAACTGATGCAACGCGAAAATGCGGTGCTCAAGGCGGCCGATATCGTCTTTACCGGCGGACCCAGCCTCTACCGAGCCAAACGTGAACGCCATCCCAACGTACACTGTATTCCGAGCAGCGTGGACGTAATGCATTTCACGCAAGCGCTCGACCGCACCAATTCGCATCCGGCGCACAAGGATATTCCGGGACCGCGGCTCGGCTTCTATGGCGTGATCGATGAGCGCTTCGACACGGAGTTGATAGGACAGCTCGCCGATGCGCATCCGCAGTGGCAGATCGTACTGGTCGGCCCGATCGTCAAGATCGATCCGGCAGCGCTGCCTCAACGCGAGAATATTCATTATCTGGGACAGCAGCCGTATGAGGCGCTGCCGTATTTTCTGGCCGGTTGGGATGTCTGCCTTCTGCCATTTGCGCTCAACGAATCAACGCGCTTTATCAGTCCGATCAAGACGCTTGAGTACATGGCCGCGGGACTGCCGATCGTGAGTACGCCGGTGACCGATGTGGCGGATCTGTACAGGGACGTCGTATACATAGCGGACGACGTACCGCAATTCGTGGCCGCGTGTGAAGCGGCCTTGCTGGAATCAGCCGAGCACCGTGCGGAAAATATGGAGAAGATGCGCGGTATCGTTTCGCGGACGTCATGGGACGCGACCGCGGATAAAATGCAGGCGCTCCTCGAATCCGCGCAGCGCACCCGCCAGCCCGGCCTGCAGTCCGCCCGGCGGCTTCGGCCTGACATGCGAGATATCTCATTCGCCGTGGAAGCCGTTGCCGACGGACGGCAAGCGTCTGATCGAGCGCTGTGTCGAAGACTGAATCAAGGTCGGTCTGATGAGGAATGACGATCGATTGATCACCGCCGGCCTGGTTCTCGGAAAAGTACTTTGGCGAAATAGCGATGATGCCTGCCGTGAACTGAATGCGGATGATGCCGCATGAACGACAGGAGATTGCCATGGATAATTTTTTTGACCTCGACTGGGTTGAACTGTTCAGCTTGAGCGTGCCGCTGCTGGAGATACTGATCCGCGGCACCGCAATCTACTGGTTCCTGTTTCTTATTTTTCGGTTTGTCGTACGGCGCGATATCGGAGCGGTCGGCATTGCCGATATCCTGATATTGGTAATCGTGGCCGATGCGTCGCAAAACGCAATGGCCGGTGAAGGCTCGTCCATTGCCGACGGAATGGTTCTGGTATCCACGTTGATTGGCTGGAATATTGTTCTTGACCGGCTCACTTATCGATTTCCCTTTATTCGGCGGATTGCCGAGCCGTCTTCGTTGTGCCTGATAAAAAATGGGCAGATGCTGAAACGCAATATGCGCAGGGAATTCATTACCGAAGATGAGTTATGGCAAAAACTGCGTGAACAGGGTGTGGAGTCGCTCGACCAGGTAAAAAACATGCATCTGGAGCCGGACGGCAATTTCAGTGTGGTCAAGACAGGGAATTGAGTCGCTGCTGCATGCTGAAAAATCTTTGGGAGCGGCGGGGACAGCATCAGTGGTGGTGCGGATACCGCCATTTCTTGTGCGGATGAAATTCAGCGTCGTCGCCGTCTTCTTCATACCCTTCGTCCGGAATGCCGAATTCATTGCGCAATTCGATTCGCCGCTGCAGGATTTCTTTTCCCAAAACTTCCAGGTTCATCCCGGATTCTCTAATCTTCGGAAATATCTTGTTCTGCTCTTCAGCAATATGGTGTTTGACATATTCTCCAAGCACGATGAATTTCGCGTCATAGAGAGCATCGTCAGGATGCATTGATTCAAGTTCGCCGATGAGTTGCCTGGCCATAACGTGCTCGACTGCGGCTTCGTCGATCAAGGACGAATCGTCGAATGCTTCGCGTAGCGCGGGATAGAGGAATTCTTCTTCTATCTGCGCATGAATAACCAGTTCCGTACAAGCGACTTCGACCAGCGTTTGCCTGGTCTCATCGTCGGCCCGATCCTTGATGTCGCGAAATTCATCGAATAACTGGACGATTTTTCTGTGATCTTCGGTCAGGGCGTCCAAAACATCGGGCGCGGATGAATTTGAAGACGACTGTGCAGCCATGATCCTCTCCTAGCCTGGACATAAGGAACAAACATCGCAAACTCCATGCCAGAAAATCAGAGCTTCCGACCGCGGACAACAGGCTATATCGGCCGGAGCCGTCTCACGGCGGATTTATCGCCGTGTCGCTCTCCCTCTCCGATTTCTTCAGGGATGCCCGCTCAAGTCACTGTTCCGGCCGCAGTGACCCTATTTTTTCAAACGCAGTGGTAAGTCTTACAAGGTTCGCGCGATCGCGTCCGGACCCATATGCGCTCACAGGAATAGTACTGCCATTCCGCTTGCAAGGTGAGTTGCGATCGATATCGCCCGCGGTTGAGCCGGCGTTCCATTTCTTGCTGGGTAAATCCATCATTACCGGCGGTCTTTTGTACTCGCGCGGCGCGGATCCCGGGTGCGACGATACTCCGATACCACCCTTGATCGGAACCTGCGCAACAGTGGTATGTTTTTCGCTAGCGATGTGAGTTGACATGACATACCGTGAACGGGCAGATGCGCGATCCCCAACAAAAATTACAACCGGTTTCAATTGATTAACGCACTCCATTGATTTTTGAAGGAACAACCCAAATGGCGACCACTCATCTCGATTCAGGCGGTGGTTATACCGACCAGAGCTTCGCCAGTAATGCCGGCATCATCCGGCGCCCGCTTTTTCCGACGATCCGGTGGGGCGCGGTATTCGCCGGTGTCGCGGTGGGTGTGTCGGTTCAACTGGTATTGACCTTGCTGGGTATTGCCAGCGGTTTGTCGGCAATCGACGTGGCGCAAGGCGAATCGATCGGCGCCGGCACCCTGCTATGGGCCGGCGCAAGCATGCTGATCTCCGCATTCGTCGGCGGCTATGTGGCGGCGCGCATGACAGGATTGAAAAGAAAAGTCGACGGCGTATTGCACGGCGTCGTGGCGTGGGCTGTCACGACCTTGTTGTTTGCCAGCCTGGCAACCTCGGCGAGCGGTTCAATGGTGAGCGGAATCTTCGGCAATATCACGCCAAATAATTCAGCTACTGCCGGTGCGTCCGGCGGCACACTGGGCGGCGTGCTGGGCATGCTCAGGAGCCAGATCGGCGGCAATGTCAGCCCGGCCGCCATGAAGACGCTGCAGGATCACATTCAAGCCGGGCGCCGCGATGACGCGATCCGGCACATGATGGGTTCAATGGGGGTGGACAAGGAGCGTGCGGAGACGATCGTGGACCAGGCGCTGATTTTATCCGGCTCCGCGGAACAGGCATCGCCGCAAAGCCGTGCGGCGGCAGATCGCGCGATCGGTGTTGCCAGCACCGCCGCCTGGACCGCGTTCCTTACGGTCGCGCTTTCCCTCGCGATGGGAATTGCCGGCGGCGCAATGGGCGCCGTGGGCGCGCGCCGTACTACCTGGAGCGACGTCGACGATATGGCCAGACACCCGATGTAGGGTGAAAATCGAAGGAAATATGTCATATACATTTGATCCGGAATCGCATACCAGTCCGGGAAAAAAGGCAGGCCGGCGTTTCTCGTGCATCTTTGCACGCGATTCGGTGGCAACCGAACTGCTGCACGGCTGCCCGGTGGTGACCGGGGCCGGGGATATGATAGGCAAGGTCAAATCGATTCTGATCGATGCAAAGACGCGTCAGATTCGATATGTGATCTTGTCGTCTTCCGTGAGCAAAACCTCGGTCGCCGTACCGTGGCACGCCTTGTATTTCGATTCGGCATTGGTGCGCCTGGTATTTTATACGTATAGCTGACGCGCTTTTCTGGTGACTTTATCGTCAGAAAAAGGGTACCCGGAATTTTACCGCGCCGGTTAATCGCCAGAATACCGTCAGCGGCGGAATCAGTACCGAGGCCACGATCGTTTCCGCGATATTGGCGGCGCTGTTGGGCGTGGCCGCAAACCGCTTGACACCGAACCAGCCTGTCATGAACAGCCATGTGGCGGCGGCCGCAATCGCCGCAATGAATTCTCCGAGCCCAAGCGTGACGAAAAACCCCAGCAGCGCCGCGACGATCAGATAGCTGTCCCAGTGCGTACCACGCTGGATTTTTTGCTTGTAGAGCCGGGGATGCTTTTTGTACAGCAAGGCATCGGCTTGCGCCTTTTTTTGGCAGCGCAAGTTTTCCATCCATGACGTTGCACGTATCGGGTGCGTCATCACCGCCGCGGGAGCATGTACTACTCGCTCGGAACGGTCGAGCAGGCGAAAATACAGGTCGGCATCCTCGCGGCAGGCCAGCGAGAAGCGTTCATCGAAACCGCCCATGTCTTCAAGAATCTGTTTGCGGCAGAAACAGTTGGCGCCGGCAAACTCGGTGCATCCCTGGTTACTCAAATGACGTTCGTATTCACCGAGAGAGTTCGCGTATGGGACCACTACGCGTCCCCAAACCGCCTGAACGTCCCGCTCAAAGGCATTCCACCCATTTTGCAGCCAATCGGCTCTGGCAACCGTATCGTCATTGGTAAAGGCGATCACCGTGCCGCGTGCCGCACGCCAGCCGCGATTGCGTGCCGCCGCCAGTCCATGCGGTCCGTCGGACGGAATGTACGTAACCTGTGTCCCGCTGCGCCTTGCCTGCAGCATCCAGTCGTTGACGATATCCCGTGAGCAAGACCCGGGCCGATCGTCCACCACAATGATTTCATAGCGCGAAGCGTCGAAACGCTGCCAAAGCAGGCTGGCCAGGCAGTGGCTTAACAGATGCGGCCGGTCGCATGTGGCCACCACGACGGACAACAGGATATCCGATCGGGCCGGCGCCTCGGTACGCGTGCCGCGATCCGCAATATTGATCACCGACGACGAGTCGGACCGGTTGCCGGCACGAGTTTCGCCGTGCGTGGAATGCCGCGGATGCCGTTGGGTAAATGAAATAACTTTTGCCATGATGCCCTATTGCGATGCAAATCCTGTTCCAAGATCTGCGTAGATAGAAAAGCGCGCGGCGAATTCCAGTGGTACAAAATTTGCAGATGCCATGACATCGGAACGCCGAAAATTTCAGGCTTGTCGCAATACAGGGCAATACTCGAAATCGGTGGGTTGCGAAGTTAAAGGAGCTCAATCATGACCAGGGTCGCTCAATCAATCGAAGTCAATGTTCCGGTACGGATCGCTTACAACCAATGGACCCAGTTCGAGGAATTTCCTCGTTTCATGGAGGGCATTCAGGAAGTGCGCCAACTTGATCCCGCGCATTTGCATTGGCGCGCCTCCAGGAACGGCGTGGCGGTAGAGTGGGACTCTGAAATAACGGATCAGGTCCCCGACCGCTATATTGCCTGGCGCGATACGAGCGGCCCGAATAATTCCGGCAGCATTGAATTTGAGCCGATGCAATCCGATAAGACCTGGGTTCAGATGACGATCGAGTGCGATCCGGCGGGCGCATGGTCCGAAGGCGGGCAGGCCGCGCAGGCAGTCTCGCAGCGGGTTGAACAGGATCTGGCGCGCTTCAAGAAATTGCTTGAAAGCCGGGGACGCGAGTCCGGCGCGTGGCGCGACGAGATCCGCGATAGCCCTCCCGTCAGGCCGCAAATGCCGCAAGCATCGGATGCAACGGACAGTCCGATGCAAAAGACCGTGGGGCAAACCGAGGCGGAGCGTCAGGATGCCGGACAATCCGGCGCGAATGCCAGCCGCGACTTCGGCACGGCGTCGAAATCGGCCGGGCCGCAATGGCTGCCAAATTTGCTTCAGGGTTGGGAAGAGCCGAGGGTAATGGTTAAAAAAATGTCGGAAGAAATGGATCAGCTATTTGAACGCTTCATAGGACGGCCGATGGCCTCCAGATTCGGGCAGACCGGAGCATCCGGAAAATGGATGCCGCCGGTTGAAGTCGTGCAGCGCGACAATCAATTGATCATTTGCACTGACCTTCCCGGGGTCAAGATCGAAGACGTGCAGATTGAAATCGATCAGGATCGGCTGACGATAGAAGGGGATCGGCCTGAACCCAGGCACCAGGCCCAGGTACCCGGATATCGCAGATCGGAACGCTGTTACGGACGCTTCCACCGGATGATTCCGCTGCCGGCCGGAGCGGATGCGGATTCCGCGCAGGCGTCGATGTGCGACGGCGTGCTGGAAATCACGATGCCGATGCCTGCATCCACGGAGCGGCGCGGACGCCGAATCGATATTCAGCCGCCGCATTAGAACGTCATCGCCACGCGCACGACTGCCGGGGATATCGATTGCTTGCCCCATTCAGCCGAACCAGGATACGAGGTTGCGAAATTGATACCCGCTCGCTGACGGAGCGCGCGGTATTGCCTCGCAATTCCGATGACAAATGCGCTTGCATCCGCTTCGTTTGCGCGATCGCTACGTGGACAGCACTGCAACGTCGAAGCCGATGACGGGTCGCCGCCCGACCGCCATTTTGCAAAAGGAAGCAAGTATGTGGACCGATATGGTGGGATGGCTTAGCGCGCTGATACTGATACTCACGATTTCGCGCCAGGTATATACGCAATGGCGCACCAAAAGCATCGCAGGTGTTTCACACTGGCTTTTTATCGGACAGGTCGCCGCATCGACGGGATTCGTAATCTATAGCGTGATGGTGGAAAACTGGGTATTCGTGGTCGCCAATTCCTGCATCCTTTTGACCGCGGTTGCGGGGCAGTGCATCTACATGCGCAACAAGCGGTTTGCCGCAGGTACCAATCCGCCTCGCACGCTCGATTGACCTCGTTTTCGGCGAACATCGCGCTGCCGGCGCCGGCGCTTTCGAGAAAAAATATGCACGCCGCGCGTGGCATGCAGTTTGCATACTCACCGGCGTCGACTTCATGAATTCCGGTATGTGCGCTTGATGAGCACAACGGCATCGTTTCAGCGAAGCGATAATTTTCTATCCGAAGGTGCTGCAATGAAAAACTACAACCAGCGGGCATCCATTTTTCCGTCACTTTATGGAAGTGCGTTGCCGGCATTGCTTCTTGCGCTGGCACTATCAAGCTGCGGCAAGTCCCCGGAGCGGCCCGTGCCGCCACAGGCTCCGCCCAAGCCGCAAGTCATGGCGAAGGCATTTTCTTCCGATGTGCAAAAGGCGGTATTTTCCTATTCATCAAAACCATCCATTTATTTTCAAAATGGACAAGGTGCAAGAATAAAACACCATGTAATTCATACTTGACTTGCACGAATGGCTTGTAGTGCTGGCATGGTCGATCCGACTCTCCGGCCATCACCTGTCTACAACCTGCGCAACGCATTGATGACTGCATTGCGTATGCCGCGCCAATGGACGGCATTCTCGAATACATGCCGTTGATTGATTTCCAGCTCAATGCCGAGATAGCGTTCTGGCGCGAAGCGGCGTCGCAGAGAACTGGTAAGGCCGTCGCTTTTTCCGGCGTAAGGATAATTCATCCGGATCTTTAAGGCCGGTATCCGCGCATTGATCGCAGCGCGCCAATGGCGGCAGAGTGCGGCTTCGCCGGATCGCGCCGGATCGTAAAGCAGGCCGATATCGGCATCGCGGCGCACGCCGTCGAATTCAGGCGCGAAACTATGACAGGAAAGATGAACGGCACGACGGCCGTCCGCGATCGATTGTTCGACCCACTGTTCGACGGTGTTGCGGTAGGGGGCGTAATAACGCTGCCGGATTTCCTGGCGAATCGCGACCGGCGCCGCGCGGCTTATCTCGGAGAACAGCCGGGGATGTGTGATCGAGCGGTTCAGATCGATCAGCAGCCGACTGATAGTCGATGCGCACAGCGGAGCATGCAGCGCCGAAGACAAGTCGCGTGCGATGCGTAACGCACCCGCGTCATACGCACGGTGGGTGATCAGCAAGGATTCATAACCATCGAATAGCGCCCGGTATTCGCGCGGGATGCGATTTCCACCGTGCTCGCATGTGATCAGGAAAAAATCGGGCGTCACTGCGGAAGATACATCCGTCCGCTGTGCAGGCAATCGCATAGCTGGCGATAGATCGCCTGCAGATGTGCAATCGATTCATCGCGATTCACGGCTTGCAGAATGCGCCGTGCCAGCGGGCCGTGTTTGAGAATGGTCTGCAGCGGCTCCCTCCAGAATACCGCCGCGCCCCGGCCGGACGGCTGCATTTCCGCGATCAGGTGATGCCATAGCTCATTGGCGGTACAGCGGCGGCCGGGAAATTCCATCAGCTCCAGATATCGCGCATGGTCGATCGATGCCTGGTCGGCATCACGTATGCAGGCGAGAAAAATGGACGCCAGCGTGCCGGTGTCGACTTGCTGCTGAAATAGCAGGGCGCCGGAGCCCTGATCGTAAAGCCGCTTGATCACCGTAACGGCCGCAGCGGCGATGGACAGATCCGCCTGCGGGCATTCCTGCGTGTCGATGACGCGGATCTCGATTGCGCTTCGGTCGAAGCGGGGAATTGCGCCGCGCGAATTGAGCCACTCCTGCTGCAGGATGCCGTGCCGATCGAATTCGGCAATGTCGCGGTACATCGGTTCAAGTATCGTTTTTTCGTATTCATCGCAAGTCGATACCGGCTCCGGAATCAATTGCCCGGCAATCGATGCAATCGATTGTGCATTGATGCGGTAATTCTCCATGCGGAAATCGGCGTAGCCAGTGTTATGCCCATCTGCCAGCGGAGAACTCGCGGCCAGTGCAGGCAGGATCGGCAACACCAGCCGGATTGCGGCATGCAGGCGTACGAATTCATGATCGCCGGAAAACGGCAGGTTGATATGCATGCTTTGCAGGTTGGCCCAGCCATGGCTGTTGCAGTCGAAGATACGCGCGTAGGTTTGATAGAGCTCCCTATTAGAATGCGGCCATAGCCGTGTTTCGCGCCGCGGATTCATCCATGGGTGCATCGCGGTTGGCATCAGCCGCGCTCCGTAGGCATCGAGAATACTGTCGATATAGCGCACTTCCCTCTGAAACGGCGCCGGCAAGGTCTCCAGAGACGCGCTCGGACGCTGGTTTTTTATCTCGATTACATGCAGCACCATTTCATTGGACCAGCCCAGCGTGCCGCGGTCCACCTCACCGTTCAACTTGTCGCTTGCCGCCTGCAGCAAGCGGTCGGCGATGGGCAAGGGCGATAAACCTTGTTTGTCCACGATCATGTATTCGAGTTCGATCCCGACGCCGCCGAAGGCGCCGAGCGGCGCGGCTTGGGCAATCATGGAATGCTTCCCTTGCGGGCTTCGATGCGCTTTCTGAATACGTTCATCACGTCGCGGTACAGCTTGTCTTTCAATACGCCGTCTTCGTTGCCAGCGTCGACGTTCGGATTGTCGTTGATCTCGATGACGTAGAAATGATGCCCGCGCTGCTTGATGTCGACGCCATAGAACCCGTCGCCGATCAGGTTGGCCGTCCGCATCGCAATCTCGATGACCTCGGCCGGCGCGTCGTCGATTGCGATTGCTTCCGCCACGCCTTCACGCGGCCTGGACTCATCATGCTTGATGATCTGCCAGTGTCCCGGGGCCATGAAGTAGCGGCATACGAACAAGGGCTGGCGGTCGAGAATGCCGACCCGCCAATCGAATTGGGTTGGCAGATATTCCTGCGCCAGGATCAGCTCCGACGTGGTGAACAGCGCCTCCGCGGTGGCGGTCATTTGTTCCCGGGATTCGATTTTTTCGACACCGACTGAAAAGCAGCCGTCCGGCTGTTTCAGGATGCACGGCAAACCTAGTGCGGGAATCACCTGGTCGAGGTTGCCCCGATGCACCGTCATGGTTTTGGGAATCGGCACCTGATGCCGCTCCAGCAGTTCGGTCATGTAGACCTTGTTGCTGCACTTCAGGATCGAGTCCGGATCATCCATCACGACCATGCCGGCCATGGCGGCCTGGCGTGCCAACTGGTAGGTGTAGTGATTGACATTGGTCGTGTCGCGGATGAACAGGCCGTCGAACTGCGTTACCCGGCCGATATCTTCGCGCGTAATCAGTTCGGGCCGCATGCCCAGCAATTCCGCGGCTTCCTGAAATTTCCGGATCGCGGCCGGATTGGAGGGCTGCGACGGACAATCCGGACTGCGCAGGATCGCCATACTGGGTTTTTGCGCTGCCGGCTCGCGCGCTCTCGTCCTGTGTCCTTTCAGGCATTCGCTTGCGGCATCGGCCACCGAACGCTGCTCTTCGGGCCGGATTCCGTCCAGCGTCATCGCGTGCACGCCGCGCAGATGCCAGCATGCATCGCGGCGTTCGAACCGGATCCGCAACAGCGGCACCCTGAGCCGATTGAACAACTGTTCGCCGAGTTGCGCATGGCGCCGATCGGCGGTGCGCCCAAAATAACAGCGGAATTCAAAACAGTCCGAACCGATTCCGGCCAGCGCCGTCTGGAATGACTCTCCCAGCTCATCGTCAAGCAAATGAATCAGTTCGCCGGAATGCAAGTCTTCAAGCGCCTTCGCATCAGGCACCGGCTGGTGCCCCCGTGCGTCGCCCAGCAAGGATACATAATAGCCGCGGCTCTGGTAGCGGTATGATTTGCACAGGTTGAATACTTTGGCCGCGATGCAATCGCGATAAGCAGGATCGTTCAAATAGAGCCGCGCCGGCACGACTTTCACGCCGGGTATGTGAAACGGCCAGTCGCGTGTGTGACTGACCACAAACAAGATGTTCATTGGGTTGCCTGTCGCCGCGGATGAATCACCAGGAGATTGGCATCGTGGGTCACGATGCCCAGCAAAACCGCGCCGATCACGCGGTCGATGCCGATCCAGTATTCGTGGGGGCTGCCATAGGGATTTTGCTGGTACGGGTCCACCACCAGCACTTTGCGGCGTTCGATGTCGTAGCCCGCAATCACGACGAAGTGTCCGGCCGGCACGCCGCGTACATCGTCGGGCAGATCGTCCGGCCCATGCTCGCGGGGCGTTCGGTAAAGGTAGGTTGAACTCAAGCCGGTAATGATCGGCAGCTCGCGCCGCAGCATGCCGTGGATCAAGCCGTGCGACAAATCCTTCAGGCGAAGCCGTCCGCCTAGTTCAAGAAATTCGAGATAGCCTGTGGTGGCTTGCTGCAGCCGGTAATCCTGCTTCAGTTCGCGCTGCTGGCGCAGCCGGCCGGCAATATCGAATCCCGATCCGGAAAACCAGGTTGGATCAAACACATTCAGGTTATAGGTGTATATCGTTGCGCGATAGCCTTTGCGCAGCGCATCGCATGCGAGGAAGACGGCAAAGGTTCCGCCCAACTCCAGCCGGCCGGTACGGGCGACGACCGCGTCAAGTGCTTCCTCGTCGTTCCAGTAGCGATAAACCGAATGAAGGCAGGTGGGGCCGCAAGTCGTTTCATCCGGTTGCGGCAGAATCCGGACAGGTAAGCGTAACGTGGCGGGAATCACGGGAGCGTGCGCCTCCGGCGGTTTCGATTTAATCAGCAATGCGATTTTCAGGCCAGGCGTTCAGATGCTTGCAGCAGAAATAAAAATCATCGGTCTTGCGCCGATAGACTGGATGATCCGCGAAAAATTCCGAACCGCGGACAATAAATCCAAACGTATTTTTTCGGCATTTGCATGCCTGAATGAAAGCCGGCTGGTGTTGCAGCGGATACCGTCAATGAAGATGCAAGGTTAAAGCAAACGCAACGGGGATACGCGGCCGGTGCCGGCCAGATGATTTGATGTTGGAAAGAAAAATTTCCGGTATTCCCAAGCGAAACGGCGGCCGCCTGTTGCGCTCATCGCCCGGAACATTCACAGAGCCGAAGGAACGCAAGCGCGCCGCCTGTGCGATTACATTTTCTTTTGAGTGCCGGTGGCGGCATCCTGCACTTTTTCCCCGCCGCGCTCAACGTCCTGGCCCATGCCCCTAAATGTATTGCAAGCGGTCAATCCGGCGGTAAATACCAAGATTCCTAAAACAGCGATCAGCTTTTTCATGATTTTTCCTTTCAGGTTAATGTGTAAAAGTGCACTGCTTTACTAGTAGGCCGTCCAGTTAATTTGATGGGATAGAAATTGATGGATTTTTTCGTCTGGCAAGGCGCGAGGAAGCCGCATAGCGAGCTATGCAATGACGAGCAACACAGTCAGGCGGAAAAAGACGCAATTTATACCCATTAAAATTAGCTGGACGGCCTACTATCCTTCTTGACACTGACAACTTGCGCACGGCGCTTTTCCGGCCGGCGCAGCCGTCGTGACCGGACAAATCCCGCCGCAGCCGAGAATGCGTTGGATGCTGCCCGCATCTTGCGCGGGTCCCGCAGAATCATTGCTGCCGCCGTCGCCAAGCCGGTGAAGACGCTGCGCGCGATGGCCATCGGTTTCGATGCATTGGTGTGTAGCGGGAAGTCGGTGCTTCTGGTTCTGGCGGTGCGGCGGGTTCCTGCAGATTCATTGGAAAGTGCAGGGCGCATGGTCGCCATGGTTGCCGATTTTCCTTGCAAACGGTGCGTGGCCCAAGAGGTGCGCTGGATGATTGCGGTTCTTGCGCTGCTGCTTCCCATCAGGGCAACCGCAACTACCGCGGCAGCGCTCATATAAGGATGCTGAACAATCCAGCGCATGGTCATACTGCGGGGAAACCGTTCGGCCCGGCTGACGTCGACGATATTGCCTTCGACGGTCTTGTGTTCCGGCTTGTCGGATTGCGTCAGCATGCGCCGATAAACTTCGCGGCTCGAATGTATCTGATCCAGCAGTGCGCGTCTTTCATCTTCCAGGGACGTATGTTGTTTCATATGCTTTCTCTCACCAGGTCGACATCGCGTCTGAGTTCGTTGCGCAAGGTCGTGAGCGCGGAACCGGAGGGCTTGTGTTTCAGGCTGACGGCAGCGCTGATGCCGGCAACCGCCGCGTACAACGCCACTACCAGCCAGGCTGCCAAGGTCCGGTACTCGGTATCCCAAAAGCTCACAATGATTGCGAATCCGAGAAAGATCACGGCGATCAGCGCGAACATTGCGGTAATGACTCCGCCGAGTGCCAGTATCCCGAGTTCTCGGCCCTGCAGTTTCATCTCGATGCGAAGCAACTCGAAATAGTCGCCGAGACGATCCTTTGCAATCACGGATATTTCCTTCGATTTTCGAATGGTTTCAAACATCGCGGCTTTCTCCATTGAAAGTTAAATTACGGTCCATGTTCCAGAGGATCAACGGCGCCTTAGGATGGCGCCCAGCAGCAGGCCGATGCCGGTAGCGATGGCGACCGACTGCAGCGGACGCTCCTTCACATAATCGCTGGTGAGATCGGCGCCATGTGAAAACTGTTTGCCCGCTTCGGAAGCGATTCCCTTTACCGATTGCTGCATGGAAGAATATTTTTCCATCAGGAGATTACGTGCGGCGTTCAAGTCCATATCGGACATCGATGTTGCGCGCGACATCAGATCATCGAGATCGCGCTTCAGGTTTGACAGCTCGCTGCGCATCTTCGAGGCGCTGGCTTGCGTTGAACTCGACATGGGATCGTAGGCGCTTCCGGTAACCGTATTGCTTACTGTCGAGTCCTTTTCGTTCAGTCCGGATGAATAATTTGGTTCCATGTAAGTCTCCTTGGGTGCGTTCGATCAAATGAGTAAAAAAACGACCGTCATTCCAGCGTGGCAATCCATACGTCAGGACGAAGCATCGGTTTTCTCGCAGCGAAACAAAATGTGCAAGCCAGATACTGCAAAGGGTGTGCCAGGGTGACAATCAATCGCTAAAGCCTTGTACTTGAAAGAGAAACAAGAGGATGACAGGGGGGAAGAAATGATTTCATGAATTTTTTTTGCAGAACTTACGCGTAAATTTTTCAGCTGTTCCGCGTATCGGGCGACTCCAGCACCGGACGCGCGAAGCGATATGGCTAAACAAACAACGCGGATGGAGTGCGTCGCGGCCGGGAAAGAGACTGATATTCGTGTGAATTCGTATACGTTTCCCCACAAACAATTTTCGCTCGCCTGAGTGATGCGCGTCACATGGAAATTAATTTTTTGGCCTCATGATCGTATTGCTGATTAAATCGAATGTCATCTACTGCCCACAGAGGCCGGGATGAATTCAAAATTTCGGCATTCAGGCGACAGGGTTGCAATACCTTCCAATAGTTATGCTAGGCTCTTGCCTGAAGTAATCACTCAAAGAATCGACCAAAACCACGATCGTAAAAGGACAGGGAGTCCCTATGGAACGCTTTGGAGATGCAGAAGATCCACGCCGCAGAGTGCTGATCAACGCACTTGCAGCCGGACTGCTTACGACGCTGCTGCCGGCAAGAGGGGCAATGGCAAACAGCATATTCGGCACACCGCCGTCGAAACTACCCCCGGGCCAGTCGATCTACCGGATTTCCGGCAACACCACGGTCAACGGCAAGGAAGCGACCCTGGGCACCAGGATCGGGCCGAACGACACGGTGCAAACCGGAAAAAACAGTGAAATCGTATTCGTGGTCGGCGCCAACGCGATGATTCTGCGCGGCGAAAGCGAGGTCGAATTGCAGGGTGACAGGAACAACGTCGCATCGACGGTGATTTCCGGACTGCGAATGCTGTCCGGGAAACTGCTCTCGGTGTCGCGCAGCCAGGGCATGAGCGTCAAGACCAAGACCGCCACGCTGGGTATTCGCGGCACCGGAATCTATGTAGAGGCGGATCCGGAGCTGACTTATTTCTGTACCTGTTACGGGATCACGGACGTGGTCGCCAACGACGACCCGGAAAGCAAGGATACCGTGGTGGCAACGCATCACGACAAGCCGCTCTACATTACGTCGGGCGGGCAGGCCGGAAAAAACATACGGTTGGCAGGCTTCAAGGATCACACCGATCAGGAATTGATGCTGGTAGAGACCATAGTGGGGCGCACCACGCCGTTTGTCTTCCCCGGCAACAGCTACAGCGCGCCACGCCGCACGTATTGATTCAACCCATCCCGTAAAACATCGTCCAGGTTTTGCGATATTGCTGGAAACTCCTCGGAGTTTCTAGCAACCGTTTTAAGCCGATTGTCAAAGCTCCTTATTCCGGAGCACCATTCAAAATCCAGTTCAGGAACAAATCGTAGTTCGCACGTCCCGCGTCTCCCGGCGCGAGGCTGGCGTCGAATCCGGTTTGCAACAGCCCATTGTGATGGTTGTTGGAAGGCTTGCGCAGCAACGGGCTGGCGACAATGTCGGTGAAATTGACGCGGCCGCGTACTTCCTTGTACATCCACGATGTATCCGTCGCATTGACGATCCCGTCCCCGTTGCGGTCGATGTCGCTGTAGAAGATCGGCGGTTTGATCGCCGCCGTCCCGGGCGGCGTATGGCAAGTGACGCATGTCACGGGGTTTTGCAATACCGTCTTGATGTCGGCAAAGCGGATCGCCGAAGGATCGGGCGTCAACGCATTGTTGACCACCAGCGTCAGCGATGCCGGAGTGCTTTGCGTGGTGCCGTTGCTCGCGATCAGCTGCAATACATAGGTCCCGTTTGCCGATGCGGTGAATGCCGGCGTTGCCGAAGCCGGATTGGTGAGCGAGCCGGCATTGCCCGGATTGGAGGTAATCGACCAGCTATACGAACTGGCATACAGGCTGCCGGACGCGGAAAGCGTGGTCGGCCCGAATCTGACGGTGCGATTCGGGCCGGGATCGGCAATCGGACGGCCCGGCCTCAACAGTGCGGATGCGCCGTCGCGCACGGTATAACCCAGGGTCTGGAGCCAGGAACCCAGCGTCTCTGCCATGCTGGTCGCCCAGAACCGGTCGGACACGATCTTTGCCAGCGGCATGTTGCCGCGATCGTATACATGCGCCTTGATGCGATCGGAGTATCCCGAAAATTTCGCGTAGCTCGTGAAATCGAGATCCGATTGATTGTTGGTGCCGCGCAGAATGTGGCAGGTCATGCATGCCTGTTTGGCCACGTCATTGTAAAGCGAGGTGCGGCCGGCGCTGATCCAGTCGGATGGAACGTAGGTGTCCGAGAAGCCTGCATTGGGCAGCCCGTTGCCGCCATAGGCCGCCTTGAGCACTGCGGCTGCCGCGCCTTGCCATTCGTTTATCCCTGCCGCGGGACGGCACGCATCCTCCGGCCCGGCGGCAGCGCCGGCCAGCGGATACGTGCAGAGGATCATCTTGTTTATCGTCTTGACCGTCGCCTCCAGTTCCGCTCGTGTAAATCCGGACATCGACGAAAATTCGAGATGGTCGGCATTGAGCATATGCAGCCGAGCCTGCACGTCGCCCCGGTGCTGCGAAACCGAATTCTGCACCAGCGGGAAAAGCGACTTGCCGGTGAGCGGATCGGCCGGCGTGAGCGGATCGGCGCGGCCGCCGTGACAGTTGATGCAGATTCCCGGCATCGCCTTGTCGCCGCGTCCGTCCAAGTTCGCAACCAGAAGCCGTTCGCCGGTAGTCGGATTGAAGGTATAGAACTTGGTGAAGCTCGCGCCTCCGTTTGGCCCCGGATTGAATTCGATCGCATTGGTGCCGACGTGCCAGCGCGTATCCCTCAAGATTGCCGCATCCAGGTTCAGGCTGTTGTACCCGTATGCGCCGCCGGCATTCACCTGGTAGTTTTCCACGGTGATGGCGACGCTGCCATCCGCGTTTTGCCTTGCGGTCATGCGCCGGCCGTATCCCAGATCGAGCACATCGCCGAACACTGCGCCAACCTGCGTGCCGGTTCCGGAATCGAAATTATTCGCCGCTTTCCATTTGGCCAGCGTGTCCTTCGCATTGAGCGGATCGATGGCTGCGTAATACGCTTGCGCATACGCGATGGAATTGGTTTCAGCCGAACCATCGGACAGCAGTTGGGGATTCGGAAACAGCAGGAAGCTGTCCGGACCCGCGGCACTCGACTGGACTGCCGGGGTTCCCGGGACCACGTCGCCCGAACCGCCGCCACCGCCGCCACCGCAAGACGCCAGCAACAGCGTCAACGCAACCGAACCGGCACAGGAAAAAGAGAATCTGTCATTCACGATGAGGTCCTTTAAAACTTGGTCAGGTAGACGATGGAGAACTGGTTGACAATGTAACGGCGAGGCGTTGTCGTCGCAAAGCTTACCCATCGGTTCGGTCTCGAACTTATGTGGCGCCACGAAAAGTCGATCGAGTCATCGGAGCCCACAGGGAAGTTGAATCCGACTGTTGACAATACGGACACCCCGTCGAAGCGGTAATTGGAGTACTGCGGCCTTGTAAATACGTCATCGCGCACCAGTACGTCGGCGATATTGATATTTTCAAGAGAGGGGAGTCCTGACGAGACAATGTCGCCGTAGCGATGTTCCCGGGTCAGGTAAAACGTGCTTTGCCCCGTGAGCGCGTAGTCCAGGTTCAGCCGCGCCGAATAATCCTTGGTGTCGAATACGGCGCTCCTGCCGTAACGCCAGTTTCGAGCGACCGCGCCAAACAGGCTGATACGATCGGTCAATGGCTTGGCGACCGAAACGCCGCCCGAAATCCGATGACCGTCACGCAAATCGGATTCATATTGCTCTGCGGTGAGATTGCCGAACAACGCAAAGGTAGGCGCACTGAAGTCGCCGGATGTCCGGTACTGCAGCTCGGCATCGGCTCCTGCAAACACGCGATCCAGCCCGTTGTACCGGCGGAATTTTTCGCCGCCCGCAAACACGTTCGCCAGCATGCGCGAATGTTCGCTCAGCGACACGTTGAGCACACGCTTGCCCAGGTTGACGCTGTAGGCGCTATCGGACAGCACCTCGGATTCCTTGTTCGAGCGGCTGACATTGTCGTCGTACATATATCCGGCATCCAGACGGATGCCGAGTCCCCATTTGGAGAAGTTGGCAGGCATTTTCGCGCTGTAGCCATCGAGATCCTTGGTCATCCTGAACATTACTGCCTGGCTGTTCTCCTGGCCCGACGAACGCTGGGTCTGGTAATCCAGGCTGAGCGTCAATCCGCGTCTGAACACAAAATCGCTGCCGACGCCGAGCACCACTGAATTGCGATTCGTCGCCGCTCCGGGCAATACATAGCGAACGCCCGGTAAATCGGCATAGGCAACGGTGGCATCCTGCGCACCCTTGAAGTCATGCTGGAACTCGATGCGCATGCGCGGCGCCACCCATCCGAAACTTGTTGCATGGGCGGAATCGGCACGCAGGCCCAGTGAAAACTGCACCGATGGGCTTTTCTGGTCCGCATACGTCAGTGCAAACGCGCCGGCGCCGGTTTCCGTGGCTTGTTTCAGCCGGTGCTGTGCAACATCGAACCGGCCGTACGGCGACAAGGTCAATCCCGTGGTGCGGAATTCGTAGCCTCCGGTCAGCGACCCGAACAGGAAATCGCCGCTGCGGTCGCTCCTTGCAAATTGACCGATCGGGGTGACATAGCGGTCGGTGTGATAGTCCAGCCGGCCATAGCCGATCAGGCCGTCGAGATAGATATTCGGCGTCGGCTGATAGCTGCCGTAGCCGGCAATCGTGATGCTTTTCGCGCTGCTGCCGGTGCCGTCGATGCCGATATTGGTCTTGTCCTGCGCGTAGCCCAATCCAGCGCCCACGGCCAGCTCGTCGCTCATGCGCTTGTCGGCGCCGATGCTGACGCCATCGGTCGTGAACTTCATCGCGCTGGTTGCACTGGTCTGGTCCTTCGTGCCGAAACGGACACCGCCCGCGATCCAGACATCGACGCCGTCCGCCAGCATGGAAGATCCGTCGCCGCGGCCGGTGCTTGACGACAGATTCAAGGACGACGTTTGCATTGCATTCGCCGCAAACAAGAGGGCATTGCCGAGAACCGCTGCCGGGTCGGACTGCGGCAGGCCGGCGAGGGTGGCCGAAATGGCGGATGTCACCGCCGGCAACGGATTTGCCTGCGATGCCGGCGCGCGCGCAGACAATCCGGCCATCGGATCGGAGGCTAGCGATGCGGCCGGTTGATAGGCGGCGCCGCTCGGCTTGCCGGGGTTTTGTTGCGCGTCACCCGCGGCACGGGCTTCGTTTGCACCGACGTTAAACCTTGTGCCGGCGCGATTGCCGGGCTCGTCCGCGACGTCGCGTCGATGCAGCGATTCCATGCGGGACTGGAAGTTTGAAATCTGCGCTCGCGAAAAACGTTTGGCTGTATCGACCTGAGCGCCGATCAATCCGGTGACTGCGGCATCCCGGGCCGGGTCGGGCCGGCCGGTGACGGTAACGCTGACCGCAGCCGCTGCCGAAGTCCCCGCATTGCCGTACGCCTGATACGAAAAAATATCGGTGCCGAAATAATTATTGACCGGCGTGTAAATCACGTTGGTCCCGCTGACCGTCACCGTGCCGTGCGCCGGGTTTGCCGAAATGGAGACGCCCGAAATGGACGAGCCGGTAATGAACGGAGCCAGGTTCAACGTCGTCGCCGTGTTAAGCGGAACGGCCATTGTTGCGGCGCCCGCGGTCGGCGCAAGCGTGCCCACCGTGATACTCACCGTTGCCGCAGCGGATGTTCCACCCGGACCGGTCGCGGTATAAGTGAAACTGTCGCCGCCGCTGTAGCCGGTGGTCGGCGTGTACGTCACCACATTGCCCGCGATCGAAGTGCCGCCGTTGGCCGGGGCCGATGCGATTGCAATACTGGAAGATACGCCGGTTACCGATGAGGTCAGGTTAATCGGCGTCGCGGTGTTGAACGGCACGTTGGCGCTTGCGGCTGCGGCGACCGGCGCGGGCGGATTGCCGACAGTGACCGTAACGACCGCCGCGGCGGACGGACCACCTCCCGGACCGGTTGCCGTATAGCTGAACGTGTCCGGTCCGAAATAGCCGTTGTTCGGCGTGTACGTGACCACCATGCCCGCTACCGAATTGATGGTGCCGTTCGCCGGCGCAACCGTGACCGCGACCGATGTCGCCGGATTCGTGACTGCGGCAGTAAGATCCAGCGCGTTCGAGATTGAGTTATACGTCACGCTTCGGGCCGCTGCGTTGGCGACCGGCGCCGGCGGCACCCCGACCGAGACTGTGACTACACCGGTATTGGAGGTCCCCCCCGGACCGGCGACGGTATAGCTGAACGGATCGTTTCCGAAATAGGTGACGTTGGGTGTGTACGTGACGACATTGCCGACCACCGAATCGATGGTGCCGTTGGCGGGATTTACGGTAATGGTGACTCCGGCGCCGTTTGTCACGCCGGAAATGGACGCAGTCAGATCGATCGCATTGGACAAAGAAGCGAACGCTACATTGGGAAAAGGTGAACCGGCCACCGGAGCAGGTGGATTATTGATGGTAAAGGTAACCACCTTGCTGCCGTTGCCGCCGACGGCATTGGACGCAGAAATCGTTACTGGATACGAGCCCGCCGCGGTCGGCGTGCCGGTAATCTCACCGGTTGAAGCGTTGACGCTCAAACCCGCGGGAAGTCCGGTCGCGCCGAAACTGTTTGCGGAGGGCAGGCTGGTGCCAATCTGGTATGAAAATGCAATGGTTTCCGTACCCGTGGCATTTCCGCTCGAAATGACGAAAGTGGCGATGTACGCGGTGATGTCTTCGCGCTCCTGAAGCGTCAGAGTAAAGCCCCCCATGCTGCCGGAGCTTTCGCCATTCGGGTTGGTAATCCCGGGGTTGATTGCCAAGCTGATTCGCCCTGGGTTATTCGCGGCGTTTAGCTGATGTATCCATGGGGCGGTACCCGGCGTGGCTCCGTGGCAACCCGCACAAGCGCTGAACCCCGCAGGTGCCACCGCTCCGCTCCAGTATGTCTGTCCAACTGCCGCATCACCTGCCGCATAAGCGGGGCGCGCGAACCCAATTGCCGCTGCCAGTAAAAACGCGGCAAGAAACAGATTCCACATGACAGCCGCAACAATCGATCTGCGGGATGAACAAATGTTATCTATGCGTTTGAGGGAACCGCCATTCCCCGACGAATTGGAAAAAAATCGCATCGTAACTCCCCACCTGTGAACTGCTGTTTTCGTTTTTATGTAATCTTTTTACGTAATCAGATCTTGATTTAAATCAATATTTTGAAAGTGTAGCATTCACCCATGCCTTGGGATATCCCGATGTCGGATGACTGCATTAATCTGAACCTATGCGGTTTTTATGCGACATTTTCGTGTTTGAAACCGCCTGCAAGGCGCAAAAACAAGGAGATAAGTAAAAGAAATGGTTTGACGGCGGTGTTGCCGTCGTCGCTTGAAGATGGATTTGCAACAACAGCTATTGCATCAGCAGTTTCTTGTAGTTTCCGCTCGGCAAGTAAGCTAGACTTTCAAGGGTGTTCAAAGGAGCCGCCATGAGAGTCGAAAGATGCCCGAAATGCAATGCTGCCGCTTCGGTTCCGCTGGTCAGCGGTTTGCCTCTGCCGAACGAGAGGCTGGTATTGAACAAAAATGTTCTCGGCAGCAGCGTCGGACGCATCGTTCATGTCGGTAACAAGCCCGTCAATTCACTTTGCATTTGCTGCCGTCACCGCTGGCATAGCAGTTTCAGGTTTGAAGTCAAATAACGCGATCGCTTCTTTGCCTTGAATAGGCCACTCTGTCAGCGTATCTCAGGGAACTACCGGACCGGCTGGCGACTCCGACGAAAATCATTGGAGGCATGTTGAATGAACGATCGGAAACAGGCCGGCACAACAAAAAAACAAAGTCTTGTTTTGACGGACCCGATGCGCCGCGATATCGTCAGGGCCTATGCCATCGAAATAGCGATCAGTATTGCCGAACTGATCGGGACCAGGCGGGCCGCCGCGTTCCTGAGAAAATACATGGTCGATATCGACGTGGCTTTACGTGTCTTGCTGCACCCGTCGCAGCGCCGCAACTACGATAGTCAAGATAAGTTTGCGCTGGAAGGAATACTGCCGGTTTTGTGAGACCGGTCCGATCGCTGCCGATTCAAGCTATTACTGCCGCACCGAAAGCAAACAGGGTTTCGCCGCACTCATGAAACCGCTTCTCAATGCCGCTGCATGGCATGCTGCTTGCATAATTTCTTCTTCGTGTCAGATTTATTGCGAGGCATCTTGAAATGGAAACTTCAGCGGAGATGATAGAGTTTTTGGTCGGAGCTGTCGGCGCCAACAGTAGCGAATACGACCGGCAAATCTTCGAAAGAGCGCTACGCGAACTGGTCAGGATCGCCCAGGCGGAAAAGGTCGCCGCGCTGGAACAGGACTTCATCACGGCGGAAAGAGCCGCCAGTCAAAACTACAGACCGCTTTCCTGATTTCGGCAAGAATCTCGGCGATGTCGGCCCGACGCCGAAGTTCGTCGCCAGGATTCTTGTTCATATCATTCAAGCTTACCGAAGGCAATCGTAATTACGGGAGCGTGCTAAGGGCTCACGCAGGAATAAGTTAACCAATTTTGCTGGTCGTACCGGGCGCACTGCAGCGTTGTCCGTCGCTAGCAGTGCTCGCACTGCGTCGCGCCGTACGCCTTGCATTGCATCCCGCTACGGCCACCAAATTACCTAACTTATTTCTGCGCGAGCCCTATTGGTCCGGAATCTCGTTTTCGGGACGTTTCATTATCCTGCCGAGGCGGCTGCGCCCGAGGAGATCGGCATCAGCAACATCAAGTACCCGGAGCAAGGATATCTGTCGCAAGTCTTGTGGCCGATAAAGGCGCGGTGCTGTCCATAAACGCCATGGCGGCATTGCCGACGATAATGGAAACTGTGCTTAACGCTGCGAAGCTGATCAACGCGATCGCAGGAAATTGCTTTATCGAGGGGGTGGGGTGGCCGATGGGGCTCGAACCCACGACAACAGGAATCACAATCCTGGACTCTACCAACTGAGCTACGGCCACCATTGCTTGAACTACAGACCTGTTCCGATGTTGCACACCGGAGCAGGTCGCTATTATACAAACTTCGGTCCGGGCTGGCAAATTGAATACGTATGCGGGTTAAAAGAGCGCGCCTGACGCATCGCCGGGCGTTCAAAAGCATCGTCCGGGAAGGGATTTCGGTGGGACGTACTCAATTACATGCAAAACCGTCATCTACATTCAGAAACCGTCAGAACCACTACCTTGTCATTCACTTGCAGAAATGTTGAGGGTTGAGGTTCCTCTCTACGCTCGGAATGACAGATTTTAAGCAATCCTTCGGAAGGGCAGATTTGAGTGATCCTTCAGGATGACAGATTTGAGTAATCTATCGGAATAACTTTGAGTGATCACCCGGAACGACAGACCTGGTTGATTTCCATGAATGCCTCATCCTGCCACCCGCGTCATTAAAGCTCCGAGCTCGATATATCCGCAATCTCAGTCACATCGGCCTGCAATTTCAACAGATGCAACAGCGCGGTTGTCATCGTGGTCCGGCTGCCAGTCGTAAAGCACGTTAACGCGCGGTTCCCATCCACCTGCCGCTGCAACCCATGTTGCGACAACATGCGCGTCAACTGTCTTGCGACCGCTGCACCGGTATCGATGATGTGAACCGGTTGCCCCCCGGCACGCCGCGCAATTTCTTCAATCAGCGGTTGCAGGAAAGGGTAGTGCGTGCAACCAAGCACCAGCGTATCGGCGCCGCCTTCGATCAAAGGCGCAACGTAGCGCTGCACCAAAGCGGCGGTCGCGGCGGAGCGCAATTCCCCTTTTTCAACCTGGTCCGCCAGGCCGCTGCATGGCTGCAACAGGAAGCGCACGCCCGTGGCTTCGGTAATCTGTTCATGCAAAAGATTAAATTTGATGCTATCCAGCGTGCGTTCGGTTGCCAGCACGCCGACCGTCCGCGTTTGCGTGATTGCCGCGGCAGGTTTCAGTCCCGGTTCAACACCGACAATCGGCAGCCCGGGATAGCGTTCGCGCAAACCGAGGATGGCCGCGCCCGTCGCGGTATTGCAGGCAACCACCAGCGCCTTGACGCCGCGTATCAATAAAAATTCCGCAATCGCAAGTGTGCGCGCGACGATCACCGCTTCGGGCTTTCCGCCATACGGCGCAAAGCCCGAATCGGCAACGTATATCAAATTTTCCTGCGGTAACACCGCTTGAATATGACGCAGCACCGACAGACCGCCGATGCCGGAATCAAAAACGCCGATCGGCATGTCGGTACCGGTCGGCTGTTGGGTCGCCATGCCATCCTGTGCGGGATGGCTGTCGGACAACAGGTTACGCAACGCTGACAGGAATTTTGCCGACGCTGGTAGCAATTCGTTCCTGCCATTCCTTCGGCCCGGTGTTATGCACCGAGATACCGTTGGAATCGACCGCGACGGTGACCGGCATGTCCCTGACGTCGAATTCGTAAATCGCTTCCATGCCAAGGTCGGCAAAACCGACCACCTTCGCGCTCTTGATCGCCTTCGACACCAGATATGCGGCGCCGCCGACAGCCATCAGGTATGCCGACTTGTGGTTCTTGATCGATTCGATCGCCGCCGGGCCGCGTTCGGCCTTGCCGACCATCGAGATCAGGCCGGTTTTCTCCAGCATCATGTCGGTGAACTTGTCCATCCGGGTTGCCGTGGTGGGGCCGGCCGGGCCGACTGCTTCATCGCGTACCGGATCGACCGGGCCGACGTAATAAATTACTCGGTTGGTAAAATCGACCGGCAGTTTTTCGCCTTTGGCCAGCATGTCCTGGATCCGCTTGTGCGCGGCATCGCGGCCGGTCAGCATCTTGCCGTTCAACAGCAGGGTTTGTCCCGGTTTCCAAGACGCCACTTCTTCCCTGGTCAGCTGGTCGAGATCGATGCGTTTGGACTTCTCCGTATCCGGCATCCATTGCACATCCGGCCAATCCGACAGTGACGGCGGATCGATGTAAGCCGGGCCGGAACCGTCAAGCACAAAATGCGCATGGCGCGTCGCGGCGCAGTTCGGGATCATCGCGACCGGCTTGGATGCCGCATGCGTAGGATGCATCATGATCTTGACATCCAGCACCGTGGTCAGTCCGCCCAAGCCCTGTGCCCCGATGCCGAGCGCATTGACTTTCTGGTACAGGTCGATACGCAATTCTTCAGTCTTGTTTTGTGGTCCGCGCGCGAGCAATTCATACATGTTAATGTCTTCCATCAACACCTGTTTCGCCATCAGCATCGCCTTTTCGGCAGTGCCGCCGATGCCGATTCCCAGCATGCCGGGCGGGCACCAGCCGGCGCCCATGGTCGGCACGGTTTTCATGACCCAGTCCACCACCGAGTCGGACGGGTTCAGCATCACGAACTTGGATTTGTTTTCCGAGCCGCCGCCCTTGGCCGCGACCTGCACGTCGACCGTATTGCCGGGCACCACTTCCATGTGGATCACTGCAGGCGTATTGTCCTGGGTGTTCTTGCGCTCGAACAGCGGATCCGCAACGATCGATGCGCGCAACTTGTTTTCCGGGTTGTCATAGCCGCGACGCACGCCTTCATTGATCGCGTCCGCGATCGATCCCTTGAAACCTTCAAAGCGCACATCCATGCCGATCTTCAGGAACACGTTGACGATGCCGGTATCCTGGCAAATCGGCCGGTGGCCTTCCGCGCACATGCGCGAGTTGGTCAGGATCTGCGCAATCGCATCTTTTGCGGCCGGGCTCTGTTCCGCTTCATAGGCGCGCGCCAGATGCTGGATGTAATCTGCCGGATGGTAATAGCTGATGTACTGTAGCGCAGCGGCGACGGATTCAATCAGGTCTTCTTGCTTGATGATGGTCATGATGAACTCTATTTAGAGGATTAATGAGCTTGCCTGGTCTTGTCATGGGTGCCGGCCATGATCCGGTCGCTATAAGCGATCGCCAACGCCGAAAACAGGAACACGATATGGATGCCGGTCTGTGCCAGCAGGGTTTTCGGATCGTACGCGTTGGCATTGATGAAGGTCTTGAGCAGATGGATCGATGAAATGCCGATGATCGCCGTCGCCAGTTTGACCTTCAGCACCGATGCATTCACATGCGACAGCCACTCGGGCTGATCCGGATGACTTTCCAGGTTCATGCGCGACACGAAAGTTTCATAGCCGCCGACGATGACCATGATCAGCAGGTTGGAAATCATCACCACGTCGATCAGTCCCAACACCACCAGCATGATGGTCGCTTCGGTCAGCTTGGTCGGATTGTTCGCCCCCGGGATACTGACCGCTTCGATAATATGCGCCAATGCGTGCGGCTCGCCGAACACGGCGCCGATGAGGACCGACAGCTCGACCCAGAAATGGTAAACATATACGCATTGCGCGAGAATCAGACCCAAATAGAGCGGCAACTGCAGCCAGCGGGTCATGAAAATGAAACTTGCGAGCGGATGGATTTTTTTCTTTGGGAGGGTAGCAGGTGGTGCGTCGAGTTTCATTTAATGGATCTCAGGTGAAATGTGCGAAAAGCAACCGGCATTTTACACGCGCCAGCCACTTCGATGCTCGATATGGGCCGCAATGTCGTTCGTGGCGCCGGGGTCATTCCCGAATCATTGTATTGCTGACAAATCTCAATAAAATAAACTTCGGAACCGATATAAAGGCTTCTTGTTGCCGTTCAGTATTGATATTGATTCGTCAACCCCGCTTCTAAATATAGAATAGACATATTCGCAAGTGATCAATAGTACCGGACAGCATCGACGGCGGGCGAAGGCAACAAGGCAAGCGACTCGCCCGCCATCGGTGTTCAACC
>Ga0156087_1091_pt1 | contig 87757 bp, 86 predicted proteins | sample RifCSPlowO2_02_FD_107740 | JGI IMG/M metagenome (GOLD analysis project Ga0156087, IMG submission 107740) | Burkholderiales bacterium RIFCSPLOWO2_02_FULL_57_36 | reverse complement strand
TTCTTTGGGTACTTTCTTTTGGCGACGCAAAAGAAAGTACCTCGCCCGCCGGGGCGAGACCCGGCAAGCATCCACGAAGGAAAAACCGTGTTGCATTTTCGAAGGGAAAGCCACGAGAGGTGCATGGCGAAACACGCTGCGCATTGGCGAAACTGCAAGCCTTGTTTTCCGCCTACGTCCTTCTAAACGCAATGCAGCTTCTATTGCCAAGTGACCCACTAGCGCGGATCAAACTGCCGCGCTCACCCCATTGAACAGGACAGCGCAACATTGATGCTTTCGAATTCAACTCATATCTTCAGATCGCGCCGCCGTTCCGTACCCAGCACCGCCTGTATCTGAGCAAATTCAACCGGCTTTACCAGGTGATGGTCGAACCCCGCCTGGCGGGCGAGCGCACGATCCTTCTCCTGTCCCCACCCGGTTACGGCGACCAGCACGGTACCGGCCGTCGATGGATGTTCGCGCAAGCGCCGCGCAAGTTCATAGCCGTTCAATTTTGGCAGTCCGATATCCAGGAATGCAAATTCCGGCTCGAATCCTGCCGCCACCTCAAGCGCCGCCGCGCCGTCATGCGTCACGCGCACATCATGCCCCATTGCGGATAGCAGCGTCCCCATGCTGGTGGCAAAGTCGACATTGTCATCGGCCAGCAATATCCGGTGGCGCTCGGCAGCCGGGCTGATACTGGAACCGGTTTGCCGATCCGTGGACGGCCCGCTCCTGAGCGCTGCCGGAAGTTGCACAATGAAAGTGCTACCCCGGCCAACGCCTTCACTGCATGCTTCGATCTTTCCCCCATGCAGCTCGATCAGGCGCTTGGATAAGGACAGGCCGACGCCCAAGCCCGCATGAGATCGTTCCAGTGAATAATCGGCTTGGGTAAACATGTCGAAAATTCTGGGAAGCATTTCCTTGGCAATACCGATTCCATCGTCATTCACCTTGACCGTGATCCGATTCTGCTCCAGCGCTGCCGCAAATACGATATGCCCGCCGTGATTGGTATATTTCGCCGCATTATTAAGCAGGTTTGAAAACACCTGCGCGAGCCGCACCGGATCCCCGTCCAGATATACCGGCGCGACCGGCATGTCGGTCCTGAGCATATGTCCGCATTTTTCAATAAACGAACCCGCCGATTCAACCGCGCTGCGCATGATGGCTTGGAGCTCGACCCGTTCTTTCTTGACCGCCAGCTTGCCGGTGGTGATGCGCGACACGTCGAGCAGATCGTCCACCAGGCGCACCATCTGCTTGAGCTGGCGCTCCATGATGTCGCGGGCCTTCTGCGATACATCAGGAGGGGTGTTCGCCGCGCGCAAGATCTCGATTCCGTTGAGCAAAGGCGCAAGCGGGTTGCGCAACTCATGCGCCAGCGTTGCGAGAAACTCATCCTTGCGGCGGTCCGCAACCCGCAGCGCCTGTTCCGCACCGAGGCGCTCCATCATTTCATGTTCGAGTATCCGGTTCGATTCTTCCAATGCCTTGGCGCGCCGCTCGACTTCGTTGAGCATGTCGTTGAACGCATCGGCCAGCACGCCGATTTCATCTTCGGTGGACTTTTGCGCGCGCAAGGAAAAATCCCGGCGCTGCATCACATTTCGCGCGACACGGGTGATTTCGAGTATCGGTTTGGTAAATGCGGCCCTGAGCCAGGTCGAAATCAGCGCCGCGAAGATCAGGCTGCCGGCCATGACTGATGCCAGGATCAGCATGTAATTTTTAAGGCGTACCAGCAGTTCGTAGCGCGCGCGCAGATATACCGTACCGACCACTTCCTGGTTTTTCACGATTCGATGGAACACCGAGATCCGGTCGCCTTCAATACGATATCCGCTCCATTCCGGACGCTCAGGAAACTTGACGTCGCCCGACTTGTCGACAAAATACGTTGCGAATAATTTGCCATCCGGCCCGTAAATCGCCGCTTCCAGAATGTTCGGCCGCGTGCGCAGCAACGCCAGGTTTTCCCGAGCCGCCTTGGGATCGTCGAATGCGACAGTGGCCGCACTGACTTCAGCCACAATATCGGCCTGCGTCAGCAAATCGTCGATCCACGAATCTCGATAAGTCCGTATGTCATAGACCAGCATGGCAGTGCCGGATATCAGGAGCGCCACGAAAGTCGTCGCCAGCACCACCAGCATCAGTCTGCGCGAAATCGAACGCGTGATCGATTGCATCATCGGCGGGACCCATGTACCAGCGACGCAACGGACAGCATCCTGGAGCTCAGTTTCAGGTCGCTTTTCTCGGCGGCCGCCAGTGACACTTCGAAGCGCACACGGCCTTCCGTCAGGCGGAAATTGATCACACTGCCTTGCGCGAGGGCGTCTTCCGTTTCCGTGACGGTAAGGATCGAATATTTCTGTCCCATCTCCAGTAACTGTTGCTGCCGCGCGCCGACGCTGCGTCCGATGAACAGCATATGAATCCCGGACAGCGGCTCTTTTTCATTGACCCGCATGACGGTCACCGGCCGGTTGTTGACGGTGCGTCCGCTTGCGATATGCGCAAGCTCGGCGGCAACCGCATCGTCCCCGACCACACCGATCACGAATGGGGAATCGGGCCGGGGAAAGACGGTGGGCGGCCATTCTATGTAGCCGAGAAACTTGTATAGGAATGCGGCTTTCACGCCGCGCTCAAGTCCGTTGCCGTTGACGCCTTCGGGTGCCGCGCGCACGGGAGAAGCGGCGGCGATAACCACGGATGCGAGCAAGAGCACGAGCACTCGCCGCCGGGTTTGCGACCGAAATTTCACCAATTTTCCTCTCGCAAAATTCATCACAGCCGCCATAGCAATTTCAGGAAAATGCTGCGCTCGAACTCGGAGCGGGCCGCGAGAGAGCCGAATTCGGCATGCTCGGAATCGAACAGGTTTTGCACGGACAGGGAAATTTCGACATCGGGATCAGGCCGCCAACCCAGCTGCGCATCCACCGCGGTATACGCTGGAACCGCCGGATTGGGCAAGTCGCCGACATGCCGCACGGTAAGGTCGAATTCGTGACGCGGTGTAATGTCGAACATCGAACGCAGCATCCATGTGCGCTTCGGGTCATTAGCAAGCGCGGGAAGACCGCGCAGGTCGGCGCTGCCGGGATCGCGCCTCAACCTTTGGTTCATCGCGACCAGGCCGGCGCTCAGCCGCCACGCATCCGTTACCCGATAGCTGCCCCAGGTTTCAATGCCGGTCATGGTTCCGCCAATGCGGTTTTCCAGCATCTCCCCGATCGGACTCGGCTCGACGCTGCGCAAGCGACTGAAGTCGTGATGAAAGGCAGTCACCGAATAAGAGACGCTGCTTGTCGGCTGCGCGCGATAGCCGATTTCAAACACGTTCGCCAATTCTGATCTGAAATTCGGCCCGCCGGCAATTTGGTATGGCGGGCTGCCGGGCACAAAGAATTCCCGATCGATGCGCGCCGGCGCCCGCACCGCCCGCGACAACGCGCCCCAAAGCAGGCTGTTATGGTTCGGCCGCCATGCGAGGCGCAGGTTAGGCAGATATTCAAAACCGGTGTAGGGATTGCTTTCAGCCTTGAGGCCGAGCGTCAGATCGAGATCCGGACGCAATGCGATCTCATCCTGGATGAAGATGTTACCCTTCTCCAGATTACGTTCGGCGGGCAAAAAAGCCAGCACGGCGCTGTTGCCGACGCGATCGCGCGCATACCTGTAGCCGGCGCCCAAAATCAGTTTGTGGCCAAGCGCCGGCTGCAATGCATGATTGAATTCGATATCGAAGATATCGAGTTTCTCGCTGAAGGTGCCAGGATGATCGCGTTCGGTGTGGTCATAGTAGGTTTGCACATGCAGCGCCGAGCCGTTCGCCAAACGCCGATCCCAGCGCGCCAAAAGATTGACGCCGGAAATTTCCTTTTCCGCCGGCACCTGTTCGATACGGCCTCGATAGGCATCGCCTTGCAGCGTGAATCGATCGACTTGTTCGCCGAAATCGGCGCGGAAACCGACTTGCCCCGTGCGTCCGGCATCGCGAACCGCGATGCCGCCGGCCCGCTCCGAATGCGCACGATCGAAACCCTGGCCATACACGCGGTAATGGCCGTTTTCACCCAGCTTGCCGCCGGTTCGCGCCGCCGCGCCCCGCTTGCGGTTGCCTGCGCCCGCAACGACCAGCGTGCCTTGCGTATCCTGCGCAGAACGCGTAATGACATTGATCACACCGTTGACCGCATTCGCGCCCCATAGCGTGCCGCCCGGCCCGCTGATCACTTCGATGCGCTCCACATCTTCCAGCATCACCTGCTGCGCATCCCAGAACACACCCGAAAAAAGCGGCGTGTAGACGGTGCGGCCGTCAATCAATACCAGCAGCTTGTTGGCGGTCGAACTGTTGAAGCCGCGCGCGGTAATTGCATATTGGTGGCTGTCGATGCGCGCCACTTGCAGGTTCGGCGCCAGGCGCAATGCTTCCGGCAGGCTGGTGGCGCCTGACCGGCGGATGTCTTCGTGGCTGATGACGAAAATCGAAGCGGCGGCATCGGCCAGCCGCTCCTGGCGGCGCGATACCGACGTCACGACGATATCGGCAAGTTGTTCGAGCGACATATCGGCAAGCGCCGCATACTGAAGCGCGGCAAGAGACGGGATCGGCGCGAAAGCAAGAAGTATCGCCAAGCAACGGAGACGAAGTTTTGATTTTATAGTAGTCATTATTTTAAAAATGCCAAGCGGCGAACCATCGGTTTCCGAAAATTGACTGGTTAATCTGCTTCAAGCCAAAATTAAAAACTCAAGCGGCTTTACTTCATCGAGAAATGCCAATCAGCAATGATTCTGCCGCACATTTTAAATCGAATCGCCGCATGCATGGCGCTTCCCGATTCGAGCAGCCTACCGCCTTGCTTGCGAAGAAGTTGTGATATACGCCAATACATTAATTAACATTTATAGGAACTTAGACACGAGCGTATCTTTCTATACAGGGTATTCAAGTATCGATTCGCCATCCATGAAAATAATCGCGATTATGTTACCGATTGTAAAGTTGCGTCACTTGCTTTATCAGAACGTCGTCACGAGCGGAATGTCGTCGGCATTTTTAGTGGGTCACGGTCACGAAAACCCGTGAATATTACTGCATGACATTGCCTTCCCAAAAACAAGGCCATGCAATGTCCGAAATGAACGTCCGCAAAAAGTCAGCGTCGGAAATGCAGGAATTCGGCTTTCTGCAAAAAAACCTTCACATCGTGTTTGCATGGCCCGTGATTTGCGGATTACTCGGTATCTTGATGTGGAGCATCGCTCTTTCTGAATTGAGAGAAGAACGTGACGCTGCGGAAAACAGCACCTACAAGCATGCAGCCTCGCTGTCAAAAGCCTATGCCGAGCAACTGGCGCGCTCGATAGAGCAGCTCGACCAGATTACGCTCAGCATTAAATACTATTGGAAAGCAACCGGCGGCCGCGTTCAACTGGAGGACCAGTTGCGGTATGGGCTTCATCCGCCTGCCGACGATTACTTTGTTTCCGTCGCGGATCGCAACGGCACGCTGATTACCAGTACTCTCGAAATACCGAAACTCCAGAAACCCCGAAATTACGCGAACAGCACCTGGTTTCAGGCGCACAAAAACGGGCCGTCGAACGACACCATTATGGTCACTCCGGTCAATCCGGAGTTCGTATCCAGGATCAACAAACCGGTCATTCATTTCACGCGGCGATTGGATGCAAATGACGGCTCGTTCGATGGCGTCGTCTTCGTTACCGTGGAGCCGCATTACCTGACGACCTTTTACGAGGGACCCAACCCGGGCGGCGGCGATTTCATCACCGTCAGATTGACAGCCGGTCCGTTGCTCGCTACCAAGATGGGCGACGCCTCCGCGAGGACAACTACTTTCTATCGATCCGATCCGGTATTCGACCGTCCAAGCGGCGTCATTGAGGAACCCAAGGAAAAGTTCATTGACGATCAGGAGCGTATCGTCGCGTGGAACAAGCTGGACAAGTATCCGCTGCTTACGCTGGCCGGAATTTCGAAAAAAAATGCGCTTGCCGGATATGAGTCATTGGCACGCAGATACCGCAGTTTTGCCGCAATCGGCAGTGTATTTCTGTTTCTGTCCGCGATAGCCGGCATGATGTTGTCCGCAAGGCTGGCGTGGAGAAACCACCAGGCGGATGAAATAAAGAAAACCTATCTTCTGGCTGTCGATGCCGCAAACGAAGGCTTTTACATGATTCGGCCTTTGTACGATGAAGCCGATCGTATCGCGGACTTCCAGATCGAGGACTGCAATGAGCGCGGCGCCGCTTTGGTCGGCGCGATCAAGGAGCGCTTGGTCGGGCGAAAAATTTCAGACCTTACCGCGAGCGGTTCGCTGCAGGATGAAATCGCAATGTTTCGCCGTGCGATGGAAACCGGCTTTTATGAAGAAGAAATGCGGGTGCCGCCATCCAGCGCGCTCAAGGCAAATTGGGTGTACCGGCGACTGGTTCTCTCGGGCGCCGGACTGGCCATGACGGTACGCGATATTTCCGAGTCCAAGGCCCACGAACAGGCGTTGTCGATCATGGCGAACGCGGACGCGCTGACCGCGCTTCCAAACCGGCACTGGCTCGCAAATTATCTTCCGGCAGCGGTGAAGCAAGCCGCCAGTAATGGCACCGGGCTGGCGATCCTGTTTATCGATCTGGACGACTTCAAGAACATTAACGATACGCTTGGCCATGCGGCCGGCGACGAACTGTTGAAGGCAGCAGCGAAGCGCCTGACAACCCTGACACGCGCCAGCGACCATGTGGCGCGTCTCGGAGGCGACGAGTTCACGATTGTCCTTGAACATGTGCGCCACATGGAAGATGTATCGCGTGTGGCCAAACTGGCCATCAACGCGCTTGGCGAGCCGTTTACGCTTGCACTGTCAGCCGGCCATCGCGTGCAGGCGTCAATCGGCATCAGCATGTTTCCGCAGGACGGGCAGGACGGCGAAACGCTGTTGAAACACGCCGATATTGCGATGTATTCGGCGAAGGCCGCCGGTAAGGGGCGCTATCATTTTTATCATTCCCATCTGTCGGATAGCCTGATCCTGCGCATCAATAGAGAGCAGGCGCTTCGGGAAGCAATCGAACGCGACGAATTCGTGTTGCATTACCAGCCGAGGGTAGATACCTTCACCGGAAAATTATGCAGCATGGAGGCACTGGTGCGATGGATGCATCCCAAACTCGGCTTGATACCGCCGCTGGAATTCATCCAGATGGCGGAAGATACCCGGCTGATCCTGGATATTGGCAAGATGGTGATCGAAAAAGCCTGCGCCCAACTGGCGCAGTGGAAGGAACAGGGCCTGCCTCTGGTTCCGATCTCCATCAACGTTTCCGCGCTTCAGTTCAGCGACGGGAATGTGAAATCGATACTCGCGTCAGCCATGGAAAAATATGCGATCGATCCGACGCTGATCGGCGTGGAACTCACCGAGTCTTGCATGATCGGACAAGACGAGATCGTGTCGGAGAGAATCGATGCGGTCCGCGCGCTCGGCGTCAAGCTGCTGGTGGATGATTTCGGTACCGGATATTCATCGTTGTCGCAACTGCAGCGGCTCAATGTCGACGTCTTGAAAGTCGATCGCGCATTCACGATGAGCCTGTGCGATGGCGTCGAAGGCAAAGCGTTTTTCAAGGCCATCATGTCAATGGCCAACGCGCTCGATCTGTGCATCGTCGCGGAAGGCGTGGAAACGCTGGAGCAGTTGCGCGAGTTGCAGGCGCTTTCCTGCGACGAGATCCAGGGGAATTTCGTGTCGCTCCCGGTCGCCGCTACCGAAGCGGCATCGCTGATCTTGAAACGCTTTCTTTTCCCGCCATCGATGCAGCAAGACATCGCGGCCGCAATTTAGGGGCGAGTTGATCAAACGGCCAGAGCAAGAGAAAAACCATGCCGGATGCCCTACATGCGAAACGGACGTGATCCCGATGCCCGCGACTGCCGGCTTTCAAGAAATTTTCGCAACTGATCGAACGGCACCGCCTTGCAAAAATAGTTGCCCTGTATTTCATCGCACGCATGCTCGCGCAGGAACGTCAATTGCCGCTCGCTGCACACGCCTTCGGCGATTACATTCAGCTTCAGGCTGTGCCCGAGCGAGATGACGGCCTTCGTGATTGCAGCATCGCTCGGGTCGTCCGCCACCCGCAGCACAAACGACTGATCTATTTTCAACTGATCCACCGGAAAGCGCTGCAGATAGCTCAGGCTGGAATAGCCGATACCGAAATCGTCGATCGCCAGGCGCACGCCCATGCGCTTCAATTCATGCAGGATCTGCTTAGCCTCCTCGGGACGATTCATCACCATGCTTTCGGTGACTTCCAGGTTCAGGAAATTTGCAGCCAACCCGGAGCACTTGAGCGCATGCTGAATCGACTCAACCAATAGCTCCGGCGAAAACTGGCGGGGCGACAGATTGACCGATACGGTGAGCCCGGCATACCCGGCGTCCTGCAGCAGCTTGTTTTGCATGCAGGCCTGCTCCAGCACCCACTTCCCGATCGGCACGATCAGGCCGGCTTCTTCGGCAACCGGAATGAATTTCAAAGGCGATTGCAAGCCGGTTTCCGGATCCATCCAGCGGATCAGCGCCTCTGTTCCGATTATCTCGCCGCTTGCCAGATCGACCTGCGGCTGGTAATACAGCAGGAATTCCTTGCGCTCGATCGCATGGCGCAGCTTGGCCTCCATCGTGAAGCGATTGCGGATGCGCTCGTTCATGCTCGGGATGAAAAACTGGAACTGGTTGCGCCCCTCCGCCTTGGCCTCGTACATTGCGGCATCGGCATGCTTGAGCAAGGTTTGCACATCGTGTCCATCGCGCGGATAAACGCTCAATCCGATGCTGCAGGTGATGAATAGCTGATGCCCGGACACGGTAAACGGTTGCGAGATGCGCTCCACCAGCCGGCCGATCGAAGCTGCAATCGCCTCTTCGTCGATCTGGTCGTACAGCACCAGCACGAATTCATCGCCACCGTGGCGCGCGACCGTGTCGCCGTCACGCACGCATTGTTTCAGTCGCTCCGCAACCTGAATCAGGAGCTGATCGCCGAGGTCATGCCCCAGCGTTTCGTTGATCAGCTTGAAGTTGTCCAGATCGATGAAAGCGACGATCGCCATTGCCCGAGTGCGGTCGGCATGGGCCATCGCCTGCCGGATACGGTCGTTCAACAGATGGCGATTGGCCAGTTGTGTCAACTCATCGTAGTTGGCCTGGCGTTCCAGCTGTTCCTTGTGGCGCCGGGATTCGGTGATGTCTCGTGCCACCAGCAAGCGCGCCGGCTCGCCGTGATCGGTAAAAGGCGCCGCGGCCACTTCGACATCGACCACGGTGCCGTCGAGCTGGATGAACTTTTCTTCGAGGCGTGCGACCTGATGGCCTTGCTGTTCCAGCCTGCGCATGCGCTGCATGATTTCTTTCCGGTAATCGGGATGAACCAGGTCCAGGATCGATTTTTCGGCAAGCTGGTCCTGGGTTTCCGCTCCCAGCAACTGCAGGCCCGCCTTGTTGGCAAAGGTGCAGCGGTCGCCCTTCATCACGAAGATTGCATCCGGCGAGAGTTCGATCAGCCGGCGATAACGTTCTTCTGCTTCGCGCAGGGATTGTTCGAACAGCTTGCGCTCTGTAATGTCGATACCCATGCCGGACAGGCAGATTTTTTCCCCGATCCGCACCCGCACTGCGTTGAACAAATAGGGAATCCTGTTGCCGCTCTTGATGCGCAACGGCGCTTCCACCCGCATATAGCCATCGGCAAATGCCTCCGCGACTTTTCCCGCGATCAACTGCTTGTCCTCGGCGCTGCCAAAGAGATCCAGCGGATTCATCCGCGCGATTTCCTCATCGCCAAAACCGGTGACCTGCCCGAAATTGTAATTCCAGCGCAAGAAGCGGCCGGCATCGTCGAATACGTAAAATATGCCCGGCAGGCTGTTGATCAATGCATCCGAAAGATTTTTTTCCTTGATCCGCTCGCCAACCTCGCCGCGCAGCGTCGCATTGGTATCGGCCAACGCCGCGCTGCGTTCGCTCACCCGGGTTTCAAGCTCCCCCTGTATCTTCCTTAATTCCCGTTCCGCGCGATCGCGTTCGTTGACGGCAATGGTAAGTGTCGCAACATTTTTCCTTAACTCAAGGAGCACCATCACATGGCGAGCCAGTTTGCGCAACGCCTGTTCCTGATATTCGGTCAAGGCGCGCGGCACGAAATCGACCACCGAAAGAGTGCCAATTGCATAGCCTCGCGGCGTGATCAGCGGCGCTCCTGCGTAAAAGCGGATATTGGGACGTCCGATCACCAGCGGATTGTCGCTGAAGCGCGGATCTTTCAATGCATCGTGCACGACAAAAAAATTCCCGCTCGCCACTGTATGTGCGCAAAAAGCGATCGCGCGCGGGGTCTCGCTCACCTCCAGGCCGACGCGCGACTTGAACCACTGCCGGTTTTCATCGAGAAGTGTGATGACCGCAACCGGTGTGCCGCAAATATTGGAGGCAAGCGTCGTGAAGTCGTCGAAATCGGCCTCGGGCGCGGTATCGAGGATATCGTACCTAAGTAAATCCTCAAGCCGCAATTGTTCCTCGGCAGACAGTTTTGATTTCATCAATTTCAGGTTGCCTCGCTTGGCGATAGTAAAAATCCGTTGATTTTTCGACCATTTGTTTGCGAGCGCGTTCCCCAACGGCTCCGGCGCGAGGAAGGCAGATGAATTACACATGACCAGCGACAATTTCGATTGATGGTCGCAGACAGCATACGAAACCGGAAGCGGACGGACTGGAATTAAAAAAACCAAAGCGGACATCCGCCAGAAGGCCTCATGTCATTTTGCAACAACCCGGTTACGCCCATTGCTTTTCGCGGCATAGAGTGCGTCATCGGCACGTTTGATCGTGTCCTGGATGCTGTCTTCGCTTGGCAGGTATTGCGATGCTCCTATACTGACTGTCACCTGGAGCGCCATGCCATCCAGCCCGATCGGCTGGTCAAGCATGCTAATCCGAAGGCGTTCAGCGGCGACCGCCGCTGCCGTGATGTCGGTATTTGGAAGTGCGATGATAAATTCCTCGCCGCCGAAACGAGAAAAAATGTCTTCATCCCGCAACGCCTCTTTCCAAATCCTGGTCAAGGTCTGCAATACCTTATCGCCGACGAGATGTCCGTGAACGTCGTTTATTTTTTTGAAATGATCGACATCAAGCATGAGAATAGACAACGCATGCCGATGCCGCTTGGCAAAGCTGATCATTTTTGTGGTCGACTCCAGGAAAAACCGCCTGTTGAACGCGCCGGTTAATGGATCGGTGATGGATATGACGTGAAGTTCCTCACTAAGCACCCGGAGTTCACCGTGTTTCCGTTCAAGTTCAGTATGGGCTCGCTCCAGCGCACGCTGGCTCGCGGCAGCGGCTTCAACCGACCGTATCAGTTCTGCCTTCGTCTGCTCCAGCTCACTGATCAGGCTCTGCTGTTTGGCATTGGTTTCCCGGAGATTATCTTCAATATTCTTGAACGCGCTGATCTCGGACGCGATACCGAAATAGCCGACAAAGTTGCCGTCATCATCAAAGCGCGGCTTGCCACTGCTACGAAACCAGAGTATGCGACCGGGACGCCTGCGGCTTGGATACTCGAAGCCGTGGAACGGCTTGCGCGCCATCATTGTCTGGATATGGCCATCCCAATCCACGTCGCCATACTCCTTGGCGCCCAACCCTTCCCATCGGGTCTTGCCGATAACGCGGCTGAGCATGATCCCGGTTGCTTCTTCAAATTCCTTGGAAAAATAAGTGAATTGAAACTGGTCGTTCATTTCCCAATACCAGTCGCGCGACAGCGCGGTGAAATCCTGGTAGCGGCGAGCAGCCTCGGTCAGACGGCGTCGCTCGGCTTCCTCCTCCTCTGCTTTTCTTGTCTCGTCCACAATACTCTCCCGCAAACTCGCTTGAGACATGGTGACATCAACGGAGGATAAATGTCCAGCTTCGATGCGACGGCCGCCGGCCGGCATACGGCATGCATCGTCATGGATTAGTAGTTGTCCTGCAGCGCCCGGCAAAATCCGCTGCCATAAAATAAACAGCGCCGAATTCATGTCGTGTTCACAACATAAATTCGGCCCGCAAGTCAGCCAGCTTATTTATTCGCTTTGCCCTGCTTTACCAGTATCAACGCGCCGCGCTTTTGGTCTTCGGCAGACGCATAGTCGACCCGGCCCGAAGTCACCCTGCCGATCAGGATCATGTTCTGGGTAATCGCGTCATGATCATTTTTGGAAAAAGGCTTGTTGTAGCTGGTGATGACGCCTTGGTATCGAACTTTCAAGTTCTCGAGCGCGTTCTTTATTTTTTCTCCATCGGTTGAGTTTGCCTGGCGCAGCGCCAGGAACAGCAAATGCATGCTGTCATAACCCTGCGCCGCGCTCATCGGCGATGGAATAAGCTCTATCTTGAAAGTCCGATGGTAAGCGAGTAAAAAACTGTTCTTGCTGATCGATCCGAGATCCTGGATAAACGTTTGCGGCATCAATGCACCTTCCCCGGCGCGCCCCGCGCCTTCGGTGAAGTTGGCCATGGAAAAGGTCCAGCTTCCCATTAACGGAACTTTCCATCTGGCGGCTTCCTTGTTCCTGGCGATAACCGCCATTTCGGGGCCGATTCCCCAGATCACCAGCGCTTCGGCGCCGCTTGCCTTTACCTGCGCCACCTGGGCACTCATGTCCGTGGCCCCGATATTGAAACGCTCTTGTCCGGAAACCACTACGCCGGCCGTCTTCGCCTGTTCAAGAAATGCCCTCAAGCCTGCTTCACCGTATGCGGTGCTATCCGCGAGTAACGCGACCTTGCTCATCCCCTTGCGTTTGATGTCCGCGACCAGCACCTTTGCTTCAAGATCCAAGGTCGGAGAAACCCGGAAAATGTAATTGTCCGGCGCCGCGGGAGGAGCATATTTCTGCGTCAGCGAGGTACCCGTCGATACCGCGACGATCAGCGGTATCTTTGCTTTCTGATAGGCGTCGATGGACGCAAGGCCGACACCGGTATTCACGATGCCGATGGTTGCCACCACTTTGCTTAGCGTGAATTCCTCGGCGATTTTTGCGCCGATTTCAGGCTTGGCTTCATCGTCTTTTTCAATCAGTTCGATCTTCTTCCCATGGACACCACCGATACCGTTGATCTCGGCCACGGCGAGGCGAATGCCGTTGCGCATGCTTTCGCCCATCGGACTGGAGCCCCCCGTAAACGGTCCCGACACACCGATTCTCAGGGTTTCCCCGCTCGGGTTTTGTGCGGATGCCTGTGAAAATGAGGCAGCCATCGTAAAAACAATTAAAGCGTGAAGTATGTATTTTATGATTGTCATGCTTGTCCCCTCGTTACTATAAAAAAGCGCTGATACGCAGCTACTGCTCCTGAAAAAACTCGGATCTACCGGCATCGCTTTGCGAAACATCGGCTACGGAAATATTGTTTTCTTTTTTCCCGCTCAGCCATCGAGCAGCGGCTTGCGCACGGATTACCGGCGTTCGCGAGCGACAGGAATAACCGTCAGCGTACGGACACCTTGCGCACCTCGAATCAGCACGCCTTCGATATCCGCGGTAGCGGACGGGCCGCTGACCAGCACGGCGTAGCCTGCTTCGAAGAACCCGCGATGACGGTAGGCATGGTGCAGGTTCCCGACAATATCGGCGGGGTCCAGCAACACGACAAGGTGCTGCGAAAGATAGCCGAGTGCATTGATTTGATATTGTTCTTCGCTGAGCCAGATCGAACCGGTCTCGGCCACCGCAAAGCCCGCGCGCACCACCCCTACGTCGACATCGTCCATCTGCCGCTGCGTCATTGCGGCCACGACACGCCGCGTACCGGCCACTTCCGGTACCGCAGAACAAATGACTTTTGCCATGACATGGCGCGACCGGATCAACGCCTCGATGTCCTGATCGTCAGCGGCGTGAACCCATTCCCCGCCTATCTTCGCGAGTGCATCCTTGAACGTTTGCAAGGCCGGAGGCAATCCGCTATCGAACATCGGCACCTCGGGTAACGCGCAGCCCTTCGGTTGCGCGTTCCGTACCTTTTCAAGTATTTCATCGCGACCGTTCATTTCACTTTCCTGTTCTTTAAATACCATTGCCTGAAGCTGGACTTCGGGGGATCGGGAACCTCGCGCTGTTTTCCCCATGCGTTGAACGGGTTGTAGATAAACGCCCGAGGCAAACTGGATGTCGCCTTGTTCACGACGGCAATGGCGGCACGGTACGATTGCGGATTTCCGAGAACGGTTCCGGCAACTTTCATTGATTCCTTCTTGACGAATGAAAGCTCGTGGTTTTGCGCGATGACCTGGCGCCATTTGTACAGTTGTTCGTGAATATTTATTTTCACCGGACAGACGTTGCCACAGCTTCCGCACAGCGTGGAAGCGAATGGCAAGCTGCTGTATTTTTTCAAGTCAAACGTGGGATTGATAATCGCGCCGATCGGTCCGGCATATACCCCGCCGTAACTGAGTCCGCTGCTTCTGCGGTAAACCGGGCAGGTATTCATGCAAGCGCCGCAGCGGATGCACTTCAGCGAGCGCCAGAAGTCATCCATCGCCAAGCGCTCAGAGCGACCGTTGTCAACCAGGATGAAATGCATTTCCCCGCCTTTGCGCGGCGCCCGGAAATGCGAGGTGTACTGGGTGATGGGCGAACCGAGCGCACTGCGCGACAACAGCCGGATATATACGGCAAGGTGTTCAAGCTTCGGGACAAGCTTTTCAATCCCGATCGACGCAATATGCAAGGGCGGCACATTGGCGCACAGGTCGGCGTTTCCTTCATTGGTGCACACCGTGATTCCGCCGGTTTTCGCGACCGCGAAATTGCAACCCGTCATGCCCGCATCGGCATTCAGGAAATGCGGGCGCGTCGCCTGGCGTTGCGCTTCCGCGAGGTAATAAGGGTCGCTGTTTTCCGGATCGGTTCCAATCGTCCTTGAAAATACCTCCGCCACATCCGTTGCAAGTTTATGCACGGCCGGAAGAACGATATGACTGGGAAGCTGATCGTCAAATTGCTGTATCTGCTCTCCCAGATCCGTTTCAAGCACTGCAATGCCGCGCGCTTCGAGGTATGGGCGCATTTCGCATTCTTCCGTCAGCATCGACTTGCTCTTGACCAGCGATTTCGCGCCACGGCTGCTGAGGATTTCATGGACGATGCGATTGTGTTCATCAGCGTCTCGCGCCCAGTGCACGACCACCCCGTTTCGAATCGCGTTGCGTTCGAACTCCTGCAGATAGTCCGCGAGATTCGAGAGCGTATGCTCCTTGATGGCGGAGGCCAGCGAGCGCAGTTCTTCCCATTCAGGAATGCCGAAAGCGGCTACATCGCGAGCCGTGCGCAAATCCCACAAGCGCTTGTCGTGAAACTGGACGTGTTTTTCCTGAACGATGAACTCTTTGGAAAGCTTGGCGTGGTCGACCCGCTTCATGAACGCGCTCCATTCAGTATCTGGGCGATGTGAATGAACTTCAGGCCGAGCTGCATGCGATCGGAACAGCCTTTCTGGTGCATGAGGCACGACGAATCGGCGGAAACGATGTAGTCCGCGCCGGCCTGCCGGTGGTCGCGCACCTTGTCATATCCCATGCGCGCTGAAATGGGTTCCTCACCCACGCAAAAAGTACCGCCAAATCCGCAACACTCATCGGGGCGAGACGGCGTGACGAACTCGATGTCCTTGACCTGTTTCAACAGCGTCATCGGCTTCGAAAAGTACGGCTCGTTAATCTCCGACATGCTGGCGGTGCGCAGCCCGCGCAGCGTGCCGCAACTGTTATGCAACCCGACCTTGTGCGGAAATTCCGCCCACGGAAAGTCCTTGACTTGCAGTACGTCATGCAGGAATTCAACCAGTTCGTAGGTGTTCGCCCGGACCGCTTTCACATCGGCGGTTTGCGGAATCGCGGTGAACTTGTCCCGTACATGGTGAACGCAGCTTCCGCCGGGGGCGACGATATACTCGTACCCGGAAAAATTTTCGACAAATAAATTTTCCGCGGCGGCCGCGTCGCTCTCGCACCCGCTATTTCCCATCGGCTGGCCGCAGCATGTCTGGTCGAGCGGGAATATCACTTCGCAGCCGAGCCGCTCCAGGAGCTCAAGCGTTGCCTTGCCGACGTCCGGAAAGAAGGCGTCAATAAAGCAGGGAATAAACAGAGCAACTTTCATCGTTTCCTTTTTTTGATCGATCGCGGCGCGGCGCCGTGAGGCAATTGCCGGCTTGCCTCATCTTCGTTGATACAGAACGAAATGGCATATTGGTCGGACCACTAGAAACAAAACCACTGTTTCGCATCGTCGCCCCGTGTTCTCCTGCTTTCACGCCGTCAAATCCTTGCAGTGCTTGATTCCATGTTCGCATAGCCAAACACGAATGGTATATTGGTCAGACCACTTTTTTAATTGGGTAGTCATCATGAAGCACTTAATTTCCGCCAAATTTGCGGACACGCTGGCGCGTGACCTGGAAAGCGCCATCCTGGAGCGCCGCTATAAACCGCATGAAAAATTGCCGCCTGAACGGGAATTGGCCGTCAAACTCGGCGTTTCACGTGCGACGCTTCGAGAGGCGGTGGGAAAGCTGGTTGAACGCGGACTACTGCTGCGCCGCCATGGCGCGGGTACTTTTGTATGTGAGCAGATCGACGATCGAATGTCCGATCCCTGGTCCGACATGCTGCGCCGCCATCCTTTGATGCAAGGGGATTTACTGGAATTCCGGGAAATGCTTGAAGCACGAATGGCGGAACTGGCGGCCATCCGCGCCAACGACGATGATCGGACGGCACTCACGCATACGTTTGCGGCGGTGGCGCGCGCATATGAAGCACCCGACCGGCGAGCGCAGGTCAACGCCGATATCGCATTCCATCGGACTATCGCCGAGGCGACTCACAATCCGGTATTTTCATACCTGAATGCGTCACTGACGAAACTCCTGCATGAGCATATCCAGATCAGCATTTCCGATTTGCCTCATGACTCGGAGGCATCACGCACTCTCACGGTTCAGCACCAAGCGCTGTTCGATGCAATTCTCACGCAGGACCCGGTGCGTGCGCGCCGTGCGGCGATCACCCATATCGGGTTCGTGAAACTCCGGTTAAACAAGGGATTGCATTCACGCGATCAAACGCAAGCGAAAAATAAATGAACGTCGGCGTTCCGTCCCGCGGCCCGCGCCTCCTGCGTCATGTAGTCGATTCTTGATCGTACAAATCGTCTTGGGACGGCCAAGAAAATTCTACGACGACGCATCTCGACTTCCCGGATAAGCCTGTTCCTCAGTGCATTGATTAACATCAACTTGGCATTCCCTTTTGAAATCATGTGCTTAGGTAAGGTTACGGATGGTTATCCACAGTTTTGTCCACTGTTTCTGGTGACAACTCGACGCCGCGACCGCACACAAATAATTGCGCTGCGTCACACGATCCATATCCGAAACATGTTCACATAACAATTCGGCAGGGCTGAGCCGACCGTGTGCATTGCTGCCGGCCATGTTGACTCAGGGAGAACGAATGAAATTTTTTGCAATTGCGCTTGCGGTGCTGTTGTCGATCGGTTTTGCTAGCGCGCAGGACATACCGAAAATATCCGACGACGCGGCAATCGCCATGGCTGCGCAAGCCATGCCGGAGCGATTCATGTTCGTCACGGCGGAGAATGGCCGGGAATGGATCGAGCAATGCGAATGGCCGGCACAGAAAAGCGACAACATGACCCGCATTGCCGCCTGCCTATCGTTTCTGCAGGGTGCCAGAGCTGTCTCGTCGAAACGCGCCGCCTATGGAAACTGTCCGGCCGATTTCGCGAGCCAGTCCCGCGGCACCCTGTTGACAACCACCTACCAAGTCGCGCGGCGCTACCCGCGCTTATCGATCAGCAAGATTTTCAAGATCGCATTCGACTCGGTGGAACCCGGCGGGTGTTGAAAGCATCGGCATTCCGGCTCCGAATGCCGGTTTATCCATGCATTTTTAACCGACCAAATATAGTTTCAGCGATCGATTGCATGGTCGGTACGCACTTTCGTCATGTTTGCGAACTTTATTTCCTCAATTACGCAACCATTGCTGCGTAAGCCTGTCCTAAAAACTGCTCACTAGAAACGTTGCCGCCAATACAGTTTTAACAAGTTATTGCGATACCGGCAATCAATCTGACTGTTTTTACAGGATTCGAAATGCCAAGTTTTTCAAAAATGTATCAATCTTCAAAAAATGCCTATGTGCGCGCAGCCTTGTTTTTGCTCGTCGCGTTGGCTATTGTCGCGGCCGTGCTTTACAAGCCGATGGTGCCCGCGATCACGAACCCGGTCGTGCAATCGCAAGACATCTCAGAGGTGACCGCACTTGCGGCGAACAAGGAACGTCTTGAATATTTATTGCTGGCGGACCCGCTGTCGGATTTTCCGCGCTATGTATTCAAATACAAGGATGCCGCGCAAATCCACGTTGTAAAGGTGCCAAGCACATCGCACGTCAATCTGGAGCGCGAGATCCTGCTGAAAAACGCCATCCCCTACTCGATCGCAACCGATGAGTTTCTGAATACTTACAAGGCCGCGATGAAGGATGAGAACGCGCGCAACGGATGGCTCTCGGAGGTAGGCACGTTCTTTGCGCGCAATGCGATCGGCCTGGCACTGCTGGTTTTCCTGATCGTGGTGATGAGAAAAGGCATCCCGGGCATGGCGTCAAGCGCATCGGTGATCAAGCCCGAGAATCTGAAGGGCAGCATGGATGACCTGATCGGCATGGAAGACATCAAGCAGGAAGTCGCGCATCTGGAAGAGATGATCGAGAATCGCAGTCTTTACAAATCGCACAACATCGACAAGCCGTTCAACGTGATGCTGACCGGTCCCGCGGGCACCGGCAAGACCAAGCTCGCCGGCTATCTGGCAAAGAAACTCGGCATCCCTTTGATCCAGGCATCGGGTTCCGGACTGGAGTCCGGTTTCGTCGGCGGCGGTTCGAAGGCGCTCAGCACGATTTATAAAAAAGCTTGCGCGCAGGGACGCTGCATTATTTTCCTAGATGAAGCGCAAACCCTGTTCATGCCGCGCGGCCGCGGCGACAAGAAATGGGACGACGACACCGCCAACACCCTGCTCGGCCTGCTCGACGGCATCAAGAGCGACGAAGGCGCCGGCGTGATCTGGGTGGTCGCTTCCAACTTCGACGATGCCAACTCGCAGATGGATGAAGCGATGCTGCGCCGCTTCTCGGTGAAGATCAATTTCCGCCTGCCTAATCGCGTGGAGCGGCGCGAGTTGCTGAAGGTATTTCTGGCCAGGAAAGATGAAGGCTGCGTCGACTGGAACAACCTGAACCTCGACTATGTCGCGGACATTACCGCCAACCTGAGTCCCGCGCTGCTGGAAACCGTGGTCGACCGCGCCAGCATGATCGCGATCCATGAAAAAGCGGTGATCAATACCGACTTGCTGTTCCGCGCATTCGAACGCGCGGCGATCGGCCTGACCGACCGCGCCACCACCGCGGAGAAAGACAAGCAGCGCGAGCGCGTCGCATTGCATGAGCTTGGCCATTTCTTCATGCAGATCGACCCATATCTGCGCAACGGCCTGAGCTGGGAAGAAGTGAAACAAAAATCGAACCTGCTCAAGATCAGCACCGAGTCGGTCTCCAAGATCGGTGCTCTGGGATATGTGCTTTCGTCCGGCGAGGATGTATCGCTGCAGACTCTGGAGGAAATGGAGCAAGGCGTGATCCAGCTGTACGGCGGCGTGGCGGCGGAAGAACTGTTCTACGGCTCGCGCGGCATCTCGACCGGCAGCCAGAACGACATCCAGAAGGCGACGTCGATGCTGGACCTGATGGTCAACCGGCTGTCGATGTATTCACGCTCCAAGCTGGATTACACACAACTCAAGCGCGATGGATCGGCGGATGAAGCGGTCAGGCAACTGGAAGACAAGGCCGACGAGCTGTACAACCGCACGCTGGAAGCGATGAAGGGCTACAAGGACATCATCTGGTCGCTGAAGGACACGCTGCTTGAGCGCTATGTGCTGTCCAAGGATGAAGTATTCGCGTTGCTGGCCGACATGGAAAGTCCGCCGACTGTCAAGGAACCGCAACTCAAGGCTGCCTGAATTTCATGACGGGTTCGCTTCGTTAAACACCGGCACGAAAGCCTCTCGAAACGAGGGGCTTTTTTTTCGGCGAGAAAACTTTCCGGCCTGTTTGCCGGACCTGATTGAATTCGTCGGACCGGCAAGCGTCGCGCAACTGGGATACTTGGAGACGAATAAAATGTCCTGTCATTCCGAGGAGCATCGCGACGAGGAATCTCATCCGCTTCAAATGATGATGTCGTTGGAGATTCCGCGCACTACCCGGAATGACGGCCCGTAGTTATCTTCCTAGTTGACCGGCCGTGGCTCCCCATCCAGCACAAGGAGATAACGGTCGTCTTCATCGGGGCCGAAATACGCCTTGCATGTGTAATAAACCTGTTGATCCACGGTAAAAGGTTCACCGACCGGCGGCATGTGGGACAGTTCATGGACACCAAGATCCATCCTTGATCCACCCGTTGGCTCATGAATGATTTGTACTTGCATGACTTGCCTGCGATTTGAATGGATATCGGTAGATTCGAATTTCTGCAAACAGTTTCCTGTCAAATCCGTAGCGAGAATCCGAAAAAATAAATCAGGGTCCGCTCCGTACAAGATATGGATAAGCACATTGTGCTGGCCCCCATGTTCGCGGGATTGCGCAAGCCGTGGAAGTGCATATACCATCTTGCTCAATAAACATGAACTTGTTCGGCCGGTAGACTACGGCGCTTGTTATGATTGCAACGTTTGGCCTGCTTAAGCAGCTTATTGAAAGTACCGTCTTTCACGATTTTTTATACCTGTGCAAATACTCGGTGCATGCCTCGCAAAGCTGACAGGGAAGCCATTTACAGGAAATTCGGATGCCAATGTATACCTCAATGCCGTTTTTATCCCGCAGATGCTGCGGGATACATTGCGTTCGACGTCTTACAACTGAGGAACAGTATGTCAATAAATAATGCGATAGCCAGCGTTGCCGTAAAGGATTTGAAGTCTGCCGTGATTTGGTACGAGGCACTGCTCGGAAGACCGCCAGATTCGACACCTATGCCGGAGTTAGCCGAATGGAAGTTCGAACATGGCGGCTGGCTACAGGTGTACCAGCTCGCCGAGCGCGCGGGAAGCGGGTCTTTCACGCTCGCAGTGAGCAACATCGAAGAAGTGGTGGCTCATGTTGAGAAGCTGGGCATCGATGCGACCCAAAGAAGCTCAGGAGCAATGGTCAAAACACTGATGATTGGTGATCTCGATGGAAATCACATCGCATTTTCCGAGCCCCTGGACAAAAGTATTGCGCGGTAAGCCTGTGGCTTCCATGACACCCAACCGTGCGTTGCGGGGGGCACGATGCAAGCCTCGCGCTGCTGAACGCAAGCGTTGGACAACGCCGGAAACCGCGTATCAAAGCAGCCTTGGAGGACGGCATATGAAAGCTATTGTGTATGAAAGATATGGATCGCCCGATGTTCTTCAATTGAAGGATGTGGAGAAGCCCATCCCCAAGGACAACGAAGTCCTGATACGACTACATGCGACAACAGTAACATCCGGCGACTGGAGGGTGCGCAGTCTCAATGTGCCTATTGGCTTTAGGCTCATCTCGCGTCTGGTCCTTGGCGTCTGGAGGCCGAGGCAACCTATTCTAGGGACAGAGCTCGCCGGCGAAATTGAGTCGGTGGGCAAGGACGTAAGCAAATTCAAAGCCGGTGACCAAGTCTTTGCATTTAGTGGTGTCGGCATGGGCTGTCACGCGGAGTACAAATGCATGCCGGAAGACGCGGCGGTGGCGCTAAAGCCGTCCAATCTGACCTACGTTGAAGCCGCCGCACTATCTTTTGGCGGAACAACGGCGCTGGATTTTTTCAGACGAGGAAAACTGCAAAGAGGAGAAAAAATACTCATCAACGGCGCTTCCGGAGGAGTAGGCACCGCCGCGGTGCAGCTCGCCAGCTACTTCGGGGCCGAGGTGACCGGGGTGTGCAGTACCTCGAACGTGGAATTGGTGAGATCCCTGGGCGCCGATCATGTGATCGACTACACCGCAGAGGACTTTACGCGGAATGGTGAAACCTACGACGTCATTGTCGATACCGTCGGCACGGCGCCATTTTCGCGCAGCAAAGGTTCGCTGAAAGAACGAGGACGCCTGCTTATGGTTTTAGGCGGGCTACCAGACATGCTTATGATTCCATGGGTGTCAATGACGAGCACAAACAAGGTCATCGCCGGACCGGCGGCCGAGCGCGCGGAGGACTTGCTTTTCCTCGCGGGGCTGGCACAGGCGGGGCACTTCAAACCGGTCATTGATCGGCGCTATCCATTCGAGCAGCTTGCCGAAGCTCACCGCTACGTCGACACTGGCCGCAAGAAGGGAAATGTCGTCGTCACTCTGGAGCATGACGAATGAACGTAGAGGATGCAGACGACTATATGAGGCGGCATTGTCCAACAACCGGTTGCAGCGGATGGTTCGCTTCCCGTGGCTGGCATATTACTCGGTACGGCCAGGACGTGTACTCGCGTCGCGGACTTTCATAACGGTCGTGAACGCCATCGGCTGGTTCGCGTCGTTGACCTGGACGATCAGGTGGAGGCTATCCAAAATAACGGATTCATCAACCATCCGCCTCGCCCGGTCAGACGCGCAGCCGCACCACAATTCTCCCTTTCACTTTGCCATCCATCAACTGCCTGGCCTCGTCAATCACTTCGGTGAGCGGCACCTCCGTCGTGATGACATCCAGCTTCACCGGATCGAGATCCCGGGCGAGACGAGCCCAGGCCTGTTCGCGAAGCGCCAGCGGCGCCATGACGCTGTCGATGCCGGCCAGCGATACGCCGCGCAGGATGAAAGGCAGTACGGTCGCAGGAAAATCCAGCCCTTGCGCCAAGCCGCAGGCTGCAACCACGCCGCCATAGCGTGTTTGCGCGCAGGCGTTGACCAGGGTGTGGCTGCCGACAGCGTCGACCGCGGCGGCCCAGCGCTCGTCCTGCAGCGGCTTGCCCGGCGCCGCGAGTTCAGCGCGGTCCATGATGGAAGCAGCGCCCAGCAACCGAAGGTACGGTGCTTCGCTCGCCTTGCCGGTCGCGGCCACGACACGGTAGCCCAAGGCGGACAGCAGCGCCACCGCTGTCGAGCCGACGCCGCCTGTGGCGCCGGTCACAAGCACTTCACCGTCTTCGGCCTTCACGCCATGGCGTTCAAGGGCCAGCACGCAGAGCATGGCGGTGTAACCCGCGGTGCCGATCGCCATTGCCTGTCGGGCCGTGAAGCGCGAAGGCCTGCGGATCAGCCATTCACTCTTCACACGCGCCTTCTGCGCCAGGCAGCCCTGATGCGCCTCGCCCGCGCCGAAACCGTTGAGTACTACTTCGTCGCCCGGCTTCCAGCGGGGCGACGAACTCGCAACAACCGTTCCCGAGCCGTCGATCCCGGCCACCATGGGCCATTTTCGCACGACAGGCGCGCTGTTGGTGATGGCCAGCGCATCCTTGTAGTTGAGCGTGGAATATTCCACGTCGATCATGACGTCGCCTTCCGGCAGGTACGAGTCGTCCAACTCGCGCACCGAGGCGCCGAACTCGGGGCTCTTGTCCAGGATCAGGGCATTGAACATAGCCTAATTGCTCCGATCGGCGTCGCGCCGCTTCACGAAGCTGGCAACGGACTCCGGCGACGGACGAATTTCACCGGTTTGCCATTGCCCTGGTTCTCCTTCTTCGATCTGGATCCAGACCATTTTGCGGAATTCAGGGTTACCGCCACCTTCAATCTCCACCAGTGCATCGGTGAACCTATCCATCAGGGTCTGTTTTTGCTCGTCGCTGAGCATTCCCTTGGCGGTACGCAGATTCAGATAAGGCATGTGTGCTCTCCTTGAGTTGTCGTGAGCTGCCAGTATGTGCTCGCGCCACACGGCGCGACAGGGCTGATACGGACGACTTGCGGGACGATATGGACATACGGCGCGAGGGCAGGCGCTCCTCGGCAAAACGCCCTCTTCTATGTCACTATTACTCGTCACCCGAACAATTTCGCCGATCCTCCACACCATGCGCCTAATCACGATTTGGGTATTCGAGCAAAGCATTGCTTCCGGTATTGCCGGCCCCATCGATGTGTTCCTGACCGCGAACATCGTTTGGGCGCAACGCAACAAACAGGCAGCGCCGTTGTTTAGCTGGCGGCTCGAATCGGTCGATGGCAAGCCTGTGCACACAGCTTCGGGACTCGCCCTCAGCCCCGATGGTCCGATCAGTCCGGCGCGCATGGCGGATGCGGTTTTACTTCCAGGCATGGCGCTAAACAGCGTGGAAGTTTTGCTGCAAACATTGGACCAACTGAGACCGCAACTTGCCGCATTGCGCGAGCAATACCAGCATGGGGCGATCATCGCCGCCAACTGCAGCGCCAATTTTTTGCTGGCCGAAGCCGGCTTGCTGGATGGACGCCGCGCCACCACGCATTGGTGTCTGAGCAAGGCCTTTCGCCAGCGCTATCCCAAAGTGGACCTGCACCCCGATGAAATTCTGACCGAGCACGACCGTTTGCTGTGCAGCGGCGCAGCCACCGCCTACATGGATCTCGCCTTGAGACTGGTAGAAATTTTTGCCGGTACGCAGGTCGCCACGGAGACGGCCAAACTCCTGCTGATCGATGCCAACCGGACTTCGCAAGCGCCGTTCCGGATGGCGGCAGTGCAAGACCACTTCAACAAGGAGACCGACGCGCTGGTCAGCCGGGCCACGCGCTGGCTGCAGAAAAACCTGCACAAAGCCTTTAGCCTTCCTGACCTGGCGCGCCATCTGGCGGTGAGTGAACGTACTGTTATCCGCCGCTTCAACCGAAGCCTGGGTTGCAGTCCGGGCGTCTGCCTTCAAACCATGCGCATGGAATTCGCCAAGCGCCTGTTGGAGACGACAAAGCTAAGCGTCGAAAGCGTTTGTGATCGTGTCGGCTACAGCGATGTCAATTTTTTCAGGCGCGTGTTCAAGCGCGAGTCAGGATTGACGCCGAGCGGCTATCGGCAGCAGTTTGCCCAAAGGCATGCGACAGAAAATCCGGCTTGATCGCGTTAAGGAATGACGTCTGTTCATTGAAAAACCAGTCATTTATCCGCGCCGCCTTGCTCCCCAAGAACTTCGGATTTCAACAAGTCGATAAACCCGGCCAGATAAGGTTTGTCGGAATCCCGTGACAGGCCCGCGTACCAGGTAAACGGAAAACCGTCTTCGCCGATGGGCCGCACATTGATCAGTTTCCGGCTTGCCGCATCAGCCACCATTCGCTTTGGCAGAACGCTGACGCCTTCCCCGGTTTTGATCAGCTCGATGATCGCATCGATATTCTGGATATGACGGAATGAACCCAGACTGATCCGGTTGGGATACAGATAGCGTCGGTAAAGATAAGACTGTTTCAGTTCAAAATAATACACAAGGTCGACACCGGCCAGATCATGTGGCGATATGTAAGTCTTTCGGCAGAGCGGATGATCCACCGGCAGGACAGCCACCATTTCGTCCGCATTGAGCGGAACGTAATCGATTCCGGCCGCCGCGATGGCCTCGCCGATAATCACGATATCGACTTCCCTGTTTTGCAGGCTGTGCAGCAGTTCCGGCACTTGCTTGATTTCAAGTCCGATATGCGGATAACGGCCGCGAAACTGTTTCATGACCGACGGCAGCCAATCGTCCCGGTGAACCCGATCGATACTGATTTTCAGCTTTCCAGCGACGCCGTGGGCGTACTGATGAAGCTGCGTTTCAAGTTCGACGACGTCGCCCAGGATTTTCCTTGCACGCTCGTGAAATTCGATGCCCGGTTCGGTCAGCACCATCGCCTTTTTGGTGCGATAAAAGAGCGCAAATTCCAGCTTTTCTTCCAGCTCGGCCAATTGCTTGCTCAACGCAGGTTGCGACAGACAAAGTGCTTCTGCCGCACGGGTGAGATTGCCGAGTTCGGCGATGGTGCTGATCAAGCGTAGATGTTTTATTTCCAAGCGCAACAAGGTGCAACTCCTCTTCACCGGAACCGGTTCCTGAACGGCATGATCTGCTGTCCAAGGTCTCCGGTCAAGTAAGAGAGGCGTTAAAAAGCGCAGCGGTTATTTTTTGAGATGCGCCGGTATCAGGTCTTTTCGCTGGTCATCCAGCCTCCGAATAGCCACCTTGCAGCAGCCGCGCACCGCTGGATCGGCGCGGGATTCCAGCACCACGAGCTGCCCGCCGATTTTCTTCAACAAGGCGCGATCATATTCCATCAGCCGATAACAGGCGTTGACATCGCCGGTTTTCTCCAGCGCGCACTCGAAATGAATTTCCGCATGCACGGTATCGTCAGCGACCTGGTTGATTTTCCAGTACTGCTTCAGGCCGAACATGCGCCGCCACTCTTCGGCGATATCGGCGACCGCCTTCTTTGGTTCGCCTTTGTTTTTCAGCCATGTATATTGCGCCAGGATTTTTGCGATGACTTCGGTTCGCCAATGATGCCGGGTCCGGGACAGTGGGCCGGTAAAACTGTTGACTCTCTTGTAGAGCGCAATTTTCTTGTCCTCGCTTGTCATGCTCGTTTCTCCTTAACGCGCCAATATGATTATCGCCGTCGCAAGCTGCAGGCCGACTGTCGCGACATGGGCAATTTGGCGAATCAGCAAGCGTCGTGTAAACATTGCCATGCCATGGACGATACGGGTGACGATAAAAGCGATGCCGAACATCAGTGCAATTTGTGCGTTTGCGGCTGGGGCCGTTTCCATGAAGTAAAGCAGCACGATAAAGACCAGCGATTGCTCCAACGAATTCCCATGGGCTCGAGTGGCTAGCGTGAGTTCCTTGATCCCACCATCGCCGAAGCTGATTTTATGCGCGAGCCTCAATCGGGAGATGTTCAGGGATAGTGCAATTAACAGCAGGGATAACACTGCCGCGATATATGCGCTGTATAACAAACCTGGCCTCCAAAGAGTTTGTTTCGGGAGACTCAAGGCTAAAGGATGGAGTGAACGAAGTAAAAACACTTCTGCTCATGCTGACGATTACCTGAGGTTATGGCTGCGAAGGATGATCAGGGACGCTGCGTGCGCACGCCGAGCGCCGCCGGCATGGCTGCCATTATCGAAAACCGAGTCGCCATGAAGCAAGCGTCAAAATACAAGCACGATCCTCATTCAAAAAAATGCCGCCCGACAAATAGTCGGGCGGCACTCACACTTCACGCATCAGGAACCGCTATGCGATCACGCCTCGGCAACCCGAATCACCAGCTTGCCGTTGTTCCCGCCCGAAAACAGTTTCGCAAACGTCTCTGGAAATGTTTCCAGTCCATCGACAATGTCTTCCCTGGTTTTGAGCTTGCCGGCGCCGATCCAGCCGCCCATTTCAGTCAGTGCTTCGCCGGCCCGCGGATAATAATCGGCGACCATCACGCCTTTCATGGTGGCGCGGTTGACCAGCAACTGCATGTAATTGGCCGGTCCCTTGATCGGTGTCGTATTGTTGTATTGCGAGATCGCGCCGCAGATCACGATGCGCGCACCGCGCGCCAGTTTCGTGAGGACCGCATCGAGAATGTCGCCGCCGACGTTGTCGAAATACACGTCGACACCGTTCGGGCAGTGCGTTTTCAAGCCGACCATGACATCTTCGCTCTTGTAATCGATCGCGGCATCGAAGCCCAGTTCTTCCACCAGGTAGCGGCACTTCTCCGCGCCACCGGCGATACCGACCACGCGGCAGCCCTTGATTTTTGCAATCTGACCGACCACCATGCCGACCGCGCCGGCAGCGCCGGACACCACCACGGTTTCGCCTTCTTTGGGCTGGCCGATTTCGAGCAGGCCGAAATAAGCGGTCAGGCCGGGCATGCCCAGCGTGCCGAGAAACATCGGCAACGGCGCCAGTTTCGGATTGACCTTGCTCAGGCCCTGTCCGTTGGAATATGCATACTCTTGCATGCCCAGCAGACCATTGACGTGATCGCCCACCGCGAAGCCCGGATTCTTCGATGCGACCACGCGCCCTACTGCGATTGCGCGCATCACTTCATCGATGCCGACCGGCGGAATATACGATGCCTTGCTTTCATTCATCCAGCCGCGCATGGCCGGGTCGAGCGAAACGTACAAAATCTTGACGACGATCTCGCCATCAGCCGGGTCGCGCACCGGCTCATTCGTGTAGTTGAAGTCGCTGCGCTTGACCGCGCCGACCGGACGGGCTGCAAGTCTGAACTGATGATTGGTTGTGCTCATGTGCGGTTCTCCGATGGGAATGCTTGTTGTAGGAAAGACAGATTCGAGTATAGATGTCGCATCGTTGCTTGATAAGTATGCAATGTGGCATTACATTGTTGTCTATTACGCGACAATAAAGGGATTTTAATGCTCAATCCACAACATCTTGCGATTTTTGCCGCAATCGTGCAGGCCGGCAGCATCAGCCGCGCCGCGACGCAACTCGGCTGCGGTAAATCGGTGCTGTCGCGGCAATTGGCGCGGCTGGAGGCGGACCTTGGCGCGCGCCTGATCCAGCGCTCGACGCGCCGTCTGGCATTGACCGAGATCGGCGAAATGGTATTGCAGGAGGCGCAGCAGATCGATCGCGCGTTGACCAATATCGAGCAGCTCACCGATCAATACCAGCAGCAAGTGCGCGGCGTGCTGCGGGTGTCTTGCTCCATGGCGGGGCGGCGCCAGATAGTGCCGCTGCTGGTGGAATTCACGGCCTTGTATCCGCAAGTGAAAGTCGCACTGCAGTTGGAAGACCATCTGGTCGATCTGATCGCGGAACAGATCGATGTCGCGATCCGCGCATCGTCCCTGTCCGATTCATCGCTGGTGGCACGCAAGCTGACGGATAATCCGCGCATCGTAGTGGCATCGCCCGCTTATCTGGCGCGCGCCGGTACGCCGCAGACAGCCGCCGAACTGGCTCATCATGCGTGCCTGATTTATGCCAGCGGTGGACGGGTGTTCGATGAATGGACTTTCAGCGGCGAGGACGGCCCGTACAAGGTGCGTGTCAACGGACCGCTGCAGATCAACGACGGCGGCGCGCTGGTGACCGCGGCAACCGCAGGCTGCGGCGTGTTGCTGATTCCACGCAAACTGGTGGCGGAAGAACTGGCGCGAGGCGAGCTGCTTGAAATTCTCTCGCACTGTACCTTGCCGCCCGGTGCACCGATTTATGCCGTGTATCCGGCGCGCGACGGACTGGCATTGAAGACGTCGGCGTTCGTGGCATTTTTGCTGGAACGCATGGCTGCATGAACGTGGTCATCGACAAAGCGCGCGCTTCTGGCTAGCCGTCAGCTGCTTCATCGCGTGCTCCGCCTTCGATGCGGCAGACCTGTCCTCATACTCGAACACGGCCAGCACTTGCTGCGGCGGATGCGAGCGTGTGTAGCGCGCACCCTTGCCGCTCAGATGAGTCGCGTATCGTTTATCGACATCGACCGTGATACCGGTATAGATGCTGCCGTCGCTGCATTCGAGCAGATACAAAAACCAGGGCATTGCTACTCGGACAGCGACAGCATGTTGCCCTGATCGGGACGCGCGCGCCCTTCCAGCATTTCCCGGTATACCCGTTCGACCGCTTCCGCGCCGTGCCCCTCGATCACGGCCATCCAGTTGCCAAGCGGTCCGAGAAATTCTTTCCATTGGACGGCAAGACGTTCGGCGACGCCGTTCGGCCCCCAATCGGTTGTGCGTTTCTTGATCTGCGCCGGTGCGAAGAACAGGATCGGACGTGCGCCGGGCAACCTGCCCTCGCCTTCGCGCTGATCCCAATGCGTGCCGCCGACCGCGCACGAGTATTTCATGTTGTCGTTGAAGTGATGGTGCAAAGCACTGCGCACCTTGCCGTTGCCCGCCATATCCACATACACGACCGGCACATCGTTCGGCAGCGAAGCAATCTGATCGTAAGTGAGGACGCGATGGTAGCAACCGAGGCCTTCGGTAAACACGACATTGCCGGGCGACGTCAGACCGATCACTTCGCATCGGTCGCGCCCGCGTTGCGCCAGCAGGAATGCAAGTCCGTATGCGGTCTTGCTCGATGCGCTGGACAACACGACCGCACGCGCACCGAAGAAATCATTGTCATCCAAAAAATCGTCGATCATGAATGACGTAACGAATAGCGGACGCAACAGTGCGATTTCACTTTCGCGTTGTTCGTCGTAAACGGGATCCGCGGCTGTTCGCAGGTATTGGTTATACAGCGGATGCATCGCCTGCCGATGTGCAACCGCGTCGGAGAATCCGCTCTCGCCGATGCGGCCCGGCTGCATCACGACATAGTCGGACATCGGAAAGTAACCATAGAAACGTTCGCCGACCTTGATGCCGTCGCTTTTCGATTGCACGACATCGCCAAATCCCCACACCGGTATGCGGCCCCATCCGTCTTCGGCGGGGAAGAAATTCCAGTACGACATCGCATCGCCGAACGCGGCATAAGTCACGTTATTCGACGTGAATGCGAACTTGTCGACCTTGATCAGGATCTGTCCCGCATCGAGTTGCGTATCCGCGTTTGCCGCGCCGGGTACGAATTTATGAACATGCAAATCGTCGCGCCGGACGATGAAATCCAGTGCGCCTGCCGGTATAGGTGCCGATGTCATTTGTCTCCCTTTATGGATGTGAATTCACGTTGGCCAAGTGCAGTGATCACGTTGCCGAATACCCTGAAGTATCACATAAAGCGTGCATTACGGCAGGAGCCGGCCGATATCGAATACTGTCAAATGGAAATTCATTCTGGCTTTGCATGGGTGGATGACGCCCGAGATCCGCCCGGCGCGATCGCGTAATCGGCCCGCACGAAAATCTGATGGATCATTTTTGTCTTGCTATTGATTAGTTTTTTAATCGGCGTTTTCAAACCGGCGAAACATTCTTTCTAAACCAATTTACTTTAATGTTGTCATCGTTTTATCGGCACGAACCGCATCTACGGTCTTGCCGTGTTCCATCGGCAACAACAAAAAAATGAATCCCGCTCATGAAACCACCGGGAGAACAGGTGAACACCGGCATGGAGTGCCTGACATGATGCTGCGCGCAGTGACTGTGCGCACGGTATTTTTCTGCGTGCTCTGGTGGATGCTGACCGGCGGCAGTCTCTACGGATGGATCACCGGCCTGATCACCATTGGTCTGGCGGTAGCGCTCAGTGTGCGGCTGCATCCGCCGGGCCGGGTTCATATTCGTGTTACCGGCATTCCGGTATTTTTCATTTTCTTTTTGGTCAAATCGGTCAAGGGTGGCATCCAGGTAGCGGCAATGGCGCTGCGGCCGCGTCTGAATTTACACCCCGACGTACTCGAAATACGCTTGCGCCTGCCGCATGAACCGGAACAGATATTTCTCGCCAGCATACTCAACTTGCTGCCGGGGACCCTCAGCGCGGGACTGGAAGGAAACCGGCTGCAATTGCATGTGCTGGATTCGCGCATGCCGATGGAACAGGAAGTGCGCAATGCCGAAGCACATGTGGCGTGCCTGTTCGGAACGGAGCTGCAGTGAACGGACTGCTCTTGCCGCTGGCGTTATTCCTGCTGCTGAATTTGCTGGCGGCGATGGTTCGCGTCGTGCGTGGCCCGACCGCCGCCGACCGTTTGCTGGCGGCGCTGCTGTTCGGCACCACGGGAGTGGCGGTGCTGTTGCTGCTGGCCTACGCCGGGGGCGGTCCCGGGCTGGTGGATGCGGCTCTGGTATTCGCGCTATTAGCCGCGATTACAGGTGCGGCGTTCGCGCAACGTGCATGGCGACGGGAAAAGGGAGAGTCGGAACATGAACGCTATTGATGTGCTCAGCGACCTGTTCCTGATTATCGGCGCGGCATTTTTCCTGGCCGGGACCATCGGACTGCTGCGCTTTCCGGATGTGTACACCCGACTGCATGCGCTTGCCAAGGTTGACAACCTCGGTCTCGGTTTCACGCTGCTCGGCTTGCTGTTCAGGGTTGAGGATGTCGCTTCCGGCCTGAAGCTGGTGCTGATCTGGCTGCTGGTGCTTGCCGCGAGCACGGCGGTCAGCTTCCTGATTGCGCGGCGCGCCCGCCGGCGCGGCATCGCCTATTGGCAGGCGGAGCGGCAGCCATGAGCGGCATCGCTTTCGACCTGTTGCTGGCGGCGGCATTGCTGTGGAGCGCGGTGCGCGCGATCACCGCGCAAGACCTGTTTCGTGCGGTGGTGCTGTTCATTGTATTCGGTTTGCTGATGGCACTCGCCTGGGCGCGGTTGGACGCACCGGATATTGCACTGACCGAAGCCGCCCTCGGCGCCGGCCTGACCGGCGCGCTTTTGCTGGACACGGTCGGGCACCTGCGAGCCAAGGGTAAAGGAGATTCATCGTGATGCTCTGGCGCTGGCTGGTGCTTGCCGGTTGCGCAGGCGTCGGGCTCATACTCGCCGGCGCCATGCTGCAGCTGCCCGAACCGCCGGTGCGCATTGCGGTGCAGGTCGACGCGACGCTGCACGCCAGCGGCGTAACTTCCAAAGTCACCGCCGTGCTGCTGAACTTTCGCGGCTACGACACGCTGCTTGAAATTGCAGTTCTGCTGCTTGCCCTGATCGGCGTGCTGGCAATGGCCGGCGACGCGCGGAGCAACAGCCTGCGGCTTTCGGTCAGCCCGCAGCCGATACTGCAATCGATGACGCGCGTGTTGGCGCCGCTGATGATGCTGGTTGCCGGCTATCTGCTGTGGGCGGGGTCGCACCGTCCGGGCGGTGCATTCCAGGCGGGTTCGGTACTGGCCGCCGGCGGCGTGCTGCTTTACCTGGCCGGCCTGTTGCCGGCGTGGGCAGCGCCCGGCAGGTTATTGAGAAGCGGACTGGCCGCGGGCTTTATGATTTTTCTGGCAGTTGCCGCCGGATCGATGATCAACGGTTCGATGCTGCAATATCCGCCGCGCCACGCTGGTGCCCTGATCCTGCTGATCGAAGCCGGACTGACCGTGTCGCTCGGCCTGATTCTCGCCGGGCTGTTCCTGTGGCTGCCCAACGAAAATGAGGAAGCGGAAGAATGAGCACGGGAATGATCTTCGCCTTGGCCGGGGCCGCGCTGTTTGTAACCGGCGTTGCGGGACTGGTGCTGCAGGAGCATCTTCTGCGCAAGATCCTTGCATTCAACGTGATGGGCAGCGGCGCGTTTCTGGTACTGGTCGGCCTTGGCCAGCGCAGCGGTACGCCCGACCCGGTGCCGCAGGCGATGGTGCTGACCGGCATCGTGGTTTCCGTCGCAGCCACCGCCCTGGCGCTGGCACTGGCGCGGCAATTGTTCAATCTTACCGGCGGCATGCGCCTGCCGCGGAAAGCGCCGGATGACTGATCCGGTTGCGTGGATCGTCCTGTTGCCGCTGTTTTGGGCGACCCTGGCATTCGTGATCGGCCCGGAGCACGGCGGGCGGCTCGCGTTCGCCGGACTTGCGGTTCAGCTGGCGCTGGCGCTCACCGTCGCGCAGGATGTTTCCGGCGGCGCCGTGCGCGTGCATAGCGTGGGCGGCTGGGATGCGCCGCTCGGCATCGAATTGCTGGCCGACGGCTTGGCGGCGGCAATGCTGCTGCTGACGCAAACCGTGGCGTTGCCGCTTGCGTTGTACGCACGCGCGTATTTCCGCGTCCATCCGGAATGTGGTCGTTATTTCTGGCCGCTGACCGGATTTTTGCTGGCGGCGATGAATGCCATGTTCCTGTCCGCCGACGTATTCAATATCTATGTCACGCTGGAACTGGTGGGGCTGGCCGCAGTCGGCCTGGTCGCGTCCGGCGGCGGCGGCGCACCGGCAATCGTGGCTGCGTTGCGCTACCTGTTTGCCACGCTGCTCGGTTCCGGCGCGTATCTGTTGGGAGTCGCTTTGCTGTACGGTACCTATGGCAGCGTTTCGCTTTCGGTACTGGCGCCGCTGGTGAACGAAAATGCGCCGGCTGCGGTATTGCTGGCAGCCGGGCTGATGCTGACCGGACTAATGCTCAAGACCGCTCTGGTGCCGTTTCAATTCTGGCTGCCGCCGGCCCATGGCGGCGCGCCCGCGCCGGTGTCCGCGCTGCTGTCGGCGCTGGTGATCAAGGCATCGTTTTACCTGATCATGCGGCTCTGGCTCACGCTGTACATGCCCTTGACGGTGCCTGCAGCGGCGCAACTGCTCGGCATGCTGGGCGGCGCTGCGATTCTATGGGGTTCATTCATGGCGCTGCGGCAGGCGCACCTGAAAATGCTGGTCGCCTATTCCACCGTGGCGCAGATCGGCTACCTGTTCCTGCTCTTTCCGCTGGTAACGCAAACGCCGCCGGAAACAGTGCAAAGTGCCACGCAGGGTGTCGTGATGCAGATATTCGCGCACGGCCTGGCCAAGGCCGCGATGTTCGCCGCCGCGGGTGCGGTGATCCTGTCGACCGGTCATGACGAGATTGCGCACCTGGGCGGCATTTCCAGCCGTCTGCCGCTCACCCTGTTCACGTTTTCCATGGCCGGCGTGACGCTGATGGGCCTGCCTCCGTCGTCCGGCTTTCTCGCCAAGTGGCTGCTGATCGATGCGGCCATCAGCAGCCGGCAATGGGGACTGATCCTGGTCATGATCGTCGGCGGACTGCTCACGGCCGCGTACGTATTCAAGGTGCTGCGCCACGCATTTCTGAAGGCTGAACAAAGCACCACCTTCCGCCGCCTGCCGCGCATGCTGGAATGGCCGGCATTCATACTCGCCCTGGCCAGCCTGTTATTGGGCTTGCGCGCCGGCGATCTGGTCAACCTGGCCGTTGCGCCATGACCTGGAACCAGGCGCTGCCGTTGCTGGTGCTGGCCAGTTCGCTGGTTCCCGGCCTCATCATCTTCGCTTTGCCGGAACGGCGCCGCATCATGCGCACGACCCTCAACCTCGTCGGCGCGAGCGTGAAGCTGCTGCTGATCGGATTCATGCTGTGGGGCGTGACGCGCGATGAGCAATACGAATTTCGCCATGCAGTGCTGCCCGGCCTGGAGCTGGTGCTGCATGCCGATGCGCTGGCAATGCTGTTCGTGACGCTGTCGGCAGCGCTGTGGTTCCTGACCACGGTGTATGCGGTGGGTTATCTGGAGGGTTCGCCGAATCGCAGCCGCTTCTTCGGATTTTTCAGCCTGTGCGTCACGGCGACCGTCGGCGTGGCAATGGCCGGCAACCTGTTTACCTTCTTTTTCTTTTACGAACTGCTTACGCTGTCCACCTATCCGCTGGTGGTACATCGCGGCACCGAGAAATCGCTTCGCGCAGGCAACGTATACCTCGCGTACACGCTGGCCGGCGGCGCGGTTCTGCTCACCGGCGTGGTCTGGCTGTATGGGCTGCTCGGACGCGTGGAGTTCGTGCCGGGCGGCTCGGTGTCGCAACTGGCGCCGGAGTATGCCAACCAGTTGCGCGTGATATTCCTTTTGTTGATCGCCGGCGTCGGTGTGAAGGCGGCCCTGGTTCCCCTGCACGGCTGGCTGCCGCAGGCGATGGTCGCGCCGGCGCCGGTGTCCGCGCTGCTGCATGCGGTGGCGGTGGTCAAGGCCGGTGCATTCGGTATCGTGCGGGTGGTGTATGAAGTCTACGGTGTCGAATTCACGCAGTCGCTGGACCTGCTCACACCGCTGGCGATCATGGCCTCGATCACCATCATTTGGGGATCGCTGCGCGCACTGTGGCAAGACGATCTCAAGCGTCGCCTCGCCTATTCCACCATCAGCCAGGTGTCGTACATCGTGCTTGGCGTTGCACTCTATGGCCCGATCGGCACAGTGGGCGGGCTGGCGCATCTGGTGCATCAGGGAATCATGAAAATCACACTGTTTTTCTGCGCGGGGAATTATGCGGAAACGCTGGGCGTGCACAACGTAAGCGAAATGAACGGTGTCGGCCGCCGCATGCCGGCTACCACCCTCGCCTTCAGTATCGGCGCACTCGGGATGATCGGCGTTCCGCTGACCGCGGGCTATGTCAGCAAGCATCATCTGGCGGAGGGCGCGTACGCGGCAGGCGCGGAATGGGCAATCTGGGTATTGACGGCGTCGAGCCTGCTCAATGCCGCCTACTTCCTGCCGATCCTGTATCGAGCATGGTTCATGCGCACGCCGGAAACGTGGCCGCACGAACATGTCGAGCGGCGCGGCCGGCTCGAAACGAATGCGCTGCTTCTCGGCCCGCCGCTTGTCAGCGGCGCCATGATCGTCATCGCCGCGGTATTCGCCGATTCCAGCTGGAGTCCGTTGGCCTGGGCCAAGCTGATTGCCGCTCGCGAGTATCTGCGCTGGGAAAATTAAGCTGTTTCAAACGGCACGCCGACCAGGCGCGTACCACTAAATGACTAGAGGCATAGGTCATCTTGCCAGCTTTCAAGAACCCTCCGGCTCGCTACAATGACTTCCTCCGACATCCGCAAGGGCTGCGGAATTTTCGAACTCCGAGCGACCCCGATATCGTGCAGTCGCTGCGTCGACGTTGCCCAACGAAGATTACTTGTTGTTGAGTTCAAAGGAACAGGTCATGCACGTATTATCAGCGGCACAGCAGAACGCGACCAGGATTATCCAGGACGAACATGAAAACCTGTCGGCCGTAGTTCATGGCATGCGCTATTTCATACGCGCAATCGATCAGGGGAAAAAGGCGCCAGACCCGCGCGTATTCCATGCAATGCTGTTCTATTTGGACGGCTATCCGGAGCGCGTGCATCACCCCAAGGAAGACCGCTATCTGTTTGCCCGGCTCCGGCATCGCACTTCGGAGCTCGATATAACACTTGCAGAGCTCGAATTCCAGCATGCGCAAGGCGCGGGGCTGGTACGGGGCATTCAACATGCGCTCGCGCGTTTCGAACTTGCGGGAGCATCGGCTTTTCCGCCGCTTCGCAAGCTGGTGGAAGAATATGCGCTATTCCAAATCGCCCATATGCGCCTGGAAGAAGATATCGTGCTCACCGGTGCGGCGCGCTTCCTGACGCAAGAGGACTGGATTGCAATCGATGCGGGATTTTCGGGTATTCACGATCCGCTGACCGGCGCCTTGATCAAAAATGATTTCGCCAAGCTGTTTTCGCTCATCATCGATATCGCGCCTGGAACCGGCAGCATGGAAAAAACAAGCGACTGACGCCGTACCGGCGGCCGCAGAAAATGGAGCGGGTTCAAATCGGGACGGCTTGCCGAAGGAACTGCATTTCCAGGAACGCACATGCCGTGCGCACATAAAAAAGCCCGCGAACCTTGCAGTTGCGGGCTAAATCCAACCTTTAGGAGGGTGGAGGAGACAACTGAACTATAACGTCCTGTGCGCCAAAAGTATGCTTTTCAATCGTGATATCAGATATGCGTGCCGCTGATACCTGATTCACTTCAACATTGCCATTTTCTGCGCTGGCGCAGGAAAACTGTTGAAAATGGTTCAGCCATGCATTGCACTGGATCATTTCAAACCTGTTGCATTTTCCGATCTATCGATGCCTATGCTTCATCAAAGGCCGGCTCATTGATGCATATCAGCCACTTACGAAATTTTGGACAACATCCATGCAAATTTCGATACCCACGCATTTAAAAAGTTCACTCCGATGCCGAACGATTATTGTCCTGCGCTGCTTCGCCATGTGTGACGCGCCATGGGAGTCATTAGACCTGCATAAAACCACAGCACCCCTGCCGCGGAACCAACAGGCAAGCTACTTATAGTGGATTCAAATGACCAATGTCTACGTCAGTACTTATTTTATCCCCCAAACTTTGCGGCAGACATTGCAGCACGCGTAAAAGAGAAAGGAGAAATATCGCATGAACAGAATTCACTTGCTGCACAGAACATTCGTAACTCTCAATATCGGCGCAATGATTACTGGAATAGGGAGAGATAATTTCGCCGATATCTCATTGAACATAATTTTGTTGTTTTTTTTAATGCTGGCTTTGCGAATAAAATTTTGGATCGATGACGAAGCATATTTTGAAGATGTAGAGAAAGAAAAGCTGGAAGGCGGTGCGCCGTTTTATGTGGGGTTCGCGCTGGCTATTTTATCGTGGGCTATTTGGTTGTTCGCTGGGTTTTTCATTAAAAACATCGAGCTATCTGCATTGTTAATGGTGGCGACCCTTACCCCGTCTACATTCTGGATAGTGGCTACCATGGTGCGAAAAGGGGCATACACGGAGCAGATACTATGGCTGTTTTTCAATGTTTTTTATGTTGTCGGGTTTACTCTATTATTCTTCGCAAGAGCGGACTGGAATCCATTTTCGCAAACACCTGACAAATATATCGCTGTCGTTTTAGCTCAGTTAATCCTCTTGTTTTTCTTGGACCTCATCGTAACGAGAATTATCGAACTGAGGCGCAGGACTAACGGGAAGTGAGTCACTTGCGCCGGGGTTGCGCTGGTTGCGCGCCGCGGCTGATGCTGCCGCGCGGCGTTAGCCAAGTTCAAGAGGCTGCGGCCGGCTTCGGCTTGACGCTCGGATATTTTCGCTTCGATTGTTCCGCGTCCGGATGCTCGCGGCGCTGGATAATTTCATGCTGCTCCACTTCCGTCATCAACTCGTCGGCAATGACCTGCAGCAGCTTCAGGTCGCGGTCGTTGACCGTACGCGGCTTGCGATCCAGGATGCACAGCGTGCCGATCACGTGCCCGGATGCGGTCTTGAGCGGCGTGCCTGCATAAAAACGAATGCCGTGTTCGCGCAGGAAAGGATTGCCGGCAAAGCGCGGATCGCGCATGGTATCTTCCACCACCAGCGAAGCGCCGCTTGCAACCACGTGACCGCATATCGAGTGTTCCCGCATACCCTTTCTGGTTTTTTCCAATTCTTCCGGCAACCCGGCTGCGCCTCTCCACAACTGCGAGTGCTCATCGATCAGCGACACCAGCGCAATCGGTACGTCGAATGCGCCGGCAAGCTTGCGCGCAACCTGATCGAACTTGCCCCGGCTGCGCGCGTCGAGCGCACCGCTGCCGTACAACGCGTCCAGACGTTCCTGTTCATCCGCCGGAATCGGCGGCGGCACCATTGCCGGCACGTCCGCCCGCCCTATCATTTCTTCGACCTGGCGCACCGCGTCCGTCACCGTCGCTACGGCGGCATCGGCTCCGACGGCCGATGCGAATTCAGTCGGCGGCAATGCATCCGCCGCCAGATTCCATACGCCCAGCACGATCTTGAGATGCGGTGCGCGCCGCTTCAGGCGCCGGCATACGAAGCGTGCATAGGTTTGCGGCTGGGGATTCAGATAGGAAACGCAGACTACTTCAACGCCGACCAGATCGAGATTGCCGATGCTGTCGAGTCCGAGAGCGGACGCCGGCACCAGACGCGCATCGATGCCGCGGCTTTCCAGTCCGTGCGCGAGCATCGTTGCGGCCACGCCGTCCAGTTCCCCGCGTCCGGCAATGCACAGCGTCAGCGCGCCGCGCCACTGACCGGCACGCGCTTCACTCGATTCATTTTCCATCTTTCCCGCCTGCTGCCTTAGGTCGTCGATCACCGCGCGCATGCCGTCCGATATTTTCCCGCGCTCCCCGACGAATACACTGCGCTCAAGTTCGCTCTCGGCCAGCCGCAACGTCGCCAGACCGACGTTATCGTAAAATTCCAGCAGTGAATTTTCCTGCACCTCCCCCTCCGCGATTTCGATCGCTTCTTCCACGTTACCGGTCAGCAGCCGCTGATAAAGGCGCTCCTCCGGCGTCAGCACCGGTTCGCTGCCGAGCAGCACATCGAGAAATTTGAGCTGCGGCACATAACGTCCCAAGACCACCAGGCACACGGTGAGCGGCGTCGCCATGATCAGGCCGACCGGTCCCCATAACAGCGTCCAGAAGATCGCCGACAGGATCACCGCGACCGGCGTCAGGCCGGTGCTCGATCCGTACAGCCACGGCTCGATCAGGTTGTTGCTGATCAATTCCAGCGTCAGCACCAGCGCCAGCGTCCACAGGAACATGTTCCAGCCCGGCTCCACGGCGAACGCAAGAACAAGCGGAAAAAGAGCGGCCATGAACGGCCCCAGGTACGGAATGAAGCGCAACAGCGTTGCGAGCAACGCCCAGAGAAATGCACCGGGAACACCGATGAAGTACAGTCCGATACCGACCGGAATGCCGTAGGAGGCGTTGACGATCAGTTGCATGAGCAGATAGCGGCTGACCCTGGCAGCGGCATCGTTGATTCCTTCGGTGGTGCGATGCAAGTCGCCGCCGGCCAGGCGAATGAAACGATCGCGCAAATCGCTTGGCTGAAGCAGCACGAAGATGATGAAAACCACTACAATGCCCGCCGTGCCGAGCGGCCCGAGCAGCGGTGTGATCAATGATCGCGCGGTCTCGTATGTTGAGCCGTTTCCCCTTTCAATTCGCACCGAAAGCGGTTCCTGCTTCTTTTTTTTCGCTACGGTTCTGCTGTCCGCCGGATTGCCGGTCGATGCCGCCAACTCTTCGCCCAGCGCCTGGACTACTTCGGTCGTACGATCCAGCGCACCTCCGCCCGGCGCCGCGGCGCGGATGGCGCGAATTTTTTCCTGCATGGTTTGCTGGTAGCTTGGCAGGTTGTTGGCAAGATTTACCAGTTGGCTGCCGACCAGCACCGATATCCCAGCCAATACCGAAAAAGCGAACGTCACGACCAGGATCACTGCGGGCGCACGCGGTATGCGAATATGGCGCAGCCCGTTCACAAGCGGTGCCAGTAGAAAGCTCAAAAGTATCGCAAGCGTAAAAGGAATAAAGATATCGCGGCCGAAGTACAGCGTCGCAATTGTCAGCAGCACCACGATCGCCGTCATCACGCCGGTACCGGGAACAGGCCGCGCCGAAGTGTCGGTGGCAGAAGTGGTCAAGGATGAAGCGGCGGACTCGGTTGGCGCAGATTTAGCGGATGTTCCATTCGGATGCATAAATAGGAATTGTATTGAGGAGAGAAGCCACTTCATGATTTTGAGCTGCGCCGTGCAAGAACAGTTCCATCATTCAAGTTTTAGCTTGCGCTACATCTAGGGTGATTTGCCTTGATATGTATCAAACGTAAAATTTCCTTGCATATCATGTAGATAGGAAAGCCCAAGACGAGTTATCCACAGAGTTGACCACAGTTAATGTGGACAACTGTACGCTCCGGAATCAGCCTATTTTTTTAAAAAAACTCTCCCGAGCGCATCAAGGGGATTGCACATTTTCCTGCCGTCAATACAATCCCGGGGTCGATGGAAAACAGTCTCTTTCATGGGCGCCACACGTGCCGCATGGATTCCGCGCGTAGCCCGAAAACCATATCCTTATGCCAGGCTGTGCCGCTGCGCCGGCGCGCGTTCACGGGCCGGTTCCGGTTCTTTCGCATGGCGCTCGATCACCGCATTGACTTCCGCGCCGAACAGCAGGACCGCGGCGGAAATATAGAAATATAAAAGCAAGACCACGATAGCGCCCAGACTGCCGTACATCGCGCCGTAGTCGGCAAAATTGCTTACGTAATAGCCGAAGCCGAGCGACGCCGCGATCCATACCAGAACCGAGATGAATGCGCCGGGCGTAATGAAACGGAACCTTTGTCGAACGTTCGGTGCAGCCCAGTAAATAATGGCCACCACCAGGATCAATAGCAGAAAAGATACCGGCCAGCGCAACCATGTCCACAAGGTCACGAACAGCTGTTCCATCCCCACCCGCAGCGCCACCCATTCCATTGCCTGCGGCCCGATCAGCAGCATGCCGACGGCAAGAATCAGCATGGCTGCGATGCCGATGGTGTAGACCACCGATAGCGGATACAGCTTCCAGGCGGGCCGGCTTTCCTTCGCGTCATAGGCGACGTTCAATGAATTCATTAATGCGCGCACCGCAGCCGATGCGACCCATAGGGCCATGACCGCGCCGATCGAAAGCAAGCCGCTCTGCGGCTGCTGAACTTGCTCGATCACCTGATTTACCTGCTCCATTGCCTGGCCGGGAATAAAGACTTGCGCCTGCTCACGCAACCAGTCGAAAAATTGCGGGATGTGGAAGAACCCGAGTAGCGCAACCAGGAAAATGATGAATGGAAAGATGGAAAAAAGCACTTGGTATGCGAGCGCGGCGGCATACGTTGTCATGTCGTCGCCGAAAAAATTCTTGGCCGATTTCTTGATCAGCGCCATGGCTCCCAATCCACGCAGTCCCGGGATTTTCATGACCGATCTCCTTGTAAACAGACGCACTCAAAGCTGGTGAATACCGAGATTCGAGCAATAAGAATGCCAGATGAATTTGCCCGGCACGCCCATTATTTTTTCGTCACTCCACCCTGCTACGGAACCGGAACTTTCAAATGGTATGGAATTTGCATGAAAAGAAAATGTCGACGACTTCATCGATGCGCTGCGGCGGGTCGAAAACCGGAGGCGAACATGCGTCACAAGATCATCAACAATCATCATGAACGAACCTATGCGCTGATCCTGGAGACCGGCGATGAGCCGATGTCCGTATTGCAGAAATTTTGCAATGATTACAATCTGACCGCAAGCCGGTTTAACGCGATCGGCGCCTTCAGCAAGGTGACTCTGGGTTACTTCGATTGGGAAAAAAAAGATTACGAAAAGATACTGATCGACGAACAGGTAGAGGTATTGACCATGGCGGGCGACGTTACCTTGTTTGAATCCAAGCCGAAAATACATGCCCATGTCGTCGTGGGGAAACGCGACGGAAGCGCGCATGGCGGTCATCTGCTGGAAGCGCGGATTCGACCGACGCTTGAAATCATCCTGATCGAATCGCCTGCCGGATTGAAGCGGCGCATGGACCCGGAAAGCGGCCTGCCTCTGATCGACGTCGGGATGCCGTGAAGACCTCACATGACTGAATGCATCGTGATTACCGGCGCCTCGGCCGGCGTCGGGCGAGCGGCTGCGATGGCTTTCGCGCGACGCGGGTGCCGGGTGGCGCTGTTGGCACGCGGCATGGACGGGCTGAACGGCGCGCGCGAGGACGTCGAGCGGGCCGGCGGCACCGCATTGATCGTACCGACCGATGTCGCGGACTTTGCCCAGGTAGAAGCAGCCGCCGCACGCGTAGAACAGGAGTTCGGCCCCATCGATGTATGGGTGAACAATGCGATGGCGACCACCTATTGCCCGATCGGGAAAATGTCGCCGGAAGATTTCGAACGTGTCAACAGCGTCACCTACCTCGGCGCGGTATGGGGCACCATGGCGGCACTCAAACGCATGAAACCGCGCGGGCGCGGCACCATCATCCAGGTCGGCTCGGCACTCGCGTACCGCTCGATTCCGTTGCAGGGCGCCTATTGCGGCGCAAAGAGCGCGTTGCGCGGCTTTACCGATTCATTGCGCTCCGAACTGATTCACGATAAAAGCCGCGTGCACGTCACGATGGTGCATTTGTCGGCATTCAACACGCCGCAATTCGACTGGGGCAAGACCTGTTTCAACAAGCAGCCGCAACCGGTCCCGCCGATCTTCCAGCCCGAGATCGCCGCGGACGCGATCGTATGGTCGGCGTATCACACGCGGCGCGAGCTGTGGGTGGGATTCCCCGCAGTCAAGGCAATTCTGGGCACTCGCGTCATTCCCGGACTGCTCGACCGTTTGCTGGCAAGCCGGGCCTACTCCAGTCAAAGCGCCGACCAAGCAATTCCGGATGGACGGCAGGACAATCTGTACATGCCGGTTCCAGGCGATCACGGCGCGCATGGACGCTTTGACAGCCGGGCCAGATCCGCGAGCTGGCAGTATCAGGCAAGCATCCATCGCTGGTCGCTGGCGATTGCGGTGCTGGCGCTGCTGCTCGGCGGGACCATAGTGCTTGCCTTGCTGGGCGCTTACTGATCAATGCTGCGAATTCAACATGTACCGTAAAAATAGTTTGGATTACGCTTTGTGCGCGCGCGTTGGATCAATGCATGGCCGATTTCGAAAACACATTCAGAATCACGACACCGGTAACGATGAAAATCAATCCTACGATTGCCGCCAAATCGAGCTTTTGCTCAAAAAACATCCATCCGACGATGCAGATCAACAGTATCCCTACGCCGGACCAGACCGCGTATGCAATGCCCATTGGAATCGTTCGTAGCGTCAGAGACAGGAAATAAAATGAAACGCCGTAGCCTATGATCAGTGCTAGCGTCGGTCCAACCCTGGTAAAACCGTCGGATGCGCGTAATGCGGACGAGGCGATCACTTCACTCACAATTGCTAGGCCTAAATAGATCCATTTCATACTCATACGCGAAATTCTTTCTTTTGAACAAACAACGCTTGGACACGGCATTTCGCAAAAAGCTCCTTCTTCGCGTTTTTAAGATTTGATAAACTGCAACTCATGTTTGCCGAAGCATGTATCCGGAATCAACTATCTTGTTGAAACAAATATGAAACCGTCGTTTGCCGATCTTATATTTGTAGTGGATTACGTCCCGGCTTCGGCGCCTTAAAACCGACTCGTTTCACGTCGCCATACAATTGCGGAGGCAGCATGCAAAAACCAGTATCCGGAACGATCGGCACCAGCCGCGCTGTCACCGTAGACGGCGCCGGAGACCAAAGGCATCCGGCATCAACCGATCCGGTGCAACTCGGCTGGATGCAGGGATTTCCGCCTGCGTCGGAACGCGTTATCCGGTTCGACGACGGCAGCCTGTTCCGCTTTCCGCGCACGCGCTGGTCGTTTTCGCATATGCGCGAGCTTGTGCCAACAGTCAATGTCTGGCGCGGCAATCAGGCAGCGAGCGCGCTGCCGCGGAAAGTGCATGAACTCGATCATCTGTCGTTTGCCTGCGGCGACCGGCAGATGACCTGGTCGGAGATGCTACTGAGTACGTATACGGACAGCGTCGTCGTGCTGCATCGTGGCGCGATCGTGTACGAAAAATATTCCGGCGCTGCGCTGGATCGGCTGCCGCATTCGTGTTACTCGATTACCAAATCCTTCATCGGCACACTGGCAGCCATGCTGGTCAATGAAGGCGTCCTCGATCCTTCTTCGGCGGTCTGCAGATACATACCGGAACTGAAAAATAGCGCTTACGGCGACGCAAGCGTACGCGACTTGATGGATATGCAGATCGGCGTGCGCTATTCCGAAGATTATGCCGACAGAAATGCGGAAATATGGGATTACTCGCGCGCCGGCGGCATGAGCCCGCGAACGCCGGGGACCACGGGACCTTCGACATTTTATGAATTCCTTTGCCTACTGAAAAAGGAAGGCCGCCATGGCGAAGGATTTTCATACAAGACGGTCAATACCGAAGTGCTTGCCTGGGTTCTGCGGCGCGTGACGAATACCTCGATTGCAACGCTGATGTCGGAACGGATATGGCAAAAGATCGGCGCCGAAAACGATGCCTACTTCCAAGTCGATTCAATCGGCACCGAAGCAGCCGGCGGCGGATTTCATGTCACGTTACGCGACCTGGTCCGGTTCGGCGAAACGATCAGGCTCGGCGGCCGCTTCAACGGTGCACAGGTCATCCCGGCTGCCGTAGTGGAAGATATTTTTTCGGGCGGAGACACGGAAAAATTTACCAAGGGCGGATATCCGTCCGTGCCCGGATACAAGGGATATTCGTACCGCAGCAAATGGTGGATCTCACACAATGAACATCGGGTCATTGATGCACGCGGCATTTACGGTCAGCGCCTGTACATTGATCCGGTCGCGGAAATGGTAATCGCCAAGTTCTCGTCCCATCCGGTGGCAGCCAACGTCAATCTGCTTCCGGTTACCGATCCCGGATTCCAGGCGATCGCATTGCATTTGATGGATCAAGCATGAATTGCTGCATCGATGTTGCCTCGGTTGCCGCCAGCCGAACTTGAGGTAGCGGATAGCGGGCGTTCCAGCGGTCGATACCAGTAGCGGAAAAATCCGTCCGATACAGCGCGCAGGATGGCAGAAAAGAAACAAGACCCTCCGGCGCACTGTGCAAACCGGCTTCCGGCGAAAGCCGGGCAGACTCGTACGGCGCATCCGCCAGGGAACAGGAAATAATAATCCGGTGATGGTCCGGCATTGCGTTTCCGGATTGGAAAAAAGCTTTGCCGCGCATGGACGAGTTCTTGCAAGGGGACGATGGCACGATTACGCCGATCATTGCAGGGAGGTTCATGATTCCCGTCTGGATACAAGCCGGATTGTGGGGACGCTTGGCGGGAGCAGCGTTGCTCGCCGGAGCTGCAGTCGCGCATTTTTTTGATATGTCTCAAAGAATGGTGGCGGCGACGATGGCGTTCGGAAGCGGCATACTGATCTCGATTCTCGCTTTCGACTTGATGAACGAGGCTTACCGAACCGGGGGCTTCGACGCGACGTCGATCGGGTTTCTTGGCGGAGCGGCCGCATTCACGCTTGCTGATTGGATACTGGCCACGCAAGGCGCCAAGCATCGCAAGCGGTCCGGCGACCGACAGCCATCCGAAGAAGAACACACCGGCAGCGGCCTGGCCATCGCAATCGGTTCGCTGCTCGACAGCATTCCCGAGTCGCTTATTATCGGATTGGGCATGATCGGCGGAGGCGCAGTCAATATGTCAATCGTGGTTGTGGTTTTTTTGTCCAATATCCCCGAGGGACTTTCCAGCACAGCAGGCATGAAAGAGGCCCATCGCTCGGCCGGATATATCTTTGGCGTATGGGGCGGCATCACGCTCGTCTGCGGTGTCGGCGCCGTGATTGGATACACTGCTTTACAGCACGTGTCTCCGAATGCCATTTCCGCCATCAACGCGATTGCGGCCGGTGCTCTGCTCGCGATGGTGGTTGACACGATGATTCCGGAAGCCTTTGAAAAAACCCACGAATTCACCGGCCTGGTAAGCGTCTCGGGATTTCTTTGCGGTTTCATGCTGACCAAAAATTTCTGATATTGACTACCGGGCAGCACCGATTCCGGCCAAGGCCTTCTCGTCTCTCATTTTTTTATGAAACGCTTTGTGAAATTTTCAATGCGGATTCCCGGCTTTCGCAGGCATGATCCGGTTGCCGTCATCGAAAAATTCACCCTGAACTGTATCGCCCACGATGAGCGTAAACGGCCGCTGGCCGAACGATGGTAATCGTTCGGCCAGCGGCTGGTACTGTACCGGATTCAATCAGTGCCCTCGAACTGGCCCTGATTCCATCAGCGTTAGCCCAGCGGCACCGGAACGAAGATTTTCGAGCCGTCGCGCTGGATCAGCAGCGCCAGATGCTTGTTCGCTTTGGACACGAATGCTTGCAACTGTTCCACCGATTTGACCGGTGTGCCATTGACCGACACGATGATGTCGCCGGCTTCGATTCCAGCGCGAGCCGCACGCCCGCCCGACTGTTCGACGACGACGCCGGAAGCCACGTTGGCCGCCGCCTTCTCTTCGCCGGTCAGCGGACGGACCGCGACGCCGAGCCTGCCTTGCCGGACACCGTCGTCGGCGTCATTGGCGGCAAGCTGCTCCTTCGCTTCCGCGAGCACGACCGGCACTTCGATCTTCTTGCCGGCACGCCACACTTCCAGCGTCGTCTTGTCACCCGGCTTTGCCGCCCCGACCATCGCAGGCAAATCGCCGGACCGGCCGATCGGCTGCGAATTGAAACTCAGGATGACGTCGCCCGATTCGATACCGGCCTTGGCCGCCGCGCTGCCCGGCATTACCGACGACACCAGCGCTCCGTTCGGCTGCTGAAGCTTGAACGATTCGGCGAGCGACTGGTCCAGCTCCTGGATCGATACACCGAGTCGCGCATGCGATACCTTACCGGTCGTCACGATCTGGTCCTTGACGCGCAGCGCGACATCGATCGGAATCGCAAACGACACGCCCTGATAACCGCCGGAGCGGCTATAGATCTGCGAATTGATGCCGACCACATTGCCGCCGGTATCGAACAGCGGACCGCCGGAGTTGCCCGGATTGACCGCCACGTCGGTCTGGATGAACGGTACGTAGCCGTCACCCGGCAGTGAGCGGCCCTTCGCGCTCACGATGCCCGCTGTCGCGCTTTGCTCGAAGCCGAACGGCGATCCGATAGCGAGCACATAATCGCCGACGCCGATCCCGGACGGATGGCCCAGGCTGACCACAGGCAAATCCTTCGCATCGATCTTCAGTACCGCGACATCGGTGGCGGGATCGCTGCCCAATACCTTGGCCCTGTATTCGCGCCGGTCGCTCAGCTTGACGGTGACTTCGTCCGCCTCGTCAACCACGTGCGCGTTGGTGAGGATCAAACCATCCTTGCTGATGATGAACCCCGATCCGACTCCGCGCGTCGGTGCTTCGTTGCGCGGCATCTGGCCGTTAAAGCCCGGCATGCCCCTGAAAAAACGGCGCATCTCGTCCGGTATTGCATCGGGCGCTCCCCTCGCGGCGGTCTTGGCGACGCCCTGCGTATTGATGCCGACCACGGCCGGTCCGTACTGCTCCACGATCGCGCGGTAATTCGGCGCCGTGACCGGGCCGATCGGCGCGGAAGCAGGCGCAGCCGTGCCCGGTGCCGAATTCTGCACCGCACTGGTTTGAGATGTCGTCTGTTTCTTGTCGAACCAGCCGATGGGATTCCAGCCGACTGCATTGGCGGCGCCGGTTGCCACCACACCGGCGGCGATTAATGCTAGCGATAGTGACTTGAGTTTCATCGTCATTCCTTTTCAAGGGACGTGCCGAAAATTCGGCATGACGGAATGATAGAAAAGAAAACTTAAGCAGGACTTAATCCGGGCGGATTCCCGAAATTTCCGGCGTACGGTCCTACCGGAAGATGCCGGGAATCGCAACGATTACACAAATGGCAAACTTTCCGATTCCCGCCGCAGCGCATGCGCGGTCCCGGAAGCGATACAGGAAGGCATCGCCGGCGTCGGCAGCAACGCAAGCGGTCGAGATTCCCCACCTGTTTCAAGCGGAGAGATCAGACCTCGGCTGAGGCTGCGGGAAACACCACCGATGCGCGTAATCCGCCAAGGCTCGAGACACCGAGTTCGATCCGGGCACCGTGCTGCTCCGCAATGTTCTTCACTATCGCAAGGCCCAGTCCGCTTCCGGTCTGCTCGTTCTGTTCTTTCCGGTAAAAGCGGTCGAACACCCGGCTGCGGTCTTCTTCGGCGATACCCGGACCGGAATCCTCAATGATCAGTGTCGCGATGCCCTCTCCGGCAGCAACGCCGATGCTCACCCTGCCGCCTCCCGGGGTATAGCGAATTGCGTTGTCCAACACGTTGCGCACTAAAATTCGCAACGATTCCGTCTCTGCGGAAATCATCACATGCTCAGCGGCATTCAGCTCGATGTCTATGCGCCGCTGCTGCGCAAGAACGAACATTTCCGCGACGACACGGCGCACCAGTTCGGCCAGATCGGCCGGCTCCGGTGAAGTCATCCTGTCGTTCGGGTCGGTCCTGGCCGCAGTGAGCAGCTGTTCGATCAAATGCGTGGCGCGATCCACGCCCTGGTCGAGATTCTGAAGCGCCTGCCTGCGCTCCGCTTCGGTTCCCGCGCGCGCCAGCAGCTGCAACTGAAGCTTCAGCGCCGTCAGCGGCGAACGCAATTCATGCGCGGCATCGGCGACAAACGCGCGCTGGCTGGAAAATGCGCGCTTGAGCCTGTCCAGGAGCGAATTGAGTGCCGCCACGAGCGGTGCGATCTCGCTCGGCACGTCGTCGACCCGGACCTGCTGCAAACTGCGTGCGTCGCGCTGCGCGACCTCGGTTGCCAGTCGATGCAGCGACGACAGCGAGCTTTTCACCAGCCACCAGATCAGCAGCGCCATCAGCGGTGCAAATGCCAGCAACGGAGCCAGGCTGCGAAGCGCTGCTGCCGCCGCAAGGTCGCGACGCAAATCGAGCGGTTGCGCAACCTGGATGATGCGGTCCCGGGTAGCAAGGCTGTAGATGCGCCACGGCCTGTCCTGTGCCACGATGTCGCTGAAACCCAGGATGATGCGGTCCGGCAGCGGGTTGCCCGGATGCGACAGATAAAGCGCGGCGCCGCTGTCGGTCCAGATCCGCACCACCACTTCCATGCCATCTTCGCCCAAGTTGTAGCGCAGTCCCGGATGCGGAATCAAACCCTGGTCGCGCAGCGATAGCGCAATCTGCCGCAACTGGTAGTCGAACAGCGCTTCGTTCTCCTTGAGCGTGTAACGATAGGTAACCGCACCGATCAGCAGCGCGGTAAATATTGCGGCGAGCAACAGAAAAATCGACAGCCTGGCGCGGATCGATGTCATTGTTTTTCGTCCGGCCTAGGTATGAAATAGCCGACACCGCGCACATTCTGAATGAAATCGGTGCCGAGCTTGCGCCGCACGCCGTGGATATAGACTTCGATCGCATTGCTTTCGATTTCCTCTCCCCAGCCGTACATGCGCTCTTCAAGTTGGGCGCGCGACAGGATCGCGCCCGGCCGCTGCATCAGCGCTTCGACGATCGCATATTCCTTCGCCGACAAGGCCGCAGGCCGGCCGTCACGGATAACTTCCCTGGTGGCGGGATTGATCCGTACGCCGAGAATTTCAATCTCCGGTTCAGCATTGCCGGAACTGCGGCGCAACGTCGAACGAATCCGCGCCGCAAGCTCATCCAGGTCAAACGGCTTGACCACATAGTCGTCGGCGCCCGCGTCCAGCCCGCGAATCCGGTCGTCGATTTCATCGCGCGCGGTGATCACGATCACCGGCGTGCCGATCTTCCGCTGCCGGATTCCGCGCAGCACTTCGATTCCATCCTTGCCAGGCAATCCGAGATCGAGCAGCACGAGATCGAAATGCTCGGTCGATAGCGCCGACTCGGCCAGCCTGCCGTCACGCGCCCAGTCGACCGCGTATCCGTCCTGCCGAAGCGAAGTGCGGACGCTCTCGCCGATCATGCGATCGTCTTCAACCAGCAGAATACGCATATTCCCTCAATGGTTATGCCAGGCGCGATCATGAGCTCGCCAGCTTGTATGCAATCCCGGAAATTTTCTGAACGCCGTCCCCGATACGGGTCTGGCAAGAATACCTCTATAGCGCCAAAGCAGTTTGCAGTCAAGAAACCGCATCGCAAAAAAACCGTCCGGTCCATGCGGGAATCGTTGCCGATACCTGCCGCTAGATAGGAGCCACGAAGTTTCGTACAGCGCAACTGCACATTTCTCGTGATGCGTCCGCGGCGATCGAATCTACGGCTACTTTTTTTCCATTTTGCGCATGCCTGAAATTTTTACAAGCGTTACATCTTCCGCATCCAATGATCCAATGATGGACCAGATTGGCACATACGCGACGACAATCGGGATCGTTTCCGTTCGGGTATGCCGCTTGCTTAACGATATGCCATGAAATACCGCTTAAAAATCCCACTTGAAAATCTTGGCAAAATCCATCGAGCCGAGTATCCGCTTCATTCCGTTCCTAGCCGCTTCAATCAGCGAGTGCATCACATGTTAAAAACCATTCCGCTGGTAACTCTTCTGTTCTGTACATTGGTATTCGGACAGGAAAAAACCGAAGTCAGCAATTGCAGAATCCGTCCTGGGACGCTGTGTGCGGAAATGAATCTTAACGGAATCAATTTACAAGGCGTCGATTTGGCACGCGCTCAATTTTCCCGCTCCAACCTGATCGGCGCCAACTTCCGGCGTGCCAACCTTACGGAAGCGGACATGGAACTATCCGACCTGCGCCGCACGGATTTTAGCAACGCCACACTGTCCGGAGCCAACTTCAGAGCCGCCAACCTGGTCGACGCAAAATTCCAAAACGCCGATCTGAAGAGTGCGAATCTGGAAGACGCACTGATGGGCGGAGCCGACTTCACAGGCGCGGACCTGAGGGGCGTCGACCTGTCGGCGGGAGAACTGGCGTCCGTAACATTCCGTAACGCAAAATTGCAAAGGGCAAATTTCAGCGATGCCAATCTGCGAGAGGCAGAACTCGCCGGCGCTAATCTGACCGGTGCCAACTTCTCGAATGTAATCTTAACCAATGCAAATCTCAAGGGAGCGATTCTGGATCAGGCAATATTCGACGGCGCGTACATGGCCGGCTGCACAGGTTGTCCAACACGACAGACAGAATAGGCACGATCAGGCAGCCGATGACGAGCACAGCGGCATCGCCAGGCGCGACGCCGGCAGGTACGCACATCCGATGCAAACGGAGAAAATCCTGCCAGCGAGCCGTGGCGCGAGATGCAGATCAATTGGCCGCCGCAAAAAATATCGCCGGCGATGACCAGGCAACCGTCGTTGCCGTCAGCCTGAACGATGTGCATGATCGAATACGGCGCCGATGTTCCGCGGAACATCGGCTTGCTGGATCCAAGGACGGGCAGATGCATTTCCAATGCGTTTCACCCCGATTACTGGTTCATTCGCCGGCTACCCAGCCGCCGGTTTCATCGCCCCCCATTTTCTTCTGTCGAGCATCAGGCGTCCACCGGCATTCGGTTCCGCTTATACCCGCGATCGGACCGCACGGCGAAAAGCAGGTCCGCATGCACGGTCCGAAGCTTTGTCCACAAGGATCGGTCGATTGATTCATAATCACACCACGACTCATGAGGAGAATCAAATGCCCATACGCACCGTGTTACTGCTGATTGTCGCCGGCGCAATTGCCGTGTTTGCCGCGCTCAACTGGAGCGCATTCATGGCGCCAACCACTCTTTCGTTGGGAGTCACCGACATACAGGCGCCGCTTGGATTGGTCATGCTCGGACTGATCGTACTGCTCACCATGCTGTTTCTGGTGTTCGTCGTGTATCTGCAGACCTCTGTTTTGCTGGAGGCCAGACGCCATGCCAAGGAGCTGCAAGTCAATCGTGAACTTGCGGACCAGGCCGAGGCTTCACGCTTTACCGACTTGCGCGGCTACCTGGAAGCGGAGTTGCAGAGAGTCGCCGAACGCGATACGGAAACAAGAACGGCCGTGCTGGGAAGGCTGGATGAAGTGGACGGCAATCTGCGCGGCATGATCGAGCAATCCGGCAATACGCTGGCGGCCTACATCGGTGAACTGGAAGACCGGCTCGACCGGAGCATGCAAGGACAAGGCCCCAATCGGCTTACCTGAAACCGGGCTGAAGGTTTAGGCGCCGTTGCGCAGGGCCACAAGCGCCACGCCGGAAGCCAGCAGCAAGCATAACGGCGAATAGAACAGCGTGTCCAGTTTGGCGAAGCGGCTGCCGCGAACTCGCTTGAAGAAACCGACGTACTTGAACTCGCCAATGGAGCGAGCAAGAAGGCCGAGTGCGAGTGCATAAGACAGCCACACAAGAGCGAGCCTGGGCATTGGAAGGGACACCAATCCGGCGGTTGCCGCGACCAGTGCCGCAAAAGACAAAAGAACAATGCCGACAGCAACGGTTGCCCGGACCGAAGGAACGAACAAGGACTTTCCTTCGACGGTGGGCACGGCACCACTCCCGCCATCGGATGGAGCGAATGCCATATGGAAGTGCCACAGCGCGAGAACCACGAACGCCAGACAGACCGCGACCGCCAATGCGTTGTTCATGGAATCCAACGCTCAGGATGAATGACGTAAAAGGTCTGCGTTGACCGACAGTTTACATTCCGTCTGCTCATGCGGACTCTCCAAATTTCAGTAAATTTCCATGCGGGTCAATGGTGAGGCCGGTTACTGCAATACCGGGCGTGCATTAACAGGCTGCACCGGGCGGTTATTTGGATGGCGCATCAGATGCGAGAAAGCCTCCACTTGCTTTTTTGAAGCAGAGACAGGCTTTTTCATAACCAGCCACCGCACACCCTCGGTACAAGGAGGAGTTGTCAATGAGCCGTTGAAACGGTAGTAGTGACGGCTGGAAGGCAGCAGCTGCGCTACGGAAAAAGGTGATGGCAGTGCGGTTTTCTCGCCTGCGTTTTTGGGAATCAAAGGCCATATTTTTGTCAGCTCTTTGTTCTCATCGCCTTCTTTGAACATGAGTGCAACAACCGCGAGGTTTCCATCTTTATCCGCGTGGACCAAATGCGCTTCCATGGCATATGACTTGCCGTTGATATGGTTTTCACTGGGTGCATGGAAGTGGAATTGCTTCAGGTCGAACTGGATACCATCGACTGAAATGTTGCTCCCCGCAACATAATTCACTTGCACCGTGTGACCGTTGTTCAAGATTTCATTGCCGCCCGCCCGGTACGAAATTTTGATTGGCTTCAGGTCGGCTTCGATGAAGCCGGCTAAATTGATCGGCGATTGATTCCGGCCAGCACAGGCGCCAAATTCAGGCGTAAGCCTGGCCCAGCTTTCGGGTCCTTCCTCGCCTGAATAGGTCCAATGCGTTGTGCCCGCGGCATATGCGGCGCCGGAAGTGAGTAGCACGCCGACAAGCAAAACAGATAGAGAAAATGTTTTCATCACTGCCTAAAAATGGTGGTGCATCCTTAAAAAGGATGCCCGGTTTTGGGTGCATTCAATGTTTAGGGCAACCGGCGCTGCGCAGCTTTATCGTGCAGCGTCCAGTTGACTGCAGGGTTGGGCGTCATCTTGCTAGCCTGGAATCTCGGGTTCGACAAGTGTTGCAAGTTGCGCAAGGGACTCTTGCCACCCGAGGTAGCACATCTCGATAGGAATAATCGCAGGTATTCCTTCTTGCGCGATGCTGATCTCGGTTCCGCAGGACACCTTCGTTAAAACCACCGTCACCTGCATTTCTCCGGGCAAGTTAGGATCGTCAAATTTGTCAGTGTAGCGAATTCGCTCGTCGGGAACGAGTTCGAGATACTCGCCACCAAATGAGTGACCGTTCCCATTTGTGAAATTCGTGAACGACATCCGAAAAGTGCCACCAACCTTCGCATCCATATGGTGAACCTTACATGTGAACCCGTATGGCGGTAACCACTTCGCCATTGCGTCGGGGTTTAGGAACGCCCGATAAACGCGCTCCGGAGGTGCGCGGAGTACGCGATGCAGTCGCACATTGCCTGTAGTCATTTACGATTCTCCTTTCACAGATGGCTCAGCGGAAGACTGGCTTGTCAAACATTGAATGAGCGCTGGCCGATTTTGACGCCCAACATTCGGTTACCGGGCACGCTTGCGTGTCATAAGTTCAAATGCATGTTATGCGGCATTTCTCGCCTGCTGCAATTCCGACTGCGACAGCACTTTGGGTTTGACTATAGGGCTACCTTGATTGAAGTCGAAGAACGGCGAGACCTTGTAGCTTCCGTTAAGACGCCCAAGCAAGAGCGACGGCACGAACTTTCCCAAAGCCGCCAGTTTCCCGGTTGCCTTCCAGGTTGGTCTGCTTGAAGCGCCTTTTGTGTTGAGCTGCATTTGAACTGCCCCAAATGTGCTCGTGATCTCCGTATTGCTCCCCAGGCAAGAATGAACGAGTCCGACATAGGGAACACGATGATTCCTCAAGGTGTTGCCGATTGGAGTGTTACAGCATGACGCATACCAACGAAGCAGACCTTTCTCGGACAACGAAAGACAGGCCAAGGCTTGCACTCCTTGGGTGAAGACAACATATTTGCTTTGAGTTGCAACTACGTCGGTGCCCCCGCAATCATCGAGTACGCTCTGCCGCTGCCCAAGCGCGTTGGCGTATGCTTGGCAGTCTTTACAATAGCAAACCCCGCGAATTGCCTTGCGTGGCTCCATTACCTCGCCTGCGAGGTGTCCGCATCGACACCGGAACTTGTGTTTCATTGTTTTCTCCATATACGCTATCGTGACGGAAACTTGCTGCCTAGCGTCTGAATTCACTGGCCTGTGCAGCTTTTCGCGCAGGTCCGGTGGAATGATTTGTTGGGCGGCGAGTCATGAACGTGGCGGGAACTGCGCGAGCAAATCTTGGACAGACTCACGCACGCCAGAAATGACTTTCTCGTGACGACTCATTATCTCTGACGCATTTTCGAATAGCTCCGGCTTCAGGAACAACATAGGAAGGTCCGCTACGGATACTCCCCGTTTGTCGCGCGAGAGGATTTCGTCGGCGTAACCTATGGCACTTTCGACCGCCTTTTTTGTTCGAGGTGTGCTTTGCTCGTTTAGGACAGCATTGAGGGTTGTTTGATACTCGCTTAGTGCAGGAGCTTCGGGCAGGACAGGCGCGGCGATTTGGGCCAAGGGCGCCATATTCGGCGCAGGAGCACGATAGGCGACAAGTGTGTCGAGCGCCATCATTTGTCGTGGTCCGGCAGCAGCTAGCCAGATCTCTATGCGTGGCCAAGGGGTACCCAACAGCGCCGCACCCTGCCCCCAATGCGTAGTTACCGGTGAGGCAACGGTTGCCTCAAGCCAGTCGATCGCCTGGACACACCCGGTATACGCGACCAGGTAAGAATTCGATGAGCGCAACGCGGAAGATTGTGTGGCAAGGACACCAATTAACCACGCAAGCGCGGCGTGTGGGCTACTCGCGCCAAGGTGCTCGGAAAATGGTTCGTGAAGTACCCGCGAGTCCGCGTTTCGGAGGTCAATGCTCATAGGTTTTTCGCCGCCCAACGTGTTATAGGCGACAAAGCGTGGCGCATATCGACGGGGCGTGTCGCATATTCTGTCACGACAAATCGATGGAAAACCGCATGCATGTTGACTCTCCGCTGTTTGACCGCGATTTTCAGGACCTTGTCTTGACCAATAAAACGGCGTACTGATGATGTAAACACAATCCACGCATCCTGCCATGAACAAGTTGTTGCAGCAACAAGATATTCGTCATATCCCCTATGCTCTTCCCGACCAAAGTCCGGCCCGCAGCGCCGGATTGTTTTTCAACAAAATGGAATACGCCATAAGAAATCAAATTTCCGTTTTTTTGCCCCAACGTTAAAATTCCCGAAACATTGCATTTAGGCATTACAATACACGCGCCCATAAACAGATTAACAACACCTGCAAACAGGCCCTGACCAGTCTTTGTACCTACCGCCGTTATCTATGACTGAATCAGCGATATTTCATCTACCCGCAGTCATCGTTTCCGCCTTGCTGCTCGGCTTCGCTGCCCCGCCGGCGCATGCCGAATCTTCGGAACAGCGCCTGGCAAGGCTCACCGAAATGCCCTTCGAAAGCCTGCTCGAAATGCAGGTCTACAGCGCTTCGAAATTCGAGCAGAAAATCAGCGATGCACCATCGGTGGCTACCGTGATCACCGCTGAGGAAATCAAGGCCTATGGATGGCGCACCTTGGCCGACGCGCTCAACAGCATTCGCGGCCTGTATGTCACCAATGACCGCAACTACAACTATCTCGGGGCGCGCGGCTTTCTCCGCCCGGGCGATTACAACAGCCGCTTTCTCCTGCTGGTGGATGGGTACCGGCTCAACGACGTGGTCTACGACCAGGCGCCCATCGGCAGCGATTTCATCCTCGATCCGGAACTGATCAGCCGCATCGAATACATTCCCGGTCCGGGCTCGTCGGTATATGGATCGAACGCCTTCTTCGGCGTGATCAACGTCATCAGCAAGCCGGTAACGGAAGCCTTCGGCACCAGGCTCAGCGTCGAGGCCGGCAGCTTCGGCGCGCGCCGCGCGGGAATCCGCCATGGATGGGAAATGGAAGGCGGCATGCGGTTCCTGCTGTCGGCGTCCAGGAGCGTGATCCGCGGCCAGGATCTGTATTATCCGGAGTTCAATACGCCCGCCGCCAATAACGGGATTGCCAGGCGCCTGGACTTCGACAGATCAAGCCACCTGCTGTTCAAGACAGAACTCGGAAACATGACGCTGTCCCTCATGCATGCCGAGCGCAACAAGGGCATTCCGACGGCATCGTTCGAGCAGGCCTTCAATGAACCGGCCTCGCACACGGTGGACACACAGTCGGCAATCAAGCTCGACTACCGCACGGCGCTGAACAACCGAACGGACCTTTCATGGCAGGCGTTCATCGGACGCCATGACTATGTCGGCAGCTATGTATATGACGGACCGCCGATCACCGTGATGCGCGACGGGGGGATAGCCCGCTGGTGGGGCGGCGAAGTCAAGATCGTGAGTACCGCATTCGATCGTCACAAGCTGGTTGCCGGCGCGGAGTATCAGCGCGATGCCCGGCGTGACCAGTACAACCATGACCTCGACCCGTATCGCATCAATCTGCATGACCGGCGCTCCGGCTACCGCGCCGCGCTATATGCGCAGGATGAGTTCGCGCTGCGTCCCGACCTGCTGCTCAATGCCGGCCTGCGCTATGACCGCGTGCCTTCGGCAGGTTCCAATGTCAGTCCGCGCGTCGCGCTGGTCTGGCATGGCACGCCCAGTACGACAGTAAAGGCCATCATGGGATCGGCCTTTCGCGCGCCTAATGCGTACGAGCTTTACTATGAAGTCGCCGGAGACGGCGGCCAGAAGGCCAATCCTTCCCTGGAGCCGGAAAAAATCCGTTCCACCGAGCTGGCGCTGGAACATCAATTCTCTGAAAACGCCCGCGCCACAATCTCCGTATTTCGGAATGGCGTAACGAACCTGATCAGTCAGGTTATGGATTCCGATGGCTTGCTGATATTTCGCAATCTCGACCGGGTGACGGCGCGCGGCGTCGAGCTTGGCTACGAAAGGATATGGAGCGGCGATACCAGACTCAGGACCAGCTATAGCTGGCAGCGCTCAACAGACAAGCGAACCGGATTGACTCCGGTGAATTCTCCGGAACACCTGGCCAAGCTGAACATATCGAAACGCGTTGCGCCGAATCTGCGCGCCGCCTTTGAAGCGTACTACGTCTCGAAGCGTAGCACCAAGGCCGGCAACACCGCGGCTTACTGGGTGGGCAATGGCACCCTGCTTTACTCGCTCGGCAAAAATACGGAAGCCTCGATCAGCTTATACAACCTTTTTGATCGCCGCTATGCCGATCCCGGCTCCGGCGAACATCTGCAGGACAGCATCGCGCAGGACGGCCGCAGCATGCGCATCAGGTTTGCGCATCGTTTTTAAGGCCTCATGAAATATATCGGCGCCACGTTCACCATCTTCGCAGAGCTGTTATGGCTAGGCACGACGGCGTTCGCTCAACCGGTACCGGAACTGGATCTCAAGGCGGCATATGTCTACAACTTTGCAATCTTCACCGAATGGCCTCCCGAATCCATGCCGCACGGCAGCCCCATCAACATTTGCCTTCGCGGCGATAACGCCATGCATGCCGCTGTCACCGCCCTGACCGCCAAGACGGTCAAGGGACGCCGGCTCGCAATCAAACCGTGGCAGGCACCGGATGACTTGCAAGGCTGCCACATGGTGATTTTCGATGCAGGGGACCGCGCTCGCTGGAACACCATCAAGGGCGGCCTGGCCGGCGCAAGCCTGCTGACGGTGAGCGATGATGCCGACGCCGCCACGTCGGACTTCATCATCACGATGAGACTGGATAACGGCCGATTGACATTCAGCGTGAACAATACCGCCGCCCGCCAGGCCCGTCTGCTTGTGAGCGCCAAATTGCTGCGCCTTGCAAAGGAAGTCAAATGAACCACGCCGCATTGCCCGCGCCCGGGCGCCTCGGACGTTCGGTCGCGCGCGCCAGCGTGATTTCGTCGGCGGCGGCATTGCTGATCGCAGCGGTGCTTCTGGTGTCGTTCCAGTTTATTTCCCAACGCAGCGGCCTGTTGGAAGACATGCTGATACAGGCTCGTGTCATCGGCGACAGCAGCGAGGCATCGCTGCTGTTTCACGACGGCCACGCCGCGCGCGACGTGCTGAGTGTCTTGTCGACCTCGCCGAATATCGATGTCGCCGCGGTTTTCACCATATCCGGAGCGCCTCTCGCCTACTGGAAAAAGCGCGAAACTTCCCTGGCGGATTGGGCGCCGCCGCTCACGTCCTACCGAAATTTCGGCCTGCGCTATCTTGAAATCGTGCAGCCGGTCCTTTCCGAGAAAAAAGTTATAGGGCATGTCGGGATTCGCGTCAGGCTGGAACAGTTCTACCGGCGACTGCTGGTTTTCATCGGGTTCACCATACTTGTCGCCATCGCTTCTTTCGCGGCGACCTATCTGCTGCTGGCGCGCATGCGCCGGACAGTGAAGGACGCGGAAGCGGAACTCAATTATCTGGCCCACGTCGATTCCGTGACAGGCTTGCCGAACCGTCATGCGTTCAATGTGCAACTCGCCCTGGCCCTGAAAAAAGCGACCGATACCGGGGACGATACGGCATTGTTAATGCTGGATCTCGATAATTTCAAACGGGTCAACGACACGCTGGGCCATCAGTCCGGCGACCTGCTGCTGCGCTCCGTAGCCGATACGCTTACCGGGCATCTTGAAAAAAGCGACATCGTCTGCCGAATCGGCGGCGACGAGTTTGCCGTGATCCTGGAAGGCCAGAATCTGCGCGAGCGCGCCGAGCTGACTGCGGAAACGATCCTGGAAGTTCTCCGGGAACCTGTATTCCTGGATGGACACGAAATTTTTGTCACGACCAGCATCGGCATCAGTTTCTATCCGCGTCACGCTAAAAACTTGCACACACTGGTCCGTAACGCCGATACCGCGATGTATCGGGCCAAGGCCAAGGGCAAGAACGTCTGGGCCAGCTTCCATGCCAGAATGGACACAGCGACACAGCGCCGGCTTGCGCTGGAAAGCGGCTTGCGGCGCGCGCTTGAACGCAATGAAATGGAAGTGCATTACCAGCCGCAGGCGAGTCTGGCCACCGGCGAGATTATCGGCGTGGAAGCGCTACTGCGCTGGCGCCATCCCGAATTCGGCGTGGTCGAGCCTGCCGAGTTCATTCCTGTCGCGGAAGACTGCGGATTGATCGGATCGCTCGGACTGTGGGTCCTGCGCTCCGCATGCGAGCAGGGGGCGGCATGGGGCAAGGCCGGGCTGGGGCTGCTGAGCGTGGCGGTCAACCTGTCGGCGCGACAGACGCGGGACCGCAATCTGATGCAGGCGGTATCGGAAATTCTTGAACAGACCGGCCTGCTGCCCTGCCAACTGGAACTGGAAATCACCGAATCGGTACTGATGGATAACATGCACGCCAACATCGGTGTGCTCCACCAGTTCCGGCAGCGCGGGATCAGGCTGGCGATCGACGATTTCGGCACCGGATATTCCTCGTTCGCCTACCTCAAGCGCTTTCCGCTCGATCACCTCAAAATCGATCGTACTTTTGTGAAGGAAATACGGCACGATGGCGAGGACGGCGCCATCATCGCAGCCATCGTATCGATGGCGCACGAACTCGGGCTTTCCGTCATTGCCGAAGGTGTCGAGACGGAAGATCAAGTCGCGTTTCTGCGCAACACCGGATGCGACATCATGCAGGGATATTATTTTGCCGAACCCATGCCTGCGGATCGGATGACGGCATTCATTACGGATGCCCGAATGGCTAATCAGGCGTAGGAGTCCGGCGAATAAGCGCCTTTTCCAATCCGCAGGCAACTGCGGTGCCGTGACCTTTTTATGCTGACAGTCTTGTTAACTCGCGACTGTCATTCTGCTTGCAGCACACCGAGGGGCGTCCCCGTATCCCATAGATTGGTGATTGTGATCACAGTTCGACTATGGCACGATGCGCGGATATTTTTTATACGGTTTCGTTAGACGAAAGTGAAAATATGAATTTTGATTCTATAGGCTGGTCGATTGCCAAGGGCGAGTATAACGAGAAACCACAGTTGATCAGATTCCGTAATTTTCCTGTGGATTTTGCCAAACTCGGCTATCCCAATCGGTTGAACATTATTTGGGTTATGTCGCAAGCTGAGGAATGGGGGCTTCCTTCCAGTCAGGAAATGGGCGAGCTTGAGATATTTGAAAACCGCTTGGTGGATGTCGTTGAATCAGACAAGCATTCAGTGCTGTCGGTAGTGCTTACCGGTGACGGCAAGCGGGAATTTGTTTTCCATACTGCTGATGTCGAAGGTTTCCTGCGTAGATTGTCAGCAATGCCTCAAGAAGAGAGTCGCTATCCAATTGAAATTCACAGGGATGAAGATCCGAGTTGGAAATACGTCGACTCCGTCGTACCGGATGCTTGATTGAAGGAAGCCGTGACTGACGCGCAATTATCCCGATGGGCCTTATGGGCATCCATGGCGGCCTCTTCGCCAACTTCCAAGGAGCTGGCTGGAACTTCTTTATGCGGCGACTAAAACTACTTTTTTTCATCTGCTTTGCCGGCTTCTTGCTTGCTACAAGCGCGATCGTCGTGGCAGGACTCAACGATCAGGTCGCCAATGCCGACCTGATCGTTGTTCCGGGAAATACCATTGCTCCGGACGGGACTCCCAGCCCGCGGCTGCAAGCACGACTCGACACGGCAGTTAAACTGTTTAAAGAGCATCGTGCACCGCTAATTTTCGTCAGCGGCGGCACAGGAAAAGAAGGGTTCGACGAAGCACTTTCCATGTCAAGCTATCTGTTGAAGAAAGGTGTGCCGTCGGCGGTGATTATCAAAGACAGCTTGGGAACAGACACGGCGGCCACCGCCAAGAATGCGGCAAACTTCATGCGCGCCAATAACCTCAAGTCGGCATTCGTTGCAACGCAATACTTCCATGTGCCTCGCACAAAACTGGCGCTCGAACGCAACGGCGTCCAGGTTACGGGTACCGCGCATGCGCGTTACTTTGAAGTGCGGGACCTCTATTCCAGTCCGCGGGAAGCGATTGCCTATATCGCGTACTTCGCCAAGAGTGTCTAACGAAATACGGTAAAGACCTGGCCCGCGCAATTCCAAACCGTTTTTGACCAGTAAAACCATGGAGACGTAAACGTATTTCTTTTCTTCTTGGCACCGATTCCGCGCGCATATCAGCGCAGCAGCGAAACTCGCTTCAACGCTCCGTCCACAAAGGTGGCTTAGACCAGCCGCTGAGCAGACTTAATAATGCCTAACAGATTCTGAAGGTTTGCCGGCTTCACCAGATGATGGTCAAATCCGGCTTCCAGCGCTTTTCTCTTGTCCTCATCGGTACCATAGCCGGTAACGGCGATCAGCGTGGCCCGCCCGATGTCCGGCTGTTCCCGAATCATGCGGGCCAATTCATAGCCGTCCACACCGGGCAATCCGATATCCAGCACGATAACGTCGGGACGAAATTGTTTTGCCTGGGCCATTGCCGATATTGCGTCCTGCGCAATAAGAGTTTCATGCCCGAGACTGTCGAACAGCATTGACGTTATATTGACGGAGTCCACGTTGTCGTCGACGATCAGAATTTTCAATGCTTGGTGAGCCGCATCACGAAGAATCGTATTGTCTGCCGGCTGGGCCTGATCGAGCTCTCTTTCCAGTATGGGGAATTCAAGAAAAAAACGGCTTCCCTTGCCAGTCCCTGCACTCTCTACCCAGATTTTTCCGCCATGCAGGTGGACCAACTGCTTGACCAGCGACAATCCGATGCCAAGGCCGTCCTGTGCGCGGTCAGGCGCTGTGTCTCCCTGGGCAAACAAGGTAAAGATCGATGCTTTCCGTTCTTCCGCAATCCCGATGCCGTTATCCTGCACCATGATTCTGAGATTTCCCATACTGGTGCGCTCGGCGTTCAGCAATATTTTGCCGCCGCGCAGCGTATATTTTGCAGCGTTGTTGAGAAGATTTCCGACAATCTGGGCCAGCCGTACCGAATCGCCGATCATCCAGATTTTTTCATCCGGAACAACGACTTCCAGCGCATGGTTTCGAATCTCGATGACCGGCCGTGTCGTTTCTACCGCGGCCTGTATGAACATGCCCAATTCCACCGGCATGCGCTGCAGAGTGATCTTCCCTTTCGAGATTCTTGCCACATCCAGCAAGTCATCGACCAGGCGCGCGAGGTGATCGACTTGCCGCGAAATCACTTTTCGCGCGAGCGCATGCGTATCGGCATTCGAAGATTGCACGTGATACATCAGTTCAACGGCATTGCGGATCGGGCCGAGCGGGCTGCGCAATTCATGCGCGAGCGTAGCGAGGAATTCATCCTTGTGATTGTCCGCGTCCTGCAGCGCACGCTCGGCGTCCTTCGCATCGGAAATGTCACTTGAAATGCGCGCGATGCGATAGATTTCCTGCTTGGGATTTTTCACGAAGAAGCAGCGGTCCCGTATCCATCGTACCGAACCGTCCGGATGCACGACCCGGAATTGCTCATCGTAGTGCTGATTATCGAGCAGCTGTGCAAAGCGATGCCGCATCCGTTCGCGGTCTTCGGAATGCACCGCGTCAAGCCAGGCCATGGAGTCATCGGCAAGGCCGGATCGACTGGCGCCCCAGAGAGCATCATATGCCGGGCTGACATACAGCAAGCGCTTTTCGGCAATCGAGAATATCCAGAATACATCATGAATATTCTCGGCCATCTGCCGGAATCGTTCTTCGCTTTCCCGTAGTTCGGACTGGGTGTGCCGCAAGCGCAGCAGCGCGTTGACGTTGGCAATCAGTTCGTCGGCTTCGATCGGCGCAGCGAGATAATTATCGGCGCCGCCCTCCAGGCCCCTGATCTTGTCGGCCCGGCCGGTCAACGCCGCGGATGTCTGCAGCACCAGCACAGTTGCCGATGCCGGTTCGGCCTTGATCCGGCGGCACACTTCGATACCGCTGATATCGGGCAGCTTCACGTCGAGCAGCACGAGGTCCGGCCGCTGCTCCGTTACCAGCGCCAGCGCATCGGTGCCGTTCGCCGCTTCGATAACCTGGAATCCGGCGACCTGCAGCGTACGCGTCTTTGCGTAACGCGCGCCGTCGTTGTCGTCAACGTTGAGAATAAGTGCAGTTGATGAATTCATGGTATTTACGCTTTCCTGGTAAGAGCTGTCGTATCCGGTTCCTCAAAAGGCAGGTCATGTCAAAGTCAATGCGGAAAATTTTTTCACTCTTGAACGACGGTAATGCGTAACGCTGGCGCCCATGATCCGTGCCCGGACCGGCGCGCGCATCCGGTTCAGGCCGGCGGTCGCTGCGCAGGCAAAACCAGTGAAAATTCCGAGCCGATGCCAGGCGTGCTGGACAATGTCACTTCGCCGCCGAGCAAATGCGCCAGCTTGCGGCACAGCGGCAGCCCGAGACCGGTGCCCTTCGAACGCCGCTGCAGCGGATGTTCGATCTGACTGAATTCCTCGAACACGAACTGCTGATCCTCCGGCGCAATGCCGATCCCGGTATCCTTGACTATGAACCGGATGTCACCGCTTGCTTCATCGCGAGTCGTACTAACCTTCACGATTCCCGTCTCCGTAAACTTGAGTGCATTCGATACAAAATTGCGCAAAATCTGCGCGACTTTTCCTTCGTCGGTATGGATGAACAATTCATCGATCGGATCATCGAATATCAGTTCGACACCCGGCATGGCGGCGATTGGACGCAGCATTCCTCTCAACGCACTGAACAGATCGCTGACTGCAAATATCGCGGGCTCAATGTAGACCTTGCCTGACTCAATTTTCGCCAGATCCAGCAAATCGTTTACCAGCTCGGAAAGATCGGTTGCCGCTTGTTCGATAAAGCGAATCTGCTTTTCCTGTTCGTCCGTCAGCTCGCCATCGACGCGGTCGAGCAGCAAACCGGACAACGCGCGAATCGAGCTCAGCGGTGTGCGCAGTTCGTGGCTCGTGTTCGAAAGAAATCGCGATTTCATTTCATCGGCCTGCCGCAGCCGCTCCGCCTTTTCCTCGATCTCCGCGTAGAGCGCAACCACGCCGCGATTGGTATCCTCCAATTCTTTCGTCAACGCCAACAAATCATCCTGCTTTGTCCTCAGCTCCGCCAGCGTATCGAGCAGTTCCTTATTCTGAAGTGCGACTTCGGAAAATGTATTGGAGATCGGGCTGACGGAAATCCGCCTGACCGATTCGGCCAGGGTATCGGTATTGATCGAAATTCCCGTCGGCAGCGATTTGCACAACGTGATCACGGTCGCACGTCCAGCTTCATCGTCAACGGTACATCGATCCATCAGCCGGTGGGCGCTGATTAGCGCTGCATTCAGACCGGCATCCGGCATCGGTTCGACACCTGGCGCACTACCCATGTCGCGAAATTCGCCGCCGGTGCTTTTTATCTTAATCAAAAGCACTTGTGCCCGATGCAGTCCGTCCACTGCGAACTCAACGTTTCCGCCCGACGCATACGCAAAAGCCGTGCGCGAGAGTTCCGAAACCGCGGTGGCGATCCGTACCTGGTCCTGGGAACCAAAACCGAGCGAAGCGGAAATCTGCCGCGCCCGCTGACGAATCAGCACCACGTCCTGTTCACTGCTGATGCCAAGATTGATAATACGCAAAGGCATACAGGCCACTCAGGAAAGGCGCTTGGCAACGACCACTGTGGCATCGTCACGGCTGCGCGCGAAATCGCGATACAGGACTCCTGCGATCAGCGCAGGATGGCAATGGCGCAAGCCGGGATAGTTATTCAGATCCCATTGTGTTCCAATGCCGTCCGAACACAGGATGCATGTCGCTCCTGCGGGCCACGGCGTGGCAAATTCCTGCACCTTGCGCAGGTTGTGTCCAACGATGCCGTTATGCGATACAAGCTGCTTGCGCGCATCGCCATCCAGGATGCTGGCGCTGATGTTGCCGATGCCGGCGAAGCTGACGGTTTCCGTAGAACTATCCAGTTTCGCCACCGCTGCGGCGGCACCTCGCGTGGTGCGCAAGGCTTGATGCATCGCCTCTATCAGCGGTGCTGGCCGCAGTCCGGAACGGCTATGCAGTACCTGTACTGCCGCATGAGAAGCCTGCGCCGCATTCGGCCCATGCCCAAGTCCGTCCACGACCAGGATCGTCGCTTCGCCTGCACTGTTGACGATCCCCCACGCATCACCGCATTCCTCTTCACCGGCAACCGGCAGGCATACCGTGCCGCAGCGAAGATGCCCGCCCACGTCGGGGAGGATTGCTCTCGCACCGCTTATGTTATCCGGCGCAAGGCCGGACCAGATGCAAAGGAAAAGTGCTGTGCCTTTGCCAGGCGCGGAATAAGCGTCGAATTCATGGGCCAGACGCCGCATTGCGCCAAGGCCGGTTCCGGCTGTGCCTGTTGTCGAGGTTCCATCGCGCAAGCTCTGGTCGAGATTGGCGATCCCCGGGCCGTGGTCCAGGGCAAGTACTTCAATGCCATTCATCTTGTCCCGCCGCACGGCAGTCAGCAAAATCAAGCCGTCCCCGGCATGCTTTAGCATGTTGGTCGCGGCTTCGGTCACGATGATCGCGGCCTTGCCTGATTCCGTTTCGTCGAATCCGAGCAGTGCGGCCGCCTGTTGGCAGTGCCGGCGCGCGGCGGATATTTCGCTCGCATGCGTGATGGAAAACGCCTTCTGGACCAGATAGTCTTTCATCTCTTCCACTTGAGAATGCTAACCGTGGTGCCTTCTCCAGGTTTGCTCATGATTTCAAACTCATCGGCGAGCCGCCTTGCCCCTCCCAATCCCAAACCAAGACCGGCGCCGGTGGTAAATCCATCGCTCAAAGCCTGTTCAACATTGGCAATACCCGGACCCTTGTCAACGAACGTCAGGCGAATGCCTTGCCGCACACCGTCCGACAAAGTAACCGCCAATACCTCGCCTCCTCCACCGTATTTCAAGGTATTACGGGCAAGCTCGCTTGCCGCAGTAACCAGTTTTGTCTGGTCGACCAGACTTAGATCGATCGCGGTTGCACGCTCGCGAACCATCTTGCGTAATGCAACCACGTGTTCATCCGAACGCAACGGCAGCGACGCTCGTTCGTCGGAACCGGGGAATTCGTCGAACTTGCCGATGCTGCTGGCGAAAGTATCGGATTCAGCGGAGTAATTGACCATTACAGATAGTTCTTCCCGAGCAGCGCCATGCCTCTTTCCACATTCAAAGCTGTCTTGACGCCCGTCAGTGCGAGTCCAAGCTCGACGAGCGTGATTGCCACCGCCGGCTGCATGCCCACCACAACCGTCGAAGCGTCGAGGACCCGTGCCATCGCCGCCGTGTTGCTGATCATGCGGCCGATGAACGAATCAACCACGTCGAGCGCGGATATGTCAATCAGCACTCCCTTGGCCTGTTCCTTGACGATGCGAGCCGTCAGGTCGTCCTGAAGCATCATCGCGAGCCGGTCATGCATGTCGACCTGGATGGTGACCAGCAGCAGGTCGCCCATGCGAAGAATAGGTATACGCTCCATGTCCGCCTCAGTTCCTGGCCCCGGAGTGGACCGCAGACCCAGTACGCTCAAGCGCAACTAGAAAAGCGTCCGCCAGCGTGGCCTTGGTGATCACGTCTTCCAGGTTGACGCCAAGGTGGACGATGGTTTGTGCAATCTGCGGGCGGATGCCGCTGATGATGCAGTCCGCACCCATCAGGCGTGCAGCCGAAATAGTCTTCAGCAAATGCTGTGCCACCAGAGTATCCACCGTTGGAACACCAGTAATATCGATGATGGCGATTGCCGCACCGGTATCGATAATTTTCTGCAGGAGATTTTCCATGACGACCTGGGTACGCGCGCTATCGAGCGTGCCGATCAGCGGGAGCGCAAGAATGTTTTGCCAAAGCTTGACAACCGGAGTGGACAGCTCAAGCAATTCCTGTTGCTGGCGCGCGATAATCTGATCGCGGCTTTTCTGGAAAACCTCAATCGTATACAGACCCAGCTTGTCGATCAGCGAGCTGATGGTCCAGGTATCTTCGGCCAGCAATTCCGGCTTCTTCGCCAACTCGATGCGCAAGCGCGCGAACAACGGCTGTTTCAGCGAGAACACGAGCGTCGCAGTTTCGCTCGGGGTTGATCCCTGCCTGGCTCTTGCCTGCGAGATTTCCGACAGCAAATGGCGCACATCATCCCAGTCGCGCCCATCGATGTTGTCGGCTTTCCCGCTCTGGATTGCATTCCGGAACAGACCAAGCAGTTGGGCGCATTGGCGCCGTGTCGCCTCTTCTCCGGCGGCGTCGAACCGAACTATCTGGCGTTTGAGAATGGCGATCCACTCTTCCAGAATTTCAGCTTCCGATTCGCGGATCAATATGTAGATCCGGTTTGCATCGTCATTCTTGGCGATCATGCTTCTCTCCTGTAAATTCTATGAATTAAATTTCATAAGCAAAGTGATTTTTCCCGAATGTTTTTGAACGGCACCGAAATTTCTCTGAAAAATTATGTAAAGCAGCCGGCAAGTCTCTCATTTTCCGGAAAACCCCTTCAGCATGCGCCCGCACATTTCGTAAATCTTGCCAAGTGTCTACGCGAAGCCGGTGTTACGGCGAGAAATGCGCCGCAACTTTTGCGCTTGATCAAAGATCTTTTGGATAAAGCGTTTGTTTTCGATGAATCTATCGCAGAGCACAATTTTCAGAAGTCAAGCACATGGAGCCGCAGCAACGACGCTCAGGCCGGATTTTCACCTCGTCATCGTGCATGCAATTAGCGGCTGTTTTTCACTACGGTACTTCGCCGCGATATCTAAAAAAACTTACTGGATTTTTCATTGAACTTTTAATAAGGCGATTTACTCAATCACTTTCTCGTTACCGGCAAAACGAGCTGCCAGCCCAACTCCCACGCAGTAAATTATTTTTAATTTTTATTATGGAGGTAATCATGTTTCCGTTTTCCCAGTCCGTCACACCTGCGGTACAGGACCACATGCGATCGCAATTTTCCTTTATCAGCGATATGTCGCAAAAAATGTTCGATACCGCACAAAGGATCAATGAATTGAATCTGCAAGTCGCCAAGGCCGTCATAGATGAATCGCTTCAAACTACGCAGCAGGTTTTGGCAGCGGACGATCCCATGGAAGCGATTTCCATCGCTACCGGGCAGGTACAGCCCACCGCCGAAAAAGTGCGCGCCTACGGCCAGCACCTCACCAATATTGCAGCCGGAGCTCAAGTTGAAATGACGCGAGCGGTCGAATCGCGTGTTCCTGAAGCGACTCGCACCGCAGCGGCCGTGGCCGAAGAAGTGACGCGCCGCGCCGCCGAAGAAACACAAAAAACCACGGAACGTCAAAAAGCAATGATGGAAAAAATATCCAATCCGGTCAAGGGGGCTTCAACGAGTAGCAAGGGTTCCGCGTCAGGCGCCCAACCGGGGGCTCGATAACGGGTGCAGCATTGTTTGATGCGCGCTCGACAGGTTTACGAAAGACCGCCGCTCCCTGATCAAAAGCGGTAAACCTTACTGAGGGCTGTGAAAGTTCTCAAGAGATCGTTGTATGCTGCGCGGCCCAGGAAGTGAAGGGGCCGCGCAGCAATAATAAGCCATACGTTTTGGCGATCGTCCGTCAAGGGGATTTTCTTTGGGCATCGCAGAATCCGATCAAGACGCGCCATCACGAATAAAGAAAGAGTCGGCGCGCACATCGTTCCCTCTCAAACTTTTCCCGCAAAAACGAATCGCTCCGTTCTTCACCAGCGCGCCGCTATCATTAATGGTCAACTCGTTTTGCGCCACGCATGCCAATGCCGCATCGGCCGGCGTATGCTATACACCCATATCGGGATCGAAGCGCACATCACATTTCTCGCACACCTGCGCGCCCTCTCTTGTCTTTCCGCCGACGGCCTTGCAATTTTGCTTTTTTCATTTAATTTGAAATGAATTGAATTTATTAGAAATGAATCTAATTTAAAAACCTGGAATTGCAAGCTCAGTGTTTCCTCTTTATATGAAAGCGAGTGACGATCATGGCAACGATCAATGCGCAATCCAGTACCACCGTCGATGAAATAGCGGATGGTATTTACCGCATTTCGACCCCGATACCGCCGGAGGCGATGCCCGGCGGGTTCTCGTTCAATCAATACCTGATCGCCGACGACAAGCCGATGATTTATCATTCCGGCCCCCGCAAGATGTTCCCGGCCGTGAGTGCGGCGATTGAAAGCGTGCTGCCGCTGTCATCGCTGGCCTATATCGGTTTTTCGCACGTCGAATCCGACGAATGCGGTTCGCTCAATGAATTCCTCACTGCTGCGCCCGGCGCAGTCCCGCTGTGCGGACAGGTCGCAGCGATGGTGTCCGTCGATGATCTCGCCATTCGGCCGGCCAAGGCAATGGCCGACGGTGAAGTTCTGGAACTTGGCCGGCACCGCGTACAGTGGTTTGCAACGCCGCACTTGCCGCATGGATGGGAATGCTCGATGGCCTACGAGGAAACTACCCGCACGCTTTTGTGCGGCGATTTATTCACTCAACCCGGGCATCGGAATCCGCCGCTGACAGAGGAAGATATTCTGGAACCGAGCGAAGCGTTTCGCCTGCAGATGGACTACTTTGCACATAGTCCGGACACTCGCCGGCATCTCACGCGCCTATCCGAGTTGCAGCCGGCCACACTGGCCTGCATGCACGGTAGCGCATGGCGCGGCAATGGAGCCGCGCTACTTCTGAAACTCGCAGACCGTGTCAGCCCTGCATGAATCCAGGATCTGAACACGCAACAGATCGACAATCCGTATCGAGCCTAGTGCCTCATAACGGCCTCGACCCAACATCGCTTCGTTGCGTACTCCGTATGTAACGGAATGATGTTGGCATCAGCTCGCCGAACAACGCATCAGTGTTGCCCAACAGTTCCCCGCCAGGCGCCGGTTTCCACACCGCGGCCTTCGATCAATTCCTTGAAACGATTCAGGTTGCCTTTTGCTTGCATTTTTACCGCACCCAGCGCGTCGCCGACTTTCTCGCCGAAAGTCTGCGGATCGTAATCCATTTGCAGCATGACCCTCGTGGCCGAATCCGAAATCTTGTGGAAACTGACTGCCCCGGCGTTTTTAACCCCGCTTATGCTGCGCCATGCGATTCGTTTGTCAGGGGTCTGCTCGGTGATTTCGGCATCCCATTCTTTTTCCTTTCCTGCAACGCTGGCGCGCCAGTGCAAATGCTCGGCGTCCAGCTGACGTACTTCGTGCACGCTGTCCATGAACCTCGGAAATTCTTCAAACTGCGTCCATTGATTATAAGCAGTGCTGATAGGCACATTGACTTCGATTGATTCTTCAACGGAAGACAATGAGCCTGAAGCACGCATTTTTTTCATCTGCTTCGATAAAAAGACTCCACCTACTGCAAGCGCGGCGACTGTAACGATTCTGCTTAGCATTTTTCATTTCCTTTACAGTGAAAATTCATTCGCATGAACTGGTCGTTCCGGTACCCGGCAATGGCTTTGCACGGACATATGACATTTTTACTTTGAAATTCCGCACCACACCCGCTTCTTGAGCGCGGACATAACGCTTCATCGGTCTTCTTTTGCCGAACCCGACAATGAGACAATTGGATTCGACTCTTGGCGACAGAGTGAAAATCTGACATTAAAAAAACACTAAGGTTCGATTCGGCACGAGCCCAGGGTTCCTGCATATGCGGTCAAAGACAATGCATTTGCCGGAAAGACCGGCTGCGGCACCGTATCGAGCGGTACATGATTTTCGTAATACGCCGGATCGGACCATGCGCGTCATACCACGGTACGCCGCAAGCCATTGCGGCGATCTGTGAAAATCACATGACGATTTACCGTGGCGGCACCTGCCTACCGCGACTGTCCCATTGGTTGCGCCGGGCTCGGCGATGTCGGCTGTGCGGCTGAAGAATCACCCGAAGCGCTGCTGCCGGAGGATGTAGGCGGTACTGCCGATGATCCGGCCGAAGGCGCCGCCTGTCCCGAGGAAGAGGTGCTGCCGGAAGCACTGCCGCCGCTGGATGTCTGCTTCTGCGATGCCGTTTTGGCCTGTGCAATCATGCTGTCCCGCTCCGCCTTGGCTGACTGTTCACAGGCTTTCTTGGCCTCGCTGACTTGATCGTCGCAGCGTTCCTTGCCCACCTTGTACTGTGCCTCCGCTTTCGCTTCCGCCAGATTAAGGCGATTCTTTGGCGTATCGCGCTCGGTTACCTTTGCCTGCGCTTCCGCTATTTTCTTCTGCCCATCAGCCTCGGCCTTGCAGATGTCCTTGGCATTTTCCTGCATGCCTTCGCATTTCTCCATGGCAGCCTTGTGTTGCTGTTGAATCTGCTGCTTCTGGGATTGTTGTCCTGTGCTAGCGCTGCCACCTGAACTGCCGCTTGTCGGTTGCTGCGATTGCGTACCTTGTCCATACGACCCTGCGCCGCCGGAAGATGTCTGCGCATAAGCGCCAGCGGCAAAGCTGAAGGCAATTGATGCAGCGATAGCAGTGAGTTTTGTATTCACGGAATTACTCCTTCCAGTTATGAGGTGTCGGGAATGGTGTGCAAGCTCCGTGCCATCGAAAACATTGGCTGGCGGGAAAATCCGGCGCACCGAACACTTGTTTCTCGTCGACGCCGGAATCGGCAAGGGGTGCGAAGGCATCCGATGCCGGTTCCGCTTTCTCGAAGGTTCACTGCAAGAAAATTTATGAAGCGCGCATCCTTGGTTGCTTGCCCGTCGCACACGGCGCAATTGCAAGAGCGGCGGAAAATCATGTATTTTTTTCCGGTCATCCGGAAATTTTCCCGATGATGGTCCCTAATGCAAGGCTGGCATCAATCTTGATAGCGGTTAACCAGGAGTGCGACTCTTTCCTAAAAAAACTGGTCGAGAGAGAACAAAAAAATGAATGGTCAACAACACGAACAAGTCTCCCCCAGACAAAAAATCACCGCCGGACCGATCGACCGGAATTACGTTTATCGTGTCATGACCGTTTTCGGCATCGGGACAATTTTCTTGTTGATGATAGGCACGATCTGGTTTGCCGGGCATGTGCTTCTGGTGATCTTTGCCAGTATTCTGTTCGCGGTTTTGTTGAACGGCGCCAGCAACAGATTGACTAAGAAAATGCCTTTGCCGAGAACCCTATCGCTGATTGCAGTACTGCTCCTGATAGTGATCGTGTTTGGACTAGTCGGTTACTTTCTGGGACCGCAAGTCGTCGAACAGGTTGACCCGCTGATCAGCACTATTCCGTCGTCACTTCAGCGCCTTCGAGAGTATCTGGAACAATATGCGTGGACGAAAGAGATTATTCAATCCGTCCCACCCGCCGGAGAAATCATTTCGAATCTGTTTGGAATGTTGTCGCAGGCGCGAGTCGTGTTCACCGGCACTCTGGGCACCATAGCCAATATTGCGATTATCCTTTTTATCGGCATCTATCTCGCGGCGCAACCGCAAGTTTACATCAACGGTTTCCTGAAGGCGGTGCCAAAAAAGAGCAGGCGGCGCGGCAAAGAGGTGTTCGAGGAATTGGGCATGACCCTGGAGCTATGGCTGTTCGGAAAACTTGTTTCAATGGTTGTGGTCGGCGTGACGACCGCAGTCGGCTTGACATTGCTGGGCGTACCGTTGGCGGTCACGCTGGGGGTGATCGCCGGATTGTTCGAATTCGTTCCCTACCTCGGCCCGATTCTGGCGGGCATACCCGCTGTGTTGATGGCATTCTCCGATGGTCCGGACACTGCGCTTTACACGCTTTTCCTGTTTATCGGCATCCAGACCGGCGAGAGTTATCTCCTCGCGCCGCTGGTCGAACGACGAATGGTGTCGCTTCCGCCTGCGCTGACAATCTCCATGCAGGTTCTGTTCGCGGTACCTTTCGGCTTGCTGGGGATTGCCCTCGCCACCCCTTTGACCGCGGTATTGTTCGTGCTCATTGCGATGCTGTATGTGCAGGATGTGCTGGATGATCCGGTCAAGACCCCCAGTGAGCTGCATGAGAAGTCGGATTGACCGGCATGGGCAAAACCGGATGTCTTTCGGCCGCGTCTTTCAGAGCTCCGGTATTCACGCCTCCAGCTTCGCGTTCATGGTGATAGCGGCATTGAGCACCCTGGATACCGGGCACCCCTCCTTCGCCTTGTTGGCTGCGGCCTCGAACGCGGATTGATCGGCGCCGGGAATTTTCGCGACCAGGTCCAGATGAACCGCGGTGATCGAGAAGCCATCCGGACCTTTCTCCAGCGTCACTGCCGCACTGGTCTTGATGCTTTCCGCTGTCATCCCCGCTTCGCCCAATTGTCCCGACAGCGCCATCGAAAAACAGCCCGCGTGTGCCGCCGCGATCAATTCTTCCGGGTTGGTTCCGGGCTCGTTCTCGAAACGGGTACTGAAGCCGTATTGGGCATTGTCCAGAATGCCGCTTTGCGTCGAGAGCTTGCCTTTGCCGTCCTTAAGCCCGCCTGTCCAAATAGCCGATCCGGTGCGTTTCATTTTTTCGATCTCCTGTATAGCCTCATGAACGATGCAATTTTTGAGCGAACGAATTGCATCGGATGCATGTCGGAGCGTTCCGCCGCCGCAAAGTTCCGCCTGCATTCCGAACTTAGTTAAAGCATGGGAGTCTATTGATCAGGGCACGACGGCACTGTTGCCTGGTCACATTTTCTCCCGTCCGGCGCAAGCAGGAAGCGGCAATGCGATCGGCGGCATTGCAAAAGGATTGAAAACATGATCGACACACCGCATGGATCAACTTCGGTCTGGATGGCAACCGCGGACCTGCCGCAGTTTCCCTCCCTGCAGGGAGACATCGATACCAGTATCTGCGTCATCGGCGGCGGAATTGCCGGCGTCACCGCGGCATACCTGCTGTCTCGCGAAGGCAAGGCAGTGGTTCTCATCGATGCAATCAACGTGGGCGCCGGCGAAACCGGACGGACCACGGCGCATTTCTTCCCTCCCGACAACCGGTACTTTGAAATCGAAAATTCTTTCGGTGCGGAGAACGCGCGCCTGGTCGGCGACAGCTTTCATCGAGCGACCAACCTGGTTGAATCGATCGCGCGCGATGAAAATATCGATTGCGAATTCGAACGCCTGGACGGATACCTTTTTTCATTGACTGAGAAAGAGTATCCCGATCTCGACAAGGAACTCGAGGCCGCGCGCAGAGCCGGCGCTACCGTGGACAAGCTGGAAAAGGTGCCGGGCCTGAGCTTCGACAGTGGGCCGTGTTTACGATTTGCAAACCAGGCGCAGTTCCATCCGCTGAAGTACCTGAACGGCCTGGTCAAGGCGTTTGTCCGGAACGGCGGAAAAGTTTACGCACAGACACGCGCATCAAGCATCGATACCGTCAATTCCGTCCAGGTCGTCACTACGTCCGAAGGAAAAATTCGCGCCACTGCCGTGGTGGTCGCGACCAACACGCCGTTCAACGATCGCGTGGTCATGCATACCAAACAGGCGGGATACCGAACCTATGTGATCGGCGTGCGCGTACCGAAAGGATCGGTGCCGCGCATCCTTCTGTGGGATACCGGCGATCCTTACTACTACGTTCGACTGCAAACACCGGTGCCGGATGCGGATCATGAGATTTTGATTGTGGGCGGCGCGGATCACAAGGTCGGGCAGGACAGCCATCCGCAACATCGCTACGATGAAGTCGAAGCCTGGGTGCGGGAGCGCTATCCGATGGCCGGTGCGGTCGATTTCAGATGGTCCGGCGAAGTGATGGAGCCTGCCGACGGCGTTGCCTATCTGGGACGCAATCCGATGGATGACGACAACGTCTATCTGATCACCGGCGACTCCGGCAATGGCATGACCCATTGCACGGCGGGCGCGATGTTGATCACCGACTTGATCATGGGACGGGACAACGCATGGGAAAAAATCTATGCGCCGTCGCGCAAAGTCACGCACGGCATATCGGAATTCATCAAGGAGCAGGCAAACACCTTGTCCCAGTACCGGGACTGGCTTACGGGTGGCGAAGTGGACTCGGTACAGGAGATCGCAGCCGGACAAGGAGCGATCCTGCGCGAGGGAAAGCGGAAGCTGGCCGCCTATCGCGATGAGCAGGGCGAGCTGTATGTACTGTCGGCTACCTGCACTCATCTGGGCTGCATCGTGTCCTGGAACGGCGCCGAAAAATCGTGGGACTGCCCGTGCCACGGGTCGCGTTTCAATGTCGCCGGCGCGGTCCTGCACGGCCCTGCGCCGACGCCGCTCGAGGCCGCATGGCCTGAAGGGAAAATGAAGCCGCCGAGCGCATCGAAAGACGCGCGTCATGAAAAAGGTTACGACCGACACTAGCAAAGGAAATCGATGATGCTCAACACCGAGTCCGCAATGCGGCGCGCCCTGGTCAGCGGGACGCTCGCAGGCATGGCCAGCGCAGCCGCAACCGCACTGGCTGGAAAAAAGGAAATCGGGTCCTATGCGGCGCCGCTAAATGCCACCAGCCATATTCTCTGGGGCGATGTAGCCGCCATGCAAAACAGGTTATCGCTGAAGTACACCTTGACGGGTTTTCTGCTGAACCATGCCGCTGCGATTTTCTGGGCCGCCGTGTATGAGACTTTTTTCGGCGCTCGGCCGGGCAAACCGGACTCGCCGTTGCGGCCGCTGGCCGGCAGCGCGCTGGTGACCGCGGGCGCCTATCTGACCGATTATTATCTGGTGCCGAGGCGGTTTACGCCGGGCTTTGAAAAACGCCTGTCGGGCCGCTCGCTGGCAACCGTCTTCGGCGTCCTTGCGCTCGGGCTGGCGGCACACGATTTGATCGCGCGGAGTACGAGCCCGTCCCGGTCATGGTGAAATGCTTTTCGACACCCGGCGCAGTACGGAAAGAATAACCAGCGCCAGCACGACGCTGAGAATCGCGGTGGTTATTCGCCCCATTCCGGCGGCGGCGCCGATGGCCGCGGTGAGCCAGATGCTCGCGGCAGTCGTCAATCCGGCGATTTTCCTGCCTTCCGAAAGCTTGATGATCGCGCCGGCGCCGAGAAATCCTATGCCCGCAACCACGCCCTGCAGCACCCGGCTCAGGTCTTCAATGGTCGCGCCGGCCAGCTGCGGCACCGCAACGAACAGCGCCGATCCGAGCGCAACCAGCATGTGCGTTCTCAGTCCTGCGGACGCCCCCCTTCTTTCACGCTCGTAACCCAGCAAACCGCCGAGCAGGACTGCGGTCAGCAGGCGCACCACTACCCGCGTCGCCTCGGTCGCGCTGGGTAGATCGGAAAACTCATGCAGTATTGTCGGCCAGATTTCGGCCATCCATAAGTCCATGTCGGCGCCCGGTGCGGTTTTGCAGTATCGATACGGAACAGATAGCACGAATGCGGGGGGCGCTGTTGGATCGTACTCAATGAATATGCTCAGCCAGAAACGATTCCGCCGATAGACCGGCAATGGCCGGTGAGGCGAACGCCATCGAAAATCCGCTTTGGCCTGCAATTTATACAAAGACTACCGACACATTTTCATCATCGCGGCGTGTCCAGACGCTTGGATCAGGTGAACCTGCAGGCGTCCGACGCCAGCAGATTTGAAAATCCAATGGCATGGAAGATGCATGTTTGTTTTCTTTATCCTTTTACCGGAAGGATTTACCCATGAAGCATCTAGCCATTTCCATCTCGATTGTGCTCGCCACGTTGATCAGCGCGTGTGCACCGACCGAAAAATCACGCGGGACGGGAGAGTTTATCGACGACGCATCGCTGACCACGCGCGTCAAAACCAAGATTGCACAAACGCAAGGATTGGGCGAGGCGCTGGCGATCAATGTCGACTCCTATCGGGGTGTCATCTCGCTGGCCGGGTTCGTCGATACCGCCGAGCAGGCGCGAATGGCCGTACAGGCGGCACGAAACGTGCCCGGCGTTGCCGAAGTTAAAAACAATCTTCAAGTGAAGCCGAAAACGCAGTAATCGGCATTCGCGCCGAGACCGGCCGGGCGCTCCGGAATGCAGCGGCGGGCGGGATGCCGACGCGTGTCGATGTTGACGAGATTTGCCTATTAACATTTTTTGCTTGATGACCGACGCAGCGCTGGTTGCCGTCGAGATTGGCGCATGCAACGGTAATTCCGCCAGCAACCGGTATCCGGTTAGCCGAAACTTTTCCAGGAGCTTGCTGTGATGGCACTGAAAATTACATTCCTGATCCTTGCCGGTTTTGCGTGCGCTGCGTCGCTTGCGCAAACCGGCGCTCAAAAATTACCGCCGGGTTCGGATCGCCCGCTGCCGGTACCGATGACCTATCTTGAACCGAAAACCGAAAACGGAGTTACCTATCTGTGCGGCGGCGTCGGAGAAGACGAGGTCGATGCGATGAAACAGGCAGCGTCGGGCTACGATTTGATGGTGACGTTCGCGGCCAGCAACGGTGCGTATCTGGCCGGCGTGGACATCGACATCGCCGACGCACGCGGCCGGTCGCTGCTCAAGACCAACTGCGACGCACCGATCATGCTGGTTGATTTTGACAAACCCGGCAACTACCGCGTCCGCGCCGATGCCAATGGCCATACCCTGACCAGAAACGCGCAGGTCCGCAGCGGCGGAAAAGTCAGGACCGTCGCAATGGCGTGGCCGGTGAAACTCGTCGATATGGGCGCGACGCCGACGCTGCAGGGCGGGCAGTCAAGCGGCGGTTCGGGCGACGCCGGCATGAGCGGAAGTACCGGAGCCGGCACACGTTAAAAGGTGAATCGCCGCACGTTTCAAGCCATGACGCTTGATGGGCGAAGCGGCGTTTTGTCCTGACCGCCCGCATCGTTCCGGTTGGAGCAATGAATGGAAACATCGCTGCCGGATTGAACGCGGTTCAAGCTGTTGGCAAAACAGGCTTTATCCAGAGAAATGGACAACATGATCAATCCACCGCCGGAACGAGACCCGATAAAGTCGCCGCCGGAGATTCCTGCAATTCCCAGGCCGGAACCCGAGATCGAACCCGGGCATCGCCCGGGCCCGGAAATTCCCGAGCCGCCGCCTGATCCCGGTATTCCGCCGGGGCCGTCGGGACCGGAAATCGAGCCGGACCCGGGGATGCCGGAAATCGAGCCGCCGGAACACGTCTGATATGCCGGATCGACCTGCCATTGCAATGACGGAATAAATGTGTTGCGAGCGATTGCGAAAGTCCTGGCATATGCCGCTCAGCCGCAGGGATTTTATTGCACGAGCCACGGTGGCGCTCGCCGCCGGCGCCACCGCTGCTGCGTGCGGACGGAACGGTGACTCCGAGGCCGACCTTGACGCAGCCTCCGATTCGACACCATTGCCCCGCCCCGCATTCCTGCGCAACGCTGACGACTGGAACGAAGTGCGCGATCAGTTCGCGCTGTCCGAAGATTACATTCACATGAGCGCCCTGTACGTTGCGTCGCACCCGAAGGCGGTTCGGGATGCGATCGAGAACTATCGCAAAGAACTCGACAGCAATCCCGTGGCTTATCTCAATCAGCAGAACCGGCGCCGCGTCAATGCCGCATTGTCCGCCGCAGCTGATTATCTCGGCGTCGATGAGCCGAACGATATTGCCTTGACCGACAGCACAACGATGGGACTTGGGCTGGTCTACAGCGGCTTGCGCCTGTCCAAAGGCGATGAAGTATTAAGCACTACGCGCGACTACTATGCGACGCATGAGGCGCTGCGGCTTGCATCGATGCACAAGCAGATCTCGGTACGACAGGTGCCGCTCTATGAAAACATTCATGATGTTTCCGAGGAGAGCCTGACCGATTCGCTGGTGAAATCGATCCGGCCGAGTACCCGCGCACTGGCGCTGACATGGGTGCATTCCGGCACCGGGCTCAAGCTGCCGCTGCGGCGCATTTCCGATGCCGTCAAAAAAATCAATGCCGGCCGGGGCGAAAAAAAACAAATCCTGATCTGTGTCGACGGTGTGCATGGATTCGGCGTGGAAGATGCCACGATGAGCGATCTGGGATGCGATTTTTTCATGGCCGGTTGTCACAAATGGTTGTTTGGACCGCGCGGAACCGGCTTGATATGGGGTAGCCCCCGTGGATGGGAAAACATGTTGGCGACCGTTCCCAGTTTTTACGACGACGGCACGCGCAACGCCTGGATGACAGGCACGGACGTCAACGGCCGCACCGACGGACGCAGGATGTCGCCCGGCGGCTTCAAGCCTTTCGAGCACCAGTGGGCGATTACGGAAGCGTTTGCCCTGCATCGGGAAATCGGCAAGGCCCGCATCGCATCGCGCACGCATGAGCTGGCGCGCCAGCTCAAGGAAGGATTGAAAGGGATGAAGCATATAACGCTCCGGACGCCGTTGGCCGATACTCTTTCGGCGGGCATCGTCTGCTTCGACGTCAACAAGATGAATCCGTTCGCGGCGGTGAATCGGCTGCGCAAGCGCCACGTCATCGCCACGGTCACGCCGTACGCGGTACGCTATGTGCGCCTGGCGCCGAGCATTCGCAATTCGCCTGCGGAAGTGGAAGCAGTCTTGCGCGAAGTACATGCACTGCGCTGACTGAATCGAATGAAAGGACTGCTTTTCCCGAGCCGGGCACTAGGACGGCTCTCCCTTGCGCTGTATCGCATCAGTCCAGATCGCCGCCTCGTTTGCCGTCATGTTGCCCGAAGGAGTGAGCCTGGCATCGTGGTATCCCCATTCTCCGATGTCCGTCAAATACTGTTCTCGCGACAATAGCGGACCGAGGCAAATATGGTCTGTCGGCGCCGGTGTACGGATTTCGTGACGCAGGCGCTCCAGCAGTTCATCGATGACCCATATCGGAACCAGGTCGCGGTGCGCGGGATACACAAAACCGAACATGACCAGATGGCTTAACAGCATCCGCCAGTACGGTCCAAACCGATGGAGCAGGCGCTGCCAGTCGAGTTGGCCGCCGCGCGCACGTATCAGGTGCGCGATATCGGCGCCGTCGTAGCGTTCCCGCTCCATGATGAATGCCTTGGACCAGAGCATTTCTTCGGCTGGACAGAGTTTTACCGGGACATCGAGCACCTGCCCCTGAATCGCGTGGTCGAACCATGCTGCATCGACTTCCGCGACACCGTTTCCGGAACTGAAAATAAGATCGATCAAATCTCCGTTGGAGCGAATTTTCGCGAGCCAGTGCGGATAGGTCATCTCGGTTTTGTACCCCGCCTGAAGCAACGCGCCGCTCATCCGCGAATAATCGTCGCGCCGAATGAAGATATCGAGGTCCTTGGTGTTGCGGCTGATCGCCGTGTACTGGTTGAATGCGTAGGCGCCGCCGACCAGGAACGGGATTGCGGAAGCATTCAATGCTTCCAGGACATGACGATAAAACGCTATTGTGCCTTGATCAGTTTCACCGTTTGTCGACGACGCCAATTCGGCTTTTTGCATTTCATGAATCCGGGGGATGTGACAGACAGAAATCAGCAAAACTCATGCCACCAAATTGCAGTCTTTCCATGGGACGGAATGGCTCTTGCTTGCTGACGACAATACAAGATTGTGTAGTGAATAAAATTACCAATAAGGAATTTTCTGTGCGCCCACGAGACACGATTCGATTGGCAGCAGTAGGCGACCTTCATTGCGCCAAGACATCAGCGGGTACGTTGCGCCCGCTTTTTCTGCAAGCCGCCGAAGCAGCGGATATTCTTTTTCTGTGCGGCGACTTGACCGATTATGGTTTGCCCGAGGAGGCGCATATTCTGGCGGAAGAATTATCCACAGCCAGAATCCCGATGGTGGCTGTGCTCGGCAATCATGATTTCGAATCCGGCAAGCAAGACGAAGTGCAACAGATCCTGGCCGATGCCGGCGTCAAAATTCTGGATGGAGAAGCCTGTGAAATCGACGGGCTCGGTATTGCGGGCGCCAAAGGATTTGCGGGCGGATACGGGCGGCGCACGCTTGGCCCCTGGGGCGAAAACATCACCAAGCTGTTCGTCAACGAAGCGATACAGGAAGCGCTCAAACTTGAATCGGCGCTCGCCAAACTAAGAACCAGTCAACGGATCGCTCTACTGCACTACTCTCCAATCGAAGCCACGGTCCAAGGCGAGCCGAAGGAGATATTCGCTTTCCTGGGCACCAGCCGGCTGGAAGAACCGTTGATCCGCTATCCGGTCAACGCGGTGTTTCACGGCCATGCGCATCGCGGTTATCCGGAAGGGAAAACGGTGAACAATATTCCGGTCTACAATGTCGCCAAGCCGCTGCTGCTGCGCAGTTTTCCGGATCGCCCGCCGTTTCGGATTCTGGAAATTCCAAAGTCGGAACCGGGAAATTGAATACTTGGAGCCCCTGACAAAACGCACCGACCGGAATGACGGCTTGCGGTTATTTCGTTCGGCGCTCTTAATTACACCGCAAGAGGAGTTCTCGAATGAAACCCCGGATTACCGTCATTACCATCGGCGTCGACGATCTGGAGCGCGCGCTCCGGTTTTATCGCGATGGTCTCGGCCTGCGCACAGAAGGCATCATCGGCAAGGAATTTGAGCATGGCGCGGTGGCCTTCTTCGATTTGCAGGCCGGCTTGAAGCTCACGATCTGGCCGCGCAAGAGCATCGCCCATGATTCCGGCCTTCCGTTAAGCAGCGTGAGCCAGACTGAGTTTACGCTAGGGCATAATGTCGGATCGCAGGCGGAAGTCGATGAAGTCATGGCGCAGGCAAAAAATGCCGGGGCCGTGATCGTGAAGCCCGCGCACGATACATTTTGGGGCGGCTACGCCGGCTACTTTGAAGATCCTGACCGGCATCTATGGGAAGTTGTATGGAACCCCCAGCTGATTGTTCAAGATTGAGACATCGCAACACTGAACCCCTGCACGAAAATATCCCGCTCCTTGCTAGTGCCGCATTCGGGAAATAGCCCGGCAAAGGAAATCGATGGTTTTTTTCGACTGGCAAGGCGGAAGGAGGCGACATCCCGCAAGGGGACTTGCTTCGCGGCGTAGCCGGCTATGGCAACGACGACCAACGGTGCAGCAGGGGTTTCGGATCGCATGCGATCCGCCTGCGAAACGGTATCGGCTTGCAAGCCGATACTCCCACAGCAACGCCGCTAGACGGAAAAAGGCGCGATTTACTGTCGGAGTATTTCCCGAATGCGGCACTAGGTCCTGACTTCGCAAGCACGACGATGCCGAACGCTTTTTGCCAACCGAAATTTCCGGCTCCACCGGAATCACCAATATGAAAATTCTGATCGTTGCAATCCTTGCCTGCATGAGCTGGAATGTCCACGCGACACTGAAGATCCAGTCGTGGTCGCTTGCCAACGGCGCACAGGTGCTGCTCGTCGAAAGCCCGTCGATTCCGATTCTGGATATCAGCGTCGAATTCGATGCCGGTTCGCGCCGCGATCCGTCAGAAAAATCCGGTACCGCTTCCCTCACCAACGCCATGCTGGCGCGTGGTCTGCGTGAAGCTGCCGCATCGCCATCGGAACCGCCGATGACTGAAGCGCAGATCTCCGATACGCTTGCCGATATCGCCGCGCAACAGGACGGCGAGGTGGGCAACGACCGCGCGGGCGTGACATTGCGCACCTTATCGAACCGAGAGGAGCGCGACAAGGCGACGCTGCTGCTGGCGCGGATTCTGGCGCATCCGGATTTCCCGCAGAATTACCTGGACCGGGACAAGGCGCGCATCATCTCGGTGATCAGGGAAGAGCTTACGCAACCTGAAGCGATCTCGAACAAGGCTTTCTGGCGCCTGCTGTACGGTGCGCACCCGTATGGAAGCACCCCGACCGTGTCGTCGGTCGAGGCCATCACACGCGACGACGTGGTTGCCTTTCATCGCACGCACTATGTCGCCGACCGGGCCGTGATATCGATGATCGGAGACATTACACGCACGGAAGCCGACGCGATCGCACGGCAATTGACGCAGCGCCTGCCGCAGGGCGACGCATTGCCTCCGATGCCGGAGGTGCCGGCATTGACCGGACAGGAGCAGCGCATCGCGCATCCGGCATCACAGGCTCATATCCTGATCGGCGCTCCTGCGCTGGCGCGCCGCGATCCCGATTATTTTTCGCTGATGGTCGGAAATTATATTCTTGGCGGCGGCGAATTCGTGTCGCGCCTGATGAATGAAGTCCGCGAGAAGCGCGGTTTGTCATACAGCGTCTACAGCTACTTCCTGCCGCTGGCGCAACAAGGCCCGTTCGAGATCGGGATGCAGACCCAGAAAGAACAAACCGATGCCGCGCTCAAAGTGGTGCGGGACACGCTGTCCGCCTTCCTGCGCAACGGCCCCACGCCGCTGGAATTAAAGGCCGCGAAAGACAACCTGATCGGCGGATTTGCATTGCGCATCGACAATAACCGCAAGATCCTCGACAACATCGCAATGATCGGCTTTTATCAATTGCCGCTCGATTATCTCGATACGTGGAGCGGCAAGGTGGCGAAGGTCACCGCAGCCGACATCAAGGCGGCATTCAAGCGCAAGATCGCTCCGGAGCGGATGGCTACCGTGGTGGTGGGCGTGGACAAATAGCCGGCTTTGAGTGCCGCACTGCCGGATGCTTTTTGCATTCCCCGAGGTGAACCGTTGAAGCCGATATTGTTCCTTGTCAGTTCGATGGAATCGGCGATCATCTCGCCAAAGACAGTGATGAGAAAGGCACCATCGAACGTGTTGTCCGTCTAGTCATGTCATGTCTTTGTACCTTCTTTAGCCTGACGCAAACAGGCCTGCAACTTTTCTATAAATGCCTCAACTTCATGCTCACCGAGATCGAGTGGATCACCATGCGCCCCAATCGCCACGATGCAAATCACGGAACCGTCATACCAGGCGTCTAAACGGTCTTGTTTTGGAGCAAGATAGGTTGATTGGGTCATAGGATATAAGCTTTTATTTAGGGTGAAAAAATTTCTGCCTAACTCGGCGACGTATCCGCCTAACCGGGCCGGAAATACGCTGAAACCCCGCGCTCCTGTTTTCAGCCGAATTACACGTCAATTAAAAACCGTGAAAGACAGACGACAACGACTAATAGCTTCATTGCTTGCAGTGTAGAAGAAAATTATTCGCAAGGCAACAAACCGCCGCTGTTCAAAGAACGACGCAATAACCAAGTGCCATGAAGCCGCCGAGTGGAGCGGGCCTGTTGCATCGCGCGATTCCAACGGCATGCCTGCTTCGATGAAACAACGTGCAACTCCAGGCCACGTCTATTCGGTTGGGACCGATCAAGGATAGTCCACGGGTGGGGCAACATCGCCGGGCAATGGGATGAATTCCGTTTCCTCGGGGACTTTCGGAAACGCCTGATCGCGCCAGTCCTGTTTGGCCTGCTCGATCCGCTCCCGCGAACTGGATACGAAATTCCACGTGACGTAACGCGGACCTTCCATCGGTTCTCCGCCGAGCAGCATCACGCGTGCGGCCGACGCGCCGGAACATGCCAGCGTCACGCTCGCACCCGGCTTGAGCACCAGCAGCCGCCCCGCGTCAAACACACCGTCACGGCCCATGTCGACGCGCCCCTGCACTACATAAATCGCCTGTTCGTCGTATTCCGCCGGAACCGCGAACCGCGCGCCGGGCTGCAGTTGCACGTCGACATAGAACATGTCCGACAAAACCGGCACCGGCGATTGTTTGCCTGAAAATCGTCCTGCAACGATCTTTGCGGAAATACCTTCGCCCTCTTCAACCGGAAGTTCATCAGCGCTGGCGTGCATGAAACCCGGTTCGGTTTCTTCATGGGCGCGCGGCAGCGCTACCCAGCATTGCAAGCCGGACAGCGATGATTCATGCTGCCGGATTTCTTGTGCCGTACGCTCCGAATGCACGATGCCGCAGCCTGCCGTCATCCAGTTAACTTCCCCCGGACGAATCGGCTGGACCGTGCCGAGGCTGTCGCGATGCAGGATTTCACCATCGAAAAGATAGGTGACGGTCGCAAGGCCGATGTGCGGATGGGGACGAACGTCGAGCCCCTTTCCGGCGGAAAAAACAGTGGGGCCGAACTGATCGAAAAACACGAACGGGCCAACCATGCGGCGTTCGGCAGACGGCAATGCGCGCCGCACGTCGAACCCGCCGCCAAGGTCGCGCGTTCGCGGCACTACAATGACGTCCAGAGCGGTATTTGTTGTCATATGAATAGATGAATTTGGAAATGCACAAAAAAATTTCCGCGATCAATGCGGCTTGGTTTTCAACACGGAAAAATATTCCGGTGTGCGTTGGGCGCTAGTCCCAAAGCCTTTTGCAAATACTGCAACCGCTAACGGCACCATTTACCGACCAAAGGCGAAAAGTGCTGAACGCTGTATACGTCACCGAGAGTTGCTATCCGGCGATTCTCGTATCAAAAAACGCAAAATGCATGCCGGAGCTTCCTCCACGGCACGGCCTCCGAAATGCAAAGTGTACTACCAGCCCGAAGGGAATGATGTTTGCTTACCGACTATCTCCGACCGATCCCGCCGTCAAACTATTGGTCCATTACTTTCAAAGGAGATTTTCATGGCTCATGAACAGTTTCAATCATGTATCGACGAATGTTATTCCTGCGCTACCGCCTGCGATCATTGCGCCGCTTCATGCCTGATGGAGCAGGATGTAAAAACGATGGCGCGCTGCATTGCGCTGGATATGGATTGCGCGCAAATTTGCCGCATGGCGGCAAGCTACATGGCGCGCGGAAGCGAATTTTCCACGGTGATTTGCGGAATGTGCGCCGACGTGTGTGATGCATGCGGCGAAGAATGCGCCAAACACCAGATGGCCCACTGCCAGGAATGCGCGGAAGCATGCCGCCGGTGCGCAGTTGAGTGCCGCCGCATGGCATCGGGCGCACAAGCCGGCGGTGTCGGCCAGACTGCCGGCGCGGCGGCGCATTAGTAATGACGGTAAAAATCAGGACACAAGGCACGTAATCGGGATAGGGGCGGCCAGTAATTGGTCGGTCCCCTCCCACACCACCCGGCATGCGGGTCCGCACCGGGCGGTTGAAACGGTTGAGG